>MWVV01000649.1_pt1 | contig 12717 bp, 13 predicted proteins | sample 1047281 | NCBI WGS metagenome assembly MWVV01 (sample SAMN06349986, study PRJNA376086) | soil metagenome | isolation source: PT-2 sample Antarctic (ecotone) soil | place: Antarctica | collected 2015-01-13 | reverse complement strand
TAGTCCATCTTTGCTTGACGATGAAATCTTTTTTCGGTATTCTTATCGTTCGCGTTTTGGCGAAAATTCACAAAAGTAAAGAGTAATTATGAGCACTTATTTTCCGAGCGGAAAAGGTTTGGCGGAAAACCGCAAATGGTTCGTTGTTGACGCACAAGGCAAAACCGTCGGCAGGTTAGCAACTGAAGTTGCGCGCATGTTGTCGGGGAAAAACAATCCGGCGTGGACCCCCTTCATGGATATGGGCGATTACGTCGTAATTATCAACGCCCGGCACGTCCTATTTAAAGGTTCAAAAAACGATCAGAAAATGTATCGTTACCACACGCTTTATCCGGGCGGTCTGCGCGAAACTACCGTTAAGGATATGTTTGAAAAGAAACCTGAGCAAATTATCGAACTTGCCGTCAAAGGTATGCTTCCGAAAACAAAATTGGGCAAAGCAATGGCTAAAAAGCTTAAAGTTTATGCTGATGCAGACCACCGCCATTCCGCACAATCGCCGGAGACGGTTGTAATCGAAACAACATAATTCAATTAAATTAAAAAAGATATGGCAGACATACAGTATTATGGAACGGGTCGCAGAAAAACTTCGACCGCCCGCGTTTACCTTCGTCCGGGCAGTGGCGAAATTACAGTCAATCGGCGCGGCTTTGAGAATTATTTTCCAAATGAAGCACTGCGAATGATTATACATCAACCGCTTCGCCTAACCGACACCGCCGGAAAGTTTGACATTTTAGTCAACGTGGCAGGCGGCGGGACAGCGGGACAGGCGGGCGCGGTTCGGCACGGAATTACGCGCGCTTTAATGGAATATAACATTGACCTGCGTCCAGCTTTAAAAAAAGCCGGATTTGTGACCCGCGATCCGCGCCAGAAGGAACGTAAGAAATACGGGCAGAAAGGCGCAAGAGCGCGATTCCAGTTCTCGAAACGATAATTATTTCAGTTATCGTTCAACAGATACCAGTCATTTTAAATTTTTAAAATGATAATCGTTGATTGATGACTGAACAAACCATTGTCGCATCTTAAATTGGTTTATAAAATAGTTGCGATGAATACAAAAACCAAAAGAGTTTAGGAGAATAAATTTTGGCAACAGTTACAATGAAAGAACTTCTCGAAGCAGGAGTTCACTTTGGTCACCAGGTACGCCGTTGGAATCCGAAAATGAAAGAATACATTTTCGGCGAGCGCAACGGCATTTATATTATTGATCTGCAAAAAACGCAGAAACTTTTCCGCGACGCGCTGAATTATGTGCAAGAAGTTTTGACGGAAAAACCAAAAACGAAAGTTTTATTCGTTGGCACAAAACGTCAGGCGCAGGACGCGATCAAAGAAGAAGCCGAACGTTGTGGACAATATTACGTCAATAATCGTTGGCTCGGCGGCTTGATGACAAATTTTCAAACCGTCCAGAATTCGATTAAAAAACTCAAAGACATCGAAACAATGCGCGAGGACGGACGTTACGACTTGTTGACGAAAAAAGAGCGGCTCGGACTTGATCGCCAGCACGAAGGCTTAATGAAAAACCTTGCTGGCATAAAAGATATGAACGGACTACCCGATATGTTGTTCGTCATTGACGTGCGCAAAGAAGATATTGCGATTGCGGAAGCTAATCGCTTGAATATTCCGGTTGTGGCGGTCGTTGATACAAATTGTTCGCCCGATGGAATTGTTCAGGTCATTCCCGGAAACGACGATGCTCTGCGGGCAATTCGTCTTTTCGCATCGCGCATTGCCGATGCGATTCTCGAAGGTCAAACTATCGCGTCGGAAGGCAGTATCGGAGCGAGCGAAAGCGAAACACCAGATGCGGAAGCACAGGATGGAAATGGATCAGCAGCGCTTGAGCCGTCAGTTCAGGTTGCCGATCAGTCTTTCGCAACAGCTGACGCGACCAATATAGTTTCGCCCGAAATGGAACATCAGCCGACAGGCACGTCTATTGTTGATGGAGCAACGGGTAGCAGCGGTAGCGGTGACAATTTAGCAGAAGTTAAAACTGATATACCAAGGTCGGCGACTGAAAAAGTTACACGGATAACTGAAAAAACTTCTTCAGCTAAAGAATCGACTCAGGAAGAAGCAACTGAAGCAACCGCTAGTTAATTTTTATTTTTTTATTTTGAAAGCGTAGCTCTTATCAATTTGAATAAGCCGGCTACGCTTTTTTATAAGGTAAGATCAGATATTATTTTTGGGAGTAGAATATGGCAGAAATCACAGCAAGCGCGGTAAAATCTCTGCGCGACAAAACGGGCGCGGGAATGATTGATTGTAAAAGCGCACTAGTTGAAGCAGGCGGCAGCGAAGAACAGGCAGTTGAAATTCTTCGCAAAAAAGGAATGGCGACGGCAGGTAAAAAAGCTGGGCGCGTAACGGCGGAAGGCGTTGTCGGTTCATATATCCATATGGGCGGAAAAGTCGGCGTGATGGTTGAAATTAATTGCGAAAGTGATTTCGTGGCGCGCGGCGAAGAGTTTCAGCAGCTTGTCAAAGATGTTGCGATGCACATCGCCGCATCCGATCCAAAATATCTCAACCGCGAGGACGTTCCGGCTGAAGAAATAAAAAAAGAACGCGACATTTTACTGGGCAAATTAAAAAACGACCCGAAAAATGCTAATAAGCCTGAAGCCGTCGTCGAGAAAATTGTCGAAGGCGGAATTGGAAAATTCTTTGAAGAAAATGTCTTGCTCGATCAGCCGTTTGTCAAAGATCCTTCAAAAACAGTCAGCGAATTAGTCACAGGGAAAATCGCTTCAATCAAGGAAAATATTTCTGTCCGCCGTTTTACGCGTTATAAAATGGGCGAAGGCATCGAGAAAAAAACCGACGATTTCGCATCAGAAGTTGCTTCAATGGTTGGATAAATTTTAGTCCAAAGCCCAAAGTCTAAAGCAAATTTGACGCTTTTTTAAATTGGACATTGGACATTGGGCTTTGGACTAAAAGGATGAAACCTGCATACAAACGAATTTTGCTTAAACTTTCGGGTGAAGCCTTGATGGGCGAGCAGAATTACGGCATTGACACGAATGTTGCTGAAGCCGTCGCGGAAGAAATCAAAGCGGTGCAGAGGCTTGGCGTTGAAATCGCGATCGTGGTCGGCGGTGGTAATATTTTTCGCGGTGTTTCAAAAAGCGCGGGCAGTATGGATCGTTCGAGCGCCGATTATATCGGAATGCTGGCAACCGTGATGAACGCCGTAGTTTTGCAGGATGCTTTGGAAAAATTGAATGTTTATACGCGCGCTTTATCGGCAATTGATATTCCGCAGCTTGCCGAACCTTTTGTTCGCCGCCGCGCTATCCGGCATCTCGAAAAAGGTCGAGTAGTAATTTTTGCCGCCGGAACAGGCAACCCGTTTTTCACAACCGATTCAGCTGCCGCTCTGCGCGCGCTGGAAGTAAAAGCCGATATAATATTAAAAGCGACTAAAGTTGATGGAATTTATACTGCCGATCCGGTGACGAATCCGGAGGCAACAAAATTTGATGAAATTTCCTATCAGGATGTTCTGGAAAAGCATTTGAAGGTGATGGACGCTTCATCAATTTCGCTTTGTATGGATAATAATTTGCCGATTATGGTTTTTAATATGAAGGATTCAGGCAATATTATGAAGGCTGTCAAAGGTGATTTATCAATCGGAACGCTTGTTTCCGTCGATGGTAAATCTCTGGCGACAAGTTAGATTTCTGATTTATCAACAAGCACTATTTTTTATTTTCGGTGCGAAATTTTTGAGGACGATATGAGTGTAGATAATATTATAAAAGAAGCAAAGCCGGGTATGGAAGCGGTAATCGATGATTTAAAGCGCCGGCTGACAAATATTCGGACGGGTCGCGCCACCATCGGTCTGCTCGACGGTATTATGGTTGATTATTACGGGGTTCCGACACCGCTCAGTCAGATGGCTTCGGTCAATGTGCCTGAACCGCAGATGCTGACCGTTCAGCCCTGGGATACTACGCAAATGGGCGCGATAGAAAAAGCCATTAACGGCGCGAATCTCGGATTTAACCCGTCAAACGACGGTAAAATGATTCGTCTGCCTGTCCCGCCGCTTAATGAAGAAAGGCGAAAGCAATTGGCAAGACAGGCTCACGAAATCGCCGAAGAACACAAAGTCGCGGTGCGCAGCGTTCGCCACAGCGCCAATGACGCGCTGAAGACAGCCTTAAAGAATAAGGAAATTTCCGAAGACGACGAACGCGGCGGATTAGAAGAAGTTCAAAAACTGACCAATATGTTTGTCGGTAAGATTGACGATCTTAAGAAAACTAAAGAACAGGAAATTATGAGTGTTTAAACTGCGAATATTTAGAAGCGGATAGCCGGAAAATTTCTTCAATGTTTTTGAATATTTTCCGGCTATCCGCTTTTTGACGCATTACTTTGATATTGAAAAAATATCGTCTGCAACCTTAGAATTGACCAGAATTTCTTTCGCTTTAAAGTCAGCGTAAATTGTGAATTGCCCCATATCGAATCGCTGCGCGTATCTTTCAGGAATTTTCACGCCTTCCACTTCGCGTAATTTATCAATTTCAACCGAAGTCGTAACGTTACGCCCGTTTATTTCATAGCTGGATTCGTAACTTTTGACTAGCCCCGTTTTTTCATCAATAAAAAAATCTGTATAAAAACCTTCAGGAGCGGTAATGCGAAAACCTGTTTTTTTCTTCGCGGTTTCGGGCAGCGCTGAAACCACAAAACTCTTGTCGTCAATTTTCGCAAGTAGCGGAAAACCAAGCCTGTTAAGAGGCGGGAGACTAAAATTATTGACTGAAGAAGATGTTTGCTGTCCGTCGTAAACCTGCTTGAACGGCTGAAACGGATTTGAAACTTCAAGGCGATATTTTTCACCGGCATAAATCGTTGCAAAAGTTGCTGGAAATGTTATCGTCGGTGAGCCTGAAACATCCGCCGTTCCTCTGACGACCAGAGTTTTCATATCTTTAAATTTATCGCCGCCGTAGATTTTTATAGTTTCTTTTGCCAGTTCGAGCGGTGAAGAAGTTTTTTGAACCGCGTTCATATTTTTACCTTTTTCGTTCTTCTTATCTTTTTCTTTGGTTTGAGCAAATGTGCTGACGGCAAAAATAACTATCAACAACAAAATAGAGTATTTTTTCATATTTCTCGAATAATTTTTGAAAAGTAGAGTTCTTTTCTAAATACGAAAAGAGAAGAATAAAAGTTTAACTTTCATTCTTCTCTTTTATAGTTTAAGTGTAATTTAGAAATTAAAACGCATCGTTAATTCAATCCGGCGATTAGCCGCGCCGCCACCGCCGCCGAAACCGCCGCCGCGCCCGCCGAAACCGCCAAAGCCGCCTCCAACGATTGAAGTGTATTGACCAAAGCGGTTTGAACTCAAATTTCCGACCGGTGTGCCGAAGTTTGTGCGGTTAAACAAGTTGTTTATTTGTAGCCCGAAAGTTAAATTATAAGGCTTATCACTGCCGCCGAAACCGCCGCCGCCGCCGCGGCGACCTCCACCACCGCCAAAACCGCCGCCGCGCCCGCCGCCGCCGCCTCGACGCCCGCCACCATTGTTAGGACGATTCGCGCCTTCGCCAGCCGAACTTGGAGCTTGTCCATCAATAGTTCTGGCAACCGGAGTTCTTGATTTGCCGAAGCCAACCGTTTTGTTGAAATTAAGATTAACCCCGAAGAAACTCGGACCACGACCGTAGTTGCGCGGTATTACTGTTGTTGAAGGATTTGATATGTCGCCGATGTCACAGAATGAAAATGTCAGTCCGCGCTGCGCGCAGGCGTTATTTAATTGTGAATAAGTCGGACGTTCATTGGTAATCGAATCACGATTTCGGTCATCACCGGCAATTATATTAAATGGACTACCCGAACGGGCAATGATAATCGGACTCATCCGAATGTTCCAGGGCAGCTGGAAATTACCGATTAAGGAGAAGACATGTCTGATGTCCTGCTGCGAGTTACCGTATTCACCGCTTAAATCATATGTGTAAGCCGGAAAACCCCCGTCTGTATCACTTTTAGCAAATCCCATCCGGTAATTTGCCCTCAATGAAATTTTGGGATTTATCGGCGCATTGAGTCCAAAGATCAATTGCTGTTGATTTATCACTCCGTCCGATTCATATTGATAGATGTTAGCCTGTGTTGGGTCGGGTCGAAGCAATTGTATTTGCTGCGAAGTCGTCGGACAAATATTTATTAATCCGCAAACCGGCGCGTTGATATTACGTGTACGCAACTGATGAATCGTCCGATTTCCGACAAAATAAATAGAACCCGTCATTTTTAATGGTAATTGCCGTTCGACCGACAGCGCATACTGATAAGTCGTCGGCGCGCGCAGGTCAGGATCGATCTGACGAATGGTGAATGTTCCGGGAGCAAGCGCGGCAATATTGGCGACAGTCGGGACGTTTGTAACGCCGCCTAATGAAAATACTGGTTGACCTAAAATTCCCTGATTGCCGGCGACAATATACTGAGCTTGATTAACTCCGTTGAAGCGTTCGGATTGAAGAGTGAAATTTTCACCAAAACGATCGTAGAAAACTCCAAAACCGCCGCGAAAAACCGTCTTCGGCAGTCTCGCGCCGCCCGCACCGGGCGAATAAGCAAAACTAAAACGCGGCGCGAAATTCATACTGTCACTGATATTTGTCTGATTTTCGTAACGCAATCCGAAACTCAAAGTTAAAGACGGGCGCACACGCCAATCATCAGTGATAAATAAACCCATATCATACTGCTTAACATCAGCCAGCGGATTTCCCGATGTAATATTAAATTGATTTGGATTAAAAATTGGATCAGGGTTTCCCAAAACCTTCTGGCGATATTGTTCAATTGAAGAGAAAAGTAAATTTCCGGTCAATGGGTCGCGCACCCCAAAAAAAGAAAATGTGCCGCCAAAATTCGATTCAGATTGGTCTTTGATTGTTATGCCGCGAACTCGCACGCCAAATTTTAATGCGTGTTGGCTTTCTTTACCCACAGAAGTAGTCGTGTAATTCTGCAATTCAAAACTATTTCTATTATTAAAATTTGTCCCGATTTGCGAGCCGCCGCCAGTAAACGCGCCGGATACATTAATCGTCGGGATCGAATTATCGCCAATTTGGTTGCGGCGATTTATTTCGTATTGAAACCTCGTTTCGTTGACTGTCTTCGGATTCAAAATCGCTGTTTCGGTCAAACGAAATTCGTGTCCGGTGCTGGAACTTTTTGAGGTTAAACTTTGTAGATTAAAACCACCGCCAAAATTATCGGCTTTAACGCGCGTAAAACTATATCGCGCAACCAAAGTATTGTTCGTATTTATTTGATAATCAAACCGCGGGCTAATCGTAAAACGCTGTGAGGGCACGGTTACGTCCTGCTGAAAAGGAACAATATTAAATGAGGAATCCAGGATACTTGCATTGATTACCTGGTTTTCGTCATCGTTCCGATTATTAATATCGATGAAAAAAGAAGATTTCCCTTTTTGCACCGGACCGGACAGATTTCCGCCGAATGTTCGCGCCTGGCTCGGCGCGCGATTTAGAGCGAACGGATTGCGCGAGTTGAGACTTTCGTCGTTAAAATTAAAAAACGCCGACCCGCGAAATTTGTCTGAACCGGGTTTTGTCAAAATTTCGATGCGTCCGAAACCGAGCCGTTCAAATTCTGCTGAAAACGGATTTTGGTTCAAACGAATCTCGCGGATTGACTCTCTCGGAGGAAGTCTGCCGCCGGTAAAACCATCAATATAAATTTGCCCGCCGTTCGGTCCAGCCGAAGGTCCCGCCAAAGCCTGCAGAGCGGCTTCAAGTTGATCAGGATCATCAGGCAAAGCTTCTATCTCCGCTTCGGTTAAAACGAGTGAGCTGGCATTTCGGTCAGCATCGGTTGAAACCTCGCCGGCGCCTGAAACTTCAACTTGCGCCTCAACCGCTTGAACCGTTAAAGCGACGATTAGTTCCTCACTTTTTCCGGGCGTGATTACAACTTCCGTGTTTTCGTAAACCGCAAAAGTTACAGCAGCAACTCGAACCGTGTAAGTACCCGGAGCGAGTCCGCTAATTCTAAATTCGCCCTGCCGATTCGTAACAGCGCTTTTTTCTATACCTGCGGCGTCAACCGCAGTCACCGTGGCGCCGCTCACAACGGCGCCGAACGTATCGGAAACCTGACCGGCAACATTCCCCGTTTGTTGCGCAGAAATTGATAAACTTATAGATAGCGTTATAAATGCAATAAATATGGATAATTTTAATTGTTTCATATAAAGAGTTTAGAAAGCAGAAGTAAGATGTTTTACCCATCACACTTCTACTTTTAGATTTAATTTTTGTAAACTTTACGGCAAGCTTCCGCCTTCAAGTCCCGGAATGCTAAATCCCGTGTCCTGACTTCGCCGCCCGCCCGTCTGTCCGCTGGCTTGCTGCGTTTTCAGAAAAGGCTCGACACCCGACAATAATTTTATTGCCGTGATACGTTCCTGATCGGCAGTTTTTGAACTGGAGACGGCAATCATATCACCTATTTTTAGGCTCTCAACCGTAATATTCGGAAACCGCTCCAACATATCGTCGATATTTCCGCCGCCAGCGCCACGCATTCCGCCCTGACCTCTGCCCTGATTCATCTGATTTGGCGTTTCTCCCTGCGGTCTGGCAGGCGGGGCAGGTTGATTTCCGCGCGGCGGTCTGACTGCTCCGCTTTGTTCGGGCTGAACGCCGCCGGCTTGCATCGTTTGAAATTGCGCCATTCTCTGCGCCATCTCGGCAGGAAATTGTTTAAGAACGGAATTTTTACCGATCAGGATTGTGACAGCTTTTTTAGTTTGAATATTGTTGATGGTAATTTCGTTTTTCGCAGAATCGATGGCGGTCACCGTTCCGCCGACAGTTTGAAACGCGCCGGTCACTATCTCTTCGGCGCTCAAAGTGGATGCGTCCGCATTTTTTTCGCCCACCGCGCGGATCATATCTCCCGTCTGAATTTCACCGAATGAACTTTTTAGAGATTCGCTGAAATTAACAGAATCCGGCGCGTAACGGCGAAATTTTGTATCGCCTTTCAAATTCACAACTGTCGCCTTTTCACCCATTACACCGCGTACCGAAACCGTAATTTCTTTTGTTTGCGGATTGACCGCCGTTACACGTCCCGATATTCCGCGAGTTTGCCATTTTTCGGTTTCTTTTACCTGTTTTTGGGCAATGTCGGATTTTGTCAATAAATAAACGGTTTTGGCAGGAATCGTTTTTTTGTCAGCCGAAACAACACCGGTGATTAAAACTTTATCGCCCGCTCCAACCTCCGAAAGGTTCGAATCAATAGCGGCTTTTAAATTCGGGTTATCGGGCGGAATTTTTTTATATTCTGTTTTGGCTGATAAAACTGCTTCGATGGCGCCATCTTTGGTCTGCAAAATAATTTTGTTTGCTACTACGGATATTACTTCGCCGCCGACAAAATTCGGTTTAATGCCAACATCTACCGTCTGCGCCGAAACGCTTAAAAAAACGCTTCCAAAAAGCATCATAAATACAGATAAAATTGATAGTTTGCGCATTGCTTACCTTCTTTTTACTGAAAATTTCTTGATTGAGACGGCAACTGCTTACACGATTGCCCAGTAAAGCTGTTTAATACTTCACTTATAAAGACGTAATTTGTTCCTAAAAGGTTTTATTGTTTTTGTAAAGATTTGTAAATTTCGCAGCCAGAACAGTTTACGGTTAATCTATTACAGTTTGTGCCAATTATTTGTCGTTCGGGCGGTAAAGATAAGTCCGATACTTGAAGACAATAAAATTAAAAGGGCAAACGTCCAGAAATATGGAATTGAAAGAAAAATCGTCCAGACAAAAACGCCAATTAAAATGGCGAGCGTTTCAGATTGTTTAGACTCGGGCAGAAAGCGTTTTTGCAGAAGTTTTCCAATGCTGACCTGTAACGCGACGCGCCCGAAAACATACGCTAACATCAGCAAAATGAATGCCATCAGGCTGACAATCGCACTGACATAATTGGGCAGAAAACTTAAGCTTGCGATAACGCCAAAAGTAGTGATCACGAAAATTAAAAATCCAATCCCAATTACCTTCAAATTTGAGAGTTGAAACCGAACAATCGCACGACTTACCGCACCAGGCGCAAGTGTCACAAACGTTAAAGTTACGATAAACCAGAAAAGAACTGACAACAGACGCTGCGCGATAAACGCCAGCGAAAAAGTCGGCGAAAAAAGCTGGGAAGGATTTTGTGTTAAATTGCGGAGTTCTTCTTCATAACCGGCATACATCACTGTTTCCTTGCCGGCATTTCTTAGAGGATTTTTGCTTTCCGGGCGATATGTTCCGCCAAAAATTATTACGTCGCCGCCGATAAAGGCGTTTTCCTTTTGAATAATCGAACCGCCGATTGTCGCCACGTCGCCGTCAACCGCACCTTCAATTGTCACATCACCGCCGAAAGCGAAAACTCCTTTCGCGCTTTGTTTAACAATCACATTTTTGCCAAACGAAAAAATTTCTCGATCTTTGGCATCTTCGATAATTAGCGTTTCGTTATTCGGACTCGAAGAAATTGTGGTCTGTGCGTAAAGGGTGGCGGCGAGGAGGAGAATATAAATAAATCCCCTCAAAAAGTGATTTAAGGAGACTTGAAAACGTGTAAAAATGCTGTTTGTGATGAAAAAATTATTCACACTATTTTGAGCCGCCAAATTTATTTTACCCGCGATTAAAACGAAAAAGTAACTTTGATAAAAAAACAATTGAAAACAAAAATAAAATTATCAGAAAAGCGATAGAAGCGCCGGAATTAAACAAAAGCTGTGAACTTACGGAGCGCAAAATAATCGCTGTTCCAAAAGCGAAATCATAGACGAAATGCCATACGAATCCGCTGACCGCCAAAATTTGTTCGGAAAAGTTGATAAAAGTCTTAACAACCGTTTGGGTTTCGTTACCCAAACTGAGCAACACCAAAAAAAACAAACACGCGCAGACAAATAAAGCTCTAAACCTTTCCTGCGGTTGGCGCAGACCGCTCACTTTCCCTTGCGCATTGGCGACGACAATTTTTGTAAAATTTACGGGAACTTCAATTTCATTTTTCTCGAGCATCGCCCCGTCTAAAAAGCAGAGCAGTTTTTTCTGCTCATTTAATTCAGATGTACACATCAAACATCTCGCCAAATGCATCTCTAAATTCAATTCGTCCCGCGGGTTTAATTCACCGTCAATATAAGCGGCAATATCCTGGCGCGGACACATAATTTCACTTGTCGGATTTGGCGAATTCATTTCTCAAATTATTACTTCAAAAATTTAATCGTTAGAGGATATTCCCAAAGCTCGCCTTTATTGGCTTTTACACCGCCGATAATCGGAAAAGCTATGCCCATAATAGACAGCGCGAGCCATCCCAAAGCACCGATTAAAATTCCTGAAAGTCCGATTAACAAATACCCTGATCCCACTAAAATAACGACGGCAAACATATAGACGATCGAGGAAATTGTCCAGTTCATAATCATTTTGCCGTGCGCGTCGAGCGCGGGAAATTCGTCTTTTTTGATCTGCCAGATAATTATCGGCGCGGCGATGCCGCCGAATGGAATGACAAAACTTAGAAGCTGCGACAAATGCGCAAACAAGCCCCATTGTTTTTGCTCCGCAGTTTGGAGAGCAGTCAGCGACGGTCGAGGCTGCATGTTATAATTCATCCAGATCATCTCCTTACATTCCCTTAAATCCTCTTTCGACAAACATTTCGCGCATCATCTCGCGTGCTCTGAAAAGTCGATTCTTGACCGTTCCCAGCGGCAAACCGGTAACTTCCGCAATTTCGTCATAACTTAAATCCTGTGTGTGCCGCAAAAAAATTAGTTCTCTGTAAATCGTCGGCAGACATTTAATTACTGCTTCGATTTCCGCACGCCATTCGCTTTGTTCGCGTTCCTGCTCGGGCGTCGGTCGCGGGCTTTCAATCTGCAATTGATAAGTTCCGTCGGCATTTTCCGCTTCGATGCTCTGCTGATTTACCGAATTTCGCCTCATATAATCAATCGCGGCGTTGTGCGCGATGCGGTAAAGCCAAGTCGAAAATTTGTATTCTGAACTATACCGGGTAAGCGAATTGTAAACCTTGATAAAAACTTCCTGCGTCACGTCGAGTGCAGCGTCGTAATTATTCAGCATTCGATACACATATCCGGTGATCGGGCGTTGGTAACGCCGGACAAGTTCTTCGAATTCGTCTTCGCGTCCGCCGATTGCTTTGGCAATCAATTCAACGTCAGAGAGTTTTCGTATTTGTTCCAGCGCAATCGCGTATGTCATCATATGCAAAAATTATACGGTTCTGTTTTTGAAAAGGTTTCAATCAAATAAAAAAGAGACATAGAAGAAAATAAGACCAAATTTCTATTTCCTTTTATGCCTCCCCTCTTAATTTGAAAATTTTATTATTGCTGCCAACCGAGCGATGCCAAACCAGCGGGCGCGGCGAGGTCTGCGAAATTCATATTTTGAACCGGAATATTCAAACCTACATCTTCCGGACGCAGAATATCGAGCGGTTTGCCAAGCGCTTCATCTGCAATTTCCTTTAATCTGGTTGACCGTAAAAGACAGCAGGATTCGCTTCTAATCAGTTCGCAGCCCGACGGTTTTACGGCTTTACTTC
>MWVV01000648.1_pt1 | contig 12761 bp, 11 predicted proteins | sample 1047281 | NCBI WGS metagenome assembly MWVV01 (sample SAMN06349986, study PRJNA376086) | soil metagenome | isolation source: PT-2 sample Antarctic (ecotone) soil | place: Antarctica | collected 2015-01-13 | reverse complement strand
AGAATCGCCATCACCATTGCGGGAACGAAACCGATTTTTACTTCCGGGTAACCGAAACGCGCCGTGTCCGTCGCCAAAACAAGGTCGCACGCCGTCGCCAAACCGCAGCCGCCTGCCAACGCTCTGCCGTGAACCGCGGCGATAACGGGAATTTTTACCCGGCGAATCAGCGAAAACAGTTCTCTCAAATTATCCGCATCGTCGTGATTTTCCATCACGTTGCTTTCGGAAATCTTTTGCAGAGCCGACAAATCCGCGCCCGAACAAAAATCCTTGCCCGCGCCTTTGATGACGACGGCGCGAAGCGTTTCATCTTTGTCGGCTTCGCGCAAAGCATTTTTCAAATTATCAATCAGCGCGTCGTTGAGAGCATTGCGCTTTTCAGGACGATTTAAGGTTATCGTCAGGACATTGTTTTCGCTTGCGTTCAAAATTTCGGACATATTCTTTATCGAATCAAAAGAGCTGCTTTATCAATTTCCGCCGCAAACTTTTCGATTGTTTTTGCAACAATTGAAATCTGCTCACCGGCTTCTTTCCAATCACGCTGCTCAATTGCTTCACGAACGGCGGGCAATGTTTTTACGCCGTAACCGGTATAAAATCCGGGCGCGTAAATTTGATGTTTGAACCAATCGCGGCGCGGCAAACCCGCGTTATTTGTCAAAGCGCGTTCGGTTTTCATCAAAATTTCGTCCAGTGATTTTTGTGATGTCGCCGGTTTATTTTTCATCGCTTTTTGATAATTCTTCGCGCTTTCCTGAAGTTTTGCCAAAGCGTTTTGCAGAGGCGCGAAATTCAAAAATGGCACGTCGGATTTTGTCTTCGGCATCACGAAAATTTCCTTCGGGTCTTGAGCGGCTTTGAGCGTTCCGTCGGAAATCATTTGATTCATTTGTTTTGTTTCTTCGCGCATCGTATCGGCGAGCGTCATTATTTCTTTGACGTAAACGCCAACTGTATCGGCAAAATTCATGAATTCAAACGGCAGAACATCGGCGTTTGCCAGCCGCAGAGTCATTCGCCCGGCGGTTTGCGCGAGCGCGATGCCGTAATCGAAATTCGTGTCGCCGAATCGCGTGTAGTGGTCGAACGAATCATAAACCGAATGATACGAACCGCCGCCGTCTTCGCCGCCATAACCCAAATTCAAGGAAGCAATGCCGAGATGCTGCAAAAACGGCGTGTAATCCGAACCTGAACCGAGCGCACTGATTCGCAAATCAGTTCGCTCTCGCACTTCCTTTTTTGAATTAGGCGAGCCGTTGACTAACTGCGATGCTCGCCAACGTTCACCGACGGAAATTTTTGTTTGGGGGTCAATCACGTCTTTGGAAATTTCGTTGACGAATTTTTCGAGCGTGTGCGAGCCGCCGACTCCCAAGAATCCACGACCGTTGGAATCGGAATTGATATAAACGGCGACTTTGTTTTTCAATTCGTCGGCGTGTGTTTCCACCCACTCGGTCGAGCCGAGAAGTCCGGGTTCTTCAGCGTCCCACGCCGCGTAAACGATTGTCCGTTTCGGCTTCCAACCTGTTTTCACCAATCCGCCGACGGCTCTGGCTTCTTCCATCAGCGCCACCATTCCGCTCACCGGGTCGTCCGCGCCGTTCACCCAAGCGTCGTGATGATTGCCGCGAATTATCCATTGGTCGGGAAAATTTGCGCCCTTCATTTTCGCAATCACGTTGTAAGCGGGTTTGATGTCCCAATTAAACTCTAATTTTAAATGAACTTTTGTCCTTTCGGTTCCGCCGAAATGATAAGTTATCGGCAGCGCGCCGCGCCAGCTTTCCGGCACGACCGCGCCTTCCAGATTTCTTAAAAGCGGCAAAGCGTCGCTGTAGGAAATAGGCATCACGGGAATTTTTGTCAGCGTCGGCGCGTCTTTTCGGTCGAGGCGCTTGGCGTTCTTCGTCGCTCCGATGTTCGGCGTTAGAGGGTCGCCGGGAAACGTCGGCATATCGGCAACCGAGCCGCGCTGCGCTCCGTTTTCGTTGCGCCACGCTCCTTTCGGATAAACGTCGCCTTGAAAAAATCCGTCGTTGCGCGGGTCGGAATAAATAAGGCAACCGACCGCGCCGTGTTCCGCGGCGACTTTCGGTTTAATTCCGCGCCAGGAGCCGCCGTAACGAGCGATGACAATTTTGCCCTTCACATCAACGCCGTTTCGTTCGAGTTCTTCATAATCAGCTGGAACGCCATAATTAACATATACAAGCGGCGCGGTGACATCGCCGTCAATTGAATAAGCATTATAAACGGGCAGTTGTTCGCTCGGCTGATTGGAAGTTGAATCTTCTTTAACTGCGGGTTCGCTAAGTTTCGCCGTAAATTTTTCGGGCGCAATCATTTCCAATACGCGCGTTTTCGGTGTCGGAAACAAAACGTCAAATTGCTCAATCTGTGCGTTGAAGCCCCAGGATTTGAAAAGCGACAACATAAACTCGGCGTTTTCTTTACCATATGCCGAGCCGACGTGATGCGGACGCGCCGACATTTTTTTCATCCATTGGCGTAAGTTTTCGCGCTTTAGCGACGCATCAAATTTGTGTTCCAAAGACTTTTGTTTTTGGGCATTTTCCGGCGAAAATCCCATTAAACTTTTCTCGCTGTTCGGCACGGATTGAGCCAAAATCGAACAAGATAATAAAAAGAACAAAGCTGTGTTTAGTATCGAACGAAACATAAAAACTCCTTTTTTCTAAACTTCACCCAAAAACTCACGCAAACTATCGGTGACGATTTCCGCCGCCTCCTGCTGAACCCAATGTCCCGCGTCGGGAATGCGAATTTCCGAGAAAGGCGCGTCAATGATTTCGCCGATGCCTTTAACGGTTTCGGGCAAAATCGCCGTGTCTTTTTCGCCATAAATAAAAAGCGTCGGAACTCTTATTTTCGCTTCTGTTTGAGGTTTGCCAAAAAGACGTTTCAATATATTAGCGCGATAATAATTGATTGCCGAAGTCAAAACTCGGGGTTCGCTCCAAGCCTTTTTATATTTGGCAATGTCTTCGCTTGAAAAAACGTTGCGCTCGGCAGTGGAATTTTTCAAACCGTTTGCCAAAAGCGCGAAATCATTACGGCTCAACACCCATTCGGGCAATCGGGGAATTTGAAAAAAGAACATATACCAACTTGCCGCAAACTGTTTTAACGTCTGATTTTTTTTCCAAATCTGGATTGGCGGTACTTGCATCGCACAAAGTTTCCAAACCATCTCAGGATGTTTTTGCGCCACTGCCCAAGCAATGCTTGCGCCCCAATCGTGTCCGACGACCGCCGCTTTTTCGCGGTTAAAATGGCGTATCAAACCCGTTACATCATCGACTAATTTATCAATTTCATAATCTTCGACGCGCGAAGGCTTATCGGATAAATTATATCCTCGTAGATCAGGAGCAACTACTGTATATTCGTCGCCTAGAGCAACAAGTTGATGCCGCCACGAGTACCAGAATTCTGGGAAACCGTGAAGAAGTAAAACCAGTTTCTCGCCGTCTCCACACTTTGCATAATGAAGCCGGACACTACCGATTTGCGCTTCATCGAATTTAATTTCGTTTTGATTATTCATAAATACCCAAATTTCTTGCCTCTTCGTCCGGTATTTCGATTTTCATACGCAAAAGTGCTGTCGAGAAAGTTTTCCCCTGCGCGTCCGTCATCAGCGACAAAGTTCCGCCGCCACCGAGCGATTCGTGCAGAAGAAAATTGAGCGCGCCCAAATTCGGCAGTTCAAATCGTTCAACCTCACCTTTTACTATTTCGCCAAAATGAACCTTTACTTTTTCGGCGGTAACTTCACGGACAAGAAGCGGATAAAATTCATCTCGAAGCGCGATCACGCCGACATTTGCCGTATCTCCTTTATCACCCGAACGCGCGTGTGCGATTTTTAATAATTCGATCTTCATATTTTTTCAAAGGCTAAGTTTTTTCCTCAATTATAACTTTAAGTGTGGTTATTCTGACAGTTTTAATTTTTATTTGCTTCTTGTCGTTAAATTCAGAAATAATTGATTTTATATGTACATTCCACACGTTAAATCAGAAACCTGGATTTAATATTGTTTGAGCTAATTTATTCTCGACCTAAATTTATAAAATGCAGCTAGAACAAGTGAATGTGTAATTTGTTCGCTTTCGATGAGTTGCTCAATATCTTGGAGCCGAATGAGTTTTGTAACGATGCTTTCGTGCTCATCAAAATTTGTATCGGCGATTTTTTCGCAGTTGCGCGCAAGGAAATGGTAAATCCAATTATTTTGCAGCACCGGATTTGGGCGTGATTTTCCAAGGTAAATCATCTCGCTGGCTTCAAAGCCCGTTTCCTCCAATAATTCGCGCCTTGCGGCATCCTCCGCACTTTCCTGTTCATCAACCATACCGCCCGGAAGCTCTAAAGTAATTTCTTCTGTTCCGTGTCGAAACTGTTCAATTAAAATTACTTTGTTGTCTTTTGTCAGAGCGATAATATTGACCCAATCAGGATTTTCGAGGACAAAAAAAGTATGCTTAGCGCCGCCGGATTCACGCTCGCAAAAATCTTCACGAACTCTGAAAACCCGGCAATCGGCGATTTGCTTCGAATTTGTTCGTTTCCACGTTTCAGGCTGCTCCAACATAATTTGAATGACTTTAGTATTAGAAATGTGATTCAATAATAAATCAAGTTCGGACTTAGAGAACAAAATTTATGATTAAAAAAATTATTTGTATCGCATTCATAGTTGCTTTTAATGCTTTTTGTGTATTAGCTCAGACGCTTCCGCCGACCCTACCGTTCCCATTACCTGTCAATTTGGAAACGATTTTAAGTGGAGCTGAAAAACAAACTGTTGCTTATCGTGAAAGTTTCAGCAATCTGCTGGCGGAAGAAAAGAGAGTTTTCGAGAGATACGACAAAAAAGGAAGACTAGATGATACCCGTGTCGTCGAGTCGAATTTTCTTGTTTATCAATCGACAAAGAGCACCAATTTTATTTCCGAATATCGCAATGTGACAAAAGTTGACGGTAAAACCGTCGGCGATAACGAAAAGCGCGCTGAAGATTTTTTTGAGCGTGTCTTAAAATCAACTACTGCCGACAAGGAATTGGAAAGGGTCAAAGATGAAAATTCGCGGTATGACAAAAACCTTGTCATCAATGGCATTACGCTCAACCAGGCGGTAATTTTAGCCGCGCACATTCGTCCCGCTTTCGATTTTAGAATCGCCGGACGCGAACAGCTTGAGGGTAGAGAAATGTTCGTCGTCACATATCAACAAAAATCGAAAAGTCCATATATTCTCGTTAATGAAGATAGAGGCGCGGACAAATTATATCTCGGCTTTGAAGTTGACACGCCCGATTCCGTCAAGGAACTAAATGCGCTTTTGCGCGGACAATTATGGATTGATACTGAAACCTTCGAGGTATGGCGGGAAAGACGCGAATTGACCGTGCAGCCAAATGGAGCGGTAACTCCTTTTGTTATTATCGAAACCGATTTCGCGTTTCAGAAAAGCGACAATATCGGTATTACGCCGAAGAAAATTGTTTTAACCGATTATGCGCTAAAGAAAAAAAACAACGAGCTTAGCGTCTTAAAAGAAACGCGGGCGACCTTTGAATATACGAAATTTTCGAGATCAGATGTCGATGTCAAATCAGGCGATGTTAAAAATGAGTAATGTACGTGGATTTAAATTATTTGTAACCTACGCTATATCGCTTTGCCGTATGATGTAAACGTTTTCGCGTTTGTATCTTATCCAATTAATGCCAAAGTTGCGGTTAGCGAGGTGTGAGATTGACGCGCCGCATCAAGTCGGTGAAGCGTGAATCCGGGCGAAGCGGGTCGAAAATCGGCTCTACTTTGAGAAAACCCAATTGCCAAGCCCGCTCGTCGTATGCTTTTTCCAGCCAGGCGAAGGCTTGCTCGCGTTCGCCGAGTCCGATGTAAATCATCGCCGTTTCAAACGGAGAAATTGGCTGATTCTTTGATTGTTCATTTATCTCCTTGAGAATCACCCGCGCTTCGTCCGGCTTTCCCGCCGTCGCGTAGGCGTAACCGAGAAGTGCCAGCAAACCCGGAGTTCGATGCGAGAGTTTGGCAACGGTTTGAAATTCGGCGATGGCTTCTTCGCTTTTTCCTTGCTGAACGTAAACAAAGCCGAGAAAGATGTGCGCGTCAAGCGCGTCGGCGTTAATTTCCAGTGCTTTTTGCAACTGCGCGATTGCTTCGTCGTAACGTCGAGCGCGGTAGAGAGCTAATCCGACGTGCGCGTTGGCACTGGGCGAAATAGGGTCGAGCGTCTGCGCTCGTTTTGCTTCTTCGATTGATTCGTCGAGCCGTCCCATTCGCGCCAATTGCTGCGAATACCAGTTACGCGCCACCGGATAATTCGGATTCAAGGCGATGGCTTGTTTGAAATGTTTTTCGGCTGCCGCCCAGTCCCAATAATAATCCGCGATGACCGCCGCCAGCGCAGTATGCGCTTCGGCAAGTTCGCCGTCTATCTCCAGAGCCTTCTCCGCCGCCGCCCGCGCCTTCGGGTGTGATTCCTTCAACGGCAGCACGCCGTAGCTTCCCAGCAGATTGTAGGAATCGGCGAGTCCGGCGTAGGCGAGCGCGTAATTCGGGTCAATGTCAATCGCCTGCCGGTAAAACTCCAGACTTTTCTCGAAGCCTTCCGGCGTTAACTTGTTCCAAAAATAGCGACCTTTGAGATAAAGCTGATAAGCCTCCGTGTCGGCGGTGTATTTTTTGGTTAACTGATTACGCTCCTCGCCGGTCAACTGCAAAGCCAGTGACCCGATTATTTTTTGAGAAATTGAATCCTGAACGGTGAAAATATCCGTGAATTTTTCATCAAAGGTTTCCGTCCATAGCGTCCTGCCGTCTTCGACTCGCACCAGCCGCGCCGTTATTCTTATTCGCTCGCCCGCTCGTTGAATAGTTCCGTCCAACACCGATTCCACTTGCAGTTCCCGACCAGCCGCCGCCGCGTCCTGCTCCAAATCGGTATAGCGACGCACGGCACTGATTGGACGCACCGTGATTTGCCCGATACTGCCGAGTCTGGTAATCAACGAATCGCTCATTCCCAGTTCGAGCGATTCGTCCCGGTTGCTTGCCGCCAACGGCTTAAACGGAAGCACAGCGATTGATTTTGCCGTCGGGCGGGCGAGCGACGTCTGCGGCTGGTTCGCATTCCAAAAATAGAAAAGTAGGCTTCCGGTTAAGATGAAAGCGGCTGCTCCAACTAAAATTCGGCTTCGCTGTTTCCAAAGACCTGTCTTAACCGGCGAAATACTTGTCGCAGGACGCTTGCGTGTCGAATCGAATTTTGCCAACGGCTTGCTTATCGCCTTTTCCGCCCGTATCTCTCGCGGTGAAAAATAGTCGGCAACGGACGCTTGAAAAAAGGTTACCTCTCTTCCTACTTGTGTTTTCGGTAATTCCTTTTCGTCGTTTGCAGGCTCGGTTGGCGCGGTTTGCAACTGTCGGTTCGCGCTCGTTTCATCGGAAAAATTCGCCGGTGTTTTTTCCGATTCAGGCGTTAAATCTTGAAACGCTTTCGCTTCAATTTTTTCGACTTTGGCGATAAAACGATAACCGCGCCCCGAAACGGTTTCGATAAACTTCGGTGCTTTCCGGCTGTCGCCCAAAGCCTGTCTGATTTTGGAAATGTTATCGGCTAAGTTGCCTTCCTCGACAAATGCATCCGCCCAGAGCATTTCCATCAGACGATTTTTCTCAAGCAGATGCCCGCCGTTTTCGACGAGTAAGCAAAGCGTCTCAAAAGCCTTCGGAGTCAGCGGTATAACTCGTCCGCTGCGCAGCAATCGCCGCTCGAATGGGTCGAGACGATATTCGCCAAACTCGTAAAAATGCTTTGGATTTTCGCTCATAAGACCTTCCGAGAACCTGCCGAGAATTTTCCTAGAAATAATCGAGATTTTTCAGAGGACTTTTTAAATGCCCGGAGAGTATTGTCCAAACTGAAGCCAGAGACAGCTTTCGTTTCAAGATGTCGCTTTCGAGCGAAAATATAACACATTACCAGAGGAGATAAAAGACAATGCAAAAAATCAACTTGCCGGTTCCCGGCATCAGCATCAACCAACAACCAACACTGCAAAAGACAACCCGACCGATAAACAGCGTCGGTTGTTTTCTGCTTCAAACAACCAAAGGAGGAAATTTTATGATTATGAGAAAAATATTTTTGGCGTTAATTATCGCCGCGATGACGACAATGGCAACTTTTGCTCAATCCGATGAAAATCAGACTCAAGCAGATGAAACAACCATTAAGAGCAATTTTGATAATGCCGCGAACCCGACTGGCAGTTGGATGGGTGTCGTAACGGCAGGACCGGGCGGACCGCCGCCATTCCGGGTTCTGATGAACTTCACCAAAGACGGTGGCTTTACGGCAAGCGGCGACGGAGATGTCGGACCAACGCAAAGCGGCAGCCCGCAATATGGCGTTTGGGAACGAGTCGGCGGCGCAAACTCCCGACGATTCGCGGTGACATTTTTCCAGCTTTTCTACGCTCCTGATTCAAGTCCGACGGGGCTGCATAAAATCCGGCAGACCGTCATCCTGAGCAGGTCGGGCGACACCTGGCAAGGTCCAGGCAAAGTGGATATTTTCGCCCCCAACGGAACACTGGTTTTCTCCGGCACGGCAACGGCAACGGCGACACGCATTCAGTCAGAACCACTACCATAATCCGAGACGGAGGCGTTAAAGCAGTAGTTTGTTGCTTAGCTATGCAGCTAAGCAACAAACTTTATCGAAATATAAATTTGAATATGCGTTCGGCGGTTTTGTTTACAACCAGATGAGGAACAAGATGATGAAACGAATATTGATGATTGCTGTAATCGCCGCGCTGTCGTGCGGCATAGTGAGTGCCCAAATCCATCGCGTGACGCAGATGAACATCGACCAAATACGCGCTCTCGACAAACAAAAAACCGTGGTCATACTTCCCGGCGGCATGCTCGAAGAGCATGGACCGCATCTTCCTTCGTTCACTGACGGCTACTCAAACGAGTGGCTGACCGAACGACTGGCGGAAGCGATTGTCGCGCGTTCCGGTTGGGCTGTGCTGGTCTTTCCGATAATACCTCTTGGTCACGCAGGTGGGAACGAAATTGGCGGGAAATATGTTTTTCCCGGCACTTATTCAATTCGCCGGACGACGCTGCGAGCCGTTTTTATGGATTTAGCTACCGAACTCGGAGAGCAGGGATTTCGCCGAATTTTCGTAATGCACGGTCACGGCTCGCCATTTCACAATCAAATGCTAGACCAAGCCGGAGATTATTTCCGCGATATGTATGGCGGAATCATGGTTAATTTACATGGACTCGAACCTAGACCGGAACAATTATTTAACCTGAAACTGACGCCGCTGAACCTGGACCTTTCAGAATCGGAAAGGAAGGAAATAGGCAGTATGGACGAGCACGCCGGATTTCAGGAAACAAGCCGTTTGATATTTTTGCGTCCAGACCTCGTTAATCCTATCTACCGCACGCTGCCACCGGTTGCCGCGAACAATCCGGTTGAGCTATTCAAAGTAGCCAAAGTACCGAATTGGTTAGGCTACATCGGTTCTCCGCGTTTGGCGACTGCCGCTTACGGCGCACGGTTGCAGCAATATCGCTCGGCGCGGGCGAACGCTTTAGCAATTGCAATCTTGGACGGCTTGGATGAGCGAGAGATTCCTCGTTACGCTGATTTTATGTTGAATGACAAAACGGTGCTGAGAGAACTCGAAGGGTCAACTAAATACGAAGCAGAGGTTGAACGGAAACAGCGAAACTGGATGAAGAAAATAGGAATCGAGTAAATCTCCGCTCGCGTCAGCCGTGAATTACAGAAGAAGTCGGATACAAATTCTATTCTCTCGCAATCACGGGAAAACAAATAGCAGTGAGCAAACTTAAAAATCTGCTCACTGCTAATCGCTTTCTGCTCATTCAAATTAAAAGCGGCACTTGAATGACACAGAGTGCCAATCTAATTCGTTTATTTAAAGTGTACTTGTCTTAATCTTCCCTAATTAGCGTCTAATAAGTCAGCGGATGTGAGCGCGAAGCAGTTACTTTATTAAAACACATTGCTCGTTAAATCTGAGTTTGCGCGTATTCTGTTTCGCTCACGTTATTCGGGCATTAGGCATCCAAAATCTCGACTTTTGTTTCAATCAAACTCTTAGGAATCAAAGCAGGGAAATACGCCATAATCTCTTCCGTTTTCGGGCGCCCGCCCGCAAAGCCTGTTACTGACGGCGGACCGGTTAAAATAAGCGGCGCGAGTTCTTTGGTAAATCGTTCAACGTCTGCTTTGTTTTGACCGCGTACTCCGACCCGCAGTTGAACTTCGGGAATATCCTTTGCCGCTTCGCCCGCGAGATGTCCGTGAGTAGCGTTGACGCCGACAAATTCGGTTAAGATTACTTCGAACTGCAAACCTAATTTATCCAATCTCGAGCGCAAAATTTTATCCGCTAATTGCGCTTTTTGTAAGGCGTCGGGGTAAGAATAGACGAGGGTTCCGACGGCTTTCCAGCCGCCCGAATAAGCGATGGAAACTTTGTAAAAATCGGTGTTCGGCTTGCCTTCAATGCCGTGAACACGAACACGGTTTTCGCCATCGTCCTTCAGCTGAATCGTCGTAAAATCGGCGACAACATCGGGCGTGATGTAGCTATGCGGGTCGCCCATTTCGTACAAAAGCTGTTCTTTGATGGCAGGAATATTTACTCGCCCGCCGGTTCCTTCGTGTTTTGTAATAACGAATTCGCCATTCGGGTACGCCTCAACAATCGGAAAACCGACATTTGCTAAATCAGGGATGCTTTGCCAGTCGAACTGACAATTTCCGCCCGATGCCTGCGCCCCGCATTCGATAATATGTCCGGCAATCGTTCCGGTCGCAACTTTGTTCCAATCTTCAAATGTCCAACCGAACTCGTGCATCAGGGGGGCAAGCGTCAACCCTGTGTCTGTAAGGCGTCCGCCAACAATAATCTGCGCGCCTTTACCCAGGGCTTCGACAAGCGGACGCGCGCCAAGATAGACATTTGCGCTTTGAACCTTAGAGCGGATGGAAGCGAGCGATTCGCCCGTGTCCATATTGTTAATCGCAACTCCTTTATCTAAAAATTCGTCAAGACGCGGCAAAATATCGTCGCCGGTGACAACACCAATTTTTACTTTTCCTGAGAGCCCAATTTCTTGTGCCGTCTGACGAATTGCTTGGGCGCAGCCTTCGACATTCACGCCCCCAGCATTGGATAAAACTTTAATATCTTTTTCAACGCAATCCGGCAAAATCTCGCGCATTAAAGAAACAAAATCCTTTGCATATCCGGCGTTTGCATCGCGCGAACGCTGTTTCTGCATGATGGACATCGTAACTTCTGCCAAATAATCCAACATCAGGTAATCAATTTGTCCGCCGCGCACTTGATCAACCGGAGCCGAAAGCAAATCGCCCCAAAAACCTTGTCCGCTCGCCACTCGAATTTTTTCTTTCATAAGACATCAATTAAAAGACAAAAAATTAAGACGGTCAACAATCATTTTACAAATTGTGACCGCCTATTTTAAATTAGATAAGTAAAGGATTAATTAAAAATCTTTTTCGTTCGGCTCGCGACAGATTTTACTCCACGTTTTGTTTTATGAGCGGTATATCTTGTTCCCTGAACCGTTTTTTTGCCGGCATACTTACCGCCTTGATAACCTTTTTTGGCGACATATTTACCGCCCTGATATGTTTTTCTGCCGACATATTTTGCACCTGCAACGGTTTTACGTCCGACATATTTACCACCACGATAAGTTCTTGATGCAACACCTCTTCTTCTTCTGGTAACCGTCACATTACCTGTTTGAGTCCGGGTCATAGTTTGTGCCTGTACCGAAAGCGGGCTACCGGATGAAAATGCATCACCAACAAAAGCTAATGAAAGAACCATCGCGAAGGCGAACAAAACATTTATTGTCTTTTTCATAATTAATTACCTCATTTATTGTAAATTTTTTATAAAATGTAAATAAAACCTTCATAATGAATGATTTCAATTCACATTAGGAGTCTAGAACAACATTATAGCAAATATTATTCCAAATAGCCCTAGGTGGCTAAATTTCGGTCCTAACATTTTCGTTGATAAACCTGACAATATCTTCGGTTGAAGTTCCGGGCAGAAAAATTTCAGATACGCCTTTTTCTTTTAATGTCAAAATATCTTCCTGCGGCACAATTCCTCCAACAAGGACAAGCGTATCTTCCATCCCATTTTCGCGCAGAAGGTTTACAATGCGTGGACAGAGCGTATTATGCGCGCCTGAAAGAATTGAGATGCCAACCGCATCAACGTCTTCTTGAAGCGCCGCTGTAGCGATCATTTCCGGTGTTTGGCGAAGTCCCGTATAGATAACTTCCATTCCCGCATCACGCAAAGCTCGAGCGATAATCTTGGCGCCGCGATCATGCCCGTCAAGACCGGGTTTTGCTACCAAAACTCTAATTTTTCTTTGATTCATAAATTAATTTGATATTAACCTATCGCGACTTGCTTTATCTAATCTCTCTTGAAATTCCATTGCGGGGGTGCCGAACACGCAACGCAGTTTGCCCCGCAATGTGCTTTTTGTGCGTATCGCCGCCCAGGTTTCAGCCCAACCGTGTGAATTTATCCAGAGCGGATTATAGCTTGTCAGTGGCGTAATGATACCGT
>MWVV01000646.1_pt1 | contig 12777 bp, 8 predicted proteins | sample 1047281 | NCBI WGS metagenome assembly MWVV01 (sample SAMN06349986, study PRJNA376086) | soil metagenome | isolation source: PT-2 sample Antarctic (ecotone) soil | place: Antarctica | collected 2015-01-13 | reverse complement strand
TTGTCTCCGGTTATTCCGAAGGCGGCGCGGTGGCGATGTGGACGGTGCGTGATTTAGAACAAAAATCCGGCGCCATCTACGACGTTTCCGCCGCGGCGCCGGCTTCCGGTCCGTATGACCTTTCGGACACGACGAGAAAATGGCTGCTTGCCTCGCCGACCGACCAGCAGGAATTCGTCATTCGGCTTTATCTCACGTCGTATATGGCTTATTACTTTCATAAAAGCAGCGGCGTTAAACTGACTGATTATTTCAAACCGGCGATGGCTTTCACCATTTCACAAGCCTTCAAAGGTAATATCTCCGATGAGAATATCATTAAACGACTTGCGCTGGCGGGAATTCTGCTGCGCGAGAAAAATTCGCTCGAAAACGCCATCACGACCAGATATAAAACGGCTCTCGAAACTTTGGACACTTCCGAACCTGCGATTCGTGAAATGCAAAAAAGCGATTGCTACGATTGGTCGCCGCGCACAAAGATGCTTTTAATTAGTCTGAAGGGCGATAAAGTGGTTGACCCAGCGAATACGGAGAAAACGATGCAGACGATGCGGCGGCGCGGCGTATCTAACGACACGCTGCGGCAATATGTGATTAAAGATACAAGTTTGAATCACTTAACGGCGGTTGCCCCGGCACTTGCGCAGGCACGGCGTTTCTTCGACGGCGGCTTTGCCAATATTGATTAACGCGCCCTTAAAAAATCGTTCGCAAATTGAACCGCGAACCGCAAAAGGATGAAAAGCCGACGATTTACTTTAAGTCGTCGGCTTCTTATTTTTTGCACTTTGGAGTCAATTACGGATTGGCTAAGATATTTTACAGAGCTATTTTTTAGTCAAACTTTTGTTTCAATCGCTAACATCTCGAAAGGGATTTTTTGCATCTATTCTTTGATTTTTAACATAAAAGGATTGAAAAAATGAAAAGAGCGAAAATTATATTATTCGGACTTACTATTTTATGTGTTTCGGCAATGGGTGGGTTTGCCCAAACGTCAAACATCATCAAAAAAGATTTGAGCCAAGCGGAAATTGACCGTATCGTCAAAACTTTTACGACGAATGAAGCCAAATTTCGTAATGCGTTAGCCGGTTATGTTTTTAATCGGAGCGCAAACATTCAAACGGTCGGGATGGGCGGACAAATTTCCGGCACATATCGGCGCGATTCGTTTTTGAACTTAACTGAAGACGGCAGGCGCGTTGAGAAGATTGTTTTTGCGCCGATGCCGACATTAACGGAAATTACGATTTCGGCGGCTGATTTAGATAATCTAAGCGGCGTTGACCAGTTCGCCATCGACCCTGCCGCCATTCCGCAATATAATTTTACATACGTCGGCAAAGAAAAAATTGACGAACTCGACCTCTATGTATTTGACGTTTCACTGAAGGCTGTGCCCGACCCGAAAAAAATCAAACAGCATTTTTTTTCAGGCAGAATTTGGGTTGATGACCGCGATTTGATGATTGTCAAAACAAAAGGCAAAGCCGTTCCCGAACAGAAAAACGAAAGATTTCCCGTGATTGAAACGTGGCGCGAAAATGTGGACGGCAAATACTGGTTTCCGTCGCTGGCAAGTTCGGACGACGAACTCGTGTTCGATAACGGCAATACCGTGAAAGTTAAAGTGCGCGTTAAATATAAAGATTATGCGGTAGGCAGAAGCGAAGTGCGAGTTTTGGACGACGATGAGGAAATTAAGGAAGAAAAACCGAAACCGTCGCCGACTCCGATACCGAAGAAACCGTAATTAACGAATAACGAAAAGTGAAAAGTGAAAAGTGAAAACAATAAATCAAATTTCTGTTTTCACTTTTCACTTTTCACTTTAAAAGTTCTTCTGCAATCGCGCCGCGCACTTTTATCAATAAATCGGTCAAATCTTTTTCGGCGGTTAAATTTTTTGTTTCAATCGGCGGAAGCAAAACCATTTCGCACGTCGCCGGAATTGCCAGATTTTGTTTCTTGCCCATCGCGTAATCAGTGTTTTTCATCGCTACCGGAACAATCGGAAAACCCGTGTCAATCGCCATATAAAATCCGCCTTTTTTGAATGGCAGAAGTTCATTTGGAAAAGCGCGTGTGCCTTCTGCAAAAACTCCGAAAGAAATTCCCGAACGAAGTTTTTCCGACGCATTTTTCATTGTGTTTATCGCCGATTCTTGATCGGTGCGGTCAATCGCAACAACATTGACATATTTCATAAACTTACCCGCAACCGGCAATTTGAGCATTTCCTTTTTGGCAATCACGCCCATTTTTTTGCCCGTGCAGGCGAACATCATCGCCGTGTCGAGATAAGACCGATGATTTGAAATGAAAACGTAGGATTGGTTGGCGGCTAAATTTTCCTGCCCGCGCACTTTTATTTTCATTCCAGACCAACGCATCCACGCCTTCGCGCCCCAACTCGCCCACGGATAAGCATAATCGGGGTCGCGCTTGATTTTTGCAACGAGCATAATCGGCGGCATTGCCAGCAAAAAGAAAACCGCCAGGATGGAAAGCGAAAAATAATAGCGAAGCCGCGCGATAAACTTCTGCTCGCGGTTTATGTTAAAATTTCCTTTCGGAAAAACAATTTTTTCGTTTTTAACGATCGCTTCGGGAAAATTTTGCATCTTGAATAGTTTAAATTCCAAAACCGAAAGTCCAAAACAGCTATGAAATTTTTTGAATTTTATCTGCGTCCGTTCGCGCTTCTCTGCGGTTTAATTTTTCTTTTATCGCTCAACATTTTCGCCCAAAATGTTCCCAGCCCAAAATCGGTTCTCGGTTTCGAGCCGACGAGCGATAAAACGATTGCTGATTGGCGGCAAATCACTGATTATTTTACCAAACTCGATGCGGCGAGCGATAAAATCACGGTTAAGGAAATCGGCAAAACGACGCTCGGCAAACCGCTCGTCGTCGCTTTTATTAGTTCGGCAGACAACATCAAAAATCTCGAAAATTATAAAAGAATAAATCAAAAACTCGCTGACCCGCGAAAAATTAAAGATGCGGCGGAACTTGAAAAACTAATCGGACAAGGCAGAACAATTGTGTCAATCTCCTGCTCGATTCACTCGACGGAAATTGTCGCGTCGCAGATGTCTATGAATCTCGCCTATCAAATGACAACTGCGACTGACGCAGAAACACTCGAAATTCTGCAAAATACGATTCTGCTTTTGATTCCGTCGTCAAATCCCGACGGCATTGACATCGTGGCAAATTGGTATCGGAAAACTTTGGGAACCAGGTTTGAGGGAACCTCGCCGCCCGAACTTTACCACCATTACGCAGGACACGATAACAACCGCGACTGGTTTATGCTCAACCTGAAGGAAACGCAAGCTATAACCAAACTTTTTTGGCAAGAATGGTTTCCGCAGATTGTTTATGACGTGCATCAGATGGGACAAAACGGCGCGAGATTTATTATTCCGCCGTTTTTCGACCCGCCGAATCCGAATATTCCGCCGCTTATTTTGCGCGAAGTCGGTTTAATGGGTTACAAAATGGCGGCTGATTTGCAGGCGAATAAATTCGCGGGCGTGGCGACCAATACGACGTTCGATACTTGGTGGCACGGCGGCTTTCGTTCCGCGCCGTATTTTCACAATTCAATCGGCATTCTGTCGGAAGCGGCAAGCGCAAATCTGATGTCGCCCGTCTATATTACGGAAGAAAAAATGCGGCAAACGCGCGGGGCAAGAGGTTTGAATTCGCCGCTTGAAACTTCGACCAGTCATCCGCAGGCGTGGCAGCCAAAATATTGGGGTGCAGGCGATATTGCCGCAATGGAAATGTCGGCTTCGCGCTCGCTTCTTCAAATGGCGGCGAAGTTTCGCCGGAACTATCTGCAAAATTTTCACGAACTCAACCGCGCTAGTGCACGCACGAATGCCAATCCGAATCAGCCGCTTGCGTATGTGATTTTTGCGGGGCAAGGACGCGAAGAAGTCGTTTCGCGGTTCATTGAAATTCTTCTCGCGCAAGGCATCGAAGTTTATAAAATGAACCGCGAACTGAAAACTTCGATTCCCAATACGCAAGCTATTCACACAGAAGTTCCGCTCAACAGTTTTATGGTTTTCACCAACCAGCCACAGCGCAACAATGTCGAAGCACTTTTCGGCAAACAAATTTATCCGAATCGCGTCAACGAACGCGGCGAAGTTGACGTGCCGTATGATGTTGCGGGTTGGACTCTGCCGCTCCAGATGGGCGTTGAAACATACGCGGTTACGCAAATCGTCGAATATCCGCACAGCGCACGCGGGCTTGAACAAATGACGAACATCAATCAAGTTCGCCGCACTCTGAATCTCGAAGCAAACAAAGAACCGTTTGCGAATTTGCCGAATCCGTTGAAGACAAACCCGCGCATCGGACTTTATAAAGGTTTCGCCGCTTCGATGGACGAAGGTTGGACGCGGTTGGTTTTCGACCAGTTTCAAGTTCCCTACCGTTCAATTTCAGACGCCGATTTTCGTAACGGTAATCTAAATTATGATGAAATAATTTTGCCTTCGGACGGCGAAAATCAAATTGTTAACGGTTTGAAAGAAGAAAATTACCCGAAAGAATTTACGGGCGGAATCGGCGAGCAAGGCGTTGAAAATCTGCGGAAATTTGTCGAAAACGGCGGTAAGCTGATTTGTTTTGACGACGGCTGCGAGTTGATCATCAAGCGATTTAATCTACCGCTGAAAAATGCGTTGAGCGGTTTGAAAAGAAGCGAATTTTATTGTCCGGGTTCGATTCTGTCGCTCGAGGTTGACAACACAAATCCGCTGGGGAAAAGTTTCGGCAAACAAACCGCCGCCTATTTTATCAACAGCTCGGCTTTTGAAATCGGCGACACAAACAAGGTTAAATCAATTGCGACCTACGCGAAAAGCAATGCGCTGCTGTCAGGCTGGCTGCTGGGCGAGAAATATCTGAACGGCAAAACGGCACTGGCTGAAACCGATTACGGACGAGGAAAAATCATTTTGTTTGCGTTTCGTCCGCAACATCGCGGGCAAACTTTCGGGACGTTTCCATTTATCTTTAATGCGCTGGAGAAATAAGGGAAAAGATTAGCCACGAATAACACAAATAACACGAATTTATTTTCTTTTTTTATTCCTGCTATTTGTGTTATTCGTGGCTAGATTTGATTTATGAAAGCAGAAACACAGTGTGTGAAAAGCAATCTCGGTTTAGTCTGCATCACGACGACCGACGCGGTGCGCTATAAAACCGTGACGCGCAAACGGCTTTTGTCGTTTGATGAACGCGTGCAACAAGAAATGCTCCGCGTCATTTACCAAGAAAACATTAACCGCATCAATAACGCAATTAAATTCTGCGCGGCGAACGACATCAATCTTTACCGTTTAACATCGGGACTTTTTCCTTTTTCCGATGAACCGATTGGCGCGGAGATTTTAGAAGATTTTGCGGAACAATTATCTGTAACGGGACGAAAAGCAACCGCCAACAATTTGCGGATCGTAATGCACCCTGACCAATACGTCGTGCTAAGTTCCGATTCCGAAAGCGTCGTTGAAAACAGCGTCAAGATTTTGAAAATGCACGCGAAAACTTTGGATCTGCTTGAGCAGCCGCGCTCGGAATGGGCAACGATGAACATTCACGGCGGCAAAGGCGACCGCGCGGATAAACTTGTCGAATCAGTTGAGAAACTGCCCTTTGAAATTCGCTCGCGTATCGCGTTTGAAAACGACGAACACGCTTATTCTTCCAGCCAAATTTTGGAAGTTTGCCGCCGCGCTTCTGTCCCGATGGTTTTCGACGCGCATCACCACGTCTGCCGCGAAAAACTCGACAACTACAATCACGAATCGGTCGCGGAAATGTTCTGGGCGGCGCGTGAGACTTGGGCGAATCCTGAAAATCAACTCGTTCATATCTCGAACGGACGCGACTATTTTCAAGACCGCGCCCATCACGATTTGATTTTTACGATGCCGGAAGTTTTTCGCTTCGCACCATGGATTGAAATTGAGGCAAAGCACAAAGAAATTGCGATTGAAAAACTGAAGAACGAATGGTTGAACGTTTAGCTTTTTAGTTTAGCCACGAACAAACACGAAAAGTCACGAACAATAAATCAAAGTAAGTTTTTGTTTCTGCCCGTGTCTGTTCGCGGCTAAATCAATTTTTATGGTGCGCTATAAAACCGTGACGCGCAAACGGCTTTTGTCGTTTGATGAACGCGTGCAACAAGAAATGCTCCGCGTCATTTACCAAGAAAACATTAACCGCATCAATAACGCAATTAAATTCTGCGCGGCGAACGACATCAATCTTTACCGTTTAACATCGGGACTTTTTCCTTTTTCCGATGAACCGATTGGCGCGGAGATTTTAGAAGATTTTGCGGAACAATTATCTGTAACGGGACGAAAAGCAACCGCCAACAATTTGCGGATCGTAATGCACCCTGACCAATACGTCGTGCTAAGTTCCGATTCCGAAAGCGTCGTTGAAAACAGCGTCAAGATTTTGAAAATGCACGCGAAAACTTTGGATCTGCTTGAGCAGCCGCGCTCGGAATGGGCAACGATGAACATTCACGGCGGCAAAGGCGACCGCGCGGATAAACTTGTCGAATCAGTTGAGAAACTGCCCTTTGAAATTCGCTCGCGTATCGCGTTTGAAAACGACGAACACGCTTATTCTTCCAGCCAAATTTTGGAAGTTTGCCGCCGCGCTTCTGTCCCGATGGTTTTCGACGCGCATCACCACGTCTGCCGCGAAAAACTCGACAACTACAATCACGAATCGGTCGCGGAAATGTTCTGGGCGGCGCGTGAGACTTGGGCGAATCCTGAAAATCAACTCGTTCATATCTCGAACGGACGCGACTATTTTCAAGACCGCGCCCATCACGATTTGATTTTTACGATGCCGGAAGTTTTTCGCTTCGCACCATGGATTGAAATTGAGGCAAAGCACAAAGAAATTGCGATTGAAAAACTGAAGAACGAATGGTTGAACGTTTAGCTTTTTAGTTTAGCCACGAACAAACACGAAAAGTCACGAACAATAAATCAAAGTAAGTTTTTGTTTCTGCCCGTGTCTGTTCGCGGCTAAATCAATTTTTATCTATTAACTCTCATCTACTCTGAATTGACCGTCTCGATAGCTTTTACATAAGACGCTTTAATTTTATATCGAGAACTAAATTTTCTTTGTTATCATTATCAATTATGAATTTACGCTCTATTTTATTCATTTCTTTTATCTTTCTCCTTTCAGTTTCAAACGTTTCGGCATTCGGCGAATTCGATTATTTGAACGTCAATCAAGAGCCGATTATCCGAATTGGTTTGGTGACCAACGCGAGTTCTGTTTCGATTACGACAACCGATTCGTCGCTCGTTGCCGTCAGCCCCGACGAGCCGCAAAGATTTCTTGCGACAACTAAAGTCAGCGTTTCGGCGCGCTCCTATCGTCCGCCCGAATTTGACATTTACCATTTTGAAATCGTAAACATCGAAAGTTCTCAGGAAGCCGACGCGGTTGCAAAAGATGTGCGCGAAGCGACGAATGAAAAAACTTTGGTCAAGTTAGATGCGAAAACCAATACTTGGCGCGTCCGTGTCGGCGAGGCGAAGGAAACCATCGAAGAAGCAAACGAATTTAAAGCCGATTTGAGCGAAAAAGGTTTTGTCGCGGAAATCGTCACGGAAAGAATTGTCCAGCCTTCGACCGACGCGGTTGCGCTTTCCAATCAACTCAAGCAAGGCGGCAAATCAGAAGTTCGCAGTTTAATAAAACCGACTAATTCCAGCCAGCCGACGAATGCCGAAATCAATCCGAACTTGCGTGAAGTGATTGTCAACGGCGGAAAAGATGCGAGTTTCAGTTCGCTAAAATCCGTCGCTTTCGGCTCGATAAACAGCCGCGCCACGCCCGTCCGTTTAAACGGCAAAGCATATCGCGGGCGCATCGAAGTTTTCGTCAATTCGCGCGGCAGTCTGACGGTGGTTAATGCCGTTTCTTTGGAAGATTATCTTTTGGGTGTTGTGCCGAACGAACTTTCTCTGCCCGCGATTGAAGCGCAAAAAGCGCAAGCCGTTGCCGCCAGAACTTACGCCATCGCCAATATCGGACAATTCGGAACGCAGGGTTTTGATTTGCTGCCGACGGTTCGCTCGCAGGTTTATCGAGGTTTTTCCTCCGAATCGAAAATGGGAACGCAAGCCGTTTTGGAGACGCGCGGTATTGTGGCGACTTACAAAGGCAAACCGATAAATGCGATGTACACTTCGACGTGCGGCGGGCGCACGGAAAATTCCGAAAACATTTTCGAGTTTAACGAACCATATTTGCGCGGCGTTGAATGCTCGCTCGAAGGCGGAAAACATTTCGAGCCGATTTTGATAAAAACCGTTCGTCAACCGGCAAAATTGCGCGACGAAAAAAATCTTGAACTCGTCCGCTTGATGTCGCTGTTTGCCGTCAACGGTTTTCAGCTTTCAACCGCGCAGATGTCCGACGATTGGTTTGAAGACGAACCGACGCAAAGCGAGATGTCGAATTGGCTGAATCAATTGGCGATAAAATTTGGCAAAACTTTTCCAAATGTGAACAAAGAAACGGTGAAGCCGCTCGAACTTGCCCGCATTTTAGCGCAGATGATTTACGGCGACGGATACGCCGACACGCTTCTTTCGGAAGCTGACATTAATTACCATCTCGCGTTTGACGACGCTGGCGAGATTCCAAAAAATCGCCGCGCCGATGTCGCCGTCCTTTTCCGCGATGGCTTTTTCACTCTTTACCCAGATTTTACTTTGAAACCGAACCGCGCCTTTTCACGTGCTAAAATGCTGCGCCTCGTCGAGCAGATTTACAAACAAAAGAAATGGCTGCCAACGCTTCAAACCGGCACGACCAAATCAAGCGCTGACGGCAAGCTAGTTATCAAAACAGGCAAAACCGAAAAACAAATTGTCGTTCGTTCGGACGTTTTTCTCCTACGGCAATTCGGCGACTATTTTTATCAAGTCAAAGAAACCGCGCTCGTCGGCGGCGAAACGGTCAATTTCCAAACGAATGCTTTAGGCGAAATCATTTATTTAGAAGTCGTGCCGACGACAACGACCGCGACGGCGGAAAAAAATTCACCTTTTACAATTTGGAACACAACACTTTCGCCCTCAACTGTTCAATCGCGCCTCTCGCGTTACGTGCGCGGAATCGGTTCGCTGATTGATGTTAGGGTCGCGCAGAGAGGCTTTTCGCGCCGCGCCATCGAACTCGAAATCATCGGCACAAACGGCAGATTTTCCCTGAAAGGCGGAAAAATCCGTTCGGCGTTACGACTCAACGAACAGCTTTTCGTCATTAACAAACGCTATGACGGAAGCGGTAGAGCAATCTCATATTCCTTCACCGGACGCGGTTGGGGACACGGCGTTGGAATGTGCCAATATGGTGCTTACGGCTTGGCGAAGATGGGCGTGAAATACGACGCGATTATCAAGCATTATTATACGGGCGTTGATTTAACGCGGACTTACTAACCTAAAAATTATGGCAAGAAAAAGAAAAGGTGCAGAACACGTTCCACCTTACGACAAATTAATGATTCCTGTTTTGAACGCCTTAATGAATTTAGGTGGTTCGGGAACTATCGAAGAAGTCAACGAAAAAGTTTATGAATTGGAAAACTTTTCAGAAGAAGTTCTTCAAGTTCCACACAAAGAAGATGGCTCTCAAAGTGAAGTAGATTATAGATTAGCTTGGGCAAGAACATATTTGAAAAAATTTGGCTTACTGGAAAACTCAGCGCGTGGAGTTTGGAATTTAACCGAATCTGAAATAGACACTAAACAAATAAATACTGATGAAATTGTTCGACACGGTAAATCAAACAACAAAAAATCGAATAAAAAGTCTCAAGATGAAACTTCAACTACTGAAATAGAAAAAGAAGTTGAAGAAAGTCTGGAATGGAAAGAACAGCTTTTAGACACTATCTTGGAAATTTCTCCGAATGCTTTTGAAAGATTAGCGCAAAGATTATTACGCGAAAGTGGTTTCGTAGAAGTTGAAGTAACAGGTAGAAGCGGTGATGGTGGAATTGATGGAAAAGGAATTGCACGAATGAGCGGACTTCTTAGCTTTCACGTTATTTTTCAGTGTAAAAGATACAAAGGTTCAATCACACCAAGTCAAATCAGAGATTTTCGTGGAGCAATGCAAGGTAGAGCAGACAAAGGCATTTTTATCACGACAGGAAATTTCACGCGAGACGCGAGAAAGGAAGCGACAAGAGATGGTGCGCCGCCAATTGATTTAATTGATGGTGAACTATTGTGCGAAAAATTGAAAGAGTTTTCGCTTGGTGTAAAAACAAAAATCGTTGAAGAAGTTGAAATCGACGAAGACTTTTTCACTAAATTTTAACCTTTTAATTGTTTAGAATTAGAAGTATCAGAATTACATAAACAAGCGATTAAAAATTATCGGAAAGCCGAAATGTCCATTCCGAATCGTTCGTTAATATAATCTTCCTGCGCCAGATTTAACTCTCGCAAATTTACCAGACGGCGTTCCGCTTTTTTGATAAGGGTTTTTGTTCTTTCAGCCATTTGTTTGATTAAATTTCTGCCTTCGAGCATCTCCAAACGGACTTTTTCCCGAAGCGTATAAAGTTCGGAAAGTTCAGTCGTTAATCGTTCGGCGCGGAGTTCCTTCAAGCGATTTTTTACTTGGAAAATCTGTCGAATAGCGCGGACGAGTTCGTCGCCGATTGAATCGCCTTTGATTAAATCGGGCGAATCTCGAAAATCTTCAACCAATTTATTCAGAAGAGTTTGATCGCCCGCTGAATAAGCATCGTTCAGGCGTGCCATCAAATCGTGGCGTTTTTCCTTTTCTTCCGCGTCGAGAGCCAAATCAGGGTGAATGATTTTGGCTAAATTGTAATAAGCCTTTTTCGCTTCAGCAGTTGATTGATATTTGAACGAACAGCCCGCCCAATTTTCTTCGTCGGCGTTGGCGGCTGATTCTTCGGCACGGCGGCGCAGTTCTTCGGCGCGTTTTTTGATTTCTTCGTCGTCAGGCAGGAGTTTGACTTCTTCTTCGGCAATCTGCGCTTCGATTTCGTCTAAATCGGCGTAGAGCCGTCCGACTTCCATCGTATATTGTGCCTCGAATTGTTTGAGTTCGGCGCGAAATTCGGTCATTTGCACTTCGCTCGCGGCGAGCTTTTCTTTGAGGCGTTCGAGGACGCACCGCTTTTTATCGAGTTCGATTTCTTCGGGTGAACTTACATTCATAGAAAAATCTTATCACAAAGATACAAAGAAAAATTTACAGGGATAATAGGATGAACAGGGATTAAATTAAAATTTATTTCTTATCCCTGCCTATCTTGTTATCCCTGTAAATTTGTTTTGAAAGTTCCGACCGAGTTCGATTTCTTCGGGTGAACTTACATTCATAGAAAAATCTTATCACAAAGATACAAAGAAAAATTTACAGGGATAATAGGATGAACAGGGATTAAATTAAAATTTATTTCTTATCCCTGCCTATCTTGTTATCCCTGTAAATTTGTTTTGAAAGTTCCGACACGCGGAACTTAAAAAGTGAACCTTATCAGCCCTCGACTTCGGAGAACTTGCTGATTGAATACTCTTCAACTTCCTTAATAATCGCCAAGTTTTTCGATTCCGTTTCGGTCAGCATATCGTCTTTGAATTCGGGATTCGGCTGATACCACGCTTGCGCCGCAAAGTATTTTTGCAGGTTCGGGTCTTTAAAAACTCTGCCGTGTTTTGCGTAAATCTCGTTACGCAAAACGCGCAAATCTTCGACGAATAAACCATCAACCATTTCGTTAGTTATCGGCTCGGTCGAGATTTTCTCGCGCAATTTCGCTTCTTCCCGTTCGATGAGTTTGACGTTTTGTTCTTCCGTCGGGTTGAATTTAACTTTCGATTGGTCTTTCAAAGGCTTATACCAATCTTGCCACTCAAAAATCGCGCTGAAGCCGGGCGTGACGAATTTCCGACCGCGCCGCGCCCAAAATTCATTGCGAATCAAGCGCAAATCGTTCATCGTCAAACCTTTTAATAAATCTTCCGTTAGCAAGACGTTTTGAAATTTGTCCATATCGCCGACCGCAATGGCGACCTTGCGGTCTTCGTTGCGCTTGGCATTTAATTTTTCAAGATTCTTGCGCTCGAATTCATTCAAGATTGCCGGGTTGTAATTCGCGTTTGCCTTATACCAATAGCGTTCCTCAAAGTATTTTTGAAGCCACGGTTCGTCGTCGAAGCGTTTGCCGTGAACCGCTTCGACTTCGGCAATCATTACACGCCAGTCCGAAGGTGAGTTGACGTAAAGTTTGTCATCGGGAATTTCCGCCGTCTGCCATAGACGCAAATCGCCCGGTTGAACGTTCGAATGTTTCACGGCTTCCGTCAAGCGAATCAAATCAAGATTATCGCGCTCAATACGGGTTAATACCGCATTTGTAAAATTTGCTTTCGGCTTATACCAAGTTTGCGTTTCCAAATAATCCTGAATTGAGCGTTCTTTGAACACGCGCCCGCGCTTGCCGAACACGACTCCGCGGAGCAACGCGAGTTCATCAACCGCGCCGTCGTTGTTTAATTTACCAACTCACCTTACGCAGAGATGAACCTGGTTTAAGTTTTTGAGAGTTTGAAAAGCCGACATCAAGGCTTTGAGATAAAGTTTCGATTTTAAAGCAAAATGATTTTCTTTGGTCTTGATTTTCAATCTCTC
>MWVV01000645.1_pt1 | contig 12784 bp, 10 predicted proteins | sample 1047281 | NCBI WGS metagenome assembly MWVV01 (sample SAMN06349986, study PRJNA376086) | soil metagenome | isolation source: PT-2 sample Antarctic (ecotone) soil | place: Antarctica | collected 2015-01-13 | reverse complement strand
AAATAACTTAGAGTTCTTTGACAAAATTTGTGAGAAAATTTAACAAGAAATGTTAATAATTAACTTGACACGCTAACTGCGTTCGGATAATAATCCAATTATTATGCGAAAGCGGTCAAGCATCAAGCGTAGTCGTAGCAAAGACGAAAACGTAATGGCTAAAAGTGTAATTGATGAACTTATTGAATTGACTGAAAGTGAAGCCTTTCAGCAAACGCCGGAGAAAAATCCTGCGGCTGTGATGTTAGTCGGAAAGGGGGAATAAAAGGGGGTAAGGCTAGGGCTGAAAAACTTTCTGCCGAAGAACGCTCCGAAATAGCACGAAACGCTGCTATTGCTAGGTGGAGTAAAGACGAAGATTGATGTAAACAGTTATGACTGCTGAAATTGCTGTAATGAACAAGTCCGGTATTGCTCTAGCGGCTGATAGTGCCGTTACTGTTTCTTTTCCTGATGGAAGGGATGGTAGATTTCGCAGTTCAAAAATTTTTAGCACAAATAAGTTGTTTATGCTGTCGAAGTATTACCCGATTGGCATAATGATTTTTGGAAACGCCTCACTTATGGGTGTTCCTTGGGAAATAATAATTAAGGAATATCGAAAAAAAGAATTAGCAGTCAATAATTTTCCGCTTTTAGAAAACTATGGTTCGGATTTTATTGAGTATTTAAATGGTAATACGTTTTATTTTTCAGATGAACTTCAACAGGAAAAAACTTCTATCATCTTTGCTCGGCAAATTGATGAGATAATGAAGGAAACTAAAAAACGTTTGCTTGAAATGGTGAGCAACGACGAGGTGTCAGACGAAAAAAGTTTTGAAGAAGCAAACCAACTACTCTTTGACGAAAATGTAAATAAGAAAATTGCTGAACTACAAGAACTAGACTATATAGAGACTTTTCAGGTAACAGAAAGAGTTTTTAATCAAAAGTATGGCAATTCTATAAATGAGGCAATCAATAAGCTCCTAAATCCTGAGTCTCTAAGTGTAGCTACTCGCACAAAGCTAAAGAGAATTGCTTACTTATCTATTGTTAAAAATACCTTCGCTGTCAATAATAGTATCTCTGGAATTGTAATAGCAGGTTTTGGTGAAAAGGAAATTTATCCCTCTTTGGTGTCTTATGACATTGAGTGTGTAGTTAATGACAAGCTGAAATTTTTAATAGTTTCTAATTGGACAGTCGGTAATCAATCCGATGTATTTATTTCCCCCTTCGCTCAAGGGGAAATGGTAAGAACTTTCGTAGATGGTGTTTCACCTAACTATCAGAAAATCGTAGATACTTACCTCCAGAAATTACTTGATAGTTATCCCGGTTCGGTCGCAGATAAATTATCAGGTTTGATAAAGGAAAAACAAAAGACGAGCCTTGAGAATCAACTTAAAGAAATAGGCAAAGAACTTTTTCTGGATTTCAAGAATCAAATTGGTGAGTGGGTTCGTATTCATAATAGAGACCAAATACTAGACGCAGTTGAGGCTTTGCCTATTGAGGAGTTGGCGTCAATGGCTGAAGCGTTAGTAAATTTAACATCATTTAAGAGGCGTGTAACACCTGTTTTAGAAACGGTTGGAGGACCGGTAGACGTAGCGGTAATCACAAAGGGGGACGGCTTTGTTTGGATTCAACGCAAGCATTATTTTGAAGCTAATAAGAATCCACATTTTTTCAAAAATTACTACAAAGGAGAAAACTATGAGGAGGCAAAAAACGGGAAAAGGGAGCGTAAACGCAAATGAAAAGACGGTTATTTTGAAGGAATTATATCCTATCTTTAGCTCGCCTGAGGACAAGTATAAAGATTTTTCTGTTTCACCGACGGAATTTGGCGAAAGGTTGGCTAGAGAAGCGATAAAAAAAATCAACGACAAAGTAACAATTAAATAAATTGAAATAAAAAAGAGGTCATTAAATCCTCTTTTTTATTTGACTTTTGCTTGAACGCTCAAGTATAATTTACATTATAGCAACACACTTGCTAATGTAAATTTATGAACTGTCCAACCTGCAATTCACTTCCAAAGAAACACGGCAAAGACCGAAACGGCAATCAACGCTTTCGCTGTTTGGCTTGCGGCAAAACTTACACGATAACCGAAAAACTTGAAGGCAAAAACTTATCAGCCGATAAGATTGAACTTTGCATAAAATTATTGGTTGAAGGCAATTCGATTCGTTCCACTGAGCGCATCACAAATGTTCACCGCGATACAATCATTCGATTACTCGAAACCGTTGGCGAAAGATGTTTAATGCTTCAAGATACGCTCGTTAAAAACGTAAAAGTTGCTGATGTTCAAGCCGATGAAATTTGGGCGTTTATCGGTATGAAGCAAAAGACCGCAAACAATAACGGCTTAGGTGATGATGAGAAACTTGGCTCTGCATATACTTTTACCGCTATTGAATCACATTCAAAACTTATCGTTGCTTGGCATCTCGGAAAACGAACCGAACAAGATACTTTGATTTTCCTTGATAAACTCTATAACGCGATTGACGGCGCAACTAACCGCTTTCAGATGTCCACAGACGGTTTTCGCGGTTACGACCACACCGTTAATGAAGTTCTCGGAACAAAAGCCGATTACGGGCAAGTCGTAAAAATTTACGGTAATCCTAATCCTGACGAAGTTCGCTATTCGTCTGGTGATGTTATTGAAATTAAAAAGAGAGTGATTTGTGGCAATCCGATTGAGGAAAACATTTCAACTTCTTATATCGAAAGAAGCAATCTGACAATGCGAATGTCAATCCGAAGATTTACGCGCCTGACAAATGCTTTTTCTAAAAAGTGGGAAAATCATAATTATGCTTTGGCTCTACATTTCGCGCATTATAACTTTTGTCGGATTCACAAAACTATTCGTTGCACTCCGGCAATGGAAGCCGGAATAACAAAGACGGTTTGGACGTTGAAAGAGTTAATTGGAATCAGCAACACAAATTAGGACACTACCAAAATTTTCCATTAGTTGCGTTATGCTAGACGGATTGATATATTGGCTATTCGGCTAAGGTCTGAATTGATATTCGTCCGGTCAATTTAGTGTTCCAAAACAGCTAAATTCTTGATAACATCCGGGGTCGTAGCTCAGCTGGGAGAGCGCATGACTGGCAGTCATGAGGTCAGGGGTTCGATCCCCCTCGACTCCACCAGTACTTTCAATAACTTACGGCAAGCCTCGCGGCTTGCTTTTTGTTTCCGTTACCAATTACGTTACTAAAATCCTTATTTTCATCCAAATTAGCGACCACGCGGCGAATCGCCGAGTCGGTCGCGTGCGTATAGCGATGCGTAATCCGGATATCCGAATGCCCAAGGATTTTCGCCATCGTAAAAGCATCGGCTCCCGCATCTGCCATGCGGGTTGCCGCCGTATGACGCAGATCGTGAAAACAGAAATTCTCGATCTTCGCTTCGTTTAATGCCCGGTGAAAACTTCGCTTAATGTCGGTTAGCTTTTCGCCGGTTTTTGGGCTCGGGAAAACATATTCGCTTTTCCGCTTTATTCCCGATAGCAGCACCCTTACGGTTGAGTTCATCGGAACGCTTCTCGATTTGCCTGATTTGCTTTCCCGCACTTTGATCAATCCCCGGTTAAAATCCACATCAAACCATTTGAGACTGAAAATCTCATTTCGCCTCAGTCCCGTATGCAGTGCCACGGTGATGATCTGCCTAACCAGCTCGTTCTCGCTGAGAGCTGAAAACAGTCTTTTTTCCTCTTCACTTGAAAGAACGCGCGTTCTTCCGTTATTCAGTCGAAACTTCCCGACCCGGCTCGACGGGTTGCTGTCAACCAGTTCCGCATCGACCGCAAGCGAGAAAATCTTTGAGAGAATGCTCAGATGATAATTGACCGTCGCCAGGCTCCGTTTCTTGCCGTGCTTGGTCGGCGTTGCCAGAAACTCCTGCTTGAACGATTCGATCATCGGCGAAGTGATTTGCCTTAAAGTTTTATTCTTGAACGCCTTGATTAAAACGCGGCAGATCAACACATCGTCGTAAAACGATTTCTTGTTGACCTCCGAATATGGCAAAAACGTTTCGATCACAAATTCCTCAAACGATTTATCCGGTTTCGCTTCAAAGCCGTAAGCCTGCTGAAACACCTGATTCATGATCACGGCTTCCGCCTGCTCGGCATCCTTTTTCGTCCGGGCGAATTTCAGTGTCTTGATAATTCGCTCGCCATTGTAATAAAAATCACAGACCCATTTGCCTGTATCTTTCCGTTTTCTAATTGTCACTTGTTACCTCCTCGCGCCGTGTGCAAAGTGGTGCTTCTATTTTAATCCAGTTTGAGAAGATTTCTATATCGGGCGTCCTGCTCGCGCTTGGATCTCGGCACTTTTTTTTCAATTTTCAGTGGTTCAAGCTTGACGGACGCCTTTCTTTTGTCGGAAAGATCTTGTTTTCCGATTAAAATCAGCTCATCCCGGTCGAACTGGTACTCGCGTCCGGGGCGGTAAAAAGGCACCCTGCCTTCGCCAATCCAGCGATATAAAGTTGAAGGAGCAATATTTAGAAGCAGGCATGCTTCGGCGAAACTGAGTCTTTGCCCGGCTGGTTTTGCCGCCTTTTGTTGATCAGTTGCTTTCGGAGCAGTAAGCTCGCGCAAAAAGGCAAGCATTCCGGTTAATCCGAAAGCTTTTACCTTATTAAGCTTTTCGGCTGGAATTTCCTGACCTAGCCTCTCGTTTAAAGCGGGAAGCTTTTTTTGATTGGAGACCACAATCACAGCATAGTGGTATCCTGCGGCAAGGCATTTTAGAGCATTTTTCGTTTCGTAATCGCTTGTTGAAGTGACCGATACCTCGCAGCCAATTTTCAGAGTTTCTTTTTCAAGCGTTACATCGATGCTTCCGGCTCCGCCTAAAACAGTTTTTTCAATCTCAACCTGAAAGCCGTAAGTCTCCGCCATCCTTTTTATAGTTTGCTGCAATTGCTTGTGATGAGCTCCGCCTCGTCCATTATTGCTTTGAACTGAATTATCAGAGCTTATAAGTTTAGAATCGCGTTGCTGCTCAGGTTTTATAGCTTGTACGTTTTCAGAAATGAACTTAGCTCTTAAATCCTCAGGCTCGCGTTCATTTCTGATCTCATTTGAAGAACTTACCATTAAAGGGGAGCGATAGTTCTTGTTTTCAGTTTCAACTTCCGCTTTTGCCTTAGCATAATGTTTTCGGCTTTGCTCAATGATAGCCTTTCTCCGGAATTCGGTAGTTTTATTTTCCACGGGCGGAAGCGGCAAAGTCTTTAGATTAAAGTCATACCGACTTTGCTCAATCCGGGCGACTGCCTCTCCGACTCCAAGATTTTTCAGGTGTTCGGCATTAAAGAACGAAAAACCTTTGGCTAATCTTTCGGCGTCCGTGTCATCAAGCCGGAAGATGACACGAGCGTAGGAATTCGACAAAATACTGCTCAAAATATCTCCCTCACCCGCGGATTGAAATTGATTTAATTGCTGATGCGAAAGCACTAACCCCAGCCCGAATTTTCGTCCACCTGTCAGAATCTGGTTCATATTTGATTTTGAAGACTGAAAACTTCCTGCCTCATCAAGGTACAGATAAAAAGGAGCGCGCGTTTCTTCCGCAACGTTTTGCCGGCTGAGCGCAGCCTGATAAATTTTGGCAACTATTAAACTGCCCAAAAGGTAGGCATTTTCTTCACCAATCGCTCCAAGCGAAAGACGAACGAGAAGAATTTTTCGCTCATCCATAATACGGCGAAAGTTTAATCGGTTTTCTTTCTGAGCTACAATATTGCGGACAATTTTTGAGCGCAGGAACGTATCGAGCCGGGTCAGAAGTGGGGCAAAAGGCTTGCCTTTTATTTGCGGAAATTCGTTCCGCCAGAAGTAACATAGTTCCTCATCCGAAACAGTTTTCAAAAAATCTTCTCTGAAAGTTTTAACAATCAAAAACCGCTTTAGATCCAGAAGATTTCCGCCCTGCTTACTCTCCAAAAATGCCAATATTGCATTAGCTAAAACCGAATTCATCACATCTCCCCAGCTGGTAGAAAATCGACGAAAAATTGATACAAGGTCAGAAGCTAATAGGGTCTTCTCAAGTTCAGTATGAGCGGATAAAATATTAAAACCGATAGGAAAATTCTCGTCTGCAGGGTCAAACAGAATGACATCTTGAAGACGGCTCTCTGGAACCTGTTCAATTACCCGGTCAATTAAATCGCCGTGCGGTTCTATCAACGCTAAGCCGTTTCTATTCTCAAAAACCTGCTCCAGATCCTGTTTTATCAAATTTAAAAGGAAAGTTGATTTGCCCGAGCCTGTTGCGCCGATAACATGCATGTGTTTGAGCCGTTCAGACGCTGAGAGTTTAACAATTTGAAGCTTGCCGGCATGATAGTTTTCCCCTAAAGCCAGAGAGCCCGTAATAGTAAAGTCAGGAGCTGGTTTAGTTAGATCCTTATCACGACCTAACTTTCTAGACTTAACCGAATCATCAGGAAAATGCGCGATCGCCGACAGTTCTTGAGCTGTTAAAAGCATTCCGCTTCGGTAAGCCGTCCGCTGCAAGGCTGATTGTAAGTGTTTGCTTGAATCCAAGCTCCTGCTCTGCAAGGGAATAAGTTCATTTCCGCCTGGCAAAGAAAACTGCTTGAAGAAAGGTGCTGTCCTTCTCGCAATAGAAATTGAATCTCCTATTGATCCGCTTTGAACAATGAGTCTTATCTGAGCGGCAAAAAGCGGTTTGGAGAGTTTTTCTCTAATAGCGGGCAGGCTATTCTGAAAATTAACAAAAAGAAGTTTTCCATATTGGTCGAAAATTGCTTCCTCAATAGCTCTTTGCCAATTCTGCCGGGCAGGTGAGAAGAGAACCTGCAGGCAAGCGGTCTCGCTTTCCCGTATTACTTCAAAAGAGGCTATTAAGGGCAAAAGGCTGTCCGCAGCAAAATTTTTACTGCTTGGAAGCGGCAAAAACCATTCGCGTCCCAATCCAAAATCTACGATAACTGTATTATTAGCCGAGCTTAATTGAAAATGCTCTTTGATGGCATCTCTTGTCCTTCTAAATTCAGCCCCTGGCAGAAAACTTTTCAGATTCGATAGTAGAATTTCCTCCTGTGCCAGAGGACAGGTGATCTGCAATATAATTTCATTTTTTACGGCTAAAATTTCAAAACTAACAAAAGATGCCGCCCGGGCAACAGCTAGAAGTAATTGTTCGGTATGAAGTGGGGAAAATTTTAACTCGTTCGGCAAATAAACCTGAAACGAGACGGTCTCTACAGCAGGTCTTTTTTGGGGTTCCGCTGAGCACCACGTTGCTTTTTGATCATCACCTGGGAGCCTGTTTACACTCGTTAGTGTGGAGAAAACGTTTCTGAAGTGAGCAGGAATTCTTCCATCGTCAATAAACCTGGTATCTGTCTGTAAAGAGATGAACCTTTGAAAGCGGGGCTCAAGTTCGATTTCATGATCGAAAATCTGCCAGCCCCTTCCGATTCGCTCCCAGTCAGAAAAGCTTTCGGCAATCTGCCTCTGCCGGCTGGTAAAGAAAGCTGACTCTTGATTTTTATTAAAGTTCTTCGGCATAAAACACCTACCAGATTTCTTCCCAGATCGGCTGCCGCTCCTCATCAGGCAAATAAAATTGCCCGCCGCTTTCTGCTGATAGATCGTCAATCACCTGCAGAACCGATTCATGGATAAGTCGCTGCGCGGATTCGATAAAATCAACTCTGTAATAAGTTTCTGAGCGATGCGGCACCATGTTTTCCAGCACAAACCCCATTCCTGGAATCTCTGCTAATAAATCGGTAATTCCCGGCGAATCCTCATGAAGCCACCACCCAGTTGTCATCTCATTTCCAATGACGAAGCCAAATACGTCAAAGAACAGGCGTTCGAAGCGAACTCTCAGATATATTCTTCGGGGCGAAAACCATCCTCCTTCGCGCCGGGTGATGTATGAAAAAGAAATATTCGGCAGATCTCGACCAATAATTGCGTTTTGAACTCTCTCTAAAAATTCCAGCGAAGAAACACAACCAGCTGCCGTATTTTTTACTCGTCCGGTCCAGCGCGCTAAAGTTTTTCCATAAATTCGCGGCATTGTTTTATTTCCACCCGGCTACCAGTCAAGCGGATTATTCCGATCATCGCGATTATCGCCCCTGTTGTTTATAGTCGGAGGTCTGGTGCCGACTACGGGTCGATAAGGGTTAAACCTCACGTTTGGCTGGCGTTCTCTATTGAGCACAAATCTGGCGGCACGCCATAAAAACCTAATTGGAAATGTCACCAGATAAATTCCCGTATTAAAAAGAATATCCTGCAAGGTGCTCGCCCATCTGGCATTAGGAAGTAACACACGCAGCAAGGCTGAAATCAAAAAAGGCAAGAGCAAAATGCTTGCGACTTGCATCCAAAGAGGCAAACCAGACCACAGCCATATCGCATGATTAGCCCCAATTGCGAGCAGGATCGGAGCAACAATTAAAAAGATTAGAAATTTATAGTAATTTTCAGGCTTTCTCGCGCCGAACAAGACTTGCAGTCCGAAAATGACAATTGCTAAAAGCAGAATTCCGCTGATCATTTCTTTTTCTCCAGATAATTCATTCGTTTACAAATCCTATGGCAATTCTTCTTTCCGCTTGCTGCTCGGCGATAGAACAGGATTCAGGCAAATAAAACTGTTTTTTGTACTGCTCGATAAACGCCGGATTTTTATAGATAACTGATACAGATAAGGGGACGATTTTTGTCTTAAATCCCTGTTTTAGTAAATATTCTTTAACTTCATTTGCCTTTAGCTTGTCCCTTAATTCGACCGTCAGCTGAAAAAAGGTCGGCAAAATGTTCTTTGTCCTGAGATTTATGGGAGTGATTAGTCGGCTTTCGTTCAAGCAATCAATTATCTCCAGGCATTTGTTTTGATAGTTTTGAAGCCTCTCCAGGGCTTCCCCGAAGCAGAAATTTGCCCAGATGGCTGTCAATGGGTTAATCCGTCCGTTAAATGCAAATTCATTGACGGTTCTTAAACCCAGTTCACGTTTTTGCCGGAAAGTGTGCTGGGTAAGCCAAACGAGTTTTTCATATAAATCTTTATTATCAGTAACAACTGCACCGCCTTCTCCGGCGAAAAGGGTCTTACCGGTTGTAAAAGAAATGATTAAAGCATCCGCCAAACAACCTGCCGCAACCCCGTCGCGCTCGGCTCCAAAACTCTGGGCGCAATCGGCAATCAGCCATAAACCAAATTCGTCAGCAATCCGGCGCAAAGAGCGTATGTCGGACGGATTGCCGAAAATATCAACAGTAAAGATTGCCTTTGTTTGTTTGGTCATACCTTTCGGTACTTTTTTTGGATCCAGCGTCAGCGTTTCGCATTCAATATCTGTAAAGATCGGTTTGTTGCCCAAAAGCAAGAGACTCGCGAGGCTGGCGCCATAATTGTAAGGAGAGGTAATAAAACTTGTTTCTCTTAAATTCAGCGCATCAGCTACAGCAAGAATTCCGGTGGTCGCGTTTGAAACGCAAAGCGCGTACCTTGCTTTATAAAAATGAGCTATCTTTTGTTCCAGCTCTCTTACCTCGCCGGTTCCTAACAGATGCTCCTGCGCCCGCAACTGATCGCTCTGGGATGCCCTCAAGTACTCAGTTAGGAGGCAGTTTAATTTTGAACTGATATCAAACATTGGCACTTGGTTTTAGTTCGGCAATTTTTCTATTCAACTCAGTTTCGTTGATTTCGCCGGTCTGCTGATTGACAAAATCTTTTAAATATTTAGGAAACTTGTATTTGCCAGGGGCGTCGCTCCAAGGCAAAAAGGACCGCGAACTGCAGCCTTTAATTGCCCAGAGATCAGCATATGCGGCGGAACCGAAATCAGTTGTTGCGCAAAGATCATAAGCGGCAAAAAGAACATCCTCTTCACAGAAGTGACTTTTACCAGACAGAAGCAAAGCACTGCTTAGGGCGCTTCTGATATGCCGGGGGCTAGCCCCTTTCTGGTAGAAAATCGCGGCAGCTTCGAATATTTTCTCATCCGAAATATCAAGCCTGCTTTCCGGAGCAATTCTCTTGGCGGTTGCCCAGATGATTGCCGGAAAGTCTTCCGGAAGGGGAAATAACACGGGAAGGACAGTAAAGCGGCTTCGCATGGCTGCGCCCATTGCCCATGGACGGTTAGTCGTGGCTATGAGAAGAGATTTTCCGCGACGCGTTTCATCTGACAAGGCTGTTAGCAAAGTTGCCGTAACGGCGCTGCTGGCTCCTGAATCAAGATTCATATCGCTGCGCTCAAGCGGAAAAGCCTCGGAAATTTCATCACAAAAAGCTACATTCGGCGTCCATTCCATTAACGCCTGCTGCTGGAGACGCGCCTTGCGCTCGGTCTCTCCGACCAGCGAACCTTTTGGAGAGAGCATTTGATAAGCAGGAACTTTGCCGCGATGTGCTACTAAAAGAGCAAGATCCGTTTTGGCAACTCCCGGTGCGCCCGCTAAAAGCACCTGACCCGGCATTGAAGAATCGCCGCGCAGCAGGCAATCTGCAAGATTCAACAGAACTTTTTGAGGTTTTTCAATATTTTTTCCGACAAGATTAAGATCTCGGACTCGGTTGGTGTTAAGGGATTTTAGCGTTCCTTCGGATAACTGTTCGACATCTCGGTTTTTTTGTTCAGCTATTTCAAGTGCGGTTAAAGGACGCTTGCCGCGATCTGAAGCCCGAAGCAGGCTTTCTATTCCCCGGTTAGGCGTATTGATAGTTAATGAAACTACTGCTTCAGCCGTCAGCCCTTCCTCAAAATCTGCTTCGTAGTACAAATCCTGCGCAGCTTTCACAAATTCTTGTTTCTCTTTCCTGTCGGGCTGCGGAAGATGAATGTGCTTTAAAGCGCTGCAAACTAGTTCATCGACCAAAGAATTTCTACCATGGAAGCAAATCAAATTCCCGCTGTTTCTGAGCGCCTGACTTTGTGATGTGAGATGGACAAGTTCTAAAACAATCAACTGCGCGTCAGTCTGAGTACCGTTGGCGAGCGAGCCGGGTGCCAAATGTTCGGTAAATTCAAAACAAACAGCAAAATACATCTGCCTGCCGTCTTTCCACTTCAAATCTTTTGTATTGGTCCGTGATAATTTACTTATGCCGCGCATTATCGAGACCACTTCATTGGTGTTCGGCACTAGCTCCAGTAGGTTGCAGGCTCGCAGAAAATTCCGCACAGTTTGACGATCTGAATCATTAGAAAACCAGCTTTCAAACCAGTTTAAGCCAGTCGCCAGCGAATAGCTGATGAAGACGATTCCGAATTCCCAATGAAGGGTACGGCGAAGCGCTTCAAAAAGTGGACGCAGGCGCCCATCGCTGCCGCTTTCGTCAAACTCAGCGACAAAATCGTAAAGAGAACGCCCGGATAACAGAAGAGCCGAGTGCCCTTCACGGTATGCTTTCAAAATCAGCTCTACTGCATTCATACAAACCGCCTTAAGAAAATTAGCCCGCGCTGACCTTTGTTCTTTTTTTATTAAGCCGCTGCTGGCGTTTGGAGTCATTAACCGGTGCAAAATTATTTGCTTTGATCTTCTCAGTTTGCACACGAGTTATTTTTCGAGCCAGAAAATCGCGTACGGCGGCAAGCTCACAAACCCCGCCTGTGTATTTTCGTTTTGGTGACTGGGCTCTTACTCCTTCCGATTCAAGAGCTTTATAAAAAGCTTCCAATATCAAATTGCAGGAACCGTCATACACACCTACTACTTCCGTCTGGATTTTAACGGGACGATTTTTTTGAGTATTAATTTCGGTGACCAGGGTCCTGCCCTCGCGATCAGTTGCCGCAAAACGAACAACCGAGCTGACGGGGCTGTCGAGTGATTCAATTTTGGCAAAACCCGTCTTAAGCGAAGCGTTTTGGCAAGCCTTGAATAAGGGATCACGTTATCGCCCAAAAAAATCATTATGCCGGTGCGGGTTCGGTTTTGCGCGAATGGCTACCGCGTTTCGGAATTGAGGTAACCGAAGTTGATCAAACGAACGTCGAAGAATTTGCCGATGCCGTGCGCCCGAACACGAAACTGATTTACGTCGAAACTCCGAGCAATCCGTTGATGAAGCTGACTGATCTGCGGAAAGTCGGACGCATCGGTCGAAAGCACAAAATTACAACGGTTGTGGACGGTACTTTCGCCACGCCGGTTAATCAGTCGCCGCTCGCCCTGGGCATTGACGCGGTTATTCATAGCGGCACCAAGTACTTCGGCGGTCATAACGATTTGATGGCGGGCGTGATTGTCGGGACAAAACAATTTATCGAGCAAGTTTGGCGTTTTACGCTCGTCGGCGGAAGCATTCTCAGTCCGTTTGACGGCTGGCTGCTCTTAAGAGGTTTGCGCACGCTCGGGCTGCGAGTAGAACGGCACAACAGCAACGCGCTTGCCTTGGCGCGATTTCTCGAAAGTCATCCGAAAATCGAGCGCGTTTATTATCCGGGACTCGAATCGCATCCGCAGCACGAGCTTGCCAAAAAGCAGATGCGCGGCTTTACCGGAATGCTCGCCGTGGAACTGCGCGGCGGTTTTGCGGCGGCGCAGAATTTCTGCAAACGGCTCAAAATTGCCGTTTACGCGGGCAGTCTCGGCGGAGTTGATACGCTCGTCGTGCATCCGGCGGCAATGTGGAGTCACGAGCTAAACGAGGAACAAAGATTGGCGACGGGCGTCAGCGAAAGTTTAGTGCGAATTTCCGTCGGGCTTGAAGGAGAACAGGATTTGATTGCTGATTT
>MWVV01000644.1_pt1 | contig 12785 bp, 14 predicted proteins | sample 1047281 | NCBI WGS metagenome assembly MWVV01 (sample SAMN06349986, study PRJNA376086) | soil metagenome | isolation source: PT-2 sample Antarctic (ecotone) soil | place: Antarctica | collected 2015-01-13 | reverse complement strand
AGATCATGTTTGTTCTGTGTGAAGGAAGGGACGCCGCCCCTCCCTCCCCCGCAAGGGCCGCTGCCGGGGCCGTGGCTCGCTTCGCTGCGCCCGCACCAACCCCGTCCGCTCAACCCCTTGCCCCCCTCTCTCCCCGCCCCTCGCCGGGTCGGCAGGGGTCACGCGGCAGGCGTGACCCGCTTGGCGGATCAGAGAAGGACGAGACATGACGAAGCAGCAGACTTCTACCCCGAAGACCGACCCCTATGCCCGGATCACCGACCGCATCCTTGCCGAGCTTGAGCAGGGCGTAACGCCGTGGACCAAGCCATGGAGCGCGGGAACCTTGGCGGGACGCGTGACACGACCGCTTCGCGTGACCGGCGAGCCCTACACCGGCATCAACGTCATCCTGTTGTGGATGGAGGCGACGGCAGCAGGTTACGCATCGGCGACATGGATGACCTACCGGCAGGCGCAGGCGCTAGGCGGCCAGGTGCGAGGAGGCGAGACCGGAACAGCGATCGTCTATTACGGCAGCACGACCAAGCGCGGCGAGCCCGAGGACGGCGCGACCGAGGGTGACGCCTGCGAAGGCCGCGAGGTCCGGTTCCTGAAAACCTATACCGTGTTCAACGTCGCTCAGATCGAGGGCTTGCCCGAGCGGTTCGCGACGATACCGAGCGAAGCCCCTGCCCTTCCCGCCTTCGAGCGCATCGCGCACGTAGAGGAATGGTTCGACAGCATCGGCGCGCGCGTGGCGCATGGCGGCGCGCAGGCGTTCTATGCGGCGGGGGAGGACCGCATCCAGCTACCGTTCTTCGAAAGCTTTCACGACGCGCACGGCTACTACAGCACCCGAGGGCATGAGACGGTGCACTGGACGCGCCACCCTGCCCGGCTCGACCGGACATTCGGGCGCACGCGGTTCGGCGACGAGGGCTACGCGCGTGAAGAGCTTGTCGCGGAGCTTGGCGCGGCGTTCCTTGCCGCCGACCTTGGCCTGGCGCTTGAGCCAAGGGCCGATCACGCGAGCTATATCGGGCACTGGATCAAGGTGCTCAGGAACGACCGACGCGCGATCGTATCCGCCGCCGCCCATGCCGAGCGGGCAGTCAAATACCTCCACGGGTTGCAAGCGATCGAGCAGAGGGAGGCCGCCTAGCAGCAGAAGACGTGACCGCCTGAGACGGCGGTCGCGTCTTTTCCCGCCCACCCAACCCCTGGGGCCGCTCCTTTGGACCGGCAAAGCAAAGCGACTATGCAACTGTGCGACTAAGCGAGTAAGCTAACTTATTACTAGACTACTAAGCGGCTAAGGCATATATGTCGCTTAGTCGCTTAGTAGGAGTCGACCATGCAGACGTGGGCAATCATCGCTCAGAAAGGCGGGCAGTCCAAAACCACGCTGGCGACGGGCTTCGCCGTCGAAGCCGCCCGCGAGGGAGCAGCAGTCGTTATCCTTGACGCCGACGATCGCCAGGGATCGGCACTCTACTGGTCCGAACGACGCGCACTGGAAGACGTGATGGTTAAGGACAGCAGCGTTGCTGGCCTACCGCTTCACGTTACCCGAGGTCGTGCGAGCGGCAAGATCGACCTCATTATCATCGACACACCGGCAAATTCCAAAGACATTGCAATGCTCGCTGCCGAGCAGGCTGACTTTGTCATAATCCCCGTGGCACCGCGCGGCTTGGACGTTCATTCGGTTCTTCAAACGGTCAAGCAGGTCCAGCAGGCCGGTACGCCGTTCGCTGTGATCTTGACGCAAGTGCCGCATCAGGGGGCGGAAGGGCAGGAGGCCCGCGCCGGATTTGCAGCCAAGGGTATCGCGATGTTCGATAGCCGCCTTCACTTCCGCAAAGACTACTACCGGGCCACACCGATCGGCCAGACCGCAGCCGAGCTGGAGCCAGACGGTAAGGCGGCGACCGAGCTGCTGGCTGCCTATAACGAGGCTAAGCGACTAAGCGGCTATGCGACTAAGCAAGTAAGCGAGGTGCTGTAATGGCAAAGAAGTCTTCGGCACTGGCGGGCATCTTTGACGATGAGCCCGAAGCGCCCGCACCCGAGCCCGTTGAAGCCGAACCAGCTCAGGTTCGCGTAGCATCAGGTCAGCGATCGAAACGTTCGATCGAGACGCCAACGGTTTCACGCCGCAGTAGCCACCCAGGCAAAAAGTCGGTGCTGATTCATATTCCCGAAGACATGCACCGTACGCTTCGCCAGCTTAGCGTCGAAGAAGGCGGTGAGCCTCTGACTGTCGTGACCGAGCGACTGCTGCGGCAGTATCTCGTGAAGCGAGGTCACGCGAGGTTCGCGCCGTGAGCAAGCGACGCGACCCCAATCCCGAGTTCGACCTCTTTATTCCAGCGCTCGGCGACCTCCCGCTCAAGGATCAGCGGGAGGTAATGGAGCGTCCGTTCTTCTCGCTGCAAAAGCGCAAGCGTTTGAAGCCGATCGAGTATCGCAGCCCTGACGGCGAGGCCTGGGTGCGTGTGCAGGCCATTCCCGACTACGGCATGGCGACGATCTGGGACGCCGATATCCTGATTTGGGCGGCTTCCACGTTGAACAGGCTGAAACAGCAGGGCGTAAACGACCTTCCAAGGACGCTGACGACGACGCCTTACGACCTGCTACGTGCGATCAAGCGGAGCACCGGCGGCCGAGACTACCAAGAGCTACAAGCGGCGCTCCTACGGCTGCAGACGACCTCAATCACAACCTCGATTCGCGCCACCAAGCGTCGGCAGAAGGCCGGGTTCAACTGGCTGGATAGCTGGACCTTTGACACCGATGCCGAAACTGAGCAGCCGCGTGGCATGACGTTGACCCTCTCCGACTGGGTCTACGAAGGCATTGTGAACGAGAAGTCGCTTCTCACTATGCACCCTGACTATTTTCTGCTGTCGGGCGGGTTGGAAAGAGCACTCTACCGCATCGCGCGCAAGCACGCGGGTGTGCAGCGTGGGGGATGGACGTGCCGCGTCGAAGTATTGCGGGATAAGACCGGCAGCGACGCCAGGCCGAAGGAGTTCAACCGAATGCTCCGTAAAGCAGTGGAGGCAGACCAGCTTCCCGAATACGGGATGGAGCTCTGCGAGACCGTCGACAAAAGTCCCGCTGTCCTGTTCAGGTTGCGCGGCGAGGCGGAAGCGCTCGCATTCGCCGAAAGAGTTTTCGCGGAGGAGGAGCGGCGCACCCGGTTCATCGCCGATCGCCAGCGGGCCGATCAGGTTGATGCGCACATGGACAAGCTTGCGGGTCGGCGCTGACTATCGGGGTTTCACACACCGTGCAGCGACTATCGGGGTTTCACCCACCGCATCACGGAGCCGCTGAAAGTCCCGAAACCAGTTCAAAGTGGTCGAGCAGACGACACGCCTGTGGATAAGTCGCGTTCGAGGCGCGTTTCCAGCATGGGAACTATTGGGGTTTCACACACCTTTCCGTCGGGGGATCACACACCATGCTATCGGGGTTTCACACACCGAAGCACGGGGTTTCACCCACCGACCGGTCAGCCAAGTCGTTGAAACGGCTAAGCCTTTCGCCCACTTTTCAGGGCTTAACTTACTTAACGATTCCTATTTAACAGAATCTCTAACGGCACAGGAAGCACAAGAGCGGCCTTCGGCCGAGGCTTGGCGGGAAAGGAAGAAGGGCAGGGGATCGCTCGGTGTGTACGAGCTGCCAAACACGCGCCACCGGTCAGGTCGAATGAGCCAACAGCGACGAGCATCCCAAAAGCGCAAGATAAGGGAGACGGAGGTGATGGCGGAGGTGATGGCGGAGGTGATGGCGGAGGTGATGACTGGCGGCATCCCGAGGACGGACACGATCACGTACATTGTGCAGGACAGCCTGGGCGCGACGGAGACCGGAACGGTCACGTACACGACCGCCAACTCGGGCAGATGCTATCAGTAGGAGCGGATGAATGCTTTCGGTTCGAGTTCTTGCTGCGGCGGCCCTGGTGATCGGCCCTGCTCATCTCACGGCGCAAACGACGTCGACGGAAGGCGCGCAAGCGGCAGTACCCCTTGTGGAGCAACTTCCGGTTGGCGCTCAGTGCCTGACGCGCGGTTTCAAGGACTCGACTGGTGCCGATCGTTCGCTGACGATCGTCGTCCCCACCGCGGATGCCACGCGCTATTCGGAAAAGAAATTTACCGCCGGTGCGTGCGGGCAAATGAGCGTTGCCGAGTACAGGGCAAGAACATGCAGGCTGGCGTTGCAGGGCAATGACGCGGTGCAAAAGCGGCTCGAGCAAGTGCTGGGGGCTGCGCCCAGGGCACTGTGCGACGCGGTCAAGGCGGTAGCGCCGTTTCCGAAGGCCGAGGCAATGAACGCGGCCGCAAAGTAAGCGGCGCAAGACGAGTGAACGGAGAGCACGCTTAACAGGAGACGGCGATGTCGGTTGCAAGGATGAGCTTGGCGTCGACGTCGGCCTTGGCGCTGCTGGCAGGGAGCGCGCATGAGGTCCGAAGGTTGCTCACCGATTCCAAGGTGACGACGGGACACCGGCTGTTCAAGTTCGTGGGGAGTGAGGCCTATGCCGAGGCGGGCGGAGGCATGACACGCGACCTGTTCGCCAAGGACGACGAGGGCTTTGCCGACGACCCGGCATTGGTGCAGCGGCTTGCCGAGGAGCGGTTCGAGGCGATGGTGTCCGAGGCCGAGGCGGCAGGATGGGGCGAGGTGATCGCGTCCGAGCAGACCCCGTATGAGAGCTACCAGTGGCACCGGCTCTATCCCGACGAAGTGGACGGGTATTCGGACGAGGCCAGGCAGGGCGCGGTGTTGCTGATTACCGTGACCGGCGACGGCAGCACGACGACGACCGCGTATACAAAGCGAGCCAAGCGCACAGTAACGACCGAGACGGGGGGTATGTCGCTTCCACGCCCGATCTATGATGCCAAGACCACCGAGGCACTTTCGCGCATCAGGACTACCGCACTACAGGCCGAGGTCGCTGCCAATACCCGCGTTGCCCATGCCGTGTTGCTCGACGCGCTGTTGCCGATGCTTGGCGGTTACGCACCCTCGCATGCGGTGCAGCTTCGCGCCGGAAGCGGGATACAGCAGCCGGTGACGAGCTATGACCTGAACGACCTTACGATGACGGGGCCGTTCGACGGGGTGGCGGAGCTTTACGCAGCGGTGCCCGACGATGCCGAGGCAAGGTTCGCGTGGCTGTTGACGCTAGACGAGCACGCCATCGCCTGCTTGCTGGCAGCTTGTGCGGGAGCGTTGATCGATGCGACCGAGGGCAAGTTCGTGGACCGGGGACGCATGGCGTCGGCCGACCGCATCGCGCGCGCGGTCAACCTGGACATGCGCCAGCATTGGGAGGGCGGACACGAGTTCTTTGACCGGCTTGGCAAGAAGGCGTTGCTGGAGGGGCTAACCGAGGCTTGCGGACCGGCGGCGGCGGACAATTGCGCGAAGATGAAGCGGGCCGACCTTGCGGTTGCGTGTGCCGATCGCATCCCCGGTCGCGGGTGGCTTCCCCCTGCCCTTCGCACCCCCGAGGTGGAGATCGAGGCCGCCGAGGACGAGCGTATCGAGATCGTCGACGACGTGGACGGCGATGACGAGGGGTATCTCAACTATGACCCGGCCAACGATGAGGGCGAGTTGGCGGTTGCGGCCGAGTAAGCTACGAGGGGGGCGTCGCCTTGGTGGCGTCCCCTTCCTTTTCTCGACGCTGACCGCCTAGACGGTCGTCCTTAGGCGCCACGCCAGCGCCGCCACCCGTTGGGTGGCGGCTCGCCCGCCCTCCTGGCGTCGAGCGGTCACGCGCTTGTCCCTTTCAGGTCCAAGCGCGGCGTGGCAAAGGGGAGGCAAGAACACCGCGCTTCCCGCCGCCCAGGCACGGCGAATAATGAGCGGGAGGAGTTGAGGACGCGCTCTGTCCCGCTTCGCTCCTGAGGGCGCGGCGTTTTCGAGTTGACCCGCGGGCTCTCTCGCTTCTCTCCTTGCCCGACGCCCGCTTGCGCATTGTCGCGCGCGCAGGGCGACGGACTGGCGTCGCGCCGGCAAGGGTGCCGTTGTTTGTCCCACCCACCCTACCCAGGGCAAGGCCTTCGGCCTCTTTGCAGTGTCACAACTGGTCGGTTTGACACCACCGACCGACCCACGTTTTTTCCGATGGTTGCGGAGTGTCAAAAGCTTATTTCTCGCATTGCGAACAAGCGGCCTGCGCGGAAACGTCGCGCTTCAAGACCACCGCGGCCTATTGGATCGCCAGGATCGACTGCATGCGCGCGTGATGCAGCGGTCGCCCGCGCTGTCTGTTCGGCGCGGGCGATCGTTCTGATCGATCAGGCCAGCGCGGTAACCGCGCGGCGGCGGCGACGAACAGCCCCGCCTATCACGCCGAAGCCGATCATCATCGTCAGCCAAGTCCCCGGCTCTGGAACCGCCGATGCGACGGCTCCAGCGAGAATCGGCGTATTTGCCACTGATTCAAAAGCAACTCTGTCGAGCAGCCCGCCCGAGAACCGCGCATAGCCGTAAAAGAACGCGCCATTGCTTCCGTACCGCAGCCCCAGGTCGCTCGCCGTCAACGTGAACGGCGCGCGCGTAGCGACCGGCACCGTATTGAAACCGGGAAAGGTATTGGGGCCGAAAGTGACGGGGGGATCGATAGAGAACACCGACGGTGCCCCGAAGAACGTTGTCACCGCCGCGGTTCCGGTCGTCGAGACCAGCACCGGGCTGGGGTCGAACTGCTCGCGCGAATTAAAGCTGAGGGTGTATCGGTCAGTCGGCGTCACCCCGAAGGTGAAGGGCGCACTGCGGAAATCGATGTTGGAGGCAAGGACCACCGTGGCTGCGAAGGCTGGCATTGGACACAGGGCGATCGCGCCGGTGAGTAACAGGCCGACTATGTTCATGACGTGGTCACTCCCAAAAGTTTTCCCACCCGACTCTTGGCTAGCGCCGCATTCACGATGGTGTCAACGCGCATCTTTTTGTGATCATCGATGATTTAAAAGCAGTCTCAACGGACGACTTAATTATTACTCGGCACATCGGGTAACTCCTCGATCGAGTCCGGTGATCATCGACCTTGTTAAACACCGGGCCGTGCACCGGGACGGCTAGGCGGGGCCGTTGACCGCGTTCGCTCGCCCCCGCAATGGTCTTCAACAGGCGTCCCGAAAACGATGGTTGCGGGAGAGCGCTCCCCTGCCCGCGATCAAGCCCGCCAACTGAACCTTTCCAACTCCCAAAACTATACCTTGTTTGTTCCTCCTAAAACAGGGCAAGGTTCGATAAGTAACGGGAGGCAGCATGCTAGTCGGCTATGCGCGGGTATCGACCCGCGACCAGAATCACGCCTTGCAGGTCGAAGCCTTGAAGGCGGCAGGCTGCGAGCGCGTGTTCATGGAGAAGGCGTCGGGCGCAAACCGCGATCGGCCCGAGCTTAAGGCCGCGCTCGACTATATTCGCGCGGGCGACACGCTCGTCGTGTGGAAGCTCGACCGATTGGCGCGATCGGTGCGTCAGCTGGTCGAGACGGCCGAGGATCTCGCCAAGCGCGAGATCGGCTTGAAGGTCATCACCCAGCAGATCGACACGACCAGTCCAGGGGGGCGGCTTGTGTTCCATATGTTTGCGGCCGTCGCCGAGTTCGAGCGCGAGCTGTTGCTCGAGCGCACGCATGCAGGCCTGGCATCGGCGCGCGCCGCCAATCGCCGCGGCGGTCGCCCCAGAGCCCTGAACGAGGCGCAGATCAGGCGGGCCAAGGCTATGCTTGCCGACCCAATGATTACGGTTGACGAAGTGGCGCAGCAGCTCGGCACGACGACGTCGACACTGTACCGGCATATCCCTGGCGGACGCAGTTCGATCACTGAGCAAGCCGCATGACCATCCACGTCCCCCTCTCGCAAAAGCATTCGGGCGCATATTACACACCCGACTCGATCGTGGAGGCGCTGGTCTCCTGGGCGGTGCGCGGCGAAGCTGAGCGCATGCTCGATCCGTCGTGCGGCGACGGCCGCTTCATCGCTGTGCACCCCAATTCAGTGGGTATCGAGCAAAGCCCGGTTGCCGCTCGAGAGGCGATCGGTCGCGCGCCTTGGGCGTTGGTGCACGAGGGCGACTTCTTCCAATGGGCGGAAGCGACGCCCGAACGTTTCGAGTGCGCAGCCGGCAACCCGCCGTTCATTCGTTACCAGATCTTCAAAGGCGATATGAGAGCGCGCGCTATCCGCTTGTGCGAGCAGCACGGCGCGAAGTTTAGTGGGCTCAGCTCGTCCTGGGCACCGTTCCTTGTCGCGACCGCGACGCTGTTGAAGCCGGGTGGTCGCATGGCATTTGTCGTGCCCGCCGAGATCGGCCACGCGCCCTATGCGGCTCCCTTGCTCGAATATCTCGTCGCCAACTTTGCCAGGGTGCAGGTCGTCGCGGTGCGCGACAAGCTGTTCCCCGACCTCTCCGAGGACTGTTGGTTGCTCTATACCGAGGGCTTTGGGGGGCGGACCGACCACATCGCCTTTACCGTGCAGGATCGCTTCGCTTGGACCACACGGCCGCCGCGTGCCACTGAGCGCGTGCCGGTGACGGTGTGGCGCAACATCTGGAACCGTCGCTTGCGGCCCTTAGTGCTCCCCCGGCGCGCTCGCGAGCTATACCAAGCGGCGGTCGACCATAGCTTGAGCAGTCGCTTCAACACCTTTGCCAACGTCGGTATTGGCTATGTGAGCGGCGACAATGGGTTCTTCCACTTGCGCCCGTCCGAGGCCGCGCGCTGGAAAATCCCGGCAGGGTTTCTTCACCCAAGCGTGAGGAACAGTCGTGCCCTGCCCGCTCGCCAGATCACAGCCAAGACGGTGCAGGAGTGGCGCACCGCCGACGACCCTGCCCTGCTGTTGCGGTTGAAGCGCGGCCAGGCCGTCCCCGCCGACGTTCGCCGCTATCTCGAGAGCGAGGCGGGCCAGATTGCGCGCGAGGCCTACAAATGCCGCAACCGCGAGCCCTGGTACGCCGTGCCCGATGTACACGTGCCGGACTTCATCATGACCTATATGTCGGGGCGCGCCGTCAGCCTGGTTCGTAACGCCGCAGGGGTGACATGCACCAACACCATGCACGGCGTCCGTATCCGCGACGCCGAACTGGCGGCGAAGCTGTTGCCGACCTGGAGCACGCCGTTCACGCAGCTCAGCTGCGAGATCGAGGGGCACGCGCTTGGCGGCGGGATGCTAAAGCTGGAGCCGCGCGAGGCGGGGCGCATCCTGTTCGCAGCCGAGGAGCTGGCAGGCGAGCTGGACACGGCCGTCATCGGCGAAGGGGTGAAGGCAATGCAGCGGTGGCGGCACTATGGCGGGTGAGCTTTGCCGCTGGACGACGCAGGCTGAGGCCCTGAATGCCTTTGCGCACTTTACGGGCAAGACGCAGAGCGCGAACCATATCAAGCCGCTGCATTGGTACGTCGCGTGCCGCTTGGTGCTCGAGGGCGGCTTTCACCCCGACGATATTACCCCTCGTCCACCGTTCCGCGTGCAACGCCGATCGGGGAAGCCCCCGATCCTCACCTATGACGAGAGCGCAGCCGGTGGCGGCGAGCGCACTGTCCTAGGCGGCTTAAAGACCAAGAACGTCGACGTCGTGGTGACGCGTGACGGCATCGGGCCGGTGCTGGCAGTGTCGTGCAAGGGGGTGACGGGCGCGTTTCGTAACCTCACCAACCGAATGGAAGAGACGATCGGCGAGTGCACCAATTTGCACATCACCTACCCTGCCCTCGCCCTTGGCTATCTCGTTCTCATTCGCGCGAACCGCACGGCCGAGGCCGCCCTCGAGCAGATAGCCGCGGCGACCGAGACCGGCGAGCCCGAACGCGAGCTGGCCGCCAACGACATCGCGATGAGCGAAGGCGGCGAGCCGATCGCCGGGATCATGCGGTTCCACAACGCGCTTCGCGAGTTGTTGGGCCGACGCGGCATCCGCAACGACGTGAGCCGGTACGAGGCGATCGGCATGGGCCTGGTCGAGATGGAGGCGGGCAATCGCGGTGCCCTCCTCGAAAGCTACCCGGTCGAGGATAGCCCGCTTCGCCTGGAACGGTTCTTCGACACGCTGTACCTTCGCTACGACGAGCGGTTCGTCACGAGCGCCCCGGACCTATCGTCCGTGACGCGGCGGCTCGAGTGGGCAGCGGACTCCCCTGCCCTTCAAGTGCGCGGCCTCGACTATGATGCGCGGGTGATCGACGCATGACGGATACCCCTAGCCCTAAGGCAGCAATCGTCGACGAGCTGTTGCGGATCGAAGAGGATTGCATTCATTCGGGTAAGGCGCAGTTCAACGCCGGAGTTCGATGGAGCCGATACCATCTGTGGCTTGGACTACCCTCCGTCATCCTCAGCGCCGCCGCCGGTGCAGCCTTCTTTAGCGACTATCCCGACATCGCAGGCGCGATGTCGTCAGTCGTCGCTATCCTTACGGCATTGTCGACCTTCTTGAAGCCGTCGGAACGTGCAGGTTCTTACAAAAGCAGCGGCGACCAGTATCTTACGCTTCGCAACGACGCGCGGGTGCTTCGGACGATCAAGATAGACGCGGCGTGCGACGACGCAGCGGCGATCGCCAATCTCGACGAAATTACAAAGCGCCGTAATGAGCTCAATCAGGCAAGCGCCCAAGCGTCGCGCAGAGACTTTGAGATTGCCCGAAAAGGCATAGACGAGGGTGAAGCCGATCACCGGGCTGATAGGAGTAGGGCTTAGTGTCTGTATTGGGTTACTTGCAACGTCGAGCTAGCGAGGCCGTGCTTTCGAGCGACGAAACGAGCTCGATCGGTACGTCCATTGCGACGCTCCAAAGTCGTTTAGAATCACATTTCGGCACTGACCTCACCGAGCATTTTAAGTTCGGGTCGCAGCCACGTGGAACGATCTTGCCACGGGCCATGGATGAGCATTCCGACGTCGACTACATGATTGTCTTCAAAGAAGGCGGCTTCAAGCCGCAGACATACCTTGATCGACTTCGTCGTTTTGTAGATAAGTATTATTCGTCATCGTCGATCAAACAATCGAGCCCAACGATCGTTCTCGAGCTGAATCACATCAAATTTGATCTCGTTCCAGCTCTAAAAGGCTACTGGACTGGCGCATACCAAATTCCCAACGGCACGTCGGCATGGCGCGACACTAATCCAAATGACTTCAATACGGCATTGACGACAAAGAACAATGCTGAGCTTTATATGATAAAGCCCACTATACGCCTAGCCAAGTACTGGAATGCCAAAAACAACTATGTATATGACTCTTTCGGTTTCGAGAAGTGGATTGTGGAACAGAGCTATTACAGCATAAACAACCAGAGAGACTATCTATTCCGAGTATTCGATAATCTCATTCTGCCCACGGACACCCAATGGAATAAGGACAGAGTGCAGCGGGCGAAGGATATCATCAAGCAGGTGCGATCATACGAACAGGGCGATATGCCGATCAGCGCCGAGACTGAGGTTAAAAAGTTGATTCCGGAGTGATCGGGGCCGCCGCGTTCAGCGCTAACGAAAAGGGCACCCTCGTAAGAGGATGCCCTGTGTTCGATAGGGGGCGTCGGGGGTCCGCCCGAGGGCTGCCGACCTGAGTCCCGACGTTTCGATCCTGCAAATAGCCGAGGAAGACGTGGAAGTCAATGGTGCTGAGTGACAACGAGGTAGGAGAAATCGCCCGGCTGATTTCGCACGAACGCCTGGCGGCGTTCGTGTCTATCGCTGGCACTGAGCGGGACGCGCTCGAGCTCCACCACCAGATGATGCTCCTGCAGGGTGCGCTTTCGCCGATTATGGGCGTGATCGAGATCGCGCTCAGGAACGCCATCTGTGAGCGGCTAAGGCTGATGTTCGGCGTGTCCGACTGGTTATTAAACCCCCCTCCCCCCTTCGAGTGGCGGGGCGAGGAAGCGGACGCGATCAAGCGAGCGGTTCGCCATGCGCGACGTGCGGCCTACACTAAGATGAGTTCGGCCGAGAAAAAGGCGCTGGACACTTCCGCGTTTCCGAACGGTCCGCCTCCTAACGTCAGCCATGAGACCCGCGTGAAGCGTCGCCAAGAAGCGATACAGGTGACTTTCGGTCAGATCATTGCCCAGCTCACCCTCTACTTCTGGAAGCGGCTATTCTCGTCCGACTATGAGGCCCGCCTGTGGCAGCGCTCGCTGAAACGATTGTTTCCCGACAAAGCGTTGAAACGCGGTGATATCGGTGTGCAGCTTGAAATCCTTTATCAGGCTCGCAATCGGCTTGCGCATCATGAACCTCTCTATGGTCATCGCCTCTCTCGGCTGCTTGGGGCAATTGATTTCATTACCCAGCAGTTCGGCGATCCCGGAAACGATGGTACGACAATGCTCGCACGGATGATCGAGCCGTACCGTCCGGCACTCGATCAGCAGGCGCAGGCTTTCCAAACAATAGTCGACAGCTTCTCCGTCTAAAGACTGTGCACGTCCTATGGACCGCGCTCTATCTCTGCTCACGCTACGACCGAGCCGCCGTGCCGTCGTCTCGACCCTGAGGGGTAACGATCGCTCGCGCAGGCGCTGACGCTTCAATCGTGGCCTTCGGCCAGGTTCGACAACGAGCGCCGGCGAGGCCGCCGCGAGCCCTTAGATCATGTTTGTTCTGTGTGAAGGAAGGGACGCCGCCCCTCCCTCCCCCGCAAGGGCCGCTGCCGGGGCCGTGGCTCGCTTCGCTGCGCCCGCACCAACCCCGTCCGCTCAACCCCTTGCCCCCCCCTCCCCCCGCCCCCCCCCGGCTCGGC
>MWVV01000643.1_pt1 | contig 12810 bp, 8 predicted proteins | sample 1047281 | NCBI WGS metagenome assembly MWVV01 (sample SAMN06349986, study PRJNA376086) | soil metagenome | isolation source: PT-2 sample Antarctic (ecotone) soil | place: Antarctica | collected 2015-01-13 | reverse complement strand
ACAGACATTGAAACTCTTCATCAGTCAAACCGGTGGCGGCAAGAAACTCTTTCGGCTTTTCTTTTAACTCCGCATATTTTAACATTTACATAGATTAACCGATTTTACTTATTTCCAATAATGTCTATTAGATTTGTAATATTTCCAATAATATAATGAGGAAAATTTATTAAACTTCAAAATTCAGCATGAAAACTACCGTCTTTGCTGCTTACACCGGATTTGTTTTGAATCGTCTTAATCAAATTAAAATACTGCGTCAGATGCGCGTCTTCACTCCAATACTTGAGAAATGCCGAGTACCCATTATTCCCCAGTTCACTCCGAAGTTCGGGTTTTTCCGCTAAACTCTCCAATGCTTCAACCAGTTCGCTCGGCGTATTATAAATATATCCTCCCCGGCTGTCTTCGACCACTTCCGGCAGTGCGCCAAGATTGTTGACAATGACGGGAGTTTTCATTGAAAAGGCTTCAATAATAATAATACCAAAGGTTTCAAGGCAAATGGAGGGAACAACGACTGCAATCGCATCGCGGTAAAGATTTCTAAGGCGATTCTGCTCAACTCTGCCGAGAAACTTGATATTCGGACTATCGCTCGCAAGCTCTTTCAAATTCTCCATATATTCGCCGTCGCCGGCAATCAACAAATCGTAATTCTGTTTTTCCTTGAAAATTGGAATTATATTTTGCAGACCTTTGATTTTTTCCAAACGCCCGACGAATAAAAAAAAGGGTCGCTCATTGACTTTTTCTTTCTGAAAATTCTCAAGTGTCTTGGGAGGCGTGGGAAGAAAATATGGAATGTGTTTCATCGGAATTTTAAGTCCCATTTCAAGATGCTTTTTTAAGGTAAACCGGCTGGGCGAGATAAAACAATCGACGTGCGGCAACATTTTTTCAAGTAGTCCTGTGTAACGCCATAACTGCGGTGGTCTTTTTCCGGCTAATTGACAAGCCGTGCAGCTTTTTTTTGTGCAAACTTCGCGGTTAAACTTCCACAAAACATGCATCGGGCAGACCAGCCAGTGTTCGTGAGTCGTATAGAGTTTAACGGCAGTGCCTGAAGAGCCGTAGCTTAATGCTGTAATCCCTATCAGAGACATATTGTGATAATGAATTACATCATACTTACCACTCTCCAAACTGTTTTTAAGTTCTTTCTTAAAAAATGGAATGCCCGTTTGCTGGGTTAAAAGCGGCGAAAGAAAACCGGCACGACTTTTCAATCTGTTTACCGTCACGTTTGGATGGTTGGGATAATCGCCTTTTACGCCCGATATTTGTAGAAGCGCATAGGCATCTCCGCAATGAAAAACATCAACTCGATGACCGCGCCGGGCAAGCTCGTTGCTCAACCTGTAAACATTCATTCCATCACCGCCGAAATTGTAAGGCGGGTAAAAGGTTGTTATCATGCAGAATTTGAGCGATGAGTTGTTCATTTGAGAAATCGTTTTCTATTAGTTTGCTTGAGAGTTAATTATTCTTCAATTCATCGAAAATAACTATCATATCTTTAGCGGCTTTGTTCCACAGAAATTCTTTGGCTCTGGCTAATCCGGTTTGACTCATTTCTTTTCTAAGAGTGTGGTCGCCGAGAACATGTTTCAAGATTTCAGCCATATTTTCAGTATCGGTCGGATCAAAAAAGCGTCCCGCTTTGCCGAGAACTTCCGGCAAAGAGCCGCAGTTGCTTGCCACGACGGGCGCGCCGCATGCCATCGCTTCGACAGCCGGAAGTCCAAATCCTTCTTCGAGAGAGGGCAGCACAACCATACTCGTTGAGTTATAAAGGTGCGCTAATTCCAGATCTTCAATGTAACCAGTAAAAATTACCATATTCGATAAGCCGAGCCGGTCAATTTGTTTTTTCAATGAAGGATACGCCGAAAAAAAGGGGTCATCCTCGTAATCTCCGACGAGAACCAATTTAACGCTTGAAAAATTAGCATCCGAAACGATTAGTTGGAAGGCATCTATCAAAGCGTTCAGATTTTTATGCGGGCTGATGCCGCCGACATACAGCAGAAATTCTTTGTCCATCTCCAGACCAAAGCGAGAAAGAGTTTGGTTTATCTCGCTGCCGGGCTGAAGAATGGAGAAAACAGAGCGGGCAGCTTCCGAGACAACGCGCACTTTTGATTCGGGCAATTTGAAATACTCGATAATTTCCCGTTTTGAGTATTCGGAAACGGTCAAAATTAGATGTGCTTGTCGAATAGCAACGTTTTGTTTTAGTTTCCAGAACATTTTTAATTTGGAATTTGGAAAAACCAGTTCGGGATGATGGTCAGCGATTACATCGTGGACGGTCACGATAATTTTTGTGCGATTAAAAACAGGAAAATACGAATAAACCGCCGGAAAGAAAAACAAATCTATCTTATGACGCAAGACCTCGCGACTCATCAACCATAAATCTTTCACCGAGCGTCGTCCCGAAGCTGATGCTGCTTCCATCGGCGAGACTTGCGTGTTTGCGATAATTGTTTTAACGTTTGCAGGCAATTCATCGCCTGCCGCAGATTCGCTGTCAAAAAAAAACAGGTATTCATTTGTTTTGTCAACGGCAAGCACCGCTTCAAGTAGTTCCCGCGTAAATCGTCCAAAGCCTCTTCGGTTATTCCATGTACAGGCATCGACTCCAATTCTCATAAATTCTCATAAACTCCCAAACTCAACTATTTCCATTCCTTACCGCTGCTTCCTTCACCATATAAATATCCGCAAAACTCACCAAATGCCCAAACACTCATCAGAATCAACAAGAACGGCACCGACTTTATCAATTCTTTAAAGTGCCGACCCTTATTTACCGTCCGCAACACAACGCGCGTCGGGAGCAGAATCGGCAGAGTCAGAGAAGCCAGTAAAAATGAAAAGCGTTTTGAAAGCGGAAAGCTAACGACCCGACGCGCCGCAAATGAACGAGCCTGATGATAAAATTGAACACTGATTCTTTTCAAATTATAATTTTTGTTGTGAAAAATGATTGCTGACGACATTAGATATAATTGATGCTTACGCCGTTTGAATTCTTCATGAATGAAGAATTCGAAAAAGCCGTTTTCGTAATTATCACTCAATAAATCGAGTAGCTCTCTTTTATAAGAAACATTCATCCCGGATAAAGTATCAGTTACGCCTGAAGTGACGGGCAGCATATACTTTCCATAATCGTAAAGATACACTGCCCAATCCAGAGCGGTCGCGCCGCTGAAATTTTCGACCGTTCCGCCAACTATTGAATATGGATTCTCGTAGGCTTTTTCGATTTCCTTTCGCCAATTACAATCGAATGTACAAAGGTCTTCAAGCAGGGCGACAATTTCTCCTCGAGCTTCAAGAATCCCGCGCGCGCGCAGTTCGGGAACAGTCGTTTTTTCTGAAAGAACAATGTACTTAGCAAAAGGAAATCGTTTTTTGCTTTCGGAGATACCCGTTTCAAAATTGCTGACGACAATCACTTCTGCGCCGCCCGTTTCAATTTGTTTTTCCAGCGATAACAGGCAATCACGTAGTAAAGAAACTCCGTTCCAAGCGGCGATAACAATGGAAAGTTCAATCTGTTTATTTTCTGATTGCGTCATTCAACTTCAAAAAGGCTGTTTCCCGAACCGAACAGTTGCCCGGCAAGTTCGCCGAGCGCGTAACTACCCATAAAAATCAGCAGCAATGGGAGCGACAAGAAAAATTCTTTGCGGTTGCGTTTCTTGCGCTTAACATTTCGGGCAATCCGCCATATCAAATGAAATGGCAGAACAGGCGTGTAGAGCAGATAAATAATTTGCTCGGCAACCGATGATTTCCGTTTTCGCATTGCCGCAAAGGAGCGTGAATAATAAAACCTTTGCGACAAAAAGTAAAAAAATCCGAACTCTTTTTTATGACTTATGACGAGCGACGGAGCGGAGAGAAACTTAATCCCCAGGGCTTTTAACTCACCTTGAAGGAAATACTCCCAATAATCCTTTTTAAGCGATTCATCCGTTTGCTCAATCAGCGACCGCTGATATGAAGTGTTATTTCCGGTAATAAATTCGGTTTCTCCATCTGCTATCGGCGGCATAAATGCGCTGTATTCGCACAAAAAAACCGCCCAATCAATCAGACGCGCCGGGCTGCCGTTTTCGACCGCTCCGCCAACGACTTGATAACCGGATTCGTGAGCTTTGATAATTTCCGCCAGCCAGTTTTGGGGGACAATGCAGTGGTCTTCGGTTATCGCCAGAAATTCCCCGCGTGCCTGAGCCATACCGACCGCCCGCATTTCGGGAATGCCGCACGGCGCGGAAAGTTTTATCAGCTTAACGCGCGGAAAATGCTCGCAAATGTATTGGGCAGTTTTATCTCCGGTTCTGTCAACCACGATAACCTCAAAAGCAAAATCGCATTTTTGATTGTCCAGTGCTAATAAACACTCTGCAATTATGGGCAGTCCGCTAACTGACGGAATAATGACGGAGATTTTCGGCATAGCGTATTCTGCGGCTGGTTCTCAACGAATATATTCACAGCTTTTTCCTGTCCCCGCAAGAAAGCCGCAGGTTTCACCGAGTGACCAAAAAATTATTGCCAGCACGATGAGAGGGAAAGAGAGCAGTAGTTCTTTTAACCGGCGTTTTTTGCCGACAACAGTAGATATAACTCGATAAAGAAAAATAAATGGCAACAAGACCGAGCCGCCAAGGTAAAGCACACGTTTGATAATTGTGAATTCAATTGCCCGCATACCCGCAAAACAGCGACCGTGATGAAACCGACGGGTCAGAAACGAAGCGAGATGGAAGTTTTTTGTATAATAAACCAGCATTGAAGGCTCGCTGATTAACTCAATACCTTCCGCTCGAAGTTTTTGACACCAAAAAGTTTTCCAAAATTTATTTTTAACGTATTCATTTCCAATGAGCAATGCGGAACGCTTAAAAGAAATATTATTTCCGGGAAGCGCGTCAACCGAACCCGCTCTTAGCGGATGCATAAATTCTCCGTATTCGCAGAAATAAGCTGCCCAGTCTACTACTTTCGTTAGACCGTGAATTTCAACCCTGCCGCCGACAACCGCAGATTGCGATTGATGAGCCTTTAGGATTGAGGTTATCCAACCGGTATCAACCAGGCATGAAGAATCGGTCAGCGCGATAATTTCACCTGACGCTTGTGCGATTCCTTCGGCTGATAAATCGGGAATTCCCATATTTTGGGAAAATTGAATGAAGCGAACACGCGGGTATTTAATATCTAAATAAAGAAGGGAATTATCAGAAGAGCTATTGGCAACAATTATTTCAATTTTATCCTGATTTTCACAGGCGAGAATACTATCTAAACAATTTATCAGCGATTGATGAGAGTAAATCGAAACCACGACGATTGATAGTTTCACAGGGCTGTTAGAGATTTCAGTTTCTAGTTTCTTCGTCATTCCTTCGATTTCCACAGATAGCCGTTAAACTCTCCCCATGACCAACTTACCAGAAATAAAAACAAAAGGGGCAGCGACAATAAATATTTGTCGATATTTCTCTTGCGGGCGAAGACGCGCCGCGTAATCCGGTAAAGATAAATAAACGGAATAAGCGGAGAAAGCAAACCGAGCATTGCTCTTTTAGAAGCCGGAATACTCAAAGCGCGAGTGCTTCCGAATTGTCTGCCGTGCCAAAACCGCTGGCGCATAAAACCGCGAAAAGTAAAAGAATCGTGATGATAAACAACAATATCAGGAGTTAGCAAAAGCGACATTTTCTCCTTTTTCATCGCTTGATGAACGGTAACTTCCCAAAAGCCGTTCTCCATCGTATGTTTTACGTGTTCCAAATTGTCGCGTTTGTATGAGGCATTGTCGGCTGCAAAATCTTCCGCATCTTCGTCAGCAAAGGGAAGCATATAACGGCTATACCGGCAGAAATAGACCGCCCAGGAAACCAGTCCTGCCTTATCATTATTTTCAATCGCGCCGCCGACTCCCGCATATTGGGCTTCCTGTTTTTTAAGTATCTCAGCAATCCAATTTTTTGACGGAACAAAATGCGTGGTTGTTACTGCGATGTAATCACCCGCGCTCTGATTGATGCCAATTCCCCATAATTCGGGAATGAACTTGTCTTTTGAAGTTCGCACGAGTTTAACATTGGGAAAATTTCGGGCGATTACATCCTGCGTTCCGTCTATAGAGTTGTCCACGACGATGATTTCAATTGCGTTTCCTTGACACTGCTTCTCAATTTCACCCAAACATTCGGAAACGCTCCGGCACGCATTCTGCGATGCCAGCACCACGGAAAGTTTTGGTTTCGCTACAGGTTCGATTTTACTCATTTAAAGTTTCTGGCGATTCTTCTTCAATTTATTCCGGCGCGGTAAATTAAAAAATCCCGAATGCGGGCGATATTAATCGCTTGTGCAGGACTAATCGGAGGTTCTGCTCCTTCTCTGATTGTTTGATAAAAATTATTTACTAACCGGCGCAAGCCCGGATATGCAGACTCGAACTGAACAGTTCTTCGCGCTAAATTAACGGTTGCCGCGGAAAATTTTTTGACCGCTGAATCAAACGGATGCAGAATTTTTCGCCCCTTTGATACTTTTCCTCTGTCCATTACGGCAAAGTCATGAAAAAGGTCAAGATGAATTGTTCCATTTGTTCCGATAATTTGTAAAGAATTAACTGTCGGGCGCGCGTTCATACTGACGAAAATCGAAAGCGAAACATCGTGCGCGTAACCGGAAATGCGGAGTTCGCCGCGTTGCGGGCGCGAAATCTCCCACGCTTCCTCTGAGAGCTGCCCATTCAAGAAAGTCTGGAAAAGTGAGAGCGGATGCGGCAGAATATCGAAGGCAACAGAATCAAGATATTTATCCGTTAACCCTGCGCCGCCCGCAGAACATACGGTTGCTTGCAGATGAATTATTTTTCCAATGCGCGGCATCATTTTTTTAGCCTTTTGCACACAATGTTGAAAGGCGAACTGATGGGCGGGGCAAAGATGCAAATTGTTTTCCGCTCCTAGATCATAAAGATGTTTGGTTTCGGCTGCCGTCAGCGCCAGCGGTTTTTCGATAAAGAGGTTGATATTGGTTTGAAGGGCGAGTTCCGCGATGGCGTAGTGGCTTGAAGTCGGAGTGCAAATGTGAAGCACGTCGAGCGATTTTTGCTTGAGCATCTCTCTTAAATCTCCGAAACTTTGAGCCGTTCGGTAATATTTCGCCAATTGAACCGCCTGATTCTGGTTTGTATCGGCAACGCAGACAATGCCGCCGCTTGCTTTGTGGGCAGCGTGAGCATGCCATTTGCCCATTAGTCCCGCGCCAACAATACCGACGCGCAAAACCGGATTGGAAGTGGATTTTGATCTGCTAACGAACTTTTCCTCGTTTTTTCTACTATCAATCTCTAATTCCATTTCTGTTTTGTTCGCCGGAAAATCCATAAAATACGAATCTCTATTAAATGCTTCCCAGATATTCATCCATTTTTATGGCGCAATGAGATTTGGCTGACTCATAAGCGGCAAAAACCAGTGCCAAAGTTTTCAAATTATCCTGAGCCGTCGCGGGCGGTGTTTCGCCTTCCTGAATAGCTTTGATAAAGTTCCCAAAGTGGTGCGCAGTTGATGATGCGAAAGGATTAATGCCATCCTTAGCAATAATTTTTGACTTGTTTCCTTTTTGCAAAACCGCGCTGCCGCCTTTGATAAAATCAATACCGAGAAAAGGTCGTTTCTCGCGGGTATGAATTCCGGCTTTGAACCCGACACTGCCCCCGATTGAAGTGTGAACGGAAGCGAATTCACCGTCGAGCCGCATATCCAAATAACGTTCCGGTCCCTTGCTCAATCTGTTCAGGATAATTGAGGCGGCGCGACCGTCGGCAAATTCCAAAGAAATAAGATTCAAGGTGTCGGAATGTTTATTGGATTCCGGTTGAGGCATCTGAGCCGAAATCATTATCGGTTCGCTCTCAAAAAAATATCTTGCCAGCTCAAAAACATGCACGCCGAATTCAAAGCACAACCGCTGTCGTAATTCGCCGCGCCAGCCAGCTTCCGTATCCTGTGTCGGATGAAAAGTTTGCCAGGCTTGAAGAAACAGCAATCGCCCGAATTCGGGCGAGCCGATTACTCGCTTTGCCCCCAAATGAATATTCATATACGGAAACTGGTTGTTGACGACAACCTGCCGACTGAATTCTTCAGCGGCTTTTGCCACTTGGGCGGCGCGGGGCAAACTTTCCGCAAGCGGCTTTTCGCAAAAAACGTGGCAGCCGTTTTCAAGAGCCATTAAGGTTTGCTCGACATGCAGGAACGGCGGCGTACAAACGGAAACGATATCGGGAGTGGTGCTTTCAATCATCTTAAGCGGATTGTCAAAAACTTCAGTTATCCCGAATTTTTCTCGGGCTGTTTTCCGAGCTTCTGCATCTGTATCGCATCCGCCGACAACCTCAATCTTTTTAGCCAAGACTGAGTAAGCAGGCAAATGAATATTGCGGGTTACGGCTCCTAACCCGATTATTGCAACTCGGATTGAGTCTTTATTTTTTAGTGTATTTAAGTTACTTATCATTTAATCAGGTGAAAACAGTCAAAAACTTAGTTAATAGCCTCAGGCTTTGGCTGAAGGGTTACACGGCGGTGCGTTTCGGTATTTATCGGGGCACACGGAATGAGCATTATAATATTTGTGGGCGCAAAAAAGAGCTACAAGAATTTTGCAGTTTGAAAGCGGGTTAAAAAAGCAGTCTCATTAACTCAATCGAGAAGTTTTTCCGAACTTTGTGTAAAAAATTCATTTAAGAATAGCATTAAAATCTATTAGCTATCGTGTAGCAAAATTCCCTGATTCGAGAAAAATATTTGTCTTTAATGCCGCACAAACATATTTAATTGTCATCTGCCGACAAACCATTTCGAGCCAATAGATTTTGTATACTTAATCGATAAAATTAAATATATTAAATAATACATAAGCCTTTAGTAAAAAATAGTCAATCCTTAATTATCTATTCCTGTATGGCACGAGATATGCACTGAGCATTCCCGGCTGGTTTGTTGCGTTTAAACAAAACTAGCCGCCAACCTTTACCGAACTTGAATTGCTGCTGAACTTAATCAAACTCCGAGTCTTCAGCAGATGCCTTCCAACAGTTGAGCCCAGTCGAAAATGATTAGACTCTTACCTATCTGCTCGGTTGCCGAATAGAAAATAATCGCTGCCGTTTATGTAGCCCACGGCAAATAAGTAAAGGTTGAAGTGTTTTTATTGCGTGTTATGATTTCAAACGTGAAAAAGGATTTATATGCTTTAGTGATAGACAACGAGCCGCAAGTCAGCGATTTTATCGCACAGATTTTGCGTGTTGGAAGCCGAAAAGTTCCATCAAAGGGTTCTTTTTGTATTATCATAGAGCCAACGAATTTAATTTTTAAACTACCTGATGTCTTGATAAAGAGAATTACCAAAACATCCAAAAAACCTAAAGGGATTTTATGAGCAAAGACGTAGAGATTCTTATTGTCGAAGGAAACCTCGCCGTATCCGAACATCTTAAACACATTCTTGAACAGCACGAATATCGGGTTACAGTTGAGCATAACGGGAAAATTGCTCTTGATGCTGCACGCGCAAACCCGCCCCAGATTGTCATTAGTGCCATTGAAAAGGCGCAGACTGCAAGCCCTCTCAACGAAGAGCTTTTGAGCTTTATGCTGGAGAGCGCGAAGGATTATTTAATCTTCACGACAGACGCAGAGGGGCGTGTGACAAGTTGGAACGCTGGCGCGGAACATATCTTTGGTTACCCGGAGGTAGAGATTCTCGGTCAGAATGGAGCGATTCTTTTCACGCCCGAAGATCGGGAGATTGGCGCGCCTGAGCAAGAGTTAAGCACGGCGGTTACGGAAGGACGAGCCAACGACGAGCGCTGGCATTTGCGCAAGGATGGGACGCGATTCTGGATGAGCGGTATGGTTAGACCGCACCGGGATGACGCCGGACGTTTGCAGGGTTTCATTAAAATCGGGCGCGATCTGACTGAGCAAAAGCATGCGGAGGATACGCTGCATCGGCGCGAACGTGAATTGAGCGATTTTGTTGAAAATGCGACCGTCGGAATGCAATGGATAGGCGGCGATGGAATTATCAAATGGGCGAACAAGACGGAGTTGGATTTGCTTGGCTACACGCCTGAAGAGTATATCGGTCATCACGTCACCGAGTTTCACGCCGACCGGGAGGTAATTGAAAATATTCTGGAACGGCTCACGGGCGATGAAGCGCTGAACGACCAGGAAGCCCGGCTGCGGTGCAAGGACGGCACTTTTAGAAACGTGTTGATTAACTCGAACGTCTTCTGGGAAGACGGCAAATTCGTTCATACGCGCTGCTTTACGCGCGACATCACCGAACGCAAACAGGCAAAAGATGAACTGCGAAAGGCTCACGACGAGCTGGAACGGCGGGTCGAAGAGCGAACCGTCGCTCTGATGAAAGCAACGGAAAAGTTACAAGCCGAGATGAACGAACGCGAGCGGGCGGAACAAACTTTGATCAAAAGCGAAGAACACTACCGGCATATTGTTGAGACTGCCCAGGAAGGCATCTGGATGCTTGATGAACAGGCTAGGACAAGTTATGTCAACGACCGGATGGCTGAAATACTCGGCTATACCGCAGATGAAATGCTCGGATATTCTATGTATGACTTTATGGATGACGAGGCACGCATTGAAGCGGAACGGTATTTCAAAAAACGTCAGGATGGTATTAAAGAGCAGCATGACTTTCGTTTTCGCCGTAAAGATGGAACCGATTTGTGGGCTATTGTTTCAAGCAGTCCGATAATAGGTGATAACGGTGTCTTTATGGGAGCGGTCGGGCTGATTACTGACATTACCGACCGCAAACAGGCAGAAAATACTTTGATAAAAGAAACCGCGCTTAATAAATTGCTCCAAATGATCGCGGTTGCCGCCAACGAAGCGACTGACATCAAAGACGCGGCGCAAATTTGTCTCGACAAAGTTTGCGACTTAACAAAATGGCAGCTCGGTCATTTAATTCTCCCTGCCGAGGACTCCTCTGACGACTTGGTATCAGCGGACTTGTGGCACATCCGCGACCGCGAGCGTTTTGAAAAGTTCAAAGTTGGAACCGGGAGAACGCGATGGAGTAAAGGAAACGGCTTGGCGGGACAGATTCTCAAAACCGGAAAGCCAATCTGGATGGTTGATGTCGCTAAAGAACGACACTTTATCAGGAAACAATGGGCTAAGGAAGCCGGCATCGTATCGGCTTTCGCTTTTCCGATATTAGTGCAGGCGAAGATGATGGGCGTGTTGGAATTCTTTTCCACCGCTAAAGAAGAGCCTGATGAAAAACTCATGGCAGTAATGAGTTCCATCGGCAATCAGTTGGGACAGGTCATCGAGCGGAAACAGGCACACGATGCTTTGCGTCAGAGCAAAGCTAGTTTAGCCGCCGCCCAGCGAATTACACATCTGGGAAGTTGGGTGTTAGACATCTTTGATTTAGAAGACTCGAGTAAAAATCCGGTGCATTGTTCGGATGAAGTTTATCGGATTTTTGGTTACGAACCCGGACAAATCGAGGTCACCGCCGAGGTTTTTTACAGTTTTGTTCACTCGCGCGAAAGAACACGCATTCGTGAAGCGTTGTTTGAAGCAATTAAACAAAAAAATAATTTAAACTTTGAAGTTTCCATAGTTTTGCCGGACGGAAGAGAGAGCATTCTTTACGTGAAAGCTGAGGTGATTTATGACGAACAATCGAATAAGCCGTTAAAGTTAACCGGCATTGTTCAAGACATCACCAAGATCAAACAGGCGGATGAAGCACTCAGAGAAAGCGAGCAGCGTTACCGCCTGCTCGGCGAAGGCATCTGGCATCAGGTTTGGACGGCGCAACCGGACGGCAAACTGGATTACATCAACAATAGAACGGTCGAATTCTTCGGTCGCCCAAAAGAGCAACTGCTCGTGGAAGGCTGGCAGAATGTAGTGCATCCTGACGATTTGCCGAATTGCATTGAACGCTGGACGAAATCGCTTCAGACCGGCGAGAACTATGAAGTGCAATTTCGCTTGCTGGGACGGGACGGAAATTACCGTTGGCATTTGGGGCGCGCCACGGCAGGGCGCGGCGCAGAAGGCAAAATTATTAAATGGTTCGGCACGAATACGGACATCAATGACCAAAAGTTGGCGGAAGAATCTCTCCGTAAAAGCGAGGAACGCTTACAGCAGTGGCAAAAGATGGAAGCCATCGGAACCTTGACCGGCGGCGTCGCGCACGATTTCAATAATCTGTTGACGGCGATCCTTGGCAACACACAGCTTGCCCAGCGTAAACTTCCGCCCAACGATCCCATCCAGCTTCGTTTGATGGAAGTTACAGATGCAGGTAATCGAGCCGCCGAGTTGACTCACAAACTTCTTGCCTTCAGCCGCCGCCAGCATCTCGAACGCCGCACCGTCAATCTCAACCACACTATTGGTAAGATCGTGACACTGATTGAACGTATTATCGGCGAAGATGTCGAGATGTCGGTCAAGTATGCTTCAGATTTATCGGCGGTTTTTGCCGACCCGGGACAGCTTGAACAGGTCATAATGAACTTAGCGGTTAACGCCCGGGACGCGATGCCTTCGGGCGGAAAACTTACCATCGAAACAAGTAATGTCGAACTCGATGAGAGTTACTGCCGCCTATATCCGTCTGTGATACCCGGCAGGTATGTACAAATTAGAGTAAGCGATTCCGGCACCGGAATAGATGAAGAAACACAGG
>MWVV01000641.1_pt1 | contig 12831 bp, 9 predicted proteins | sample 1047281 | NCBI WGS metagenome assembly MWVV01 (sample SAMN06349986, study PRJNA376086) | soil metagenome | isolation source: PT-2 sample Antarctic (ecotone) soil | place: Antarctica | collected 2015-01-13 | reverse complement strand
ACGTAATAATGTGCGAGGCGCAACGCATCGGACCCTTTGAGGTAGAAAACGCGCTGCTCTCGCATCCAGCAATCGCGGAGTCGGCGGCAGTCGGCGCGAAAGACGAAATGACGACCGAACACGTTAAAGCGTTTGTCGTGTTAAAAAAAGATTTTATAGCTTCGCGGAAATTGGCGGAAGAAATCGCCGCCCACGTTCGGGCGCAGCTTTCGCCGCTTGCCACGCCGCGTGAAATTGAATTTTGCGCCGAATTGCCGAAGACTCGTTCCGGCAAAATCCAGCGTCATCTACTGCGGCGCAAAGAAAATCTTGATAAAAAGAAAGTTTTTAGAATCGAATAAATTAGGAGAAATAGAAATGTCGGAAAATACCCAAATCGCCATCGAATCAACTTTACACGAAACGAGAGTCTTCCCGCCGTCGGAAACATTTGCGGCAAATGCGCACATCAAAAGTTTTGCGGAATACGAGGAAATTTATAACAAAGCAGCCGAAGACCCGGAGGCTTTTTGGGCGAGCGTGGCGGAAAATCTGTATTGGTTCAAAAAATGGGACACAATTTTAGAATGGAACGAGCCGCACGCCGAATGGTTTGTCGGCGGGCGCATTAACGCTTCGTATAATTGTTTAGACAGACATCTTGAAACGTGGCGCAAAAATAAAGCGGCGATTATTTGGGAAGGCGAACCGGGCGAAACGCGGACGCTGACTTATCAGCAACTGCACCGCCAAGTTTCAAAATTCGCCAATGTGCTGAAAAAAGTAGGAGTTAAAACCGGTGACCGAGTTGCGCTTTATATGCCGCTTGTTCCCGAATTGGCGATTGCGATGCTCGCCTGCGCCCGAATTGGCGCGACGCACACGGTAATCTTCGGCGGATTTTCGGCGGACGCGATTCGAGACCGCGTCAACGACGGCGAGTGTAAATTAGTCGTAACGGCGGACGGCGGTTACCGGCGCGGAAGCGAAATTCGTTTAAAAGAAACGGTTGACGCGGCGGTCGCGCAGACGCCTTCGGTTGAAAACGTGATTGTTTTCCGGCGGACGAATTCAAAAATCAATATGGAACTCGGACGCGATTACTGGTGGCACGAACTTATGGAAACGGTCAGCGACGATTGTCCCGCCGAGGAATTAGATTCGGAACATCCGCTTTACATTCTTTACACTTCAGGGACAACCGGAAAACCGAAAGGAATTCTGCACACGACCGGCGGTTATTTAACACAAACTTACATAACGACGAAATGGATCTTCGATTTGAAGGACGAAGATACTTACTGGTGTACGGCGGATATCGGCTGGGTAACGGGTCATTCCTATGTCGTCTATGGTCCGCTGGCAAACGGCGCAACCGTTTTTATGTATGAAGGCGCGCCGAATCATCCTGAACCGGACAGGTTTTGGCGAATTATCGAGCGTCACAAAATAAATATTTTATACACGGCGCCGACAGCGATTCGAGCGTTTATCAAATGGGGCGAGCATTACCCTCTGAAACACGATTTATCGAGTTTAAGACTGCTCGGAACAGTGGGCGAACCGATCAACCCCGAAGCGTGGATGTGGTATCACGCGATTATCGGCAAGAAAAAATGTCCGATTGTCGACACTTGGTGGCAGACCGAAACTGGCGCGATTATGATTTCGCCGCTTCCGGGCGCAACGCCAACTGTTCCCGGAACTGCAACTCGTCCGTTTCCCGGAATAATGATTGACGTTCAAACCAAAGAGGGAAAACCTGTCGGCACGAACGAAGGCGGTTATTTAGTCGTAACAAAACCTTTTCCGTCAATGCTGCGAACGATTTGGGGCGACGACGAACGTTACAAAAAACAATACTGGTCGGATATTCCCGGCGTTTATTTTGCGGGCGACGGCGCTCGGCGCGATGAACGCGGCTATTTCTGGATAATGGGCAGAGTTGACGATGTAATTAATGTTTCCGGTCATCGGCTTGGAACGGCGGAAGTCGAATCGGCGCTCGTTTCGCACGAAGCGGTCGCGGAAGCGGCGGTCGTCGGAAAGCCCGACGAAATAAAAGGACAGGCAATTTCCGCATTTGTTACATTGGAAGGCGGGCGAGAAGGAAGCGAAGAATTAAAAGCCGAGCTTCGTGCTCACGTCGCCAAAGAAATCGGCTCGCTGGCAAAACCTGACGACATTCGCTTTACCGACACTTTGCCGAAAACCCGAAGCGGAAAAATTATGCGCCGTCTTTTGCGCGAACTAGCGGCTGGCAACCAGATCGCGGGCGACACGACGACGCTCGAAGATTTTTCAGTTTTGGAAAAATTGCGGCAGGACGAAGAGTAAATTTCGGATTTCAAAATAATTTTGAGAAGAAAACTCTTTTCGTGCTAATCTCGGAATTTTTATACCGTTAAAAATTATAACAGGCGGGGATTTTTACTATAGCATTTAATGATTCGACAATTCTTAATATCAAAAACTTATCAAATAAAATCTAGGTAAATATCCGATAGCTATTAATCCAATATTTAGGCACATCTATTGCAAAGCATACGGGCAAATTGAGTTTAGCAGTACGCAATTGATACACGCATGATATTCAGTAAATGTTTTGAGTATTAGATGAGTGTAAATTTTAATATTAAAAAGTTTTGGAGGAAATAGTTATAATGGCAAACCAATCAAACACAAGTAATTCACCGATCGTAACAGCACTGTTTCGTGACAGACAAAGTGCGGAATGCGCTTATCGGGCAATCAGTGGTCGAGGATATGATAAAGATGACGTTAACGTCATAATGTCGGATGAAACGCGTCAAAGTCAATACGCTGAAGGTACGGTAGGTGATACCGAACTCGGCAGCAAGGCGCTGGAAGGCACGGCAACAGGTGCGGGAATCGGCGGAACGCTCGGTGCGGTTATAGGAGCAATAGCAGCTATCGGAACATCGGTTCTTCTGCCCGGACTCGGACTTCTTATTGCCGGACCACTCGCCGGCGCATTGGTCGGCGCGGGTGCCGGCGGATTGACGGGCGGATTACTCGGCGCGCTCGTCGGCTCCGGTATCCCGGAAGAACACGCGGCAGAATATGAAACCGGTATCAAATCCGGCGGTACGGTTCTTGGCGTCAATCCGCGAAATGCTGAAGACGCGGCATATTTTGAACGTGAATTTACCAATTGCGGCGGAACAAATGTTTATTCTTCGGGTAGCACTACTAGTCGAGCAACTACCAGCACTACAAATACTGTCGCACCGCCCGCTCAGAACGTTGCTTCAACAACTTCAAGAACCGAAAATGTTGACCGAAGCGTTGACACTAGCGGAAATGTAATTCCAATCATTGAAGAAGAATTGCAGGTTGGAAAGCGCGAAGTAGAAAGCGGCGGCGTCAGAGTTCAAACCCGTGTTACAGAAAAACCGGTCGAAGAAAATGTAACTCTACGCGAAGAACATGTAAAAGTTGAACGTCATCCGGTTGACCGCGCGGTTACCGATTCGGATTTGGCAAATTTCAAAGAAGGCGAAATAAATGTAACAACCCGCGCTGAAGAAGCGGTCGTCGGCAAACAGGCGAGAGTTGTTGAAGAAGTCGAAATTGGAAAACAAGCAACCGAACGTCAGGAAACCGTCCGTGATACGGTTCGCCGCACAGATGTCGATGTTGAAGAAACCAACGCCGACACTACTCGAACGACAGATTTCGACACCCGTAACAAAAACAGCTAAAAGTTAAGTAGCTTGATGTTTTTAAAGGCGAATCCCAAAATGGGATTCGCCTTTTTCAATGCTTTAATAAAAATCATTTACTTTACTTCGGCTGATGGCTGTAGATTGAATCTCGCCGTTCGCGCAAAAATCCGCCTTTGCGATTCGATAAAACGCTTTGTACTTCGGCAATTATCGAAAGAGCAATCGTTTCGGGATTTGCCGCGCCGATGTCTAAACCGACGGGCGCGTAGATCTATACATTCGCCGAACGCGCTTCGTTGACGATTGATAAAAATTCTTTAGCTCTCTCAGTAACAATTTTCGCATCGCCGGCGCGGATTGCTTTCACGTCAACCAAATCTGCGCCGACGCCTAATGCGCTCGAACCGGCTTTAATAAAATCGGCGGCGGTTTTGAGATTGACTCCGCCCGTCGGCACTAATTCAACTTGCGGCAGCGGCGCTTTCAAACCTTTGATGTAACTTGCGCCGCCCATCGCACTGCACGGAAAAACTTTGACGAAATCCGCGCCCGCCTGCCACGCCGTGACGACTTCGGTTGGTGTCAACGCACCCGGCATAACCGTAACGGAATATCGTTTACATAAGGCAATCGTGTCAAGATTCGTCGTCGGACTGACGACGAACTGCGCTCCCGCTAGTATACAAATCCGTGCCGTTTCCGGGTCCAAAACCGTTCCCGCGCCGACCAAAACATCTGTGCCGTATTTTGCCGTCACGTCTTCCATTACTTTGACTGCGCCCGGCACGGTCATTGTAATTTCCAAAACCGAAACGCCACCTTCTTTAATCGCGTCAATCACGCGCATCGCTTCATCTGACGACGACGCGCGAACGACCGGCACAAGTCCGGTTTCAATCATTTGTTTAATAACTTCCGCTTTTTTCATAATAGTTTAAGAATTATTATCCACAGATGGACACAGATAAACACAAATGATTTTTTGATTTAATCTGTGTTCATCTATGGACAAAATGTATTAGCGAGCGACTCGCGCTCCGCCGCCTTTCATCACGCGCTCGACTTCCGAAAGTGAAACCATCGTCGTATCGCCCGGCGTGGTCATCGCCAACGCGCCGTGCGCCGCGCCGCAGTTGACCGCCCACTCCGCACCGTGTCCCGTCAAAAACCCGTAAATCAAACCTGACGCGAAACTGTCGCCGCCGCCGACACGGTCAAAGATTTGCAAATCTTCGCGTAAAATTGCCTGATGAAGTTTTCCGTCCGTGTAGCAAACTGCGCCCCAATCATTGAACGAAGCGGTTTTTGCATTTCGCAGAGTCGTCGCCACGGCTTTGAAATTCGGAAATTCTGCGACGGCTTTTTCAATCATTTTTTGAAAACTCGTCACGTCGAGCTTCGAGTGATTTTCGTCCAGTCCTTCGACTTCAAATCCAAGACACGCCGTAAAATCTTCTTCGTTGCCAATCATCACGTCAACATATTTTGCTAGTTCACGATTTACTTCCTGCGCCTTTTCCTTGCCGCCGATAGCCTTCCAGAGCGAGTCGCGGTAATTCAAATCATAAGAAATTATTGTGCCGTGTTCTTTGGCAATTTGCATAGCTTCTTTGGCGACTTCGGGCGTTGATTCGGAGAGAGCGCAGAAAATTCCGCCCGTGTGAAACCAGCGCGAGCCTTCCGCGCCGAAGATTTTGTGCCAATCAATATCACCAGGTTTTAATTGGGAGATAGCCGTGTTGCCCCGATCCGAACAACCCAAAGCGGCGCGAACGCCGAAGCCGGCTTCGGTAAAATTCAAACCGTTGCGGACAGTTCTGCCAACGCCGTCATACTTCACCCATTTGACGTGCGACTGGTCAACGCCGCCCTGAAAAATCAAATCCTGCACCAAATAACCGACGGGATTTTCCGCCAACGCCGTCACAACCGCCGTTTCCATTTTGAAACAGCGTTTCAATCCGCGGGCGACATTGTATTCGCCGCCTCCTTCCCAAACCTGAAAATTGCGCGTCGTGTGAATCCGCTTTTCGCCCGGGTCAAGCCTGAGCATCACTTCGCCGAGACTAACCAAATCCCAACCGCATTCGTCTTTCGATTTGACAGTTACTGATTCCGCCATTATTCCCTCCCTGTTAATTATCGTTTGAAATTTCTGAGTTTACCGAGCCATCCAGCCGCCGTCAACCAGACGTAAGTTTCGGAAACTGTCACCTAAAATTTCGGTTAATCTTTCTTGGTAAATTTCGAGTAAATTAATGACACTAACTCGGTCGAAATAACTTTTTACTTTGACTTATTATTAAAAACCATATATAATATTCAAGATTAGTTTTTAATTTAGAACTCTTCCGCCGGGATGCCACCTTACATGTGGGAATCGTAAGTTGTAACTGTCAAATTCACCATCTCCAAATATTTCTTAATTATCGCGGGGTATGCCTTTACTAAATAAAGGTTTTTTCGATATGATTATCAATTAGTACCCATGCAAATTCAAAACCTAGAGGTCAAAAATTAAAAGTTTAATATACAAAAATTAAGGGGTTTAATATAAATGCACAGAAGACTTTCTCCGTTTATTTTCTTGATTACGGTTATTGCTTTGCTAACTGCTACAGTTTGGGCGCAAAACATTTCGTCGGACAAGGTTTGGCGAAAGATTGACAAATCTGCTTTACCACAGCAAGCCGAGGCGGCAAAAGCGGTAGTCGCCGCCAAATATGAGACTTTTCGTTTGAACAAATCCGCTTTACTGGAAATTCTTAATCAAGCGCCGCAAGAATTTTCCAGTGTTGAGCAAAACAAAGAAATTATTTTGACTTTGCCGCTGCCCGACGGTAGTTTATCACGCTTCAGTGTGAAAAAATCTTCAATTATGGAGCCGAAGCTAGCGGCGAAACATCCTGAAATCAACAGTTATCTGGGAAAAGGAATAGATAATCCGACTGCGACGACGCGGTTTGATCTTTCGCCAAACGGCTTGCGCGCGACGATTATTTCCGACGAAGGGACGATTTTTATCGAACCGTACGTAAAGGGCGATACCCTGAATTATATTACTTTCAACAAGCGCGATTTGGCGGACGAAAAAAATGATTTTCGATGCTTAGTGGGCGATGATTTAATTAACCTCGAAGCCGAGCCTCTTAGCTTTTTAGAGAATTCGAAGCAAATGGTTCCGAACGGCTCTAATCTGCGAACTTATCGTCTGGCGCTTGCCGCAACCGCCGAATACGTTAATGTTTTTCGACAGCCCGGTGACACCGACGAGCAAGCGAAGGCAAGAGCTTTGGCGCAGATGAATACGACGATGAATCGCGTTAATGCCGTGTATGAACGCGAACTCGCTATCCGCATGGTTTTGGTTGCCAATACGGAGTCGATAATTTACACTGACCCGCAAACCGATCCTTACACTAACAACAGCGGTTCGGCGATGCTCGGACAAAATCAAACTAATCTCGACGCGACTATCGGAACACAGAATTACGACATCGGTCACGTTTTCAGCACCGGCGGCGGCGGCATTGCGAGCAAAAACACCCCTTGCAATCCTAATGGAAAAGCACGCGGCGTAACCGGATTATCAAATCCGAGCGGTGATTATTTTGCGATTGATTTTGTTGCCCACGAAATGGGGCATCAATTCGGCGCTAATCATACTTTCAACAGTGGTTCAAGCGGCAATTGTGTGAGCGGAACTCGCAGTGCAATCGCGGCGTATGAACCCGGAAGCGGCACGACAATTATGGCTTATGCAGGACTTTGCGATCCGCAAAGCACACAAAGCCGCGGCAGTGATTACTTTCATGTCAAAAGTTTGGAAGAAATTGTTAATTTCGCTAGTACTGCAGGAAGTAGTTGTGGTACTAACACGCCGACCGGCAATAATCTGCCAAATGTAGCTGTTGCCGGCGCAGCCAGTTATAACATTCCGAAACAAACGCCTTTTGTTTTGACTGCAGCCGGAAGCGATGTGGACGGTGATGCGCTGACTTATGCCTGGGAAGAGTATGATTTAGGACCACCTTCACCGCCTGATTCTGATGCTGATGGAAATGCACGACCGATTTTTCGCTCGTATCTGCCGACCGTCAATCCTTCGAGAACATTTCCCAAACTTCAGTATATCTTAAATAATGCCAACGTCCCGCCCTCCAGCTACAATTGCAGCGGTTACAGCTGCATTGTGGGTGAGGTTCTGCCGACGATTACGCGGACAATGAATTTTCAAGTTACCATTCGTGATAATCACGCGGGCGGCGGCGCCATCAATTCTTCAACTGCTTACGTGAATGTTGACGGAAACAGCGGACCATTTCAAGTAACTCAGCCGAATGCCAATTCGATCTTGTCAGGACTTTCCAACCTAACTGTATCGTGGAATGTAGCAAATACTAATAACGCGCCTGTCAACGCGACTAGCGTGCGAATTTTGCTTTCCACCGACGGCGGACAAACTTTCCCTATAGTGTTAGTGAACAATACCGCTAACGACGGTTCGGAAACCGTCGCCTTGCCGGCTGTTTTAACAGGCACGGCGCGAATTAAAATCGAAGCGGTGAACAATATCTTTTTCGACATTTCCGATGCTAATTTCACGATTTCTTCCGCCCCCACCACAGTTCCTCGTTCAACACTGTTTGACTTTGACGGAGACGGTAAGGCGGATGTATCAGTGTTCAGACCGTCAGATGGAGGATGGTATCTGCTCAATTCAACTTCCGGTTTTACTGCAACGAGTTTTGGACAATCAACCGATAAATTAGCGCCTGCCGATTTTGACGGCGATGGAAAAACAGATTTAGCTGTTGTCAGAGACGGAACTTGGTATTTGCAGCGTTCACAACTTGGATTTCTCGGCTTTGCTTTTGGTAATTCAACCGATATACCGATGCCCGCCGATTTCGATGGTGACGGTAAATCAGAGATAGCTGTTTTCCGTCCGTCAAATGGAGTCTGGTATATCTACAATCTGGTTAATAATCAAGTTACATCCATACAATTCGGTCAAGCGGGTGATGTTCCGGTTGCTGCTGATTACGACGGAGATGGTAAAGCCGATGTCGCTGTCTTTAGAAGCGGCACGTGGTATATCCAGAGAAGCCAACTTGGATTTACCGGAATCGCTTTCGGACAAGCGGGAGACAAACCTGTTCCGGCAGATTATGACGGCGATACTAAAGCAGATGTTGCTGTTTTCCGAGATGGAACTTGGTATTTACTCAGAAGCAGTCTAGGATTCATAGGAATTCAGTTTGGGTTTCCAACAGATAAACCCGCGCCTGCCGATTACGATGGTGACGGTAAAGCAGATATTGCTGTCTTTAGAGATGGCACTTGGTATATCCAGAGAAGCAAAGATGGTTTGACCGGAATCGGCTTCGGAGTACCAACAGATAAACCCGTTCCCAATGCTTTTGTACCTTAAACAATTCAAACGAGAAAAAAGATAGTAATATCTAATTAAAAATAAAAGCCGTGAGCGTCAAAACTTGCGGCTTTTTTATTCTTTGAAATTCCTCGTCGCATACCTAAAATGTTAAGCAAAGAATTTCGCGCCAATAATTAAATTCAAAGTTTGTCACAAAAATATTTATTTTCATTTGACATTTAGAATAAAATTTATAAAAATACGAGCGTTCGTTTTTATTTGAATGCCAAAACTTAGCCGACAAGTCATCGAAGAAAGAAAATTTGTTATTGAGGACGCAGCCCGTGAGATCCTTATCAAACGCGGCTTTCACGCGACTTCGATGCGCGACATCGCCAAGCGGGCGAATGTTTCACTTGGCAATGTCTATAACTACTTTGAAACGAAAGAAGCGATTTTTGAATCAATTATCAACCGTTATCAGATCGTTATCGATCAAAAGATAAAGGACATTCTCGATGAAATTGACGAGCCGCTTGACCCGTCGGATATGCGAAAACTTGGCGAGAGACTTGGCATACTGGTAGACGAACATCAAGATTTTTGGCTGCTGATGTATATTGATGTACTTGAATTTCAAAATCGCCACTTTCGTAAAATGTTTAAGGGTTTAGCGCAAAAATTTCGACGGCTTTTTGAAGAAAAATTTGCGTTGGCAATAAAACGTGGCGACCTTCGAAGCGGTGTTGATCCGGCAGTTGGCTTTACTGTGGCTTATATGCAATTTTTCAATTATTTCTTAGTCGAAAAACTTTTTGGCGGCAATCTACATCTTGGCTTGGATGACGAACAAGCATTAAATTATTTAACAAAAATTTTTAGTTATGGAGTTTTAAGCGAAAAAAGACTCACCCGATTCAAAAAGGAAACAATAGAAAAAGCTAAAACGGTTTAAAGCACAGAAACTTAAAGATTTTAAGAACAATTAAGTTTCTGTTTCAAAGTAAATAAATAAAAACGGACGTTCATTTTTTTTGCACCAAAACTCGGTTGGAGGATAAATATGTTTTTGAATAAAAAATCTTGGCTAATTTTAATCTTTTCTCTTCTTTTCGTTTCGGCAAACGGTTTCGGGCAAGGCACGACCGGACAGTTAAGCGGTATCGTAAACGACCCCAATGGCGCGGCAGTTCGCGGTGCGAGCGTTAAGATAACAAATTTGGATACAAATTTTGACCGCGAAACAACTACCGGCGATGAAGGCAATTTTGCTTTTCAGCTTTTGCCGCCCGGACGTTATCGTGTGGAAGCGACGGCTTCGGGTTTTCAAGCAATCAACGTTGAAGCCGTAGTTAGTATTACGCAGACAGCAACTCTCGACATTCCACTCACCGTTGCGGGAGCGACGGTTGAACCGATTACGGTTACGGCGGAAGCTCCTGTTTTGCAATCAGAAACATCACAGAACGGGCGCGTCATTACCGGCGAAACTCTGCGTCAACTTCCTCTTCCGACACGCAATTTTCAACAACTTTTAACTTTAAGCCCCGGCGCGCAATCAAGCGTTTCCAACACAACCGAACTTGGGCGCGGGGACGCAACTATTAGCGTCAATGGTCAGCGCACGACCAGCAACACCGTTCGCATCAATGGCGTTGACGCTAATTCTATCGGTACAAATTCGACGCCAAATATTGCCGTTCCCGCGCCGGACAGCATCCAGGAATTCGTTGTGCAAACTTCCCTTTATGACGCTTCTTTCGGGCGTAACGCGGGCGGCAATGTTGAAGCTGTTACCCGTTCCGGCACAAATGATTTTCACGGCAATATTTATTATTACTTACGAAATCGAGTGTTCAATGCCAACGAGCCGTTTATCAAAGCCAGAGGAATAGAAAGACCGCCGTTAGACCGCTCGCAGTTCGGCGGAACTTTGGGCGGAGCAGCGATTAAAGACAAACTTTTCTTTTTCGGCTCTTACCAGGGAACACGCGAGAAAAACGGCTATTCGCTGATAAATAGTTTAACTTCACCGATTCTTCCGGCTGGTTTGCGCGATGACAATCGTACGGCGGCGGCACTTTCGGCGACCTTCGGCGTTCCGATAGCATCTATCAATCCGGTTTCCGTCAATATCTTAAACGCTCGCTTGCCGACTGGACAATTTGCCATTCCTTCATCGGGTGTTACGGGTTTCGCGGCAAATGCCGCGGTTGTCGTACCGCAATCAGGCGTTTCGCGCTTTCGTGAAAATCAGTTTAATATCAACGGAGATTTTATTGTTTCCGACCGACATAACATTTCAGCTAAGTTTTTCGTCGCCGATAATCCGACATCTCAAGCCAATTATAACTTTGCCGGTTTGGGCAATGGCGAGCGCCAGCTTATCGGTTTCGGTGGTGATTTAACCATTAAACAAAAACTGTATTCGATTACCGACAATTATGTTCTTTCATCGAACATAGTCAATCAAGCGCGTTTCGGTTTCAATCGGCTGCGTGTAACCAGTGTGCCGGAAGAACCTTTTACCGCCGCGTCTCTCGGTATTACCAGTCCGTTGGCAAATCAATTCGCGGGCGCTCCGACAATTCGTGTTCTTGGCGCGGATTCACAGTTTTTCTTTGGTTCGGGAACTTTGGCAGACCAATGAAAAACGAAACGATTTTGCGCTCGGTGAAAGAAACTGTCGAAAAGGCAAATGCGCGGGTTTCTTCGTCGGAACAAATTAAAAAATACGTGGTTTTGGAAAGAGATTTTCAATCGGAACTCAATGAAATTACGCCGACGATGAAACTAAAAAGAAAAGTCGTCGAGAAAAATTTTAAAGATGTATTAGAAAAACTTTATGAGTAAAATTTTGATTAAATTTTTTGTATTCAATCTTCTGATTTTAACTGGCGCGGCTCTGGCGCAAACCACTCCGCAAGAAAAATCAGCGACAGTTTTTGGGGCGAAAATTCGGCATGTCGAAGCGGGCGACGCGAAAAACCCGACAGTCGTTTTGCTTCACGGTCTGGGCGCAAACGCCGAAAGCTGGATGTTTAATATCGCTCCGCTCGCGGCAAAATATCACGTCATCGCGTTCGACCAAATAGGCTTTGGCAAATCCGACAAACCGATGTTGAAATATCGCGTCGGCACCTACACTGATTTTCTCGATAAGTTTTTGTCGGAATTAAAAATCGAGAAAGCCGCTTTAATCGGCAATTCACTCGGCGGTTGGATTGCAGCCGATTACGCGCTGAAATACCCGGCGAAAGTTGACAAAATAGTCTTAGCTGACGCGGCGGGTCTCGCGCCGGCAAAGGGCGTAGATTACAAACTCGTCTATAGCTTGAATTATTCCACTAGAGAGGAAGTGCGAAGTTTGGTCAAACTTGTTTTTTTCAATCAGGCATTATTTGGCACCGAGGCTTTTGTTGAAGAATCCATGAAAATTCGCGTTGCTGCAAACGATAGTTACACGATTAATAGTTTGATTGAATCAATCCGGCGCGGAGAAGATTTCCTCGACGGGCGATTAAATGCCGTTAAGCAACCAACTTTAATAATTTGGGGAAAACAAGACGGACTTTTGCCGCTAGCGGACGGCGAGAAATTTGATAAGGAGATTGCAAATTCACAACTTATAGTTTTCGACCAATGCGGTCACGTCCCGCTAATTGAAAAAGCGGTTGATTTTAATCGAGAAGTTTTGAAATTTTTAGAAGGAAAATAAATCGATCTTTGACTTTAGGTTTTTGCGCTTTGCAAATTGCGTTTCCGAAAGCCTAAAGCCAAACACCA
>MWVV01000640.1_pt1 | contig 12841 bp, 9 predicted proteins | sample 1047281 | NCBI WGS metagenome assembly MWVV01 (sample SAMN06349986, study PRJNA376086) | soil metagenome | isolation source: PT-2 sample Antarctic (ecotone) soil | place: Antarctica | collected 2015-01-13 | reverse complement strand
TCGAAGCTCCTGCCGATGAAAGAATGTTGAAAACCTGAAATTCCGGCGGATACGAAGCGTAGCGGCGCGGCATTCCCAAATATCCGAGAATAAATTGCGGGAAGAACAAAAGGTTAAATCCGGCAAATGTTACAATCGCCGCACTCTTACTCCAAAATTCCGAATACATTCTGCCGGTCATCTTCGACCAGTAGAGATGTATGCCGCCGAGATACGCCATTACCTGACCGCCGACCATAATGTAATGAAAATGCGCGACGACAAAATACGTATCGCTCATATGAATATCCAATCCCGCTGCGCCCAAGAAAAGTCCGGTCAGACCGCCGACCAAAAACAGCCCTAAAAATCCGAGAGCGTAAATCATCGGCGTATCCCAGCGAATCGAACCCTTATAAAGCGTTGCCGTCCAATTGAAAACTTTAACGGCTGAAGGAATTGATACGACCAGCGTCAGAAACGAAAAAACAAGTCCGGCATAAATTGATTGACCACTGACAAAAAGATGGTGTCCCCAGACGAGAAAGCCAATAACGGCAATAGCAATGCTGGAAAAAGCGACAAATTCGTAACCGAAAATTCGTTTGCGTGAAAAGTTTGCAATTAGCTCCGAGATAACTCCCATTCCGGGCAGAACCATAATGTAAACCGCCGGATGCGAGTAAAACCAGAAAAGATGCTGGAACAAAATAGGGTCACCACCGATTGCCGGGTCGAAAATTCCGATTTTGGCGAGTCTTTCCAGCGCCAGAAGCAAAAGCGTAATAGCGATAACCGGCGTTCCGAGAATCATCACCAAACTGGTCGCATACATTGACCAGACGAAAAGCGGCATCCGAAACCAAGTCATTCCGGGCGCACGCATCGTATGAACCGTAACGATAAAATTAAGTCCGGTCAGAATTGAAGAAAACCCGATAATAAAAGCGCCTAAGCCCGTAGCGACGACATACGAGTTTGAAAAAGTTGTGCTATACGGCGCATAGAAAGTCCAGCCCGTATCAACGCCGCCCTGCATCAAAGCCCACACCGCGACACCCGCGCCAGCCATATAAAGATACCAACTCAGCAAATTGATGCGCGGAAAAGCAAGGTCTTTCGCGCCAATCATCAAAGGAATCAGAAAGTTTCCCAAAGTTGCCGGAATTGACGGAATCAGAAACAGGAAAACCATAATGATTCCGTGAGCCGTAAAAACATGATTATAGCCGGAGGACGTGAATACATCGGTTTGCGGCGTCAGCAGTTCGAGACGAATGCCTGCGGCAAATACGCCGCCGACCAGAAAAAAGAATGATACGCTTATCAAATACAAGATAGCGATGCGCTTATGATCTCTAGTCAAAAGCCACGATTTTAGACTGTAACCGTTATTTAAATAATTAGTTGTCCGCCTAAGCGCACGGCTGTCATCGTAATTATCAACATTTATTCCATCTAATTGCATAACTTTTTTACCACCTTTTTCTGTTCGATATGCCTTATGGTTGTCTTCTTGTCGGCTCGGACAAATTTGCCGGGGCATTCGGATTGCTGCCCTGCGTGTTTGCGCTTTCACCGCGGTCGGCACGGCGCGGATTTACCGTATTGGTCGAATTTGTAACGCCGTTCGGAGTGTTGACGGTTGTCGAACTGCTGCTTGCCGCGCCGTCACTGCTTGATCCGCTGCCTGATTGTTGATTTGTCGCCCCGCCACCTGTATTTCCGCTCAAAGATTTTATGTATGCGACCAAAGAAAGAAGCTGTTCTTCGGTAACTTGCCCTTTGAAAGTCGGCATAATCGGCTGATAACCTTCGACGATTTGATTTTGCGGATTCAGGATTGAATTGCGAATGTATTCGTCGTTAAACGAAACCGTTTGTCCGGTTGTTAATTTCTGGTCTTTACCGAAAAGATTATTCAGCGTCGGACCTCTGCCCTGATTGTTCGCTTGATGGCACGACGCGCAGCCGAGTTTGGTTTCAAATAAATCCTTTCCGGCTTCGACCGGCGTTTGACCGGAAACGCTTCCCGACAGCCAATTATCATAATCTCGCTGCTCCATTACATAAACATATCCGCCCATTCCCGAATGGTTCAAGCCGCAGTATTCGGCGCAAAACAGATGATATTTTCCCGGCTTCGTCGGCTCAAACCACAAAGTTGTGTAGCGACCGGGAACAACGTCCATTTTTGTCCGAAAAGCGGGAATAAAAACGTCGTGAATAACGTCTTCGGTCGTCATCGTCAATTTCACTTTTCTTCCGACAGGAACGTGCAGTTCGTTGATTTCTCTTTGTCCCGAACCGTGCTGAAATTTCCACATCCATTGTTTCCCGACAACGTAGATTTCCATTGCGTCGGTGGGCGGACGGTATAAATTATAAAAAACGTACGCACCTGCGACGAATATCGTCATTGCAATAGCAAACGGAATAATCGTCCAGGTTAGTTCCAGCGGCATCGAGCCGTGAATATCCGCGCCTTTGCCAAACTTTTCCGTTTCGCGGTATCTGACGGCGAAATAAAAAATAAAAATAGCGCTGCCGATCCCGAAAAACACGGTTACGGCAATAATGTAAAAATACAGCGCGTCAACTTGCCACGCGAAACTCGAAGCCTGTTCAGGAAATAATGGAATCCACGAATTTTGTTGCATAAACCTAAACTTAACTGAGAACTGAGAGGTTGAGAAATGAGAACTAAAAACAAATCTCATTTCTCATTTCAATAATTTATTTCTCCGCCAAAAAACAAAAAACATTCCGCTGAGTCCGAGCAAAGTTAAAACGCCGCCCAAACGCATCACGTTCAAAATTGCAAAACCGTATTTCCCGGTCGAAGGGTCGTAGTGATAGCAATACAGTAAAAGCGTGTCAACCGGATTGGCTATTTTGTTTTGTCCCGATTCTAAAAGCCCGAGCTTCAAATCTTTCGGCGCATAATCAATACCGTAAAAGTATCTCGACAATTTTCCGTCCGGCGTCGCCATCATAACACCGCCGGCGTGCGCAAACTGATTGGTTTTTTCGTCAAATTCATATTTGAATCCGACAGCCTGTGTAACCTTGTCAATTGAATCCTGCCTACCGGTTAAAAAATGCCAACCGTTTTCGCTTCCCTTTCGATTGTATCTCCCGAGATAGCTTTCCTTTTTATTTTTAGCCAAATCCGCCTTATCGTTTTCACGCGGGTCAAAACTGATTGCCACCACGTCAAAATCTTTGCCCGCGTCAAGCGAAATGCCTTTCAACGAACCGGTCAAACCATTTAAAACTTCGTTGCACAGCATCGGACATTCGTAATAAACAAGAGCTAAAATAATTGGCTTGCCTTTGCCGAAATAATCGCTGAGTTTTACCGTATTACCGTTTTCATCTTTTAACTCGGTATCAAGCGGTAACTGCGCATTTAGCTTTTGGTCAATGCCGACCTTTTGCAGCGCGGGCGGCAAGCCGTTACTGGTCGTCACGCTCGGGTCGTAAACCTTCGGCGAGTAAAGCGGTGAGTTGTAATGCTCCGCTTTTTGCGCCTGAACATTTACCGCCGTCAGCAAAACAAACAAACCGAACAAACTGAACAAAACAAACAAAAGTTTCAGTTTCAAAACTGCTGAAATGGCTGAACTTTTTTTCATAAAATTCCTCTAACTAATCGGTAAAGTTTCGGAGTTAAAATTTTAATTTACCCTTTATCCTTTCGCCTTTACCCTTTAAATATCATCTTCTAACGTCTGTTGAGGTTCTGCCGGAACTCGATTGCGAAACAATCGAGCGCGACTGATTCAAAACCTTTTCTCCTTCTTCGACGTTCATTACCGCGCCGCTGCTTGTCTTAGCGTTTTCTTCCAAAAATTTCCTTTTCGCTTCTTCAACCGGCAAAGTAACGACCATTCCCGTATGCGGGTCTTTTTGCCCTTCAGTTTCAAGCTTTTTCCACTCGTCTTCCAATTGCCGATACTCTGCTTGCGGCGCCTTCAGTTCGAGATTAACGCGACCCTGCTCGCCCTCAACGCCGAAACCGGGCGCGGTTTGCAGACGCGGTTCAGGCGGAAGACGCTCTTGCTCATTCATCATTAACGGGTTTTGCGTATCCTTCGTTTCTTTGGCTTGCGTCTCCATCGCGTTTTGCAGAACATACATTAAGCCGAAACTAACGACAATCAAAAGAAACAAACCGACCGTAAAATAAATGATTCCGCGCAGCCCGATAATATTCGTTTCATACGTCTTATCGTAATTTACAAAAGATTTTTCGTGTTTTGTCTGTCCCATAACTTTTTTAGTGGTGAACGGTGAGTGATAAACGGTCAGTTAAAAAGTAAAACTAATTCACTCAAACGATTTTCCATTCATAGTTCACAACTCACCGTTCACACTTACCTAATGTCCTTTTCCGTGATTTATCGCATTTTCCAAATACGGGTCGTTTATTGGAACGAGCGGACGTTTTTTCAATTCGCCAAAAAATGCCCACAGCCAAATGCCGCCGACCGCAAACGGCGCAACTAAATCCATCCAACTAAAGCTGCTGATAAAATCCAATTCTTTGCCGTGCGTTCCGATACGCGGGCTTGGACCGATCATATAATACATATCGAGCAACCGCAGCAATAAAATAAAAATCGCCAAAATCGCCAGCCATTTCGCGTTGCGTTTAATGTCGCGGTTCAGCAGAACGAGAAACGGAAACGCGAAATGAAACAATAGTAAAAGCAGCCCGATGGCGCCCCACGCTCCGTCCATTCGGGTGATGTACCATTTTGTTTCTTCGGGCAGATTTCCCGACCAGATAATCAAATACTGCGAGAAATTGAAATATGCCCAAACCATTACGAGCGCGAGCATCAGTTTTCCGATGTCGTGAAAATGACGCCTGCCCAATACACGGTTCATTGGTTTTTTATCAACCAGAAGAGCTAGAATCGTGACGACAAAACAAAAAGCGCTCAAACCCCAACCCGCGACATAAAGAAATCCCCAGATGGTCGAATACCAATGCGGGTCGAGCGTCATAACCCAATCAATCGCGGCGAAGCTGACAACTAAAATAAAAAAAGCCAATGCTGGACCGGAAAATTTCGACGCATCAGCCGAAAGTTTTGCTGCTTCGTCATAACTTGTTGCCTCGTCTTGCCGCCCCGACCAACGGTTGAGCAGAACCGCCATCACGCCCCACAAAACAAAATACAAAGCGGCGCGGAAAATCCACCAGCCGACATTTAAATAAGGCTGGCGATGTTGAATAATCGGGTCGTCCGACAAATGCGACCATTCATACAGCGAAGTTGCGCCGATGGCGAGCGGAACAAACAAAATTGCAATAACCGGCAGAGTACGCGAACCGGCTTCGAGAATGCGCCGGGAAATAACGCCCCATGCGCCTCCCGTTACATTCTGCAAAATCAAAATGCCCAAGCAACCGATACCTATTCCGCCCCAAAATATAAAACCCAACAACCAAGACCGAAGCGCTTGTTCACGATATTCGGGGAAAATCAAAGCAATCAGCAAAATAATGATTGAAGCAATTCCGCCGATGCCGAGCGCAATCGTTCGCCAGCCATTTACCTGTTCGGGTGCTTGAAAATCCTGAGCATCAAATTTTGAAATCATCATTTATCTCGCGCTCCCTTGTTTGTTGGCGTTCGGCAACGCAGGCGTTGCTGTTAGGGCTGTATTCGCCGCTGTGTTTGCTGTGTTAGCCGAATTGCTCGAAGTCATTTTTATGTTTCCGTTCGGATTTTGACTGATTTGCAATGTTCGAATATACGCGACAATCGCCCAACGATCGGCGACCGGAACTTGCGACGCGTAACTGTTCATTTTGCCCCAGCCGTTTGTTATTACGTCGTAAAAATGTCCGACCGGCGCGTTTCGTAAACGATCGTCATTGTAAGTCGGCGGCTTTGGAAAGCCGCGCCGGACTATCATTCCATCTCCATTTCCGACCGGACCGTGGCAAACAATGCAAAAAACCTTGTATCTTTCTTCGCCGCGATTAATCAATTCTTCGGTTACCGGAACGGGAAATTCTTCAATCGCATCGGGAAAACTTGCTACAACCATATTACCAGAAGCGTCCATTGTCATTTGCGCCGGCGCACTCGCTGCGCCACCTGTATTTTCCCTTTTGCCGGTGTAAAAAGCTTTGTCCTCACGCAAGTTTCCGCGTGAAACAGTTCCAGCAGGCAAATCGCGCATCGCGCGTCCGTCTTTAAAAAAATCATTCTTTTTCAAAGCCTTATAACGCGGCTGGTCTTGCATATCGTAACGACAACCTGTAACCAAGGAAGAAGTAAAAAGTAAAAAGGCAAAAGTGAAGTAACGCGCCATATTTTTTACTTTTTCCTTTTTACTTTTTACTTCCGCTTGCGGACTATTCTTCGACATCAAAGACCTCCTGCGCATTCAGGGTTTGCATAAAATTTCTCGTTTCGTCGTAATCAAATTTCGCATCTTTCGTTTCAATCAGCAAAAAGAATTTTTCCCTCGATGCCAAAGCAAAACGCGGCACATTAAAGACCGGATGATAAGGCTGCGGCAAACCGTTAAGCGCAAGCATTCCTAAAACCGCAGTGAACGCCGCGAGTAAAATCGTCAATTCGTACGACGGCGGAATAAACGACGGCAAGCTGAAAAACGGACGACCGCCCACAATAATGGGGTAATCATAGACGTGAACAAAATACTGCAATCCCAAGCCGCTTAAAAGACCGATGATGCCGCCGCCTAAAACTAAAAACGGTAAGATGCTTCGTTTAATACCAAGCGCTTCGTCAATTTCGTGTAGCGGAAACGGCGTAAAAGCGTCGGTTTTTTTGTATCCGGCATCGCGCACTTTTCGAGCCGCTTCGACCAGTTGCGTCGGCGTATCAAATTCTGCTAACAATCCGTAAATTTTGTTGTCCATAAATTTTATTCGGCTCTGCAATCAACTGCCTTTGTTGACAATCGGCTTGACACGGGTGAGTTGTCCTTACGTCCCAACTGCGGACAAACGCAGTTGATTGCAAAATTAATTTACAAAATTCTACGTTCTTTCCTCCGTTCCCTGTATCTCATTCACTTTTTCAGTATGACTAAACGGCTCGTGCGCGTGCGCGACCTGTGCCTCGGGCAAAAGCGTTCTGACCTCGAAAATCGAGATAATCGGCAAAAAGCGAACAAACAAAAAAATCAAAGTAAAGAAGAAACCAATCGTGCCGATAAACATTGACCAGTCAAAAACGGTCGGCGAATACATCGCCCATGAAGATGGCAGAAAATCGCGATGAAGACTCGTTACAATAATTACGAAACGCTCCAGCCACATTCCGATGCTGACGACAATCGAAATCATAAACAGCCAGAATTCGCTTTCCCGAAAACGCTTGAACCAGAGAAGTTGAATTGACAAGGCGTTGCAGAGAATCAAAAGCCAGTATGACCACCAGTATGGACCGTTCCAGATACGGTTTTTAATCATAAAGACTTCGTATTCGTTTCCGCTATACCAGCCAAAAAATGCTTCCATCGCGTAACCGTAACAAACGATTAAACCAGTTGCCAGCATAACTTTACCCATTAGAACTAAGTGCCTATGGGTAATAAAATCCTGCATTTTATACCAGTTGCGAAGCGGAATACATAGAATCAAAACCATTGCGAATCCAGCAAAAATCGCGCCCGCCACAAAATAAGGAGGAAAGATTGTCGCGTGCCATCCGGGAAGCTGCGCCACCGAGAAGTCAAAGCTAACGATTGAATGAACCGAAAGAACAAGCGGCGTGGAAAGTCCTGCTAAAAGCAAATAGGCGATTTCATACCGGTGCCAATGCCGCGCCGAACCGCGCCAGCCCATCGAAAGCAAACCATAAACAAGACGGAAGTATTTGTTTTTCGCACGATCGCGCAAAGTAGCTAAATCAGGAATTAAACCGACATACCAGAACAAAAGCGAAACCGTTGCATATGTGGAAACTGCAAAAACGTCCCACATTAAAGGACTGCGAAATTGGGGCCACATACCCATTGTGTTTGGATACGGAAAAAGCCAGTAAGCAAGCCACGGACGACCAGTATGAAGTAGCGGAAAAAGTCCGGCGCAAGCAACCGCAAACAGGGTCATAGCTTCGGCAAAGCGGTTGATTGATGTTCGCCATTTTTGATTTAACAGCAGAAGGATGGCGGAAATCAGCGTGCCCGCGTGTCCGATACCAATCCACCAAACGAAATTGATAATATCAAAAGCCCAACCGACCGGAACATTGTTTCCCCAAATACCGATACCGGTTACGACCAGGTATACAATTGTGAACAGAAGCATCTGAGCGATGAGAAACGCAATGCCAAATCCGATAAACCAATGGAACGGCGTTTTCTTTTTTAAAGTTACGTCGCCGATTTTATCTGAAACGGAAGCAAGCGTATGCTCGCCTTCAACCATCGGCGGAAAAAGTCTTCTTTCGATATTTTTCGTTTCTTGCATAGCTTTTCACTCAAACCGTTAATGTTCTGATTTTGGTGCTTCTCCCGTTTTTACGTCTTTGTCTTTTTCGAGATTGCTTTCCTTCACAATCGGTTTAACATAATCAGGCATTTCCTTGTTTTGGTTTTTCAAACTTGCCAGATAAGTTGTGCGCGGCTGCGTGTTCAAATCATTAAGCAAAATATAATTTCGATGGTCTTTTTTGAGTTTAGAAACCAGACTGTTTCCGTCATTCAAATCGCCGAAGACAATCGCGTCCGCCGGACAAACCGCTTGACACGCCGTTACTATTTCGCCGTCCTTAATCGGTCGCCCTTGCTTTTCAGCTTCAATCCTCGCCGAAGCGATGCGCTGCGTACAATACGTGCATTTTTCCATCACGCCGCGACTGCGAATCGTAACTTCCGGGTTGCGCATCAACTTATATTGCGGCGTATCCCAATCTTGATAAAGCAGAAAATTAAAGCGGCGGACTTTATACGGACAGTTATTGGAACAATAGCGCGTACCGACGCAACGGTTGTAAACCATATCGTTCAAGCCTTCCGCGCTGTGAACCGTCGCGTGAACCGGACAAACCGTTTCGCACGGCGCGAGTTCGCATTGCTGGCAAAGCATCGGCTGAAAATGTGGTCCCTTCGGATTATTTAAATCATCGCCGCTGTAATACGTATCAATCCGTAACCAATGCATTTCGCGGCTTCGCTCGACCTGTTCCTTACCGACAACGGGAATATTGTTTTCCGATTGGCAAGCAACGACGCAGGCGTTGCAGCCGACGCAATTGTTCAGGTCAATCGACATTCCCCATTTGTTGCCGTTGTATTCAAACTTCGGATACATCGAAAGGTCGTAATGATTTTCCTGTTCACCTTTTTTAACTTCGTTTTCAAAATTTTCAACGTCCCAGACACGGACGATGTCGCGCCCTTCCATATTAAAATGCGTCTGCGTCGAAGCAATCGTCTTCTGCGCTCCGGTTTTGTTTATGTTTCCCGTTCCGAACGACATTGCATCAGACCTCAAAACATCGTAAGCGTTATAACCTAAACCTGTGCCGATTCGTCCGGCTTTCGTGCGTCCGTAACCAAGATAAATCGTAATTACATCGTCGGGCTGACCCGGCGCAATCCACATCGGAACGTCTTTTAATTCAGCACCTTGGTAATTGAGCGTGACTAAATCCGAAAACAAATTGCCGCCCTTTGTATTGATAAAGCTCGTGCCTTCTTGCGCGCCGCCGCCGTATTCTTTTGAGTCAACGCCCTGATTTATTCTCAACAGTCTTGCCGTGTTCGGACTAATCAAAGCAACATTGTCCCAGGTAATTTTTGTCAAAGGATTTGGTAATTCCTGCAACCATCCGTTATTGGCGAAACGTCCATCGTAAATACTCGGGTCGGGTAAAACAGAAATTTCAAGACCCTCATTATTTGCGACAGGCGCGGCAGGTTGATTTATGAAACCTGTATTTACCGAAACAGATTTGGCGGTTGCAGCCGAATTAGGAACAAAACCGTCGTGAATAACTTTGCGCCACATATCATCAAAATTTCCCGATGGCACGGCAGTCGTCGTAGTTTGCTGATTTCGTTGGGTTGAATTGCCGCTCGTTTGCATTTGTGCGGAAGAATTGTTAGTTCCTTGCGCCGAAGTTGAATTTTGCGACGTGGTTGTAGTTGACATCGCGCCTAGTGCGCTGTTCGGCGGCGTGGCTTGCGGTCTCGCGTTTTGCCCAGCGTTTCCGGTTGTTTGAGTCGTCAGTCTATTTCCGATCGCGCCACTTGAAGTTGTATTTGCCGCCATCGCGCTTAGATTCGAAGCGCCTGCAAAACCCTGATTTTGCCAGAATTCTTTGACTATGTCGTAATCTTTTTTGTCAAAATTTTCTCTAAAAAAAAGCTGCGCGACTTCGTGAACGCTGTGGCTCTCATAAATTGGTTGAATCAGCGGCTGAACAATCGATACTGTTCCGTCATAAGCTCTCGTGTCGCCCCACGCCTCCAGAAAATGCTTTTCGGAAACGTGCCAATGGCAAAGTTCAGCGGTTTCGTCAACATACATTCCCAAATGAACGCGAAGCGGAATTTTATTCAATCTATCTGCGTTCAGTTTCAAATCGGCAGGCGTGTTGTAAACCGGGTTTCCGCCCAGAACGACAAGCATTTTCACCGCGCCGCCATCAATTTCCCCAATCAATTGGCGCAAACCGTCAATTTGCGATACATCTGCATTCGGGTGAAACGGTTCTGCATAAGTTACGGTCGTTCCAACATTGCCGAGCGCCCCGTTCATCGCGTGTGCCAGAGCGTGAATCACTGGCGGTTGATTATCGCCTGCGACAACAATTGATTTACCTCTACTCGCAAGTAAATCTTTGGTCATTGCGCCGATCCATTGCGTAATTTCCGGCGACAATCCCGCGCCTGTCGAAGTCGCGCCCGAAACACCTAACCCTACCGCAATCGCTTTTGCAATTTCGGTCATTTGACTCGGTTTAACGGTAAGACGATGGTCGGACTTCGCTCCGGTCAAAGTCATTGTCGTTTCGATCGTGTAAAGTCTATTGATTTGTTTTTGCTCTTCGCTGTAATTGCGCCTTTTTATGTAATCTTTGGTGTAGCGAACGTTGAAATCTGAAAAAATATCTTTGTCGAGAGACAAAACGCGATCCGCCTGGTCAAATTTGTAAACAGTATGAACCGGCGAGCCGAAAGCCATCTTCGCGCCTGCCATTGCGTTGTCGTGGTTGATAGGTTCGTATTGATAAATTCGCGCGTTCGGAAGTTCGGTAAGAATTTGTTTGAATTGCGCGATGAGCGTCGGCGATGTCATTGTTTCGGTCAGAAAACGAACGCCCGCGCCGCCGTCCGCTCGATTTTGGTCAATCGCGCCGCGAATTTGCGACATAAAATCCTGCCACGATGTCGGATTTCCCCGATAGAGAACTTGCTGCGACCGGTCAGGGTCATACATACCCAGAAGCGCGGCTTGCGCTAAAGCGTCGGTTGCGCCCAGACTTCCCGGGTGTTGCGGATTTCCTTCGATTTTTGTCGGACGACCTTCGTTTGATTTTGCCAGAAGTCCAGTCGCTACGCCGCCGAGCGTCATCGCCGTTGCAAAAAACAGCGGTTTACCCGGAACGATCTCTTCGGGCTGCGTAACGTAAGGCACAATCTTTTCAGCCGGCTGAATAACGCATCCGGTCAAACCCGCAAACGCGAGCGACGCACCCATCACTTTGATAAAATTGCGGCGACTCAAACCGTCTTCCCACTCTTCGGCGTGCGTCGGATATTCCTGTTTGACGAATTCTTCAAACTCCGGCGCGTCAACAAATTCCTCGACGCTTCGCCAATAATCTTTTCCGCTTTTTTCGAGAATTTTATCTCGCAGTAATGCAAAGTTTGTTTTGCTGTCTTTGCTCGGCATTTTATTTTTGATTCCTCAACTTTTTGCGAATGTCAGAGAATAGAGATTAGATAGTTAGTAAAAGTTTTTTGCTAACATCTGACATCTAACATCTAAACGCTATCTATGACAGGTCGAACAACTTGTCAACATTTGACTGCTGCGAATTTTATAATCCGCTTTTAACTGATTTCTTTCGTCTATTGTTAAATCAGCGTCGTTCCATTCCATATTATAAATTTCCGATTTCGGTCGAATATATTTTTCCGGCTCGCGGTGGCACGATAGGCACCATTCCATCTGCAAAGTATTTTCCTGATAAACGGCGGGCATATTGTCAATTTGTCCGTGGCAAGTCGAACAGCCGACACCTTTCGCAACGTGAATGCTGTGATTAAAATATGCGAATTCGGGAAGGTCGTGAACCCGCTCCCATTCAATCGGCTTATTCTCCCGAAAACTTGCGCGAACCGGTTCGAGATACGGACTGTCATTCCAGATTTGGCTGTGGCAGTTCATACAAGTTTGCGTCGGCGGAATTCCCGCTGAATACGAAGTTTCAACCGCCGTGTGACAATAACGACAATCAATGCCGTCGTCGCCAACGTGATGTTTATGGCTAAACTGTACAGGCTGTTGTTTTTCTATATGCCGTCCGGTCAAGTATGAGGAACGGGCAACTTGCGTATAGACATAAAATGCCAGACCTCCGAGAACTATAGACACTAAAATGCTTATCCGTGCAATATTGTTCGCTGAACGATGAAATACCTGTGCCATTCATTATCCCTTCATTTCAAAAATTTATAGTTCGCCGACTCTCAGATTCGCCGAAAATCTAAGTCTATAAGATAAACTGAATTTTATGATTAAAAGCCTGCTGTAAAAATCTATCTTTACGATTTTACAGAATCTTACAATTTCCGCAAATTCTATTATAAAGATAATTTCATTGCCGACTTTGTGCAAGTTTTCACTAAA
>MWVV01000639.1_pt1 | contig 12876 bp, 10 predicted proteins | sample 1047281 | NCBI WGS metagenome assembly MWVV01 (sample SAMN06349986, study PRJNA376086) | soil metagenome | isolation source: PT-2 sample Antarctic (ecotone) soil | place: Antarctica | collected 2015-01-13 | reverse complement strand
GGAGACAATTGTCATAGCTCAAAAAATTGCGGCATTTTGTAATCGGTAATTTTGTATCCAATAAAATGAGGCGAGCGTGAACGGATAATTCCGGTTGCGCTCGCCATTATTTTTTTAGCCGTAAAAGGTGAAAATTAATAAAATGAATTTTATTTAGAGAATAAATCAGATGCATTTTCGCTGAGTAAGCGCATTGCCTCCGTTTATTTGAGGTCTTCCTTGAGCAGCATTGTATTGATGGCAAAGGCGGCTTCCGCGCCTTCCGCCGCCGCAACTATTACGAACTGCACGTGCCGCGACGCATCGCCTGCCGCATAGAGACCGGGAATGCCGGCAGCTTCATACTCGCCGGTTTCGACCGCCCCTTTTTCGGTAAATTTGCAGTTAAGCCGTTCGGCTAAATTTGAACGCTGGTGATGCCCCGTGCTAAAGAACATCGCGCGGCGCGGCAGCGTTTCACCGGTTGTAAAAACAATTCGCTCCAGCAAGCCGTCCGTTCCTTCGGGGCGCGCAATTTTTTCCTCGCGCACCTTGATTCACGGCAACAGCCGGGAACTCCGCAGGCATCAGAAAGAGGAACGCCGACAGGTAAAGAATCATCAGCGCAATGAGCGTCGGGGCAACTATAACCCGTATTATGACAATCGTCGCCGGTATTAATTACCGTAATGATTTGAAAATTGGAGACAATTGTCATAGCTCAAAAAATTGCGGCATTTTGTAATCGGTAATTTTGTATCCAATAAAATGAGGCGAGCGTGAACGGATAATTCCGGTTGCGCTCGCCATTATTTTTTTAGCCGTAAAAGATGAAAATTACTAAAATGAATTTTATTTAGAGGCGGTTCCATCTCAAAATCTACCTGCGCCGAAAAACCGTGTATTTATATTTTTTGCAAAAGCGGGGCTTTCAGGTTGCTTTTAATGATGAATTAAACATATTTTCACTGAGCTGGTGCATCGTCAGCGTTTATTTGAGGTCTTCTTTCAGTAGCATTGTATTGATGGCAAAGGCGGCTTCCGCGCCTTCCGCCGCCGCGACTATGACGAACTGCACGTGCCGCGACGCATCGCCCGCCGCATAGAGACCGGGAATGCCGGCGGCTTCATACTCGCCGGTTTCGACCGCGCCCTTTTCGGTAAATTTGCAGTTAAGCCGTTTGGCTAAGTCTGAACGCTGGTGATGTCCCGTGCTAAAGAACATCGCGCTGCGCGACAGCGTTTCGCCGTTTGTAAAAACGATTTGTTCCAACAAGCCGTCTGTTCCTTCCAGACGCGCGATTTTTTCCTCGCGCACCTCGATGCCGTTACTCTTTAACCGCTCCAAGTCTTTCGCGCTTAACTCGGACGCGCCATCTGTGCAGAGAACTAAGTCACGACTCCAAACCGTCATCTCCAGTGCCAAACCTTTACCATTCTCTCCGCGTCCATAGATGGCAATCGGCTGGTCGCGGACTTCATATCCGTCGCAGTATGGGCAGTGATGAACGCTGCTGCCGTAAAGCGGTCGAGTCCTTCAATCGCCGGAATTTCATCAACGACACCAGTGGCGAGAAGCAGGGAGCGCGATTTGAAATGCTCGCCGTTATCCAGCGTTACCTCAAAACGATTGCCGTCGCATTTCGCGTCTGCTGCTTCAGCATCGAGAAGTTCTACCGTTGTGTGGCGGTTTAATTGGTCACGCGCAACACTGATAAACTCCGCCGGTTTTATCCCGTCACGGGTTAGAAATCCATATGTAGCGCGGGTGCGGGCATTGCGCGACTTGCCGGCGTTGAGCAGTAAAACTTTTCTCCGGCAACGTCCGAGGACAAGCGCGGCACTCAGACCAGCCGGACCGCCGCCGACAATAATCGCATCATATATTAAGTTAGTTTCGTTCATTCGTTAGCATCAAAATAAATATCACTACAAACTTACCAGCGGCGCAGATACCATACTCAGGGTATCATTAAACTTCCAATCAGAGTTTAATACGAGCGGGATTATTCCCGCTCCTGCAAGTAAGACTCTCGCTACTTACTATCATTTTAATAAGGATGCTCGATTACCACATGCAAATATAAGATGGCGTAAAAATGGTGTAATGAAGTAACAAAATATCGCCAAAAGTAGCTAAATGTAAATTAGATAAATTTGTGAAATACCACCAATTTAGCTCTTATTTGCATGTCTTGCTTCTGCTTGAGGGGCGTGTGGTGTGAACCGTACGAGTTCGAGTCTCGTCCTCGGCACCATTATAAATAGAGGGTTTCAGCTTATAGCTGAAACCCTTTTTGCTACCCTTTTCCGTGTTGGTAAAATAAGGTGTAATAATTGAAATTTTTTGCTACATTTCATCTCATATGCGCAGCGCAAATTCTCCTAATGAAATTTCGTGTATGTATTAAGTAGTTTTAATATTGGCGTATCCAAGCGCGGCTTGAACGGTTAGGTTACGTGCAAGCTTTATTTGTGTCGGGAGCAAAAGTATGCTTCGAAGGGTAAAAATTCAATTAATATATTCATCAAACTCACAATTCTTTTGCTGAAGATTGTCAAATTCACGATTGACCGGTTAAAATTAACAGAGAATATTATATTTTTTGAAAAAGCACCTACATTTTTGAAAGCAAAATTCATTTTTATTTGAATTGATTTTCGTTCAATTGAGCAAGATGAGTCACTCCAACCTTTACCGCAATCAAACGCTTTCCCTATCAATCTTGATAAGTGTGTTAATTCTATTAACGGCTAGCGGTGCAATTGAAAATAAAGCATCGGCGCAAACGATAACTCTACCAACTGATAAAACGCAAAAGGTTGACCGTAACCGTCTGGAGGTAATCGAAGAACTCTCAGAATCGCTTGCAAACGATTTATTAGAACTGTCGGTTGCCGCGCGCGCCCGCGATTTGCAATCGATGGCTGAATTTTTTCCAGCTTTAATAGCCGCCAAACCTTTTCCGTCGCGCCCGACTTTTATCAAAAATCAAATCAAGTGGGTTGGCGCGCATAATTGGGAAACACCGGAAAATTTTGCTCTAAGTGCTTCGAATAAAGCGATGGGCGCTGACAAAATAACGAAAAGAGCATTCTTGAACAATTGGTCGGAATTTTTGTCGCATTTCTCAGACATTGAAGACGCTCGATTTAAGGTCAAAGAAGCGAATTTTGACGAGACTGCCAAAGCCGTTTTGGGTGCGGAACAGCCGACGGCGGTAATCGGCGCGACGGGTAAAGCGCGAATCGCTTTTTACGTCATCGGGCGTGATATGGATGGAAAACGCGAATGGGCGCGCGGAACTTTCCGGGCGAACGTACGCGCCGATAAAAATAAACACTGGCAATTTGTTTCGTTCGATTTAATCAGCTTCGACTCGCTCGTCGCTGAAAAAGATATGTTTTCCGAAGTGGCGATTCCGGCGGGCGTCTCCGCGACTTTGCCCGGTTTCGGAACGCCGGAAAACAGCGGCTTCATCTGGCACGGCGCCGCCGCAGGCGATTTTAATAACGACAATTGGATTGATTTATTTGTTGTCGGCGCAAACCGTAACTTTCTTTACCTAAACGACCAAAAAGGCGGTTTCCGCGACGTTTCAGACGAAGCGGGCATCAAAATTACATCGGCGGGAACCGCGCCGCTCGTTTTCGATTACGATAATGACGGCGACGCGGACGTTTTTATCTCGTCCGTCGGACAGCAAATCCTGTTAAAAAATAATTTCAAACAAACCGGCAAGCTCGAATTCGACGACGTATCTTTGGAAAGCGGCGTAGCGAAAGACGCCATCGGTTTTTCGGCAGTCACGGGCGATGTTAACGGCGACGGGCGGCTCGACGTTTATGTCACTTCATATAATCGCTACGGGCAGGTTACGCCCGATTCGTGGTTTAAGGCTACAAACGGCACGCCTGATTTATTATTTATCAGCCAAAAAGACGGAACTTTCCACGAAGAAGCGAAGAAATGGGGCGTTGACGATAAGCGTTGGAGTTACGCGGCGGAGTTTGCCGATATCAACGCCGACGGCAAAATTGATTTATATGTCGCCCATGATTTCGGGGAAAAGGCTTTGTATATCAACAAAGGCGACCATTTCGTTGACGAAGCTGCGGAGCGAAGCGTTCTTGACCCGGGCAATGGAATGGGCGTGTCGTTCGGCGATTATAACAACGACGGGCTGCTCGATATTCACGCCTCAAATATGAGTTCTACGGCGGGCAACCGCATTCTCTCAAGACTTTTTCCAAATGCGAGCGCGAAAGACAACGTGCTGAAAAAACTCGCGGCGGGCAACAATCTTTTTGAAAACACGGGCGACGGGAAATTCAGAGATGTAACGGCGGAAGTCGGCGGCTTTTCCGGCGGCTGGGCGTGGGGCGGCGGTTTTATAGATTTTGACAACGACGGCTGGGAAGACATTTACACGCCGAACGGTTTTATTTCCGGCAAGTCGATGAAAGACACCTGAAGTCAGTTCTGGCGTCAAGTTGTGACGCATTCAAACGACGGCAAAGACGAAAAAGGCGCGCTGCGGTCAGACCAAAACCAATTGATGTTCGGGCAGGGGTTTTCCTTTTCCGGTTATGAGCGTGACCCGCTTTATCTGAATTTGGGCGGCAAAAAATTTACCGATATTTCGGGCGTTTCGGGAATTGATTCGATAACTGACGGGCGCGCCGGAGTTTTCGCCGATTTTGACAACGACGGTGATTTGGACGTTTTTTCGACGACGATACAAAATCAGGCGCATCTGCTTTTTAGAAACAACGTCGGGCAGGATAATAACTTTTTGCGAATAGCTTTGGAAGGCGATGCGAAAACCGGACTCGACGCTTTCGGCACAGTAGTGCGTGTGAAAACTTCCGCCGGAATTTTAACGAAAATCAAATCGGGCGGTTCGGGTTTCATCTCGCAAAATGACCCGCGATTGTTGTTCGGTTTGGGCAAAGACGCGCGCGCCGAATCCATCGAAGTTACCTGGGCAAACGGCGATGTCGAACGATTTACCGCCGATGCTGCGTCTGGCGCGACGCTTCTTTTGAAAAAAGGAAGCGGAAAGGCAAACAGCATTTCGGTCGGTCGAGCCAATCTGCCGAATCCGCTGACGAAAACCGAAATTTTCGCCCGCGGTTTGAAAATCGAAATCGGCAAACCGCTGCCGGATTTTGCGGTTAAAACGATGAACGGCGCGGCGAGTTCCGTCAGAAAACAATTCAAGGCGGGACGCAGCACTTTGATAAACGTTTGGGCAACGTGGTGCGTGCCGTGCGCCAAAGAAATGCCGGAACTCCAGCGGATGCGCGTTCCGCTCGCGGTTCGCGGCATTGATTTAATCGGCATCAATGTGGACACCGAAAAAGGTGCGAACATCAAAGGCTACGTTGTGGGCAAGGGCGTTACTTACCCGATTTTAATCGGAGGCGTTGCGGCAATCGAAAACATTTACGCGACCGATGAATTAAGCGTGCCGCTGACGATTCTGGTTGACGACAAAGGCATCGTTGTAGAATTGATTCCCGGCTGGTCGGCGGAAACGCAGCGCAAATTCAATCTTTTAGTCGGCGGCGAAACGGTTAAATCGGATGCGCCGAAAGCGGTGAGAAAAGTAAGCAAAAAACGCTAGTCGGTTCAGCAGTTTTTAATTGCGGGCGACGACGAAAAAAACTTTTAATGATTCAACCGCCGGAAAATTTTTCATTGCGTAAAATTGCGGTTGTTACAACCTCGCGGGCTGATTACGGACATCTTTACTGGACGCTTAAAGAGTTAAAAAATCGCCAGCAAATCAATCTTCAACTCATCGCGTTGGGCGCGCATTTTTCGCCTGCTTTCGGAAATACATTTAAGGAAATCGAAGCCGACGATTTTACGATTGACGAGCGCGTCGAATGTTTAATCAGTTCCGACACCGATGTCGGAATGGCGAAAACAATAGGCGTGGCGGCGCTCGGTTTGGCGGACGTTTTGGGCAGAATGCGACCGGATATTCTGTTGCTGATTGCCGACCGTTACGAGATGCTCGCTCCGGCGGCAGTTGCGCTTGCTTTGCGGATTCCGATAGCGCATGTCGAAGGCGGCGACATCAGCGAAGGCGCGATTGACGACGCGGTGCGAAACGCGCTGACGAAAATGAGCCATATTCATTTTACGACGAATGAAAATTCGCGCCTGCGAATTTTGGCGATGGGTGAAGAAGCGTGGCGCGTGCATCGGGTCGGTTCGCCGTCGCTCGACAATCTCCGCCGCCGCGAATTGATTTCACAATCGGAACTCGAAACGGATTTAGGGTTGAAATTTAATCAACAAACGATTGTCGTCGCTTTTCATCCGGTGACGCTGGCGCGCGATACGGTCGCCGAAGCCGACGCTCTTTTTGCCGCTTTGGAGAAAATTTCGCAGCAGATTGTTTTTTGTTACCCGAACGCCGACGCCGGAAGTCACCGGCTAATCGAACGCGCCCGAATGTTCTGCGCCGCTCGCCCGAACGCGCATCTTTTCGTCAACTTAAACCATTTGAAATACTGGAGTTTATTGTCTTACGCGGATTTGCTCGTCGGCAATTCGAGCAGCGGAATTATGGAAACGCCGTCACTTTCTTTGCCGACCGTCAACATCGGAATTCGTCAAAAAGGGCGTGTTCAAGCGCGCAACGTAATTAATGCCGCTCCCGCAACCGACACGATTTTACAGGCGATTGAAAAAGGTTTAAGCGCGGATTTTCGAGAATCTTTAAAAGGAATGACGAATCCATACGGCGACGGACACGCTTCGGAAAGAATCGCGGAAATTTTGTGCAACGCGCCTTTAGGCGACGAGCTTTTAATCAAACGCGCCGTGCCGCTCGAAAACACGAATCGGCGGCAAAATAAAATGGCTGAAACTTTATGAAGATTCCGCTTTCCGCGCCTGATATTTCCGAAAATGAAATCAACGCCGTGGTCGAAGTTCTGCGCTCGCCGCGCTTGAGTCTAGGTCCGAAACTCAAAGAATTCGAGCAAAATGTCGCTGAATACGCCGGAACAAAACACGCAATCGCGGTCAATTCCGGCACAAGTGGTTTGCATCTCTGTGTTCGCGCTCTTGGTTTAAAAGCGGGCGACGAAGTTATCACGACGCCGTTCAGCTTCGTCGCTTCCGCCAATGTTTTATTGTATGAAAAAGTCGTGCCGGTTTTCGTTGACATTGATTCACGCACGCTAAATATTGACGCGAGCAAAATCGAAGCGGCGATAACCGCAAAAACAAGAGCTATTATGGTCGTCCACGTTTTCGGTCGCCCGTCGCCGATGCGTGAGATTATGGAAATCGCCGCGCGTTACAATCTGAAAATCATCGAGGATGCGTGCGAAGCCGTCGGCGCGGAATATGAAAATTGGCGCGTCGGGAGCATCGGCGACGCTGGAGTTTTCGCCTTTTATCCGAACAAACAAATCACAACGGGCGAAGGCGGAATGATTGTTACGAATGACGATTTCATCGCCGAGTTGACCCAAATGCTGAGAAATCAAGGACGCGACGCAAAATCAGGATGGTTTGAACACGTCGAATTAGGCTACAATTACCGCTTGTCCGACATCAATTGCGCCGTCGGCGTCGAACAGCTCAAGCGGCTCGAATCTATTTTGCGGCAGCGAGAAACGGCGGCGCGAAAATACCAGGCGCGGCTGGAAAACAATCCGCATCTCATATTGCCGGAAATTGAATTTCCGAACGGGCGCGTCAGTTGGTTCGTTTATGTCGTTCGATTGAAAGAAAATTTTACTAGAGCGCGGCGCGATTCGATTGTCAATGAAATGAATCGCTTTGGTATCGGCTGCGGGCGCTATTTCGCGCCGATTCATCTTCAGCCTTTTTACGTTAAAACATTCGGTTTTCGCCCGGGCTACTTTCCAATCGCCGAACAGGTCGCCGAACGAGTCGTCGCGCTGCCTTTTTTCAACCGCATTACGAACTGGGAAATTGAAGAAGTCTGCGCGACGCTGGAAAAATTGTGTAATCAGAATTGAAAAAAGTTATCACTGTTTTGGTCGAATGTAATTTTGAACGACCGAAACCTTCGGTTAAGCGCGCTTTGACGGCAGCCGGGTTTCGGCTAACCGCATCGAAACGAAACTGTTACAATTAATTTTATGAAATTGAAGCTGCGCCGTTTTGTTTCCGCTTTTGTCTTATCCGCCGTTTTAGGCGCGCCGGTTTTATTTGCGCCGCATTTTTTGCGGATTTCGGCGCAGTCAGTCAAGCAAATTTCCGTCGTCCGGCGCGAAGACGCTTACCGCGCCAACAATTTCGGCGTAGCGCAACTTGAACAATTCAATTACAAAGAAGGCGCGGAATCGTTTAGGCGTGCGCTCCGGCTAGATTCGCAACTGAAAATCGCGCAAATCAATTTGGCAATCGCTCTTTTTAATACGCAGGAAATCGAATTGGCGTTGTCGGCAGCGCAAACGGCAGCCGAAAGTTCGCCGGAAAGCCCGCAGCCCTTTTACATTCTAGGACTAATTGCTAAAAATCAAAATCGCACGGACGATGCCGTTGTTGCTTTCAAACAAGTTTTAGAAATTGACCCGAATGATGTCGGCGCAAACGTCAACCTCGGACAGATTTACGCTCAACAGCGAAAATACCCGGAAGCGATAACAGCTTTTCGCAAGGCGATTGATGCGGAACCGTATAACTCGACGGCTTTGTATAATCTGGCGACCGCGCTTTTGCGCGGCGGCACCCGCGAAGAAGGACAGCAATTGATGTCACGCTTTCAAACGCTGCGGCAGACGGGCGCGGCGACGAGCATCGGGCAGAATTATCTCGAACAGGGACGATATGCCGAAGCGATTGTCTCGACCGGCGCGGAAAGCGAATTGGTTGATAAAACCGAGCCGAAAGTTTCATTTCAGGAAATAGCTGTCGGCATCAAAAACAAATCCTCAATCGCTTTAGGACTTCCTCTATTCAAACCTTTTCGCGGAAAGCCGCAGTCCAAATATCAAATTTTGAAAGCATTTGAAGGAGGAGAAACGCTGATTGATTTTGACGGCGACGGCAATCTGGATTTAGCAAGAATTGACAATACTCTGACGAATTTTCAAAGGACATCCAGGGGAAATTCATCAGCAAAAACGGTCGGCAAAATATCGCTGTATCGTAACGTTCGGGGTAAATTCACGGACGTTTCAATCGCTTCTGGAGATTTGGCAAAACCGTTGAATTCAATCGGCACGAGCATAGTTGCCGGAGATTTCGACAACGATAATTTGCCGGATATTTTGCTGGTCGGTTACGGCGAAATACGGCTATACCGAAACGAAGGCAAAGGGAAATTTAAGGACGTTTCGACGGCGGCGAAATTGCCGAAATATCTGTATCTATCAATTTCGTCCGCTTTCGTCGATGCAGACCACGATGGCGACCTGGACATTTTTATCGCCGGATTTACCGACGTTGACGACGCTCATTCAGAGTTCAATGATTTTCCGGGCGTTCCGAATTTGCTTTTACGCAACAACGGCGACGGCACTTTCAGCGACGTTTCGGATGCGGCGAAAATAAATCAGTCGAAAGGAAAAGAAGGCGAAACATTTCACGGAGGCAAATCAATTTCAGTTGTGCCGCTCGATTATGACAATCGGCGCGACATTGATTTTCTAATCTTAAATCATCAGGGCAAGCCAAATCTTTTACGAAATTTGCGCGACGGTTCTTTCAAAGACGTGGCGAATGAAGCCGGTCTAAATGTAGATGGTAATTGGAGTTGCTTGGCAGTCGGCGATTTCAACAAAGATGGTTTCGTCGATTTTTTCTTCGGCAAAGTCGGCGGTTGGAGTTCCGACCAAGCCATCGGAAAATTCGCTGTTTCGGACAGCGGCAGAAAATTTACAATCAAAGACGCGCCGACAGGAACGGAAAACTCGACCGCTTCGCAGTTTTTGGATTACGACAATGACGGCTTGCTCGATTTGATTGTTTCGACTCCGAAGGGACTGCTAATTTCCCGAAATTTGGGCGGCGAATTTACCGAAGCGACCGCCAAACCGTTCAAACAATCGATGAGTTTCGCGAACGCTGCCGAAATTTCGTCCGCCGACCTCGATAACGACGGCGATTTGGATTTGCTTGTGAACGGTCATTTTTTACGCAACGACGGAGGCAACGCGAATAATTCAGAAATCCTGCGCCTGCAGGGTCGCGTTTCAAACCGCACCGCCGTCGGCGCGAAAGTTGATATGCGCGCGGGTAGTTTGACGCAGAAACTCGAAAGCTATTCAGCAAACCCGATGCCCGCGCCGTCGGAAATTCATTTCGGTTTGGGCAAGCGCGAAAAACCCGATGCCGTGCGCGTCATATGGACTTCGGGGATTATCCAAGCCGAAACCGAATTTCCCGCAAAAACGGAAAATCAAACGGCGAAAAACAACCAACTTTTCAAAATAGAAGAACTCGACCGCAAACCGTCGTCGTGTCCGTATTTATATACCTGGAACGGCGAAAAGTTTGAATTTATCACGGACTTTCTAGGCGGCGGCGAGATGGGCGCCTGGGCGGGCGCGGGCGCATACAGTTATCCAGACTCGGACGAGTTTGTGCGAATTACTTCAGACCAGCTCAAACCCAAAAACGGAAAATACGAAATCCGCGTGACGAACGAACTCGAAGAAGTTTTATTTCTCGACCATTTAAAGCTCGTAGCCGTCGAACACGACGCTGACGCGGAAGTTTTTCCGAACGAAGGTTTGGGTATTTCGACCGCCGGGCAGAAAATTTTATATTCGACAAAAAACGCGCGCGCGCCCGTTTCGGCGGTCGATACAAACGGAAAAAACGTTTTGCAGCAAATCGAAACGCTTGACCGCAAGTTTTATGATAATTTCAAATCACTGAACATTCGCGGTTATGCCGCGCCGCATAATTTAACGTTGAATTTGGACGACAAAAAAGGCTACAACGGCAGAACCCTTCTTCTGCTGACGGGCTGGACAGACTACGCTTTTTCATCGGATAACGTCGCCGCTTCGCAAAGCGGAAAATCACTGTTTCTGCCGAAGCTGCAAGTCAAAAACAAGCGCGGCGAATGGCAAACCGTCATCGATAGCATCGGAATTTCAATCGGTCGCCCGCAAACGATTGTCGCGGATTTGACCGGCAAATTTTTGACCGACTCGCGCGAAGTCCGCATCGTTACGAATTTCAAAACTTTCTGGGATAAAATCGCGGTTGATACTTCAGAACAAAAAGACGTGAAAACAACCGAAATAAAACCGTCGCTGGCGAATTTGCGCGAGCGCGGATTTTCCGAAGAAATAAAATACGGCGAGATGATTGCGGCAAATTACGATACGGTTTTAAAGGACGCGCGCTGGAAATATTTTTCGGGAAATTTTACAAAGCTCGGCGAGGTAAGGGAGCTGCTCGAAGCGGTCGACGACGTATTCGTCGTCTCGAAAACCGGCGACGAGCTTGTTTTAAGTTTCGCGGCTTTACCTGAATTGCCGAAAAATAAAAAATACACGTTCCTGCTTTACGCCGACGGTTACAGCAAAGAAATGGATATCAATTCCGGCTCGCCCGACGCGGTTTTTCCGTTGCCATTTAAAGGAATGAAAAAATATCCATACGCGGCGACGGACGAGCAGTTTCCGATGACCGACGAAAAGCGCAAAATTTACGACCAATATACGACGCGCACGGTCAAAGGCGTTCTGCCGCGCATCGAAACGGCTTTATTAAAATAGCTTTTAGAAGTTTAACGATTAATTCGTAATTCGTAATTTGAAATTCGTAATTGATTTTATGGAACACATCAGATATTCAGCCGCCGCTTGCCAGACCGACCAGCCGAACCCGCTTGACCGCCGTCAGATGCGACGCAATACCGACCGCATTCTTTCGATGATTGATTCAGCGGTTGTAGGAAGCGTGCCATTTTTGCCGGTTAAATTAGTCGTCTTTCCTGAATTCGCGCACGCCGCGCCGGTTTTTCCGACGGCGCAGGAATTAATCGAAAAACTCGCCGTCGAAATTCCCAACGAACACACCGAACGCATTTGGCAAAAAGCTAAAGAGCATAATATCTATATTCAAACCGGCTCGATGCTCGAAACGGATAAAAAATATCCGAACGCGCTTTTTAACACTACCTGTTTGATTGCGCCGGAAGGAATTTTGTATAAGTACCGAAAAGTTAATACTTGGATTCCGTATGAAGTTCACACCAGCCCGCACGACATCGAAGGCTACGACGAACCGCTGTTTCCGGTCGCCGATACGCCGATAGGGAAAATCGGGACGGCGATTTGTTACGATTGGCTGTTTCCCGAAGTGCTGCGGCAGCTTGCAGCAAACGGAGCGGAAGTTTTAGTCAGAGTTTCGGCTTATATGGATCCGTGGAACGCTACCGCACCGATGGATTGGTGGACAATCATCAATCGCTGCCGCGCGATTGAAAACACGGCTTACGTCGTTGCGGCGAACCAAGCCGCGAGTCTTAAAAATTATCCGCCTTATTCTTGGTCGGGCGGCAGTCAAATTGTTGATTTTGAGGGAAGACTGCTCGCCGACGCTTCACCCGGACCCGGCGAGCGAATTGTCGTCGCGCCGATTGACATTTCAGCGTTGCGACACGAACGCGAAGTTCGCCGCGGGCATTCTATTCTCGCGCATCTCCGTACTGAAGCATATCCGGTTTATCAAAAACATTTCTACCCGCCGCAGTTAGAAGAAAACGGTGAAGAAATGCTTTCTTATGAGAAAAATAATGAGTTAATTGACAAATCGAAACGGCAGATTGATTCACATGCAGCGAATGCCGAAAATTCTGCTAATTAGCCTATAAAATAATTTCAAAAGATGCTTGACCGTTTATTAAAACTTTCATTTTTATTTGCTCTCTGTTTTGC
>MWVV01000638.1_pt1 | contig 12884 bp, 12 predicted proteins | sample 1047281 | NCBI WGS metagenome assembly MWVV01 (sample SAMN06349986, study PRJNA376086) | soil metagenome | isolation source: PT-2 sample Antarctic (ecotone) soil | place: Antarctica | collected 2015-01-13 | reverse complement strand
GCCTGCTCGCCGATTCCTGCTGCTGGCTGGCGAGCTGCATTTTCATTTGCTGCTCGTTCTGCTCGCGCGCCTGCTGTTGTTTCGAGTTGTAATAATAAGCTCCGCCGACGACGATGCCGAACAGAAACAGAACGGCAACCGCCGCCGCGCCGCCGATAATGCCGTATTGCCGTCCCTGCGATTTCTTGGTGTCGGATACCGTCTGCGAAATCATTCGCTCAACGGTCGCCTTGCCGACCGTCCCGACTGGTTTGGTCGCGCCCATCGGCAGCGTCGGTATCGAGCTTGACATATCGCCGCCGCCGCTGTTTGTGCTGACGACGCGCGTTTCCGGCGATGATTTTCCGAAAGCCGAAGACTCGACGACGCGCGTCGCTTTCGTAGCGTTGGCGGGACGCGGCTCGACTTCAAATTGAAATTCCGGTCCGCCCGTTCCTAACTGCACCGTGTCGCCCGGATTGATTTTGACCGTGCCGTTAATGCGTTGTTTATTGAGAAAAGTCCCGTTGCGGCTGTTCATATCCGCGACGAGAAATCCGTCCGCCTCATTCGGGTCGCGTGTAACTTTGGCGTGCTGTCTGCCGACCGTGTCGTCGCGGTCGGGATCGTATTTGACGGTCGCGCCCGCGTCGCGCCCGAAAATCAACTCGTTGTGATGTTTCAGTGCAAATTCTTCGACCTGGTTAGCTTTCGAGCCGCTCAAGTGTTTAATCAACATTCTTTCCATAATTTTGTCTCCTTTGTGTTTTAATTTCCGCTTCAACTGACAAAGCGTAAAAAAGTAAAAAAACAGCTCATCGGGCAAAATTTTTTTTGGCTTTGTCGTCTTCGCCACAGTTTAATCTAACGTGGAAACACACTTTCATAACGCTTGCCGGCTTAGCCGGAATCGTATAAAAACCAACTTTTTATTTATTTAAAGCGTGGATGCCGAAAATTTCTTCGCGTTAAGATAGGCTGAATATTTTAGGAGGATAATGAAATTCCACGCGGCAGAGTCGCGAGCTATCAAAGGAAAAGACTCGGCTTCGGTCGAATCATTTACTCCGCCTTGATTTTTGACCGACTGTTTTATTATTTCTTCAGTGGCGTGCGAGTCAACCGATGCGACGGAAATATCCGTCCAACCAAAACTCGCCGCCCCATAGGGACTTATTGACTACCCGGAGATTTTTGAAATAAGAACCGGAATTTTGGAATTTCTCGCCGTCGAATACGCAAAGCCGGAATCGTCCGACGCCGTATTGCAGTATGTTGCGGATTACAGCCGTAACATTTACGAAAAACATTTGGAGGAAAAACACGAAGGGTGTTGTCGCCGAAGACTCGAAAACATTGCTATCGTTTTTAGCGAAAAATTTGAATCCGGCAAACTATTGAGACTGCGTGGTCGCGCAAAAATATTTTCATTTTTTGGAAAAGCGAAAAGTTTCGTTCGACAAAACGCTCAAAAAACAACTTGTTACAGTAGGAGCATATTGTGTGTCGGGTCAAAGTGATTATGCGACAGATGAACGAGGAATTTACGAGTATCAAAAACGCCCGTTTATGGTGCTTTCTTTTTGGTTCTCTCTAAAATACTAAATATTCAAATAACTCATCCTAAACTCATCTTAAAATCAAGGTGTCAAAATACTTTCATTAAATTGTTTTGGGAAAGTAAAAATATTACAGTAAAAACGACCGATGTTTTTGTAACAAAACTTACATTATAATTCTTATAATTATTATTTTATTCGAGTTTATTTGTGGATAATCCAAGTGGTCATACATCGCAAATTCTGCACGTTAGTCGTTTTTATCGGTTCAATGAAAATGCCGCCGAGCTGGTTCGTCGTCTCAATCAGTAACTCCTCATCGACCAGAAAACGCTCGGAACCGTCAGGAAGCTGAAACCTTCGCCCATTAATTAACTCGATTTTGTCTTCAATGCCGATTGAAGAAGCCAGCCGGACAAATAATAATCCGTCTTTTTTTAGAACCCGCCACATTTCTTGGAGCATTCGATTAAAATGCTCTCGACTTTCGGCGAAATGAAGAACCGCGTTGCTGATGACCGCATCGAACTGCCCATCTGCAAACGGCATAGCTTCGACTTTCGCAATTTGAAAATTTTCACTCGGAAGTTTCGGAGCAAGTGAGCGCGCCAGATTGCGAATATACGCGATTGCTTCCGGATTTTCATCAACCGCGAAAACCGGACAGCCGCTGCGAAGAAAATAAACGATGTTGCGCCCGCCGCCGCATCCGGCGTCGAGAATCTCGCTCTCGACGCTGAATCGACTCTTTAGTATTTGGTCGAACAGATAAATATCTATATCGCCGAATGATTCACGCGCGTTTATCATCCCAGGTATTTATAAAGCCGTTCTTCGAGAAATATCTTCAAATCATCGACGCTTTTTACCGTTTCGCTGAAAACGGTTTCATCGTTTTGTTTAACGGTTACCGACGGCAAGTTTTCTACGACAAGAATCGTTATTTGATAATCCTTACCTTTAACCTGACCGTTAAAGCGAATTTGCGCCGTATCCGAATCAATCAGATTGAGGCGATTCATTTTCATTATATGAATGAGGTCGGAGCGTTCGTGAGCAGTCATCATAATGCTAGATATTTCCTCGATATTTCAATGAAATTTTATCACAACCGGCAGGCTGCTGTTTCCGGCAGCGACCCGGCGAAAATCAAGCGGCGAAAAAATCACCGTTACTTTAGATATCTATCCGTTATTTTAAATATCTATAAAGAGTGGATTTAGAAACGTCGAGCGTCTTGCACACTTCCTTAATCGTCGTGTTCGGGTCGGCGAGCATCGTTTTTGCCATTTGGATTTGTCTCGCCGTCATCGCTTTGGGTCGTCCGCCGAGTCTGCCGCGCGCTCGGGCTGAAGCTAATCCGGCGTTTGTTCTCTCTCTAATTAACTCTCTTTCAAATTCGGCGAGCGCGCCGAAAACGTGAAAGATGAGTTTCCCGCCTGAAGTTGTCGTATCAATGCTTTCCTGAACGGAAACGAAACCAACTTTTTTTCCGTGCAGTTCGTTAATTGTCTCAATCAGATGTTTAAGGCTTCTGCCTAATCTATCCAATTTCCAAACCACAAGTGAATCGCCTTTTCTACAAAACTCAATCGCTTCAACCAAACCCTGCCGGTCGTCTAAATTTTCGGTCTTTATTAAACCGTAAAAGTCTTTCCCAAGAATCCCGAAAACGATTCGACCATTTGCCAGGATAAGAATTTTTTTTATGCCAAATAAATTCTTCCGTCCAAAGCCAGCCTTGTTTTCGTAAAGCTAAAATTAACTCAATAACATAAGTGCTTCGCTCGCCGTTTTCAGCTTTTTCTTTAATGTTTAAAGTGAAAGTTCCGGTTGGTTTCAGAACTCGTAGAAGCTGTTCTGAAATTGGCAAAAACCATTCAACGTAATCTTCGGGTTTTATGCCGCCGTAAGTTTGTTTGCGCCTGTCGGCATTCGGCGGAGATGTGAAAATTAAATCAATTGAGTTAGTTTCAATTGATTTAAGAAGTTCTCGACAATCACCAAGTAAAATTTTCGTCGTTAATTCACCCATTTGCTTTTACTTCTTCTACATAAGCAGCATTATTATCAACCTTTAGAATCGAATAATTAATTCTATTCCATTCTACCAGCGATGATAAGCCGGATGACCTTCTTTGACGATGACGAACAAGCCTTTGCACGTCGCGCAGACTTTTTCGCCCGCGATTAGTTCGGCTTCGACGGTGGCGCGGTCTTCCGTTGATTCGACGACGCGGGCGCGCAGGTGAATCGGTTGGTCGAACGGCGTCGGGCGCAGGAGTTTGATTGAGTAGTTTGCCGTAACCGTGCAGTCAGGGAAGGTTTTGCCTGTCTTTTTCATTAGGAAATGCGCCGCCGTCCAGTTGGAATGACAGTCGAGCAGCGCGCCGACGATGCCGCCGTTGAGCATTCCGGGGAAGGCTTGATGATGCGGTTCGCTGTGCCATTCGGCGACGACTTCTTCGCCGTTCGGAAAACTTCTGATGCGCAACCCCTTTTCGTTTTTGACGCCGCAGCCGAAACAAATTCCGGCGGGCGCGTAGGTTTCCTGTAAAGATTTTTCTGCGGACATAATTTTTATGATAGCTTAATTTTCTTTTGCTAAAAACTTATTGCCGGGAAATTAGAAATAATAAATACCAATTGAATTCGTGCCGCCCGAGTTCGCGCGTTTTTCAGGAAAAAACCGATTCGGCAGAGATGCGGCGTCAATTTTATAAATCTATATTTTTTAAAAGGATAAATAGGATAAATTAACAACTTTGTTTAAAGATGTTTTGACATTTTTACAACTTACCGTAAAATAAAAACATCTGAATCCTGATTGCCGGCGAAACGGCAAAATTTCAAGCGGTAAATAAATTAAAGTTAAAGCGGTAATTTCAATGAAGACAAAAAATATCGGCAAATCATACGTCAAGCCGTTTTTAATCGGAACGGCGATTTTCACCGTGCTGATTTTACATTTTGCCGTTTCGCAGTTTATCGCTCTCGACGGCGAAAAGGACGAGTCCGTAAGCGAATTGATTAACAAACAGCCGGTTATAATCGAACCGGAAATTGAAAGTGAACCGATTGAAAGTGAACCGGCGGAAAGTGTTTCCGAAACTAAGATTGTTTCTCCGTTTGAGCGGCGCGAACAGAAAACTGAACCGGCGCGTGCGATTGAGAAGGACGCGATAAACAGGAAGAAAGCTGCTCGTGAATCTAGAACGGAGCGTTTGCGGCGGGCGGAAAAGATTTTGACGGGAATTTAATTTTTTCCCGGTCGATAAGGGAAATTGTAAAATAGTGATGCACGTTTTTATTTTTACAATCGAGAAGTATATTATACAAAATTTTATAAAACTCGCGGCGGCTTGTTTGTTGATTCTGACGTTCGTCGGCAGTTCGTTTGCTCAATATAAAGGCTCGCCGGTCAAACGCGAGCGGCTCGTCCGCGCCTTACGTTCCGGGCAATTGCAGACGGGCGACATCGTAACGATTATAAGGCGCAACGGCGTCGATTTTCCGTTGACCGAGGAAACGAAAAAACTTCTGATTGCGGCGGGCGCGCGCCCCGAAGTCATCAAAGCCGTTTCGGGTAATTCGCGTCTTTCTACGACAAATAACGACGCGATTGCACGAGCCGGAAACAACAGGAAAAACTTCAGAAACAAATTCGCGCTGCCCGATTATGACGATTTGCTCGCCCAAGCGATGTATTCGTATAAAGAACAGAAAAATCCGAACGGCGCGATACAGATTTTGAAAACCGCCGCCCGCTTCAAACCCGCGAATGCGTCGGCTTACCAAATGCTCGGCTTCGTTTATCTTTACGGCTTAAAGGATTTCGCGCTAGCCGAGAAATCTATGCGCGCGTCGTTCGCCAACGGCGGAAGTGCTGTTTTTCGCGTCTACCACGACGACAACGGAAAATTCACGCATCGCTGCACCGGCTCGCTCTATATTTCTCAAGACACTCTGCGGTTCGAGTCCGACGACAACGTTCACACATTTGAAACTTCGACCGTCAACATCGAAAAGATAAAATTAGACACCGAATCGACGCGCGATTGGAAAAAGCGCAGCATTTATAAAGTCATCCTCAAATTCGGCAAAGAAGATGTGAAATTCAGATTCGCGCCGCTGACAGGCGCGCGGGAAGAATCGAAGATGGTCGAACGCTTCGTAGCCGCGTCAAACTCTAACGTAAAATCTTCGGTCGCGCAGGCGTCTTCGTATTAAACAAATCAAGACGAAATCTTTCTCCGCCGTTTTTATAAACTTCTCTTGCCGTTTTGCCTCAACTCGTCGTAAATTTATTTCGCTTCTAAATCTTGCCGAAACGATTATAAATTTATGGATTCGCTTTCTAATGAAGCCACGCCTCGCCGCACGCTGCTCGATATGAACGCATATCAATGGACGGTGATTTTCGCCGCGTGGCTCGGCTGGGGCTTTGACGTTTTCGACGGCTTGCTGTTCAATTACGTCGCGCCGAACTGCGTTCCCGTGCTGCTCGGTCTGCCGCTCGGTTCAATGGAAGCAAAGGCGGCGACTTTGCAGTGGACGGGAATTTTGACTTCGGTTTTGCTGATTGGATGGGCTGTCGGGGGCGTTGTTTTCGGAAAAGTCGCGGACAAAATCGGGCGCACGAAAACGCTACTTTTAACGATGCTGCTCTATTCGATTGGGACGGCGGCATGCGCGTTTGCGCCGAACATTTGGGTTTTGATGCTCTTTCGCATCGTTGCCAGTCTCGGCATCGGCGGCGAGTGGGCGGCGGGGGCGGCGATGGTGGCGGAAGTCGTGCCGGAGCATCGCCGCGTCGAAGCCGGCGCGCTGCTTTACACTTCCGCGCCGATGGGTTTGTTTCTGGCGACGTTTTTGACTTATCAAATCACGGGCGTTTATTTTAACGACCCGACGGTTTCGTGGCGCTACGTCTTCTTGTGCGGTTTGATTCCGGCGGCGGTTGCGTTTGTCGTGCGAATGTTTGTCAAAGAGCCGGAACGCTGGAAACGTGTTGCAGGCGACGAGACGGCGAAATTAAGAGAACTTTTCAGCCCGCAGTTTCTGCGTCTGACAATCAGCGGTTTTTGTATGGCGATAACGGCGCTTGTTATGTGGTGGAGCTGCAACGCTTTTATTCCGGTGATTGCCAAAGGCTTGGCGCAGCAGAATTCGCAGATGCTCGGACTAGACGCGGCAACGACCGAAGCGACGGGGCAGCAATGGGTGAAAATCGCCACCAACAGTTTCAACCTCGGCGGTTTAATCGGAACGCTTCTGACGATTCCGGCGTCGAAATTCTTGGGTCGCAAAAAAATGTTTTTTATTTATTATCTGCTGTCGGCAGCGGCGATTATGGCGGCTTTTAAACTCGATTTAGAACCGTATCAAAGATTGTATATGTATTTTCCGATTGGCTTGACCGTGTTCGGCGTCTTCGGCAGTTTTACATATTATTTGCCCGAACTCTTTCCGACGCGGCTGCGCGGAACGGGCGCTGGCTTCACATATAACATCGGGCGATTGGTTGCGGCGGCTGGTCCGTTTCTTGTCGGCAGCATCGCGGCGCGCGGCGCGAACGCTCTTGAAAGCGCGATGAATGTTTTGTTTTTCGTCGGTTTCGTGCCAATCGCCGGTTTGCTGACCTTGCCGTTCGTGATTGAAACCAAAGACCGCGCGCTCGTTGATTGAAAATAAAAGATTGGTAAATCAGACTTTGGTTTTATCGAGCGTGCGCGTCGTGTTCTCGATGACGCTCGCGGCAGGCTCGCGCCATTCTGCAAGTTGTGCCGCGTTTGGCTGGTTAATCTGCGCCGATTCGGGAGAATTTTCCGGCGCGGGTTGCCAAGCGTTGAAAATTCTTGATGTTTGCTGCGTCATCCAAAAAGTAATGCCGAAGACGGCGCACAGAAAAGCCAGCGCCAGAATTACGATAACTTGCGGAACGACATTATAATTGAGAAGAACCGCGATTAAGCCGAGCGTTATTCCCAGACCGCCGATTCCGACCACGCCCGTTATAATCGTCAAATCCTGCAAATTTGTCGGATTGGTTGGCGCTGCCGACGCCTTGGCGATTCGCGCGCCGCAACGCTGACAATAACTCAGCTTTGAATCAATAAACGTTCCGCAAGTCGAACAATACATAATTTTCTCCTAAATCATTAAAATTCAGCCGCGCGGTTTGATTTTCTCTTCGAGCCAGTTGGTCAAATCGTCCGCCGATTCGATATGCACGGGCTTACCTTGCCACGCTTTGACCGTCCAGAGAATCAACATCACAATGGCTGCGACGCTGAAAACCTTATAACCGAGACGCGCTAGATCGGTGATGTTTCCCATACCTTTTAAAACGGAACTGATAATCAAAATCCCGATGTGCGCCGCCAATCCTTGCGCCGCGTGAAACCGAACTTTCGTCTCAGATTTCGGCACGAACAGCAAAATCAAAATTCCGGCAATCATTCCGACGTAAAAAGGAATATAAGGCAGCGCCGTCAAAATATTTTCCGGCAAACCGACCTTTGAAACCGCGCGCTTTGCAGAAGCGTCCGCGCCGGTTTCAAACTGCGCCGTTTGAAAATTCGACGGAATTTCCTGACCGTTAAACGGAGAGGAATAGGATGAAAACTCCGCCTCGCCGAAGCGTCTGGTTTGTTCTTCGGTAGGCGCGACAAACGGAAACGGCTGCGTCTTCTGCGCGTTCAAATGCGGCGAAGTTTCAGCCTGCATCTCACGCGCCTTCTGCGGAAATTCGGGGTCGAGCGGATTTGTATCGTATTTCTTTTTCGGCATCGTTTGTTTTTCTACGATATTTTATTCGGTTCGGTTCGGAAAATTTATTCTGTAGTATTTATTCCCAATTCCTTGAGTTGCGCGTCGTCTACAACGCCGGGCGAGTCCATCATTAAATCCTGCGCCGATGCGGTTTTCGGGAAGGCGACGACATCGCGGATGTTGTCCGTGCCTTGCAAAATCATCACGATGCGCTCGATTCCGGCGGCGAATCCGCCGTGCGGCGGCGTGCCGTATTCGAGAGCTTCGAGAAAAAATCCGAAACGCGTCCGAGCTTTTTCCGGCGTCAAACCGAGAGCTTTGAAAATCAGATTTTGGATTTCGCGTTGATGAATGCGAATCGAGCCGCTGCCGATTTCGTAGCCGTTAATGACAATATCGTAAGCACGGGCGCGGATTTTCCCCAAAAGCTCGGTTTCACCCTCTTCGATTGCACGTTTGAAAAGCGGCACGTCTTCGTCCATCAAAGAGGTGAACGGATGATGCATCGCGTCGTAATTTCCCGTGTCTTCGTTTTTTTCAAACATCGGAAATTCCGTAACCCAAAGCGGTTTATAAACGTTTTTCGCAATCAAGTTTTCGCGCTTTGCGATTTCAATTCTAAGCGCGCCGAGCGAAGCGGCGACGACGGATTTTTTGCCCGCGACGATTAACACGATGTCGCCTTTTTCGGCTTTTGCCAACTTTGCTAACCGCTCGATTTTTTCCTGTCCTAAAACTTTCAAAAGCGAAGACGTGGTTTCATCGCCGAGTTTTATCCAAGCAAGCGCGCCCGCGCCGTAGCGTTTGACGAATTCCTGCAGTTCATCCAACAGTTTGCGCGAATAATCGGCTTTATTTTTTGCGACAATACATTTTACCTCGCCTTTGTTTTCCAAAACCGAAGCAAACGGCGCAAAATCCGTTTCGCGCAAATCCGCCGATAAATCCGCGAGTTCCATTTCAAAACGCAAATCCGGTTTGTCCGAACCGAAACGGCGCATTGCGTCCGCGTAGGTCATTCGCGGAAACGGCGTTTCAAAATATTCACCGGCGGATTTTTGCAAATCGGTTTCGAGCAGTGAAAAAACCGAACGCATCACTCCTTCCATTGTGCGAAAAACCATTTCCTGATTGGCGAAACTCATCTCAATGTCAAGCTGCGTAAATTCCGGCTGTCTGTCCGCCCGCAAATCTTCGTCTCTAAAACAGCGCGCGATTTGAAAATATTTGTCGAGTCCGGCAATCATCGAAAGCTGTTTTAAGATTTGCGGCGACTGCGGAAGCGCGAAGAATTCTCCTTTTGAGATGCGCGACGGAACGATAAAGTCGCGCGCGCCTTCGGGGGTCGATTTTAGAAGAATCGGCGTTTCGATTTCGATGAAATCGTCCGCGTTCATAAACTCGCGCATTTTTGTCAAAACGCGCCCGCGCATCATCAAATTCTGCTGCAACTGCGAGCGGCGCAAATCTAAGTAGCGATATTTCAGGCGCGTCTCTTCGCTCGCCAGATTTTCCGAACCGGCGACTTCCAGTTGAAATGGCAAGGTTTTCGCCTCGTTCAAAATTAAAATTTCCGAAGCGTGAACTTCGATTTCGCCGGTCGGCAATTTTTTATTCACCGTTTCGGGTGAGCGCGCGACGACCGTTCCTTTAACGGCAATGACAAATTCGCCGCGCACGTTTTTCGCCCGTTCGTGTGCTTCTTTTGCGGATTCTTCGTGAAAAACAATTTGCGTAACGCCGTAACGGTCTCGCAAATCGATAAAAGTAAAAATGCCGAAATCACGCTTTTTCGCCGTCCAGCCCATTAAAACAACCGGCGCGCCGACATCCTTCGCGCGCAGCTCGCCGCACGTGTGCGTGCGTTCCAAATTTCCTAAAACGTCTAACATATAATTAAAAACAAAATTTTTCCGCTCGAAATAAACAAGAAGATTAGCACAGTTGAATACGCTTGAAAATTGCACCAATCGCTGCGGTTAAAACAACTGCTTTCAGCGTCGGCGAAAAAATAAATCAAACAAAGTTATCCGTTCGAGCGGCTTGCGCTTTTTACGACAAAGCGGCGAGAACTAAAATACAATGCGACAGCCCGAGAAATTCTCGCGTTTGACGAGCGCCGAAATTTTGCCTGAAGCGAAAATAAAATGTTATGCTCGGTTTTTTCAAACCGCCATTTTTCGTATGCTTTCGGCAAATTCGTTTAATAAAAAAAAATCTTCGGCGCGGCTCCTCTCATTAGTAATTTGCGCCGGTTTAATCGCCGTTTTGCCGGTTTTGTTCGGCGGCTTGCCTTTTTTCAGCCACGACGGAGCGGTTCACGCCGTTTGGTATTCAAATTTCGCGCGGCAGTTTTGGGCGGGCGAATTCTATCCGCGCTGGCTCGCGGGAATGAATGAAGGTTTGGGCAGTCCGACGTTTTTTTATTATCCCCCGCTCGCTTATTACTTGACCGTTCCCTTTTATTTTTTATCGAAAACGGACGCAAGCGGCTGGCGTCAGCTTGGCTTTGCGGCGAGCATCGCGCAAATCGCTTCGGGCGTGTGTGCGTATTTGTGGCTGAAAAACATCGCGCAGCGACACGCCGCCGCGATTGCGGCAGCAATTTACGTATGGATGCCGTATCATCTCGCCTTCGACCTTTATCGTCGCGCGGCTTTGGCGGAAATCTGGACGTTTGTGTGGCTGCCGCTGGTTTTGCATTTCACGCATAAAATCTGTGCGGAAAGGAAAAATGCTTTTCTCGGTTTTGCTGTCTGTTACGCGTTGCTCGTGATGACGCATCTGCCGATAACGCTGATTTTCTCGCCCTTGCCGCTTTCCTACGCGCTTTTTTTATCGAAAAAGCAAAGCAGAATAAAAAATTTATTTTTCGTCGCGGGCGCAATGTTGCTCGGCACAGGTTTGTCCGCCGTATATTTGTTGCCCGCATTAACGATGCAGGAGGCAACGCACGTCGGCGAAATCGCTACCGGATTTATGTATTACGAAAAGTGGTTTCTCGTAACACATTTGCAGCCATGGGGTTCGGAAGCGATTTATTTTTGGACTGTCGTCGTGATGGCGACGCTGGCAATTTGCTCTTTTTCAATTTGCCGCCGCGCTTCTTTAAATAATAAAGACGCGGTGCAGACAAGATTGCGCGAAGCTAAATTCTGGCTCGCGGGCGTTGCGGTCTGCATTTTTATGATGTGTCCGTTGAGCAAACCGATTTACGAGCTGCTGCCGGTTTTGCAGAAAATCCAGTTTCCGTGGCGATTTAACGTCGTCTTGTGCGTTCAGGTCGCCGCGCTGCTCGCGCTCGCACTGCCTGCAATCGAAAAACCGTATTTCGCCGTTCTGAAAAAAACGAAAATTCTCGTACTCGTCCTTGTTTTCTTTTCGATTCCATACGCGGCAGCGCAGGCTTGGCGCGCGTATCCGCTGACGCGCTCGATGCCGAAAGATGTCGGCGACATCGAGCGGCGTTTGCGGCAAAACCGCGACCAGCCCGAATACCGCACGATTTGGACAGCGACGCCGCTCGAAGAGGAAAAAAATCTGCTCGCGCTTCTTAGCGACATCGGACGAACGATAAACGGCGAAATCATTCCGTTTAAAATCGTCGAAGGCGCGGGCGCGGTAACGATTTTGGAACGCAAGCCGCGCGAAATCCGCCTGCGCGTCGAGGCGTCGGAGAATATGAAATTTAATTTGTCGCAATTTTATTTTCCGAATTGGACGGCGGAAGGCGATGCAGAAATCAACGTCGAGCCGTCCGTGCCGAACGGTTTGATGAGCGTTTCCGCTCCGGCGGGAAATCACGACTTTACGCTTCGTCTTCAAGAAAACGAGGCGGAGCGGAGCGGAAAAATCGTTAGTCTCGCCTCACTAATTTTATTGTTTGCGGCAATGGGAATTTTTTATCGTCGAGCGCAAATTGGCAGTTAAAAATTTCACCGCAAAGACGGGAAGTTCGCGCAGAGAAATGCCGAAAACACATCTCTGCTAAACTTGGCGTAATCTCTGCGGCACGGGGAGCGAAATCTTTCAATTAAATCGTATAAAAGGAGCTTTTTTGCGAATCAATCCGTCCGCACTTTCCAAAATTGGTTTAGCCATCGGCGTCGTCGGCGTCTGTCTGGTTATTGTAATTTCGTGCAGCAAACAGCTTCGCCGCCAGGATTCGCGCGGCGACGTGGAAGTTTTTCAGCACGCGGCGCGGCTGGTCTTGAGCGGCGACGATATTTACAATGTGCCGACGGCGCGCGGCAGACTTTTTTATTTATATCTGCCGCTGCTCGCCGTCCTTATGACGCCGCTCGCGGGGTTATCAATTGCGCCTCTAATTTATCTGTGGGCGATTTTCAACATCTTTCTTGTCGGCTGGATTATTCTGACTTTTTACAAAACGATTGCGGGCGCATCGTTTTTCGCGCTGCCGCTTAAAAGCCGCTGGTTCGTCGGATTCTTCTCCTTACTGCTCTCGATTCGCGCCGTTTTGTATCATATCGATTTGGCGCAGGCGAATATCTTGATTCTGGCGGTCGCGGTTTTCGGCTTGAAACTTCTGACGAAAAAAAGGGAAACGAG
>MWVV01000637.1_pt1 | contig 12894 bp, 13 predicted proteins | sample 1047281 | NCBI WGS metagenome assembly MWVV01 (sample SAMN06349986, study PRJNA376086) | soil metagenome | isolation source: PT-2 sample Antarctic (ecotone) soil | place: Antarctica | collected 2015-01-13 | reverse complement strand
ACAGACATTGAAACTCTTCATCAGTCAAACCGGTGGCGGCAAGAAACTCTTTCGGCTTTTCTTTTAACTCCGCATATTTTAACATTTACATAGATTAACCGATTTTACTTATTTCCAATAATGTCTATTAAACTCGACTTTGGCACATTGCGTCCAAATTTCCTTCAAAAAACGCGCCGCTTTAACTTAACGGCGAATTGCAATGCTACGAAAAATCAGTCTTGATTGTCAAGTGAATTGAATCTTTTAAGTTCTGCATTTGGAGAGAAAAGTCCTAAGAAGCTGTTTGAAAACTCTTTAGTTCCGTTAGGAACGGCATATTTATAGCTTGAAATTTGTAAAAATTGTTTGAGTTCCGTCGGAACGGCATATTTTTATGCCGTTCCGACGGAACTCAAATCGTTTATTTTGACAATTTCTATAAATATCACGCTCCTATGGAGCTACGTTTGGAATTTCCAAACAGCTTCTAAAAGAAAAGAATTTGCCGCTGACCTGAAATCAGCTCATACTCTTTTCAATTAGACATTATGCAATAGCCGAAAGCCAAGCTCTCATTAAATATTCAAACGATGTAATCGAACTCATTACCTTTTCCGAGAAACCGGTCAGTCCTTGACTGATTAACCTGCTCATCTCTTTCATCGTTTGCGGCTCATAATCCGAAAGCCAATCCTTTAACTCTTTCCAAAACCTCTCAATCGGATTCAGTTCGGGAGCATTCGCCGGCAGGAAGATAAACACGATATTTGCTCCTACTTTTAACTTTTCAGTCGTGTGAGCAGAAGCGTTATCCACCACTATCAAATGCAGACTTTCTTCGTCTTCCCGGCTAAACTCGTCCATAAATACTTGCATCGAAGCCGTGTCTAGGCACGGCATTTCCATCATAAAATCTTTGCCCGCGGGCGGTTCTATCATCCCAAACAAATAACCATACTCGCGTTTTATTTCAGAACTTATTTTTGGTCGGATTCCTTTCCAAGTAATCCGTCGACGATTGACGCGGCATCAATCCAACTCTGGTTTCATCCTCCACCCACAATCTCACTCGTTTATATTTGCCGCCTCGCTGCTTAATAATTTCCTTAAATTTCTCTCCGATTCCAGACTTGAATTCTTCGACTTCGACTTCGTTTTTTTGGGATTTGAGGGGCGCCGACTTTTTAATTTTGCCTCCAGTTTGTATCTCACCACATTATGCACCGCCCGATAGCCAACCGCTATTTTGTGTTTGCCCGCCACTAATTGATGGATTTCTTTGTAAGTTCTAAATCCTTTTTCGGTTTTCAAAATCTCACTTATTTCCGCCATCGCCGCCGCCGTAATCTTTGCTTTAGCTCCGCACGGTCGGTAGATTTCCAACAATTTCTCCAATCCGCCCGCTTCATACAAACTAAACCATTCTGAAATAGTGTTCCGGTTGAATCCCAGCATTTTGGAGACCTGACTTCTTGATTCGGCTTGTCGGCTGACAATCAAATATAATGCTTGAAGTCTGTTTTGCCGTTTAACTTGCTGCTCACTTTTGAGCATCTCTCGAATTTCTGCTTCGGTTTCTTTGATTTTGGGTAATGCTTTATTCATTCCCTTATTATTGCATATTTTCTAATTGAAAAGCGTATCAGTTAGCTTAAACCTGAAAATAACGGCGGAAATTTCTTTACTGGGAGCGCAGGCATCCTGCCTGCAATTTTTACAACAAGGCAACAAAAATCCGCAGAAACCGACAGAGCGTAAATTTTCAACGACATTTTCGCGCTCCGCGCTTAGTGCAGGCAAGATGCCTGCGCTCCCACCGAAAGAGTCGTCCGTTACTCCTGTATTTGAAAGGTAATCGAAATCAATTTTTGTTTCTATTTTTCCCGATTCAAAATAAAATCGGCTATCTCAGACAGCAAACTTGTTTCCCGTTCAATCTTTCTCAATTCTTCGCAAGCCTCAGCGTGAATGTTTTCCGCAAGTCTCCGCGCCTTTTCCAAACCGTAAAGTGAAACGTAAGTTGCCTTTTGCGCTCGTGCGTCTTTACCCGCCGTTTTGCCCAAAACTTCCGTCGTTTGCGTCGCGTCCAACAAATCGTCGGTGATTTGAAAAAGAAGTCCGACGTTTGCTGCGTAATTTGAAATAGTCTCGATTTCCGTCTCTTTGGCTTCGGCGATAATTGCACCCGAACGCGCCGCTACGGAAATCATCGCGCCGGTTTTGCACTGATGAATTTTCTCTAAATTCGCGATGGAAATTTTCCTGCCTTCCGCTTCTAGATCAAGTTGCTGTCCCGCAACCATTCCCGTCGGCGTGCCGGCGGCTTTGGCAATTTCTGAAATGAGTTCGACGCGGATTGCCAGCGATAAATTTTCGTCTTCGGCGACGGCTTGAAACGCCAAAGTCTGCAAAACATCGCCTGCCAGAATCGCTGTCGCTTCACCAAATTTTCTATGACAAGTCTCGCGTCCGCGTCGCAAATCGTCGTTGTCCATCGCCGGCAAATCGTCGTGAATCAGCGAATAGGTATGAATCATTTCGACTACCGCCGCCGTGCGGAGAAGTTTTTCTTTCGCCGCGCCGAAGGTTTTTCCAACCGCCAAAACCAATGCGGGTCGAAAGCGTTTGCCGCCCGCAAATAAACTCCAGCGAATTGCCGCGTGCAAGTTTTTCGGCTCGATTTCCGAAGGCGGAATTAGACTTTCAAGTTGTCCATCAACATTAAGGGCGCATTCGGCGAAGAAAGATTCTAATCTGCTCATCACAAAAAAGAATATCGCGCACAGGCACAACCGCGCAAAGTCTTTCGGTGCGAATATCAGAAAAGCCTCGAAATCAACTTTGCGAATCTTCGGAATTGAAGTTTAATAGAGTTCGTCAAAAATGTAATAGATGTTCTACCAATCCAATACAAAAAGGAAAACCAAATGAGCGAAGAAAACAAAAAACTTTCAGGCGAAGAATTTGAACAAGAATTGCGAACCGATTTAGACGACGATACCCGCGACCGACCGACAGGTATGGCGCTTCACACCAAAATTTTGATTGGTTTATTAATCGGTGTGGTCGGCGGAATTGCCGCCAATATTACGATTGGCGGCGACAATGCCAATCTCGTCTGGTTTGTCAAAAATTTCACCGAGCCAATCGGACAATTATTCTTAAATCTGTTGTTAATGATTGTCGTTCCGCTCGTTTTTTCGTCGCTTGTGGTCGGCGTGGCGGGCATCGGCGACATTCGCAAATTGGGACGCATCGGTTTGAAATCCTTCGGCTATTGTTTAGTGATTTCGGCGATTTCCGTCGTCATCGGTTTGAGTTTGGCAAACACAATTCGTCCGGGCGACCGCATCAATCCCGAAACCGCCGAAAGTATGAAAGCACAATTCGGCGGCGATGCAACGAAGCGCGTCGAAGACCAGAAAAAAAGCGAAGCTACCGCCACGCAGGATTCGGCTTTGATGCAAGTTGTCAAAACCGTTGTGCCGAAAAACGTCTTTAATTCAATTGCGGGCGAAAATCCGAATATGCTTCATCTAATGTTTTTCGCTTTGATTGTTGGCATTGCGATTACGCTTCTGCCCGAAACGGTTTCGTCACCGTTCGTGCGCGGAATGGGCGCGTTATTTCAAATAACGACGAAAATTATTGACATTATAATGAAGTTTGCGCCGTATGCCGTCGCGTGTCTGATTTTCACGAATATGGCGCGGTTCGGCATCGAGCTTTTGGGCGCGTTGGGCTGGTTTGTGGCGACGGTTTTAATCGGGCTTTCGATTCATATGTTCGGCGTTTATTCGCTGTCGGTTTGGTTTTTGTCGAAAATCAATCCGCTCGAATTTTTCCGCCGCGTTCGCACGGTGATTGTTACCGCGTTTTCGACGAGTTCATCAAACGCGACGCTGCCGACGGCATTGCGTGTTGCGGAAGAAAATCTCGGCGTTCCGCCGCACATCAACAGTTTCGTTTTAACCGTCGGCGCAACAGCGAATCAAAATGGAACTGCTCTATATGAAGGAATCACTGTTTTGTTTTTGGCGCAACTGGCAGGCGTTGATTTAACGCTCGGACAACAATTGATGGTCGTTTATCTGGCTATCTTGGGCGGCATCGGAACGGCTGGAGTACCGTCGGGTTCAATTCCTTTTATTATCGGTATCTTAGCGATGATTGGCGTAAATCCCGCGTTGATTGCGATTATTCTCGGCGTGGACAGGATTCTCGATATGTGCCGAACGACTTTGAACGTCGTCGGCGATTTAACGGCGGCAACCTTCGTAGCACGGTCGGAAGGATTTGAGCTTTTACAAACTCCGAAAAATGTAGAGATTGGTTAATTTTTAAGGGAGAGTGATTTTGTTCAGAGTTACGTTCTCAAGTGTGATTTGTTAAAATTATCTCGCCTAAATGCGTAACACTGAATGATTGAGAGGTAAAATTATGATGAACGTTCAGCCACAACCCCGACGGCTTCGATTTAGCGTTGATGATTATTACAAGATGATTGAACTCGGAATGCTCAAAGACTATGAGAAAGCCGAAATCATCGAGGGAGAATTAATACAGAAAATGCCGATAGGAGATAAACACGCCGCCGTAGTAAATACTTTAAACAGATTTTTCATCAAAAATGTATCCGACGATATTTTGGTGAGCGTTCAAAATCCTGTTCGCTTAACCGATTATGACGAGCCTGAGCCGGACATAGTTTTGGCAGACTTAACGAAATACAACGGCAAACGCCATCCGCGTCCGCCGGAAATTCTTTTAATCGTAGAAGTTTCCGATTCGACGTTGAAATATGACCGCGACACCAAACTTTCGCTTTACGCCGAAGCCGAAATCCCTGAAGTCTGGATTGTAAATTTGAAAAATGACATTATCGAAGTTCATCAAAAACCGAGCAGCGGCATTTATCAATTGGCGCAGATTTTCAAACGCGGCGAAGTTTTGCAATCGGAAAGTTTATCGAATTTAAAACTGGAAGTTGATAAAATTTTAGGTTAAAACAAGGAGTTCAAAAATGTTTCCAATCGGTGACGACAATTCAGACCGCATAATTACGCCGTATGTTAATTACGCATTTATTGCGATTAACATTCTGGTTTTTGTTTTTCTGCAGGGCTTGGGCGGTAACGAGGCTTTCAGCTACGCTTTTTCGCTGGTGCCGCAGGAAATCACGACCGGCGTTGATATTACCGGCGTTCAGATAATCCGCGATTCGCTTGGAAATACAGGGCAGATTCAGCATTACGCCACGCCTCTGCCGGTTTATTTTAATTTTTTGAGTTCGATGTTTATGCACGGCAGCATAATGCACATTTTCGGCAATATGCTGTTTTTGTGGATTTTCGGCGACAATATAGAAAATCTCATCGGTCACGTTCGCTATGCGATTTTCTATATCGTTTGCGGCTTTGCCGCCGCGCTCGGACAAATCGTGATGGATACGGATTCGATTATTCCGATGTTGGGAGCTTCGGGGGCGATTTCGGGAGTTCTCGGCGGTTACTTGCTTTTGTTTCCGACGCGCCGCGTCCGTGCGCTTTTGTTTAATATTTACACCACCGTTCCGGCGTATATCGCGCTCGGAATTTGGATAGCCTATCAAATAATTTCCGGTTATTTGACACCTGCGGGAACGGGCGGCGTAGCTTACGCGGCGCACATCGGCGGATTCGTCGCCGGATTAGTTTTGATAAAAATTTTTGCTATCGGAAGGCAAAAATAAAAACGTCTTTTTTTAGCAGACGATTAACTTAACAAAGAAAGGATTTTCTCAGATGAAATGGTTTTTCGCCCTTAATGAAAAAGGCAATGAATTTAACAATTATGCCAAAATGCTCAAAGTCGCCGTTTATACGGCGCAAAAATTCACTTCGCTGAAACCTTATTTTTTATATGACGGCGAAGAGAACGATTTGACCGAATGGCTGCGAACCAGATACGTCGAAATTATTCGGCGTCGCTCTTTTCTTTACGACGAATTGCAAAAAATCGCCGATGACCGACGCGACCAAAATTTTCTGGCAATCGGCGCGGGGGCTTTTCTGCGAACCGAGATTCCGCGAATCACCGAAGAATTAAAAATCAACGACCGATACGTTCTTTACACCGATGTTGATGTGATGTTTATGTCGGAAGTCGAAGATTTGAAAAATATGCGTCCGAAGTATTTTGCAGTCGCGCCCGAATATCACATAAAAAAATATCGAGCAATGAATACGGGCGTAATGATAATGAACTTAGAAAATCTTCGTAGTAATGATGTCGAATTTCGCCGGTTTATGATGAAAAAAATAAAAAAGTTGGTAGATAAGCGTTGGGATCAAGGAGCATATCAAATTTTCTATAAAAATTTATTCAACTTTAAATGGGACAAATTACCGGTCGAATATAATTGGAAGACTTATTGGAAAGAAAATTCGCAGGCGAAAATAATTCATTTTCACGGACCGAAACCGTATCAAAAAGAGTTGTTGTTTTCGCCGAATCCGCCCGAACATCTAAAACCGCTTCTCGTTTTTATTACGCCAAATTACGCGAAACTTTCTCGGCTTTGGAATGAATTTTACGAAGCGGCAATTAGCGAGGAAAAAGTTTTTACCAATTTTCAAACAAATCTTTAACCGGACTAATAAAACCTTTTGAAAACCGATTGTAGCGACCGGTGGAAAATTCTTTAATTATCGGTGAAATTCGTTTCAATCTTTCCGACGGAAGATTTTTCCTTGCTTCGTAATGCTCAATCATTTGATTTCCTTCTTTAATAAAAGATTCGGTTAATTCATCAATCCGAATCTCCGCTCCTTTCTTTTGAAACTGCGGGTGAGATTTGATGATTTCCGCAAATTTAATTAACCTTTCCTGCTCTTTTTGCTGGAAACTGATTGATTCTGCATATCTTTCGCGCCTGGTCGTTTCCTTTATTTTTTGTTTATATTTCCAATCAATTCCAAGCTGCTGATTGGTGTGCTGCCGATAAAATATCGAACTTTCTTCGAGAAAACCGATGTCAGTGTTTGCTGCAATCACCAAAGCTATCCAAGCGTCGTGAATTGTATTGGGAATGCTGTTCGGAATCGGTGAAAACACTTCTCGAAAAGTCGTCCGAAAAGCCATCGTCGCACCGGTTACGACATTTTTTTTGAGCAAAACTTCAAACATTTTTCCCTCCTTCGCCCTTCGTCTTTCTTCAGGTGTGAAAGAAAACTCCCAAAGCCGATGTCCGAGCGGTTCGAGATTTTCGCTGACGAGTTCGGCATCGGAAAAAACCATTCCGACGTTTTTCGACTGTTCAAACAAAGCGGTAAATTTTTCCAGTTTTTTCGGAAACCAAACGTCGTCTTGATCAGAGAGAAAAACAAGATCGCCCGTGCAAAGCGAGATTGCTTTTTCAAAGTTTTTAGTCGAGCCGAGATTTTCGTCGTTCACGTGAAGAGAGACAGAAAATGGAGCGACTTCGGCAAATTTTTCGATGATTTCAACCGTCGCGTCGCTGGAACGGTCATCGCAGACGATTAATTCGTCGGGCGGACGAGTTTGCAGCAGAAAACTTCTCAGTTGTTCGGGCAAAAAATTTGCGCCGTTGTAAGTGCAAAGCGCGATGGAAACTTTATTCATCTTGACCGACTTTTTTTATTCCTTTTTTCATCAATCCGCCGATGCCGTCCGTTTTCAAGATTCGATAAAGCCGCATCGTTATCGAGTTGCGGACAATCTGCTCGTAGGATTCGAGCGCTTTGACGCGATTTTCCAAAGTCGCGATATGGCTTTCCTGAGCGTGAAATTTCCGCACCGCTTCAATCCGCGAACCGAGTTGATAAAAGAATTCCCGAATCAACCGCGTTTCGTTTCCATTAGCTTCAAATAAAAACTTCAATTCATTTGTAATTTCTCCGCCGACGGCTAAAACGCCTAAACCGTGTCCGTGCAAAAACTCGAAGTGCGGATATTTTTCCTTTACATTCGCCCAAAACTTCCACACGCCGAAACCGCGCTCGCGGACATTCGTATCGTGGAAAAGCACGATTCCTTTTTCGCTCATTTTCGGCAACCACGTTTGAAAATCGTGTTGGACGGCTTCAAAAGTGTGAAAACCGTCAATGTGAAGCAAATCAATTGATTGGTCGGCGAAATGTTCTAAGGCATCGTCAAACGTAGATTGCACAAGACGCGAAAAATCGGCGTAAAGTGGGTCGTGATGAGCGCGAAGTTCCGCCAAACCACCTGCTTCCAGTTTGCCCGCGTGGTCGTCGCCTTGCCAGGTGTCAACCGCAAACGCCCGCGTTTCGAATTTCAGAAATTTAATCGCCTGGCAAAACGCACAATAGGAAGCGCCGCGAAACGCTCCGAGTTCGACGAAAACTTTCGGACGCGTCGCGCTAACTAAAAACATCGCCAACGGAACGTGTTCAGCCCACGCCGTTTCCGCCTGCCAAAGCGGATATTCCAAACAAATCGGATGCTCCAAAGGATTTATCATCAGTTATCAGCGGGCAGTTACCAGTTCTCAGTTATCAGCAAAGTCAAGAGAAATTTATAGCTGATAACTGTTGACTGTTCACTGCCTAACGGTTTCCCTTTCAAGAATCGGGCTAAAGCTTCGTCCACGATGAGAATTTCCGGCTCCAGATGAGCGGCGACGGCAAACGCGAGGCACATATACATTCCCGACGAATAATGCTTAACGGGTGTGTCGAGAAACTTTTCGATTTCTGAAAAAGCGACGATTTCATCGAATTGCCTTTCGATTTCCGAGCGTTTCATTCCAAGAATCGCGCCGTTTAAAAAATATTTTCGCGTCCGGTTAATTCATTGTGAAAACCCGTGCCGACTTCTAATAAACTCCCAACGCGCCCGTGCAGTTCCGCTGTGCCGCCGGTCGGTTTGGTGATGCGCGAGAGGATTTTCAAAAGCGTGGATTTACCCGCGCCGTTGTTGCCGATGATGCCGAGAGTTTCGCCTTCTTCAAGCGAAAAGCTGACATCGCGCAACGCCCAAAGCTCGTCTTTCTCTCTGGAAAACGTCGGGCGGCTGACAAAGTTCATCACCGCGTCGCGCAAAGAATCAGCCTTTGCCCCGCCTAAGTAATAAAGTTTCGATAAATTTTCGGCTTTGATAACTGTCCGCATTTTTCCGGTCGTGTAATCAAAAAGTTTAGAGTTCAAACTTAGGTTTGTCTATGTTGGGAGACGAACAAGCTAAAGTTTGAACTCTAAACAAATTACGCGCGGTCGCCTAGTAAATCTTAAAGCTGTATTCAACAATTTTAATTTGCGAAATTGGTTTTTCGTTTTCTTTAGCAGGTTCAAAAACTATTTTCTGGGCGGCATTGCCGGCGTTTTCATTTAATCCGTAGCCCAAGCCTTTCAGAACAATCGTATGCGTCACGCGCCCTGAGCCGGCGAAAAGAACCAGTACGGTAATTGAGCCGCTAACTTGTGCCTCACGCGCCTTGTCAGTATAACTGGGAAGAGGTTTGGACAAAATCCTCAAAGGCGTGACGTTCGGATTCGGCAGAGTCTGAGCGGCGGGCAAAGCTAAATTAGCGTTTTTTCGCCGGCTGTAATAATCGTAGAAAGCGTTAACGGCTTCCAATCTTTCTTGCTGAATCTGCACTTGCGAGTTGTTCTTGCAATTCTTTAAACAGTTCTCCAAAACTTCTTTCGATTCAGTCAGCCATTTCGAGTTTTCCTCCGACTTTAGATTGACTCCGATGCCTCTCCCGAATTTTGAGAGCATCGCGTCAGATTTCAAAGTATAAGCCGAAGCGTAATCGGTATTAGCGGCAATCGCCCGGTCAGCATCGCTGATTGCTTCGTCGTATTTCGCTTCCAAAATAGCAGCAGAGCCGCGAACATAATAAGCGTCTGCGCTTTGCGGATTGAGCATGATAGCCTTTGTGCTTTCGTCTCGCGCTTTGCCTAATTTGTTACTTAAAAGATAGGCGTAAGCTAAATTGGTTTGGTAAATCGCGCTTTGCGGATTTAAGCTAACCGCCTTTTCGATAGCTTTGACCGCTTTTTTCAAGCTGTTGATTTTTATGTAAGCCAATCCCAAATAATTCCAAATTTCCGCGTCGGTTTTCGTCTTCTTGGTTGTCTGTTCCAGAGCGGCGACGGCTTCTTTATTTTTTCCTTGCTTGAAAAGTTCAATTCCCTTTTCGCGTTCGGCTTGAGCGAAAGCAAAACTGCCACAGAACAGAACTAAAAGAAAAAATAAAAAAGATTTGTTATATACAAGTTTCATAAGTTTTTCCAAACGATTAGACGCAACAAAATTCTAACCTCTAAACTTTTTGAAAACAAGAAACAAGCGAAGGCAATTATAATTGTCGAAAAATCGCCGACTTACAAAATTTAAAGATAGAAAATCCGCTTGAGAAATCTTTTAAATATTATCTTGATTTAATTAAAACTGTCTTGTAAATAATTTTTTATAAAACAAAAATTCCATATTCTCTTTTGCCGTCTATTCCTGTTTGATGTAAAGTGTTGAAGCAGTTCTTTTTTCGAATGTTACACAAACTAGAGAACATTGATTTGAACACGCTTTCGTGATTATGGAACAGCAAATCGTTTTTAACATCTCCCATCATCCAAGATTCAATTTTAAAGTTATTACAAAAACAGATGGTCAAAAATCACGCTGAATTTATGCTGAACGAGGTTTGTAAAAATTGCAGGGCGAGAGTCTTTTTGTTTTTGCTGTTAGTTGGTTGGTTCGGCGCAACGGCGAGCGCACGTCACTCCGCCCCCGATTTTTTTACTTACGCGGAATTGACAACACTTTACGAACAGGAAATTGTTTCCCAGCCGCTCGAAAGCAAACTCAACCGTTTGCTGACGACTCCGTTTGTGGACAATTCGCACGCGAGCGCAATACCTCTTCACTTTTCCCAATCCTCAAAACTCGGCAATTTTATGCGCGTCGTCCAATGGAATGTCGAGCGCGGATTGGAATATGAGGCAATCGAAGCGGCGTTCAAGAGTGAATCTCAGTTTGCGGCATTACTAGACGAGGAAAAATTTCCGCTGCAAAGTGAAAAGCGACGTGAAGCATTGGAGCAAGCCGCGATGCTACGCGCAGCGGATGTCATTATTCTCAACGAAGTTGATTGGGGTATGAAGCGCACGGAATATCGCCATATTGCCGCTGATTTAGCTGAACATTTAGGAATGAATTATGCTTTCGGTGTGCAGTTTGTCGAGCTTAGCCCGGTTCAGCTCAGTCAAGAACCGAACCACGCCGGTGCGGTAGAAAACGAAATCTTAAATCTCGTCAAAGTTGACCCGGCGCGTTACAAAGGTTTGCACGGCATCGCTATATTAAGTCGCTTTCCGCTTGAAAATGTCCGCCTCGTGCCATTCAAATATCAGCCTTACGATTGGTATAAAAGCGAGAAAAACGGCGTGAGTATGCTGGAAAACGGCAGAAGGAAAATCGCCGAAAAAGTTTTTCTTCAAAAAACCTTGCGCGAAGTTCGGCGCGGCGGACGCGCAACTTTGCTCGCTGATATTGCTGACGCGCGGTTGCCAAACGGGCGCGTTACAATCGTCGCCACGCACGTTGAAAACCGCACCAAATCCGCTAATCGAGTCAAACAGCTTAATGAATTACTCGGTATGGTTAAAGAGTTTAATCACCCGGTCGTCGTCGCGGGCGATATGAACACTTCGACTGAAGATTTAACGCCGACCACTTTTCGGCGCGAACTCCAGAAGCGTTACGGCGAGCCGCAATACTGGATTAGAAAAGGCATCTGCTACGCGCTCGGCATCGGATTGATTGAAGACTTCGTATTGGACGGAATGACTTTTTGGCGGAAACAAGCCGACCCGACCGTGCGCCATATTCCGCTGCTGGCACCGAATTCCGAAAGAAAGTTTTTCACGACGCTCGAAAACTTTCGTTTCGCAGACGGCGGCGCATTCGATTTTCGCGGCGATTCCTCGCGTTCGGTTGATGAAAAAAGTAAAACCCTTTCAAACTCAAACGAACGCGGCAGCAAAGGCTTCGTTACAACTTATCGAGTCACTCGCCCGATAAAGTTCGTCGGCAAATACAAGCTCGACTGGATTTTCGTTAAGCCCGCCGATTTAAAAAAGCCGACTGCCCGCAACGATTCTTACCGCTTCGCACCGCACTTCGGGCGAACGCTAACGCACATCAACGAAGTCGTCGAAGACCGAATTTCCGACCACCGCCCGATACTTGTTGATTTGCCCCTCAATGAACCGCCGCTCAAAACAGAAAAAGCGCAACAAAACGATAACTAACAGCGTGCTTGGCTAAATGTTATGAAAATGAAAGCTAAGTTTACTTACAAATCGGAAGTGACCTGGATACTAATATTTGGATTGTTGGGTCCGGTAATTGGCTTTTTGAGTATAATAATCATTTGGATTTTGAATCTTTTATAAATTAAATGTTGTCTTTGAGCCAAGCAATAACCAAATTTCTGAAATCAATAAAGGTCAACTCAGCTTTGTCTTTTCTAAATGTTTGGCAATAAAGAGGCAAGTCATCTTCAAACAAATGATAACGTTCGGCTATTTTTGAGCCGCTCGGTATTCTCACATCGGATACGGAATCATTTAACCAATTTCTGACCGCTTTGATAAGTCTGTCGGCTTTATTTCCGTGTGATGAAATGTCTTGTCCCGCAATATCCGAACAAAATTTTTGATAGCGATACGATTCTATATCCAATATTAGACAAAGTTTTTCTTTTTGTTTTTTATTGCCAAATCGTTTTGCGCCTAAAAAGTAACCTAACTCTAAGCTCGACTTTATCCAAATTAGGTTACAAAGCAGAGCGTTTCTGTCAAACATTTCATTAATGAGCGAGGTATTTTTATCATCTCCACCTCATTTGGCGATGTTTGAAAACTCCTCTCTTCCCATAAA
>MWVV01000636.1_pt1 | contig 12897 bp, 10 predicted proteins | sample 1047281 | NCBI WGS metagenome assembly MWVV01 (sample SAMN06349986, study PRJNA376086) | soil metagenome | isolation source: PT-2 sample Antarctic (ecotone) soil | place: Antarctica | collected 2015-01-13 | reverse complement strand
CCCTTGTATGGCTCCAGTTAACCATAAAGCTTTTGTTCTGCGTAAATTCTTCCTTGGTAAATCCTGAACGGTTTAAGATTTTAGTATTCTGAATTGAAAAGTTTAGTCCGCCATTATACCTATAGCGCTGGGTGTACCGCGAGGCTGTATTTATACTCCATCCGCCATAACTGTATATATTGCTTCTTATAGTTACATCAAAATTATCGCTGAGTACTTTATAAAATCCCAACCCTTCTAATCCTAAACCAAAATCTTCATTAGCTGCAAATTGGGGCGGCAAAAAGCCCGAATGCCTGCCTCTGTTTAAAGGATAAATTCCAAAGGGTATTCCAACAGGAACAGGCACTCCTTCAAACTCCGGAAATGCAGGTCCTGATACAGCTAACTTCTTATTTATGATCTTCATTTTGCGGGTGCGAAATGCAAAGTGAGGAGTATCAAGATTACAAGTTGTAAATCTGCCCCGCCATGCGTACAATGTATTATTATCTATCTTTTTTATAGTGTTGGCATAAACATACATTTCACCTTCCTGCAGGTATGTGCTTTTGGTTAATCCCTTTTGCGAACGAAGATTAAAGAAAATCGAATCACTGTTGGTTGCCATCTCACCTTGTGTAAGCTTTGGATTATTTAAAGGATTACCTATTGTATCTTTTGCCCCATAAGCCTTTATCATTTGCGTTGACTGATCAAGATTAATGATGGCTGCATTTACTTCAATATCTGTGTACTTTGTAGTAGCTTTTCCATACAAAATAAATTGCTTGCTTGGTATAAGTAATACTCCACTATCGGAGGCGGAATATGAGATAGGAGCATCTAAAGAGTCCTTCGATAACTTTAAATTAAAAGTATCTGTAACCTGAACAAGGCTATCATTTTTTGTAGTATCACTGAAGGCAGAAACTGTTGAGTTTATTCTTCTGTTTGAGGTATCGGTTCTGTGTAATGTAGTATCATTTAGTCTTCTTTTCGTTGTATCAGCAAATCTTATTTTGGTAGTATCAGTTAATCTTTTTTTAGTGGTATCAATACCACCGGAAGACCTTTTTATTTTTGTTGTATCGGCAAATTCTGTAAATGATTTTATGAGCAACCTGCCTGCGTAATGTTTTTTATTTAACTGGGTAGTTATTATGAAAACAATAGCAATTATCGGTAAGGCTGAAAAATTTTTTAAACTAACTTTACATCGATTGCTCATAAGTAGTTAAACAAATTTAATGTTTATAGGTATTAACGATGTGTGAAGATTAACTTGACAGAAAGATTAACTTTTTAGAAATAGTCCCCCTGAAATTCATAATATGCTGAACCGATTCTTATCAGTACTTCTTCATTTTTTTTTAATAATATTCTTCACTTCTTTTACAACTTCTCCTGAAAAAAAACTTCAGAAACAAGCTTTAAAAACAATAGTCATAGATGCGGGGCATGGCTTGCCCAACAGAAATGCCGAAGGGAAATACAGTTACGAATCGGCGCTCACCCTTGCAATGGCTTTAAAGATTGGCGATCGGCTTAAAGAAGTTTTACCCGATTGCAAGATTATATTTACAAGAACGGATGAAAATCTCCCCGCAGGATTTACTGATCCCAAAAAAGCGAACCGTTACAGGGCGCAATTTGCCAATGATAATCATGGAGACCTTTTTATATCTATGCATGTTAACAATTTGGACCCTCGTTATCAAAGAAGGATTGAAGGATACAGAGAGCAAACTTATTATGTATATGTAGGTAAAGGAAAGAAAAAGAAGAAAGTGCAGAAAACAAGGTCGGTGCCTATTTATAAATCTTATAAATTGCCCTGCAGCCGCAAAGGCACAGAAACCTATATTTGGGCAATCAATAAGTACGATCAAAAGCAGCAATCTGTTGGCTCAAGAGATGCGGAGGAATTAGCTGGCGAATCCGACTCTTCATCTACAGATAACTATTTCTTTGATTCTCCTGAGGCCAAAATTTTAGCCTCGCTTCGAACTAAAAAATATTTTGATCAAAGCCGAACTATAGCGGGTTACGTTGAAGAAGAATTTAAAAAATTAGGTCGCTCAAGCGAAGGTGTAAAGCAAAGAAATAATGAAGGCATTTGGGTTTTGCAGGCTACTAATATGCCAAGTATATTGGTGGAAACCGGGTTTATTTGCAACGAAGAAGAAGAGGATTACCTGAACAGCGAAAAAGGCCAGAACGAAGTTGCTTATGTTGTAATGAGAGCTGTATTAAGATATAAACATTTTCTGGAAACCGGATCAGGAAATATTCCGGAAGATGTAACAATAAAATAAACCGATAAAAAACGAATTGTCAGTACCTGCAAAGAAAATGACAGATAAGTCGAATAACAAAAGCTGAGAATACATGAAGCGGAATTTGATGTTTGGCCTGAGCATGCTTCTACTATGTCTTCAATCTACTTTGCTATTTGGGTTTAGATTAAATTATCAAAAGGCGAAATTAAAAAAGGTAGTTATAGATGCCGGGCACGGGGGCCACGATGTTGGAGCTTCGGGAAGATTTTCAAAAGAAAAAGAAGTATCGCTTGCCGTCGCGCTCAACCTAAGCAAGATGCTTCGCGAAGAACTGCCGGGAATGGAGGTTGTTCTTACCCGCACTACCGATATTTATCAATCTCCGCCAACAAAGGCTAACATTGCAAATTTTAATAAAGGCGATTTATTTATAAGTATACATTGTAACAGTGCGGCGCCCAGAAAACACTCCGAGATCAGCGGTTATAAGACAGAAGTTTATTATACCGGTAAAGGCCGCAAAAAGAAAAAACACACCAGAAAAGTTCCGCAATACCGGCATTGGACAACTCCAAATCCGGCAAAAGGAACAGAAACATACATTTGGGGTGCACATAAAACGGATATGAAAGAAAGGGCTATGCGTGAGAATGAGTCTCTTTATCTTGATAGTGCTACAGCCAATTTTGTTAAAGACTTCGATCCCAATTCGCCCGACCGCATGATACTTTATTCATTAAAGACACAGCAATATTTTAACCGCAGCGCCAATCTTGCTTTATCTGTTGAGGAAGAGTTTAGAAAAGTGGGAAGAATAAGCCGCGAAGCACAACAACGCCAGGCAGGTATTTGGGTGCTGCAGGCAGTTGCGATGCCAAGTATCCTCGTAGAAACAGGTTTCATCAGCAATCCCTCTGAAGAAGCTTATTTAAATAGCGAGCATGGGCAAACTGAGATTGCCCGTTGTATAACAGAGGCGTTGAAACGTTACAAAAGCTATATTGAAAGCCAGGGAACTTAGTAAAGATTTGTAACAGTAATCACCCCTGATTTTGTACTGCGCACAAAATCGTCCCTTCCTTCGAAAAGGAGGGGAAATAGAGCTTAATATTTCCCCGCCTTTTCAAGGAGGGGACCGACTGATAAAACTTGTTTTATCAGTCAGGGGTGGTTAGACTACTCCTTACCTTTAAACACTTAATTTCGCTTTAGCAAAAATTTTGCATCTATAGAACTTTAACTACAGATATTTACCAAAAGTTTTTTTCATGAAGATTTCTAATGAAACCAAAGTTGGCGCATTAACTGCTTTAGCGATCACACTTTTAATATTGGGATTTAATTTTTTAAAAGGGAAAAGCCTGTTCAAAACAGGCACCTTTGTTTACGGTAAATTCAAGAATACAAAAGGAATAATGACTTCGAACCCTGTTCTTATAAACGGGTTAGCAGTAGGCTCAGTGTACGAATTGGAAGCAACTGGTAAGAGTGTTGATACGATCGTAATTGCAATTAAGCTAAATAGAGAATTGAATATTCCTGTAAATTCTATAGCATCCATTAAAGAGAATCCATTAGGTGCATCAAGCATAGATATTAGTATGGGCAACAGCAAAACATACATTAAAAATCATGATACTATTCCCACTATCGATGCACCAGGGCTGCTTGGCGATGTAACAACAAAATTAACTCCGGTGGTAGACCAGATAAAGGTTACCGTACAAACACTTGACTCAGTATTAAGAAACGTAAATAGTGTTTTTGATCCTTATACAAAAAACAATGTGCAGGATGTTGTTGCTAATACCAATCGTTTAACGGCAAGCTTGCTTTTATCTGCTGCTACATTTCAAAAAATAATGAGCGATCAGAACGGAGCATTGATAAAGTCCATGGACAATGTAAATTCTTTTACCCGTAATCTTGCCGGCAACAACGATAAGATCAGTTCAACTTTAGCAAATCTTGAAACCACTACAACTAATTTATCAAAAGCAGATATAAATGGTACTGTCGCATCGTTACAGGGAAGTATTGAACGGCTTAATGCTGCGGTATCAAAAATGGATAGTAAAGACGGCTCGATAGGCTTATTGCTGAACGACAGGCAGATTTATGATAACCTTGCAAATACAACCCGCAGTCTAAACACTTTAATGGACGATCTTCGTGTTAATCCAAAACGATACGTAAGCATATCAATTTTTGGAAAGAAAAACAATGGTAACTACTTAACTAAACCCTTACCTGCGCCCGCCGTAAAAGACACTTCAGCCGCACCTGTCACACTTAAAGAGTAAAATGCATAAGAATATTTATATTCATTTAATCTTAGCCGTTCTATTTATAGTAACGGCTTTTCCTTGTTACGCACAGGTTAACACCACAGATACCTCGGGCAAAAGGCTGGATATAGATTGGGCAGACAGGCTAACTTCAAAAAAAATAGATGGCGTTGGAGACTTTCTTTCAGTTGCAGGAAATGTAAGGCTAAGGCAAGGAACTACCCTGTTTTATTGCGATAGCGCTGTGCTTAACCAAACTGCTAATACATTTCAAGCATTTGGAAATATTCATATTAATGATAACGATAGTGTTCATACCTATTCACAATACTTAAAATACCTTGGTAAGGAAAAGAAAGCATTCCTGAAAAATAAAGTACGGCTAACGGATGGCAGGGCTGTATTAACTACCAACGAACTGGAATATAATACCCTTACCAAAATCGGAACTTACTATAAAGGCGGAAAGGTTGTAAATGGTAAATCCGTTCTTACGAGCACCGAAGGTTATTACTATGGCGAGACAAGGGATATATATTTTAAAAAGAAAGTGCTGTTAGTTGATCCTGAATACAAGGTAACTACCGATACACTTTTATATAACACTTATACACAAATTTCAAGATTTACAGTACCAACAAAAATTGTAACCGGCAAGCGCACTATCAAAACATCTGAAGGATATTATGATATGCAAAATAAAAAGGCCATGTTTGGCAAAAGACCTGTAGTAGATGATAAGGATTATACACTTACAGCAGATGATATGGCTTTTGATGATTCCACAGCTTTCGGCGAAGCGCAGGGAAACGTAGTTTACCAAAGTAAAGATACTGCTAATGCCATGGCCATGCTTGCCAACAACATAAAGATTAACCAAAGAACAGGGGCTGTACTTGCAACACAAAAACCGTTAATGATTATTAAGCAAAATAGGGATAGCATTTATGTTAGTGCAGACACATTGTATTCTGGAAAGCTTACAGAATTAGAGAAGACACGCCCCGTTCCTGATATTACCGATACAACAATAATTACTAAAAACAAAACCAAGAACCCTGCTGACAGCAACAGCAACCGTTTCTTTGAAGCTTATTTTAATGTAAAAATTTTCAGCGACAGTTTACAGGCTATTGGTGATAGCATGTTTTATAGTTTTAGAGATTCTGCCTTTCGTTTATTCAAAAACCCCGTTGTTTGGGCACAGGAAAACCAGATTGTTGGCGATACAATTTATTTATACACCCAGAACAAAAAACCCAGACGGTTTTATGTTTTTGAAAACGCATTAGCTCTAAATAAATTAGAAAGAAACTTATACAACCAGGTAAAAGGAAACACGATAAACGGGTATTTTGAAAACGGGAATGTTAACTTTTTTAAAGCCAAAGGAAACGCCGAAAATATTTATTATGCTGCCGACGACAACGGCGGTTTTATAGGCGCCAACCGCTCCACCTCCGATGTTATTGATGTTTACTTTGCTGACCGCAAACCAAACAAAGTTGTGTTGCGAAACAACCTGGAGGGCACTATAACACCCATGAGGCAAATCAATTACACTGAGTTTAAAGTTCGCGGCTTTAAATGGCTTGACGACAAAAGGCCAAAAACTAGGTACGAGTTGTTGGGGCAGTAATTTGTATTTTCTCACGCAAAGTTTCGAAGGAGCAAAAGGCGAAAAGCTTCTCCTTTGCATCTTGGCGGTGTGTCACGAATTAATGTGAATAGGCGGATTATTCTACGCTTGAGAAGCAAGTACAACATAAGAAGCATAAAGCAGCTTCTTAAAAAGTTACAGGTCATATAACAAGAGAATCCGAAATTGTTCTACCATTAGCAAAAAGAAGTAAAACATGGATTTAGATAACAAAAGCCGTATAAATTAAGAGGTTCAAGTACGGTTTTGTGAGTGGCTTGGGCGGAATGCCCTTGCGTACTCGACTGTATGTGGTATAACACGTAGAATTTCGAATAGTATTACGGAACAGGATCGTAACCATGACCGCCCCAGGGATTACATTTTGTAATACGTTTTATAGATAACCAACTACCTTTAAAAAGGCCGTGCTTTTGTAAAGCCTCTTTAGCGTATTGAGAGCAGGTAGGCGTAAACCTGCATTGTGAACCAAGTAAAGGAGAAATACCAAGCTGATAAATTTTAATTAGCAGTACAAAAGGGTAGGTAAGTATTTTAGAAAACTGTTTCAACTTATTAAAACTGTTTAAAAAGCTTGTCTGTTAACTTTTGCAAAATCACCTCCATCTTATTATTCAATTCAGCAAAAACTGGTAATTCTTTACTTGTATAAATAAAAAAAACAGCCACCGATTTATTTTGTTCTTTCAAAAAGTTTTGGAGGGGCAGCTTCTGTAAACGATAGACTTCGCGCAAAACTCTTTTAACACGGTTTCTATCTACGGCCTTTTTAAAATTACGGCTGCTTACTGTTACCCCTGCCTGCAATGTTCTGGTAGGATCATCAACAAAATTGTACAATACTTTTACCGGATAAACAGAAAAGCTTTTTCCTTTGCTGAACAAATGCTCCGTCAGCTTTTGACTTTTAAGTCGTTCCTGTTTGGTAAATGTATACTGCTTTGCTATGATAAGATTATTTAAAACAAAAGCCCTACCAAAAGATAGGGCAAGTATTTAAAACACGCACCAAGCGATGTTTATTTTAATCTCTTTTCGTCAGATACCGTTAGTTTCACACGTCCTTTCCTACGGCGACTTGCTAAAACTTTGCGGCCATTTGCAGTTTCCATGCGTTTACGAAACCCATGAACAGATTTACGACGGCGACGATGAGGTTGGAATGTACGTTTCATTTTCTTGTTTTTACTAAGCTCAAAAATATAGTTTCGACATCAGCGGTACGTCCCATAAGTACTGCAATGGTGAAAGGACGGCAAAACTATGGCAATTATTTTAAACTTTGAGTGTTAAGATTATGATTTTTTAATGGAGAAGATTTTAAAGAAATAATTTTTGAAACGCAGGCCCAATAGAATACATACTACGCCGAAATCAAAAGAAATCTTTCTATGTTCCTATGCGTATGAGGTAAAACATAAAAAAAATTAAAACAACTTCGAGAGAGAACTTCAGGAAAAATTCTCCTTCACTTCTAAAAAATTTCAAAGCTTATAAATCGATATGTATTGAACAGACAGGGGCGCCATAAAAACGACTGCCATTAGTATCAAATTCTTCAGAAGAGTCTGTGGTGACAAAACTTACTGTTCCATTTCTACTGCAGTAGGATTCTATTTCGTTATGCTTTTGCAGATATTCATTCAGGCTTTCGGCTACAATTCCCCCCTGCGATACAAGTGTGATGTTATTTGGAATAAATTGTTGAATTTTATTTATTATTAATGGATAATGAGTGCAGGCAAGTAAAATAGTATCTATTGTTGTAGAGTGCGAAAGAAGACTGCTAAGATTTTTCTTTATAAAATAATCAGCTCCCGAATTATTATCCTCATTATTTTCAATTAAAGGAACCCACATCGGGCAGGCTTCCTGGTAAACATTTATTTGGGAATAAAATTTTTCAATTTCAAGAAGGTAGGATTTTGATTGCACTGTTCCCTTTGTACCTAAAATACCAATGTTTCCTGTTTTTGAAAATTCGCCGATGCGTTCTATTGTAGGGCGTATTACACCCAATACCCTTTTACCGGGTGCTATTTTTTTCAGATCGTTTTGCTGAATAGTTCTCAATGCTTTTGCCGAGGCAGTATTACAAGCTAATATAACCAATGTACAACCTTGATTAAAGAACCATTGAACGCATTGCAGCGTGTATTGATAAACAGTTTCAAAAGAACGGGAACCATATGGCGCCCTTGCATTATCGCCCAGATATAAATAATCGTACAAGGGCAACTTTGCCACCATTTCTCTTAATACCGTTAATCCGCCGTAACCACTATCAAAAACGCCTATTGGTCCTTTATCTGCCATAAACAAAACTAAAAGAACCATGGCAATATGCATGGTTCTTTTAAGATTAATTACAATTACTATTATTGCTTTTTAGGAGCTGGTCTTGCGGCTCCCCCTGCTGCGGGGGGACGGTTTCCTTGTCCTCCTGCGCCCGATTGTTCTGCAGCAGTCTGGCTTCTAAATTGTTCAGGTACCGGAAGCTTCAATTCCCTAAATACTTTTTCAAAAACATTATCTACGTTAGAGCCTATTTCGTAACTACCGGGCTTAAGAACAACTAAATAATTATTTGCCTTCAATACTTTCTCATAAGCCGGCAATATTCTTTGATATATAGGACCTGCTAACTCTTGCCTTTTTTGATCGCCTTTTTGCTGAGAAATTTGTTGCCAATAAATGATAGTAGATGCAAACTGCGTTCTTTGATCTTTGATATAATTTAAAACGCTTGCAGCCTTTTTTGCCGCAGAATCCGATTTATAAGTACTGTCTAAACGGTTATATTCCCTTACCGCAAAGTCATAATCTGCTCTTAAAGAGTCACGCTCATAAATTTGAAGTAAACTATCAACACCCCTATAACCTGGCATATTCTGCACCATAATGTCAAGATCAAACACACCTACTTTACTTTGTTGTGCATCAGCTTTGTTGGCACAAACGCTCCCTGCAACTGCCAACAACACAAATAAAACTTTTTTCATTTTTTCTTTTTTTTGAGATTTCTGTTCATGTGAAATCAATCGTTTCTAAAAAGCTTCGATAAAACTTCTGCAATTATTAAAAAAGATCGTTACACTGTTTTTGTAGTTTATAATTGATTTTAAATAAACCTAACTTTTGATACCTAATTCCTGTAGTACTTCCGAACTCTTATCCAGTTTAGGGTCGGCAAATATAACCGTAATTCCTTCACTCTTATCAAGCACAAAATCATAACCCTTGTTCACCGCCACTTTTTGAATAGCGTTGTAAACTCTGTCCTGTACAGGTTTTACAAGCTTTTGTCTTTCTTTAAAAAGATCGCCTTCGTAACCAAAACGTTTTTTCTGCAGGTCTCTCACTTCTTTCTCCAGGTTAAATAACTGGTCTTCTCTCTTCTTCTTTAGATCGTCACTTAGCATGTATTGTTCTGCATCATAGTTTCGGTACATCTGGTTAAGTTGTCCCTGCTTATCATCAATTTCTTTTTGCCATTGCTCGCTTGTTTGAGCAAGCCTTTTATCGGCGTCTTTATATTCGGGCATCTTGTCCAGAATAAATTTTGTATCGATAATAGCATAACGCTGTGCCGAAACAGTAGCCGACACCATAACAATGCAAATAGCAATGAATAATATTTTTTTCATACAATGGTATTTGAAGTTTTACAAGTTGTTTTATTCAGGTTCAAAACCTAACATAAAGGTAAAGCGTGCTGCATCTTTTAAGCGGGCATTAGGGGTATATCTATCTAAACCTATACCATAATCAAATCCTAATAATCCAAACATCGGCAAATAAAACCTCATACCCAACCCTACCGATCTGCGAAGTTTGAAAGGATTATACTCTTTCATACTGTACCAACCGTTAGCTGCTTCAAAAAAACCAAGTGCAAAAATTGTACTGCTTGGGTTTAAGCTTAAAGGATAGCGCATTTCTAAGGTGTACTTATTGAAGATGGTGAAGAACTTTGAGGCGCTTTGCTGGTCGGGGTTTATTTTAGGATTACTTGTTTCATACACGGGGTACCCGCGATGGGCAATAATATCATAACCCAATAATGCAAAGTTGTTACTCAAACCTGCATCACCCACCTGGAAACGTTCAAAAGGTGATACTTGAAGACTACTATTGTACCGGCCAATATAACCATATTTAACAGCGGTTTTCAATACGAATTGTTTGTTATGCTCTGCTCCGCTTGGTTTGCCCATAGGCACATACCATTCTCCATTAAATCTCCATTTATGGTATTCAACCAACTGATAAGGGTTGTTATTATTTACCCTGTTAGGATCGATTAAAGAGTAAGGAGGAGTAAACTGCCCGCTCATTAAAAATGATGAACCGCTACTTGGGAAAATAGGCTGGTTTACTGAAGAACGCTGTAACGCAATTTTTACATTAATGTTATTAGATATACCGCTGTCAAAACCCTGGAAAATAGCATACTTGTTTAACTTATAGCGGGTATAGTTTAAAGAAGTAACGAGGCTGAAAAAATCATCAGGCCATTTTAATTGTTTACCCAAACTAACACCAACGCCCGAGGTCTGTATGTAAGAGTCGTTATTAGAATATTGATAAAGTCCCCTGCTATAATCGTAGAGGCCGTTTCTATATTTGGTATCGTACACACTAACAGTAAACGAATTTCTTTTTTTACCGCCTAACCACGGCTCAGTGAATGAGAAGTTATAAGAACGGAACGCTTTACCATTACTTTGAACACGTAAGCTTAACTTCTGCCCGTCTCCTGTTGGTAAGGGATCCCAAGCAGACTTCTTCCAAATGTTCCTGATAGAAAAGTTGTTGAAGGATACGCCTAAGGTACCGGTAAGACCAATTCCCCCGCCCCATCCTGCGCTAAGCTCTAACTGATCGCTCGATTTTTCTTCCACGCCCCAGTTAATATCTACTGTTCCGTCGTCAGGATTTGGATTAACATTTGGGGTGACTTTCTCCTGGTTAAAAAAGCCGAGGTTTACAATCTCCCTTTGTGAACGTATTAAATCAGTCCGGCTGAATTTTTCGCCTGGTATGGTGCGAAGCTCACGGCGAATAACATATTCCTTTGTTTTATCATTACCCGCAATACGAACATTTTTAATTGTAGCCTGCGGACCTTCAATAACCCTTATTTCATGATCTATAGTATCGTTATATACAGCAGTTTCAACAGCTTCAGTTCTAAAGAACAGGTATCCATCGTCCATATATAAACCACTGATATCTCCACCTTCGGGTGAAGCCTGTTTACCTAATTTTTTGTTGAGGGTTTCAACATTATAAACATCTCCCTTTTGTATAGCCAAAATGGTAGCCAAAACACTGTCAGAATATTTTGTGTTTCCACGCCACACAATATTTCCAAAATAATATTTATGGCCTTCATTAACGCTTAAATCAATATTAAGATCACCCTTTGCGTTATAGTATTGAGTATCTTTTACAATAACAGCATCACGGTAACCTAAGGAGTTATAATAATCCAGAATTTTCTCTTTATCCTCTTCATACTTTTTTGAATTAAACTTGGCAGAGGTTAGAAGTTTTAAACGGATATAAGGATCAAGCGCTTCCTTTGTTTTGGTGAAAGAAAGAAAGCCCATTTCGCGGAGATAATTGCCAAAAGTTGTATGATTGCTATCCGCAGCCGCATTATTAGCAGGAGGGTTTAAAGTTATTCTTGTCTTTTCCTTAGTTCCTTTCATTTGTTTTTTCAGCCTGCTTTCCGGAACTGTATTACCTGCAAAAGAAATGTCATTTATTTTTACTTTAGTTCCTTTGACAATAACTAAAGTCATGGTAAGTGCATTCTCGGTTTTTGGATCTTTTGTTTCCAGTATTTCAGTTTTTACACTTCTGAAACCTTTATCCGCATAATATTTTTCAATTGCCTCTACTGCTGACCGGCGCATGTTTTCTGTAATAATTCTTCCTTTAACCAGCCCAACTTTAGGCGTTAGATCTTCAGCCTGGCTTTTAGGAATTCCTTTAAAAATGAAAGAGGATAATCTTGGTCTTTCGGTTACAGAAATTTCAACATGAATATTTGACCCTTCCAGTTTCGTTAAATATATCTCTACGTTACTAAAGTAATTTTGTTTCCATAAATTATTTATAGCTCTTGCAAACTGGTCTCCACCAGGGATTACAATTTCGTCTCCAACATTAATATTTGCAATGGATAAAAGTAATGCCTGGTCGAAAAACTTATTACCAGCTATTGAAACGTTTGCAACCTTGTAACGATGTGGTACTTTTTGCGAATAAATATTTTCGAGGTTAACATCAATTGAAGCAGGTTGGCCCGATGAGTCGGTAGTAACCTGCGCAGATACTCTGCTAAAGCTGCACCATACTACTATTACCGTTAAAAAGAGTTTGTAAACTTTACGCATCAATATCGTATTAGGTTGTTTAGGGCCGGGCTGTTAAGCAGCTTACGGAGGAAAAGACAATCACGAGCAAATTAACGGGAATATTTAAAAGTGTTTGTTAAATAGTTTACCGGTTTCAGGTTGCCTGTTGCCCGTTGTGTTAGGTCGCTGGGAACCAGTACCAGCTAACCTGTTTGCAATTGCTCGTTTATTTTCCCGAACCTTCTTTCTCTGCCCTGAAAATCAAGAATAGCCTCGTAAAGGTTATCTTTTCTATAATCCGGCCAGCGCGTATCTATAAA
>MWVV01000634.1_pt1 | contig 12913 bp, 7 predicted proteins | sample 1047281 | NCBI WGS metagenome assembly MWVV01 (sample SAMN06349986, study PRJNA376086) | soil metagenome | isolation source: PT-2 sample Antarctic (ecotone) soil | place: Antarctica | collected 2015-01-13 | reverse complement strand
CGAGTAATAATCGCGTATGCAAACTGCATATTCTGGGCTATCTCGCGGACAGCCTAACTGAGCGTCGTTCGGCTTTAAGATAAAGTTCGGATAAGGATTTGTCGGATATGGTTCTTCAAATTGTTCGACCAGCCACGTTGTCAGTGGTATGCGGCGAAGTCTCGCATCAAGCTCGGGGGTCGGACCAAATGTCGCCTGCTCCATAAAACGCTTGCGGTCGCCGGAATGCAAACGACTAGTATTTTTAGCTTGTTGAGCTTCCTCGGCTTGTTCGATTGGCGCGGGAGTTGGAATCGCGCCCGCATCATCTTTAATTTCGCCGCCTTTTTTACCGATTCCCAAACGTACCCGATTACTCGTCAAACCGCGCCACGAAACACCAACCAAAACGTCTCCGTCTAACAACGGCTTATCCCAAAAACCCGATTCGTCTTTGAGGCGGACGGTCAGGGCATAAATCCACTCACGACCTTGAATCGGCTCGACACTTAAAACAGGAAAACGATACTTCCTGCCTTTAGCGTCCTCAACATAAACGCGCAGACTGTTCGCTCCTTCCTCATTCGTCAAATCTAAATTTGTTACATAAAGTAAAATTGTCGTATCCGCATAAAAAGCTTTGCTGCGATTTTTTGCTAAGTTGTCATTCAAAGACCGGTCTATTTTAGTCGCGAGCGCGCGGGTTGAATCTTTTTCACTGATCAAGATCGGGGTTGGCGAATCAGGATCCGAATCTTCCTGGGCGAGCGTTGGGAAAGCCAGTAAAAAAACTACCATACCTGCACTTAGAATCTGCCGCCAGAAGCGTGATGTTCTTTTTATCATTCCGTCTCCTCCAAATATTTCCACGGGTAAAATATGTTCTTGTGATTGATGCCAAATATAACGATGGGTGGGAAAGTATCGTTAAATAGTATTCTATAGATTGAAATATAAAATATTTGACGAGAAAACACAAGATTTTCAAATTGGTTTTTGATTTTTTCAAGTAATAATAAAGTCGTCGTGTGAATTTAGACGAGGCAATTGATGATTTAGTCTAAAAATGTCAAAAATTTTCAAGAATATTTTTATCAAATAATCTTTGCGGTTAAATCATAAGATATGACTCAAACATATTTTCTCGAAAAGCCCTTAAACTTCAGCTTCAAACATACCGTTTTCAGTCACGGTTGGTATGATCTTCCGCCGTTTGAATTAGACAAAGAGAGTTGGCGTTTGAGCTACGTTTTCAGCGATGAAAAAAATACTGAACGAGCGACGGCAACTGTTTGGGAGGCAGAAGATAAGTTAAAAATCGAAGTGTCGGTTAAAAAATTGAATGAACAATTTAAGAAAAAGATTTTGCGCGACGCGCGGCATATTTTGCGGCTTGACGATGATTTAAGCGAATTTTATAAATTGGCGAAACTCGAAAAAGAATTTCTCTGGATTGCCGAAAATAACGCGGGTAGACTTCTTCGTTCGTCGACAGTGTTTGAGGATTTGGTGAAAACTCTCTGCACGACAAATTGTTCCTGGGCGGCAACGAAAAAAATGACTGCTAAACTGGTCGAAAAACTCGGTACAGAAATTACCGGTGGCAGACGCGCGTTTCCGACAGCTGAAAAAATGGCGAGTGTGACGGCGGAATTTTACCGCGACGAAATCCGCGCCGGGTATCGCGCTCCGTATTTTGCGGAGCTGGCGGAAAAGGTCGCGAGCGGTGAAATAAATCCGGAAAGCTGGCTTCAGACAGAACTTTCGACCAAAGAACTAAAAAAAGAAATAAAACAAATCAAAGGTGTCGGCGATTACGCGGCGGAGAATCTTCTAAAACTCGTCGGGCGTTACGACGGACTGGCGCTCGATTCGTGGCTGCGGGCGCAGTTTTATAAAAAACACGCGGGCGATAAAGTTTGCGCCGACTCTGAAATCGAAAGTTTTTACGAGCATTTTGGCGAATGGCGCGGGCTTGCGATGTGGTGCGATATGACCGAAAAGTGGTTTTGCTGAAACAGAGAATGTCGCGCCCGCCAAATTACTCTGAAAATTTATCGAGTAAAATAATTTCAACTTTTTATAAATTTTCTGCATCTGAAATTCAGGCGTTGACACGCCGCAAAACTGATTTACAGATATTTTACTTGAGGAGAGTGAATTAAAAATGAAAAACAATCTACTAAAAATATGCGCCGTTTTTATGGCAATGTTTATTATTCTGCTGGTTACCGACACCGGAAACGCGCAAACGAGACGTGCGCGCAGAATTAATATTTCACAGCAGCAGATGGAGCAGTTACTTGAGACAATTGAAGAAAGAACCGACGCTTTTTCCAATCAATTAAACAAATCTCTCGACCGAAGCCGTCTGGACGGCGGCAGAACTGAAGATAATATCGCCGCCCGCGCCAGAGATTTGGAAAACGCGACCGACGAGTTGCGGCGTGAATTCGACCACAACGACACTCGCGGAGAAAACAAACCGGAAGCCCGAAAAATTTTGAACGCGGCGACCCTTATCAATCGTATAATGTTGAGACGAAACTTCAGCCGCCAAGCCGAAAACAATTGGATAAGGCTTCGCAGCGAATTAAACGTTTTAGCCGGACTCTACACATTACCAACGGTTGGTTCAAGAACATATAGATAAAAATTTCGAGTAATTTTTCTTTGTGAAATGAGACAGACTATTTTCGGTCTGTCTCATTTTTTATGCGCCTTTGCCCTTTTCCTTATTTTTGCCTAACATTAACTACTATGAACGAAATTCAAGATTTCACTGAAAAGTTGGGTGATGTCGAACTGGGCGACACGCAGATGCAAATTCCTACGGAACTGCCGATTCTTCCTTTGCGCGACATTGTTATTTATCCGTTTATGATTGTTCCGCTTTTTGTATCGCGTGATAAATCGATCCGCGCGGTTGACGAAGCGCTCAGTCAAAACCGGATGATTATGCTCGTCTCGCAAAAGGATGTTGACAGGGAAGACCCGACGCAGGAAGACCTTTATCAAGTTGGAACCGTTGCGGTGATTATGCGGATGCTTAAATTGCCCGACGGACGAATTCGCATTCTTATTCAAGGACTTTCACGCGCTCAGATTGAAGATGTTAAGCAGGGGAATGATTTTGTTCGCGCCAGCCTTCTGCCGATTCCGGAACCTCTGACGCCAAACAATTCTCTGGAAGTTGAAGCCCTGACGCGCAATGTTCGCGCTTCGATGGAGCGCGCGGCGACTTTGGGGAAGAACATCTCGCCGGAAGTCCTTGCTATTATCTCAAATCTCGATGATGCAGGTAGATTAGCCGACCTTTCGGCTTCAAATCTCGATTTAAAGGTTGAAGACGCGCAAAGCGTTCTCAATATTTTTGACCCGGTTCTGCGACTGCGGCGCGTCAACGACCTTTTGAGTAAGGAAATCGACGTGCTGACGGTTCAGCAGGAAATTAACACACAAGCCCGCGCAGACATTGACCGCTCGCAGCGCGAATACTTTTTGCGCCAGCAACTGAAGGCGATTCAGTCGGAACTCGGTGAAGGAAACGAGCTTTTTGAAGAAGTCGAGATGTATCGTGACAAAATTTTGAAGGTAAAAATGCCCGCGCAGGCGGAAGAAGAAGCTCTTCGACAGCTCAAAAAACTTGAGCGAATGCACCCGGACACCGCTGAAACCGCGACTTTGCGCAATTGGCTCGATGTAATGACCGAGCTTCCCTGGTCGAAAGCTTCGAAAGATAATCTCAACATCAAAAAAGCGGAAAAAATTTTAGACGAAGACCATTACGGACTCGAGCGCGTCAAAGAGCGCATTGTCGAAGCGCTCGCCGTTCGCAAATTGCGGGAAAAACCGAAGGGGTCGATACTTTGCCTGGTTGGTCCGCCGGGAGTCGGCAAAACTTCTCTTGGACGTTCAATCGCGCGGGCGCTGAACCGCAAGTTTGTGCGCCTTTCTTTGGGCGGTCTGCACGACGAAGCGGAAATTCGCGGTCACCGGCGAACTTATATCGGCGCGATGCCTGGCAGAATCCTTCAGGCGATTCAGCAAGCCGAAACCAATAATCCGCTTTTAATGCTCGATGAAATCGATAAAGTCGGCGCGGATTTTCGCGGCGATCCAAGTTCTGCTCTGCTCGAAGTTCTCGACCCGGAACAAAATAGTTCATTTCGGGATAATTATCTCGGTGTTACTTTCGATTTGTCGAACGCGATGTTTATGACGACGGCGAATGTGCTGGATACGATTCAACCGGCGCTGCGCGACCGGATGGAGATTATTCATCTTTCGGGTTACACGGAAGAAGAAAAACTTGAAATCGCCAAACGGCATCTTCTTCCAAAACAAATTGAGGAAAACGGTCTGGAAAAAACAGACGCGAAATTTGAGCGCGGCGCGCTGGCGAAAATTATCAGCGAATATACACAGGAAGCCGGTCTGCGGCAACTGGAAAGAGAAATCGGAAAAGTCTGCCGCAAAATCGCGCGGAAAAAAGCTGAACTCGAAGCCGAATTTGAGCCGGTTAAAGTTATCGCGCAAAACATCAAAAATTATTTGCGTTCGCCGAAAATCTTTCCTGAAGCCGCTCTGAAAAAGGATGAAATCGGCATTGTCACCGGTTTGGCGTGGACAGCCGTCGGCGGCGATATTTTATTTATTGAAGCGATTAAGACAAAAGGGAAAGGCAAATTGATTTTGACCGGTCAGCTCGGCGAAGTAATGCAGGAATCAGCGCAGGCGGCTTTTTCATTTGCTAAAGCCAGAGCGGGCGAACTGGGCATTGACGAAAACGATTTTGAAAAATATGACATTCACGTGCATCTGCCGGAAGGCGCGATTCCGAAAGACGGACCTTCCGCCGGAATCACCCTGGCGACAGCGATTGTCTCTGTTTTATCGCAGCGTCCGGTAAGAAAAGACATCGCAATGACCGGCGAAATCACGTTAAGAGGCAACGTCCTGCCGGTTGGCGGAGTCAAAGAAAAGGTTCTGGCAGCCAGACGCGCGAAGATCAAAACCGTCATTTTGCCTGATCCGAATAAACGCGATTTGGAGGATTTACCAAAAGAAGTGATCGAGGATTTGACATTTATATTTGTCGAAAACGTGCGCGAAGTTTTTCGTCTCGCGTTGCGTAATAAAGTTTCGCCGATCGAGAAATCAAAGCCGCGTGTGGCTAAACAAATTTCGTAACCTTAATATTATTAAGTAATTTACTGCAATTTGGAAATTTTTGACATTGCCGGGTTGGTGTGTTAATTTTGACTGGTCTAATTTACTATCTATCCATTTCAAGCGATAAGAAGCAACTTTTTCGATGCTTTCGGCGTTAAATAATTTACCGAAACAAAATTTTAGGTCGCTGAGACATTCGCCCTAACCCTGAAATAAATTTATATAAAGGAGTATAGACGAAATTGATTAATTCACGCCTTTTTAAGGTTTTTAATACAGCAGCATTTTTAATATTTTTATCTAATTCAGTCGTTTTTGGACAAGTTACCGGCTCAAGCGCGGGCGGGCGCACTAATTCAAAGACCGATTTAGCCGAACAAGCCGAAGCGCGCGTTCTCTTAATTACCGATAATGCCGGTAAACATTTTAAGCAGGGATTATCTAACCTCCAGGAAAATCGCCGTTCGGCGGCGCGCGAAGATTTCGACAAATCGGTCGAAGTTTTTCTGATGTCGGGCGTTAACGTGCAAAGCAATCAAAAATTGCGCGACTGTTATAGCCAACTGACGGAAACAATCTACCGCATGGAGTTTCCCGCCAAACAGCTACCGCAAATCAGAAGCCTTTCGGCAACTTGTAACTGGAACGTCGAAAATGATTTAGCAGACAAAATCGCTAAACTTGTTCAAACCGCTCCAGCCGCGCCGACCGGCACAACTGCTTTGATGGCGCCGAAGACCAATAACAGTAGCGATTCTGAAATTCTGCAGGGCTTTTCAGAGCAGAAATTTGAAGTCTCGCCGCTCGATGACTTGGCGAAACTGGAATTAACGCCTGAGGAACAGCAAGTTGAAGCCAATCCAGTCGCGCAGCAGCAGTATCAGTATATTCAATACGCCGTTTCAAATAAATCGCTCGGATTCAGCTTTCAGGTTCATCCTAAAATTCAAGGATTTGTCAATTATTATCAGGGACGCGGACGCGGAACAATGGAAACCGGACTTTATCGTTCGGGAATGTTTATGCGAATGGCACGGCGAATTTTTCGCGAAGAAGGCGTACCTGAAAATGTCGCTTGGCTCGGGCAGGTTGAAAGCGCCTGGAAGCCTTCGGCTCTTTCGTGGGCTTCGGCTTCGGGACTCTGGCAATTTATTCCCGGCACCGGCGCACGTTATGGACTTCGTCGCACGTCGCACCTTGACGAAAGAAATAGTTTTGAGAAATCTACCCGCGCTTCCGCGCAGTATTTGAAATTTCTTGCCAACCGTTACGGCGGAAACTGGGAATTGGCGCTGGCGGGTTACAATTCGGGGGAAGGTAATGTTGACCGCGCGATTCGTAAAGCCGGTGTTGCTAACTTCTGGATTGCTTATCCGTATCTGCCAAAGGAAACGCGCGATTACGTGCCAAACATTCTGGCAGTAGTTTTGATTGCCAACAATCCAAATCAATACGGTTTCGGACATGTTCGTCCGGCACCGCCGCTGATGTATGATCGGATTCGCGTTCCGCCCTCAACTAATTTGAGCCTTCTGGCACAGGCTTCCGATACCAGCGTTGAATATTTGCGCTACTTAAATCCTGAACTTCGCTCAAATGTTTCACCGCCGGAACCGTATATTATTAACGTTCCAGCCGGAAAATCAAATGATGTTGTTGCGGTATTTAAGAAACTTCCCGCGTCAAACCGAAATATGGCGAGCATTACAAGAACGGCAGTTGGGGAAAGCTGGCAGAATATCGCTAATCGCACAGGTGTCAGCGTCGAGCAACTACAATCGGCAAACGTTGGCGCGAAAACTCCGAAAGGTAAAATCGTCGTACCGAACAGCAATAACGTGAAGAAAACAAATTATGCGCGACCGACCACGCAAATGATTATGCCAACCACATCGGGCGTTCGTGTTGTCAAAGCCAAATCCGGCGACACGGTGGCAAAAATTGCTGCTCGTGAAGGCGTTTCGGCAGTTGAACTGGCTAAATATAACGGCTTGTTTCCAACTTCGTCTCTTTCATCAGGACGCGAAATAAAAATTCCTTCCCGATAATTTTTTCATTCAAAATAAAAAGAAGGTAAGTAGATAAAGTTTATCTACTTACCTTCTTTTTATTGGATTTGTAATAATTATTTAATCGTTCGACCAGTCTTCCTCTTTGTATTAACTAAAAGAGTGGCGCATACTCAAAATAGTCAATAGCTCTCGGCTCATCAAATGATACTCCGGTCGTTGGAGATTATGATGGTGATGGAAAGGCTGACCAGGCAGTTAAAATTTCTGGCATCTTGAATACTCAGATATTATATAGTTCAACAGGACAACTTATTACCAATGATTTAGAAGGTTATTCTTCCTATATTCCAATCGGATTTAGAAATCCTCAGTAATAGAAAAGTGTTTTGGCAACGATTTCATTCTACTCCTTTTTAGGACTTGGAATTGAATCGTTGCCAATTGATTATGGATAAAAATTTTATAGGAGATTTAAATTATGGATACTCAAAGGCAAAAATTTTATTTGGGTCAAAAATTATTATTTTCCGTTGTCCTTTCAACTCTTCTGTTCACTTTTTCAGTTCAAACATTCGCCGCTGATTTTACGGTCAATTTAACCACCGACCAGCGCGATGCAAATCTTGAAGATCGCGTCTGCGATACCGAGTTGATACTACCCGGCGAGCAATGTTCATTGCGGGCGGCGGTTGAACAAGCTAATAGTCTCGGCAGCAACGACCGGGTGTTCTTTAATTTGCCTGCCAATTCAACTATTACATTAACAACTGATAACGGCGGAGAAATTACGATGAGCAACTCCGGCACGTTAGAAATAGTCGGCACAGGCTTTGCGCGCATACGTGATGGCAACGGCGACGGTTCGGCAATCGTCGACATTGGTGCGTTTGAACGAAGTAATGCGAGCGACTCGCGCCCGACTATGTTTGATTTTGACGGTGACGGGAAAGCTGATATTTCGGTGTTCCGTCCGTCGAACGGTTTCTGGCACATTATGAAAAGCTCAGGCGGATTTTCCTCTATTCAATGGGGACAAAAAACTGATGAACTTGTGCCGGGTGACTATGACGGTGATGGGAAAACCGATGTGGCGGTTTATCGCGGCATTGCTGACAATTACAATTGGTATATTCGCCGAAGCTCAGACACCACGCTTTTTGCGAGAAGCTGGGGGATAGATCAAGGTTATGGCGGCGTTACGCCAGTGCCTGGCGATTATGACGGAGATGGGAAAACCGATTTAACAGTTCAAATTCTAGACGATTTTGTCGGCGCGCAGCCTTATTTCAAGATTTTGCAAAGTTCAACCAATACGAGAACTGACCGGGCATGGAGAATTGGCATATCAGCTCCGCCAGCAGACTTTGATGGCGATGGAAAAACTGATTTAACATCTATCGATAATTTCGGCAATAGCGCCTTTTGGACGATTTTACAAAGCACAAACGGCGCACGGCGAGGTGTGCAGTTTGGACTGTCAACCGACAAATTTGTTCCGGCAGATTATGACGGCGACGGCAAAGCTGACATTGCCATATATCGTCCGTCAGACGGCACTTGGTATCGCTTCAACAGCAGCGATGATTCTTTTTCTGCCGTGCGATTTGGAGCGGCTGAAGACAAACCTGTTCCCGCTGATTACGATGGCGACGGACGAACCGACATTGCGGTGTTTCGACCTTCTAACGGAACGTGGTATTTGCAGCAATCAAAAGAAGGATTTGCCGCGGGGGTCTTTGGATTCGGAGACGACATTCCGATACCGAATGTTTATATTCGCTAAAAATCCTTCAAACAAGTGAAAGAAAAAAGGTTTTGCCTAACACTGAGCAAAACCTTTTTTCTTTCTTCTTCAAAAATTGTACTAAAAATTTATTTCTTTGTCAGTTCAACCCCCGTCGCTTCAAAGGAAATTTCCGTCACCGTTCCATCTGCATTGCGGGTTTCAAATTTCGCGCCGTCTTCATCAATCAGATGGTCAACTTCCGCTTTGGTCAAAGTTTTGACGCTGATCATTCCTTCAACTTTCGCCTTCATTCCGGTAGCGTCGAGCGGGATAAAAAAGGCGTGATTTTTGAATTTAACACGCACACTTTTGGCGTTATCGGCGGGCGCGAGTTCCATCCAGCAGCCTTCGGTTTTGCATGAACGGACGATTACGCCTTCAACCATAACAAGATTACCTTCGTATTTACTCGGCTGCTTCATCGCCTTGGCAAGTGAAACCTTTTTGGCGGAACCGATTCCCGCGCCGCGCTTTAAAACGCCTTTTGCGTCGGCAACTGATGCGTTATCATATTCAAACGGTTTTCTTTCAGTTATTTTACTCATATGACCGTGTTCACCCTTAGCAGGTTTTTTCGCTTCTGTTTTCTGCGAATCCTGTGCGGAACTTATGCCCGCGAAAACCAAAGTTAAAAATGTTAAGCTTAAAATTTTTTTCATAATAAAATATTTCCTCATATTAAAAGCAAAATGATAACAGATGTTGATAAGTTACACGCGAAAATACTGGCGAAAACCGTTTCCGCAATTAGCGACGGTCGTTTTCATAGATGATTTTCCCGTCCAAAACGGTTGTTAAAACTTTTGTTTGACGAATATCGTTCGGGTTCATCGTAAAAATATCGTCTGACAAAATTACAAAATCAGCCAATTTGCCAATTGTAATCGTACCTTTGATACTTTCCTGAAATTCCGCGTAAGCTGAACCGGAAGTATAGGCGCGGACGATTTCTTCGACGGAAATTTTTTGCTCGGGAATCCAGCCGTTCGGATTTTTGTCGTCAAGTGTGCGACGCGTCGCGGCGGCGTAAATTCCCAACAGCGGATTGAGCGGCGCGACCGCCCAATCGGTGCCGAAAGCGAGACTAGCGCCGGTGTCGAGAAACGTGCGAAACGCGTAAGTGCCTTTCAGGCGTTTTTCATCGAGGCGTTTGAAAGCCCAGCGTCCATCGTCTATCAGATGAAACGGCTGCATCGAAGCAATGATTTTTAAGCTGCCGAAACGTTTGATATCTTCGATCCTCAGATGCTGCGCGTGTTCGACGCGAAACCGTCGGTCACGCAGCCCGTTTTCGCGTCCGACCCGTTCAAAAGCAGAAAGCACCGTGTCGTTCGCTTTATCGCCGATAGCGTGAATCATAATTTGCAAGCCCGCTTTGTCGGCATTTAAAACATTTTCGTACATTTTCGGGATTTCGTCCGCCGGTAAACCGGTTGATTTTGGATCGTCCAAATAAGGCTCAAAAAACCAGGCGGTGGTTGAGCCCAAACTTCCGTCCGAGTAACCTTTTAGTCCGCCGATGCGCAGCATTTCATCGCCGAACGCGGCGCGAACGCCCGTTTTCCCCATTCTTTGCCAATCGGAAAGCGGCGAAACGGCGTAAATGCGAGTTTTTAATTTTCCGCGCCGCATTAATTCCTGATAAACGCCGACATCTGTTCCCGCAGACATATCCTGTACGCTCGTCACGCCCAAACTCGCCGCATAATCGGTGGCGGCTTGCGCGGCTTCAAGCTTTTGCTCAAACGAAGCTTCGGGAATTACTTTATTGACATAAACCATCGCCGCATCTTTCAAAACTCCGGTCGGATTGCCGCTCGCGTCGCGGACAATCAAGCCGCCTTCAACTTCTTTAGTGTCCTTTGTGACGCTCGCCAATTTCAATGCTAGAGAGTTTGCCAACGACATATGTCCGTCAAGTCGATCAATAAAAACCGGGTTGTCAGGTGTGACGGCATCAATTAATTCTTTGGTCGGCAGATTATTCGGAGTCCAGTTTTCGTGATCCCACTTGCCGCCCAAAATCCAGCGTCCCTTTGGCAATTTCGCGGCAAAATCTTTGATCCGCCGCACAAATTCTTCCGGCGATTTAGCATCGCGCAAATCAACTGCTGAAAGTTGAAAACCACCCTCCATAAAATGCACGTGGCTGTCGTTAAAACCCGGAATGACGAGTTTTCCTTTTGCATCTACCGTTTTTGTGTTTGTTCCGGCAAGAGCGCGAATTTCAGTGTTCGTGCCAACCGCGAGGATTTTATTGCCCATCACGGCGATGGCTTCAACATTTGGCTTTGCACTGTCCATCGTGCGAACTTTCGCATTGATAATTACCAAATCCGCCGTTAAATTTTGCGCGTTGATCAGAGTTGAAAATAAAGCGATGCTAAAAATCGCTAAAAGAAATTTGTTTTTCATAAAGTTAAAATTTACCGCTCGAAAGTCCACTGAAAATCTACTTTTTTAATTCTTCGATTCGCCAATCGAATTCTTCCAGCAAATTTTTGCTGTAACCGGTTTTTGTGTAAGCGATTTTTCCCTGCTTATCAACAAACCAAGTGGTCGGAAAAATATTGACCGGAACAGCCGAGAAATAATCTCCGCTTAACAGAACGGGAAAATCATATTTTTTACCGGTCATAAATTTTTTGATTGTTTCAAGTTCTTCCAAACTGTCGATGGTTATCACCGCGACATCTTTTGCGCCGCTATATTTTTTGTAAAGTTGCTGTAATTCGGGCATTTCCTTGACACACGGACTGCACCACGTCGCCCAGATGTTGATGACAACAACTTTTCCCTTTAAATCGTTCGAGGAAAAAGACTTTCCATCAAGCGTTTTCAGGTTAAAGGCGACTAAATCCTTTGCTTCTTTATTCCGTCCAGAAACGACGATTTCTCTTCGTTTGGTTTTTTCTATCTTTTTAACATTTAACAGATAGTTTTCAAATCCGTCAGTGCTGCCCTTACGTTTTTGGTAAATATTTTTCAGATTATCATAATTCGGCTTCTCCAAATTCATAATAGCAAAGTAGGAAATATATGAATCTTCGGCTTTTTCTAATTCATTTGTGGTTTCGTAGAGTTCGCCGAGAAGTTTGAATACGTAATTATATTCTTTGGAGGTTTCGGCTGATTCAAGCAAAACCTTTTCGGCTTTTTCGTATTTTTTCTGTTTGAGCAGCGTTTCTCCAAGAATATTCAAAATTTTTGCCCGATCAGTTTTTTCGCTAAAATCCAGGTATGTTTTATTTTGTTCGTCTTTCTTTGCCTCGCTCAACTTCACATCAAATTTTTTCAAACCTGCTTCCGCAAATTTTTCCGCTTCGGCAAATAAGCCGCGTTTAATTAATGCTGACGATATCGTTGAGTACGGATCGGTAAAATTAAGTCCGTCATAATTTATGGCGCGCTTGGCTATCTTTAAATATTCGGTATCAGAAACTTTTTTGTCGTCCTGCAGAATGTGCAGCAGATTTGTATAAACTTCACCAACGTGTTTTTGATTAAAATACTGTGGACGATTGATAAACGTCCACAATTTCTTGACGTATTCAACTTTTTTTAGCTCGTCAATTTTTCGGTCTTTCGTGTAATAATTAAATCTTCGCAAGCGGTTTATCGAGATTCTTTCGGCTTCGGCGGTTTGCGGAAATTTTACCAGCAGAACGTCTTCGACGACGCTTTTTTGCCGGTCGGCGGGTTCGATTTTTCGGAAATAATAAACTACGTTTTCAAGGTTTTTCGACGTCAAGCGGATTTTCAGAAAAGCATCGATATCGGCAATAACTTCCGCTTTGCGCTGCGCATCGCTTTTTTTCGGCTGTCCCTGAAAAAGCGCGTCCCAGAATTGTTCCCGAACGTGAAAAACTTTCGGCGAAAGCTCGACAGCGCGTTTTAAAAGCGGCAGTGCTTCGGCAAAACGCTTCTCGCGGTTGAGAAACAAACCCGCTGAGTATAAAGC
>MWVV01000633.1_pt1 | contig 12919 bp, 14 predicted proteins | sample 1047281 | NCBI WGS metagenome assembly MWVV01 (sample SAMN06349986, study PRJNA376086) | soil metagenome | isolation source: PT-2 sample Antarctic (ecotone) soil | place: Antarctica | collected 2015-01-13 | reverse complement strand
TTTTTTATTGACCGCTCAAACGAGCAGGTTTATATTCCCGACGACGGCTCAATCGAATTTGCCGGACGCTCGCGCTCCTACGGTTTTGAAACGAAAACCTCCGCGCGATTCAACCGCTACTTGAGTTTTAACGCCGGTTTAACGCAAGTTTTAAGAGCATTTTATCCGGGTGAATTCTTTGACAATAGTAATAATTCTCGGCAACGTGTGGCGATTGACAGCGCACCGCACACGGTCGCCAACGGCAGTCTTATTTTGTCGGAACTAAGCGATTTAATTCATCCTTGAGTTGGCGGCACATTTCAAATTACCGGCTTGACGGCGAAGACGATTCGATTCGCGCCGCCGGACACGATGTCGTTGATTTCAGTGTTTCCAAACGACTGAGAAAATGGATTGATTTAAACTTTTCAATTGATAACGTCCTGAACAAAAAATATTTTGAAACACAGAACTATTTTGAATCGCGCCTCACACCGACCTCAGACATAATTTCACGCATACACGCCACGCCCGGCTACCCGACAACCTTCAATTTCGGCGTGACTTTCCGGTTAGGCGCAAAAGAATAAATTTTGTTGTCGAGAAAAAAAGAGTATAATTTCGGCTATGGACAGAGTTTTGTATCAGGCAGATTATTACGGTTGGCTTCAAGAAAACGCGCAGCTGATTCGTGAGAAGAGATTCTCCGAACTTGATGTAGATAACATCATCGAGGAATTGGAATCTATGGGGAAAAGCGAAAAGCGCGAACTATCGAACCGTTTGACCGTTTTGTTAATGCACCTGCTTAAATGGCAATACCAATCAGTCAAACGCTCGACGAGTTGGCGCAACACAATCGCCGTTCAACGCATTGATATTCGAGAACTTCTTGAAGACAGTCCGAGTCTCAGACGTGAAGTGGCAGATAAAATCGCCGTCGCTTATGAGAAAGCGGTGCTCGCCGCCGAAGTTGAAACAGGTATCGAAAAGCAAAATTTCCCCTCCGCCTGTCCGTTTTCGTTTGAGCAAATTTTGGATGAAGATTTCTTGCCGAGCGAACCGAAATAAAATATGAGCATTTCAACATACAAAGGCACAATCGAAAACGGGCAGATCAAACTTGAAGGCAATGTAAAACTTCATGAGAAAACGGAAGTCTATATAGTCGTTCCCGAAGCAAAACCAAAATTTGATTTAGCGAGAATAGCAGCGGAAATGCCGAAAGAAAATCAGCCTTGCGAAGAACTTTAATTTGAATGACACCAAAACAAACTAAAAACAGAATCTCCAAGAAAGCTGGGAGTTTTACCGAGTCGGTGATCCGCGAAATGACGCGCGAGGCTATGAAATACGGCGCGGTTAATCTTGGACAAGGCTTTCCCGATTTTGCCGCGCCGGAAGATATCAAGCAGAAGGCGATGGAAGCAATTGCCGCCGACCATAATCAATACGCGATAACCTGGGGCGTGAAAAGTTTTCGTGATGCGATTGCCCGAAAGACGAAATGGTTTTTAGATTTAGATGTTGATGCGGAAACCGAAATTACCGTGACGTGCGGTTCGACCGAGGGAATGATCGCGGGAATGATGGCAACGGTTGATGCAGGCGAAGAAGTTATTGTCTTTGAGCCGTTTTATGAGAACTATGCGCCCGACGCGATTCTTTCTGACGCAAAACCCGTTCACGTTCCGCTTTATAAAGACGAAAGCGGCTGGTATTTTGAACGAGACGACCTACGCGCTGCTTTTAATGAAAAAACAAAAGCGATTATTATCTGTAATCCGAATAATCCGACCGGAAAAGTTTTCACGCGCGAAGAACTCGAATTTATCGCCGGATTGTGCGCGGAGTTCGACGCGCTCTGCTTTACGGATGAAATCTACGAACACATCATCTACGATGCAGTCTCAAGTCTCAGGTCTCAAGTCTCAAGTTTGGATGTCGCCGCACGGTTGACGACTGAACACATCTGTATGGCGCAGCTTGACGGAATGAAAGAGCGGACGATTGTCGTTAATTCGCTGTCGAAAACCTTCTCGGTGACGGGTTGGCGGGTTGGTTACTGCATCGCTCCACCGGAAATTACCAACGCTATTCGTAAGGTTCACGATTTTTTAACCGTCGGCGCAGCAAATCCGTTACAGCACGCGGGCGCCTACGCTTTAAGTTTACCCGAAAGTTATTACAATAATTTGCAAAAGGAATATCAGAAGAAACGTGACTTTATTGTTCCTGTGCTGCAGGACGCGGGCTTTAAATGCGATTTTCCGGATGGCGCATATTACGTGATGAGTGACATTTCGGATTTCGGTTTTAAGGATGACATCGAATTTACAAAATATCTGATTCGTGAAATCGGCGTTGCGGTCGTTCCCGGTTCGTCCTTTTATCACGATAAAAATTTAGGCAAAAGCCAGGTTAGGTTTTGTTTCTGTAAAAAGGATGAAACTTTAGAAGCGGCGGCGGAAAGACTGCAAAAACTAAAAACAAAAATTTAAGAAAAAATTTTGGAAACAAAAAGACCGGCACTTTGTATAAAGTGTCGGTCTTTTTAAGTTTAACTTAAAAAAGCTTATCTCCTGTTTGAGTTAGTCATATTGCTGTTGCTTCCGGTCATCTGATTAGTCATCGAATCGGTTGCACTAACTTTCAAATTGTTTTTAACGCTTTTCACACCGTCAATTTCCTGTGCGGTTTTGACAGCCATTGTTTGTTGTTCCTTAGTTCCCACTGTTCCGCTAAGCGTTACAACATCATTGGTGACGTCGACATCAATGGTTGAATCTCTCAAACCGGCAGTGGTTGCCAGCGCAGCTCTGGTTTTTGTCCACAGCCAACTATCATTGATGCCCGAACCGACGGTTCTTCCCGATGCTTTGGCTTCTCTTTCGTATCTGTCCTTGTCACGGTCATAATCGCCTCTGGTCATGTTTGAATTCATACTCATCGAGTTTGAATTACTCATTGTGTTTGAACTCATCATATTTGAGTTCATCATATTCGAATTCGCCATGTTCGCGGCAGCGTTTGAATTAACAACGACAGCTTTGTTTGAATTCGTTTCTTTCATTGTTTCGCAACCAACAAATGCCATTGCAAAAATGGCGACTAATGTAAATGATGTGATTTTTTTCATATTGATTCCTCTGTTAAATTAAAAATTTAAATAAAAGTTAGAAAACTTTTTTTAGTATCCTAGTATAACTAACACAAAATTTGCAAAATGAAAACCAGGCTAAAAGCATTTAAGGCGCTAAATTATAAAAAATTTTCGAATTTTCCGTGCGCCACTCTTTAGTCGCTTCCGAGTTATGATTCGGGAATTTAATTTCTTAAAATCTCACCCGCCGCGCGAAGTCCGTGATAAAATGCTTCTTCAAACAGCGCGATGCCGCTTAAGTCCGAATGCACGAAATGGATATCGCGATACGACTTTTGCGCCTGTTCGCGCGCTCCTGACCACAGGAAGTTCGGGCGCGGCGAAATCATCGCGTGTCCCCAGCGCATTATGTCAATTCGCGTCGTTAGCTCGAAAATATCTTTGTGAGCGCGTGACAAATCCGTCAAGCAAATATCGGCTAATTCCTTCCAACCTAATCCAAAAAGTTTGGCGCGGGCGTTTTCCTCCGCGCACATCGGGTAATAATATGTTAAAACGGTTGCGCCGTGATCGATGCCTTTCTGATGAGTTGCGTTGACATAACCTAAACCAGTACTTTCATACAAAACATTATCCCACGCGAGCGGAAAATCTTTTTCAAATTGCGTTTTCGGACGGTCTTTCAAAAAAAGATTTGCCACAAACCAGGCGTTATGCTGAAATTCTTTGACGTATGCGGGCGGATTTGCCCGAAAATCACGAATCAGATAATTTGCCGTAAAAATCGGCGCGGCAAAAACAACCGCTTCGCAATGAAAACCTTTTAACTCATTTGTTTCCGTGTTGAGGCAAACGACATCGACGTCTTTTTCATTTGGAATAATTTCAAGCGCGATTGTTTTCAGACGCGTTGTATCTTTTACTTGCTCGTGCAAAAAATTTATAAAACGTCCGTTGCCTTCGGGAAATGTGATAAAGGCTTGTGAGTCTTTGCCTGATTCGCGAACGCGCGAACAGAAATAAAAAAGTCCCGCCCACGCCGATGTTTGTTCGAGTTTCAAGCCGTAATCATCGCGGCAGGCGTAATCGCAGTACCAAAACAATCTTTCGGACGTAAAACCTTTTTTCCTTAAAAAATCGCCGAACGAAATTTTATCAAGACCCGTTACTTCTGCATCGGTCGAGCAATCCGCGATTGGCACGACGAAGGCGCGTCTTCCGTTAACATCGCGCCAATTGACCCAAAAATCAATCTGTTTTTGAAATTCGGCAAGCTGAAATTTATCTTCTTCGCTGGCGCCGACATTCAAATATAAACCTTCATACCAACGACCTTTGTAAAAAACTCTTTCTTCGGGTTCACGGCAGAGAAATTGTTCTTTGATTAAAATTTCGCCGCGCTCGTTTCTGCCTTCGGTGAGATTCATTTCCTCGAGCAACGAGACGAGTTCTGTATTTTCCCGGAAAGGAACAGGCAAATAATGTGCGCCCCACGGGTAGCCAACTAGGTTTGAAACGCCGCTCTGAGAAGTTCCGCCGATTTTATTTTCCAGTTCGAGAAGAACGAAATCATTAAAGTTTTCCTTTTGAAACTTATAAGCAGCTGTCAGACCCGCCGCTCCGCCGCCGACAACTGCAACTTTAATTGTTTCCCAATTTTGTTCGGGAACCAGGGCGTTTCGATTCTCGCGCAGAAGATGCCCGACATCGACGTTTGCGCCGACAATCTCGCCGTCGGGAAATTTACCTTCTGAAAAATTTGATTTGCACGCAGAAAGCGCGAACGGCAAGCCTAAAAAGGTGGACAAAATTTCTCGACGCGTGAATTTAGACATCGATTTTCAAAGCGTGAGTTCATCTAAAATCAAAATTTTCAGTTCCGTAACTCGTTTCAGGTTTTTGTCATTGCACAAAAAGGCATCACAACCGTTATCCAAAGCAGCGGCAATTTGCAAAGCGTCAGGTGTTCGCAGATTATATTTGGCGCGAAGTTCGGCAGCACGTTCGGCAATTGTCGAATTGATAAGCCGGGTGAAAAAATTCGGGCTGTTTTGTAAAATATCGCGGTAGCGTTGCTTAAGGTTGATATTTTGATTGCGAATCGGGTGAACCAAAACTTCGCACAGTGAAATGACGGAAGTTACGCCTGTAATTTCTCCGCTTTCGACACCCTGAAAAATTGCCGTAACCAACATGTCAAAAGTTGGATTAGCTTCGACAAAATAAATTATCGGCGCGGTGTCAAAACCAAGTGTAGAAACGTTTTTGAGCGCCTCATCTAATTTCATTACGGGCGATGCTCCCATTCGTTACGAAGTTCATTGACATATTCCTGAGCATCAATTTCTTCCCATATTTCTGCGCCCAAACCGTGAAGTTCCATAATGCTTCGCTTTTTATCCGGTTTGGTTTCTCCCCTGCCGTTGGCTAATTCTCCCGCTATTTTCGACAGAAGCTTTAGTTGTTCGTCGTGGGCTAAAGGCTTAATGTGTTGTTGATAAATTGTTTCGATATTTGTTTGCATCGTTTTTTTCCTCAAAAACATTTTAACAGAAATTTTATTCAAATCTGCGCCATTCGCTTTCGTAGTATCTAACCAATGCTTGATTGTCGAGCCGGTTGATTTCTATTTCTTCGTCCGGCGGCAGAGATGTGTCAGAGGAAAACTCGAACATCGAGGCGAAAGTTTGATTATTTAGAAATTTTAATTCGATTGTTTCAGGCAATCTTGTCGGCGCGTCAAACGGTTCTAATTTTCCTAAAGCATAACCCCAAATTCCGAAACTCGGCACGGTTGTTTGAAAAGGCTTGACGGAAAAGCCTGCCGATTCAAGCGTTTTGACGATACACCAGAAAGATTTTCTGGCAATCAAAGGCGATGTGCATTGAATGACGACCGAAGCATCCGGCTTAAGTTTTGCTCGCAGGAGATTATAAAAGCGCGTCGTGTAAAGTTTCCCCAGAGCAAAATTGTTTGGGTCGGGGAAATCAACGATGGCGACATCAAACGATTCTACAGACGTGTCGCTAAGCCACACGTAAGCGTCCGCATTGATGACGGAAACTTTTGGATTATCCAAAGAACGTTCGTTTAATTCACCCAGAGCAGAAACTTTGTTGGCGATTTTTGTCATTGCCGGGTCGAGGTCAACGAGCGTGACCGATTCAACCGACGGATATTTCAAAATTTCTCTGACCGCTAAACCGTCGCCGCCGCCAAGAACCAAAACACGCTTCGGATTTGCGCCCGATGCCGCAAACGCCGGATGAACGAGCGCTTCGTGGTAGCGGTATTCATCGAACGAATTAAACTGCAAATTGCCGTTGAGAAAAAGCGAATAACCTGTTTTTCCCTTGGTCACGACGATGCGTTGATACGGCGAACTTTCGGCGTAAACGATATTGTCGGTAAACAAAGAATCTTCGGCGAGCGATGTTAGATAATCGGCTTTGATAAAAGCGATAAGGAGCAGGACGATAATTATAAAACCTTTGACGCGCAGGAGTGTAACGTTTTTTTTGATGAGCGGTTCGAGCAGCCACGTTCCCCAAATGCCGACCACCGCGTTTATCATTCCAAACAGCAGAGATGTTCGCGTCAGTCCAAGTTTCGGCACGAAAAAAAGCGGGAAAAGTAAGGAAGCGGCGAGCGCGCCGATATAGTCGAAGGCGAGAACGCGTGAAACGAGGTCTTTGAAATCAAGTTTGTCCTGCAAAATCCGCATCAGGAGCGGAATTTCCAACCCGACCAGCGTTCCGATCCCAAACACAATCGCGTAAAGCACCACCGAAAAATAACTTAATCTGGCGAATGAAAGAAAAAGAAGCGGCGCGGAAAATCCGCCGAGCACGGCGACGGCGAATTCGATGTCAATAAACTTTTCGGGAATACGTTTTTCGATAAAACCAGAAAGCCAGGAGCCGACGCCCATCGCAAACAGATAGACGCCGATGATGATCGAGAACTGCGTCACCGAATCGCCGAGCACGTAGGAGGAAAGCGTGCCCGCGAGCAGTTCGTAAATCAAACCGCAAGTGGCAATTATAAACACGTTGAGGAATAAAAGCGGTGTGCGGTTCATTGATGTTTTACTGCTCTATCCGACTACTCAGCCGTGAATAGCGGCGGCGATGATAATCGCAATGCCAATCATTATCGAACCGATGACGATTCCGAGCGCGGTGTTTTGATCTTCTTCGATTTCTTTGCGAATCGGAAATGCTCGGCTTAAAACAGCGTAAGCGATGCCAAAGAAAACTAAACCGATAAAAACAAAGAGCAGTGTTGAAACCAAAACTTCTAAAAGTTGATCAAGCTTAACGACCAACGTCAGCGCGTTTGTCTTAAAAATAAAATTTAGCATTATTTTCCTCCACGAAAACCGGTATAAATAAACGGCATTCCAAGTCTCGAATTGCGTCCTGAATTGGCAAACTCCCAGCCGAACCAAGCCGACGCCAGATACAGCAAAATTACGCACGCCCCGAAAATTAAAAAGAGTGTTTTGACCATATTTTTTCTAATGATAAACGGGTTTGATTGAGCATTTACCGGTTACTGCTCCTCGCTACCAGTTTGAAACATACTTTCGCTCCAGCGTTTGGATTCAAACATTAATTTTCGAATTCCACCGAAAATCGGGAAAAGCGACAGCACAATAAACGCCAGAAAGAAATTGACGCCGCGATTGACATTTTGCTCGACTTTGACGCTGACGGGCAAAGGCTGCGTCGAGTTTTCCCAAGTGCCTTCGACGCGAAGCGTATATTTTCCCGCAGGCAGCGCCGAAACGGTCGCGTCTGTAGTTTGTCCGCCTTCCGCCCAACTTCCGTCGCTGTCCGCGCCGGTGTAATATTCTATATCTATCGGAACCGATTCAACTTCGTTGTTTTGTTCGTTGACCAAATCGACATCAAGATTTGCCCACGAATTATTGACCGGCGCGTTTGCCGTGATACGCACGTTGCGTCTGCCTTTTATTTCAAACGACTGCGAAAAAGCGGTCTGCGCCGTGTTCGAATTTGCAGTCGGTAAAAGCGTTACTTGCTGTGATAAAACCGTGCTGGTCAATCCGGCGACCGGAATCATAAGAATTCCTGCAACGAGCAAAATTCCCAACATCAGTAAGCCGTATTTAATGTAAAATCCGCCGGTGAACGGTTGATTCGGCGCAACCGAAAAGGGCTTCGGTAAACCTGAAACATTAAACGCTTTTTCAACTTCCGTGTTGGTCAGATAATTTCCCGCCGACCAATTTATTTCATTGTTTGAAATTTCCTGCGAAAGCATTAGCGGCGCGGCAACAAAATCAATTGCCCGCACCGTTTCGCCCTGCTCGACGCGCCAGTAAAATTCACCTTTCACGTGTTCGACTTTGGCGTGCGCATCTTGAAAAATCTTGAAACTTTTGCTGTTATAACTAACTGTTTTTCCATTGACAGAAACTTCCGCCGCATTAATTGGTTCGACAAAATTCCAGTGATTATCCGAATGCACGAGCCACCGAAAACCGATATTTGGATTGTAAAGCAGATATTCATCCCAGAAGTAAGATTCGCCTTCAATGCTCACGCTTCGGACAACCGCGCCGATGATTTTCAATTTTGCGTCGCCTTCGAAAGTCCCTTCCGCGCCTATTTGCAAAACAAACTCATGTGGTGAAGGTGAAGGCGAAAGCGCGCGTAAAAATTTCAGATTGCCTTGATTAACGTCTAATAAAGAATTGCAAAATGGACAAGTTACGCGCTCGGTCTTGTCAGGCGCATTAAGCTGTAGACTGCCGCCGCAGTTCGGACAACCCATTGCGCCGACAGTAACGCGTCGCGCTTTCCGTTCGGCAGATTTTGCGTCATTTAAGCCGATGTCGGCAAGCGTAACTTCCTGTCCGACAAAGACAAACGGCGGAGTCGTACTGTAATCAATCGTGCCGAAAGCCTTGTCTTGACCGGATAAATCAGCGTAATTGCTTTGCTCGTTAGGCGTTAATTGATAGGGGATTTCGCCCTCCGCTGCAACCGAGGTCGCTGTGCCTTTTTCCGTCACAATAAACGCTGTTTTATTTGAAATTTCCGGAACTGTTTGTCCGAGCTGCAAATTTTCAAATGCAGGGACTTGCACATTTTCGGGCAGCGGCTGGTAGAACGTCAGATAAATTTTCCCCTGCGCTTCGGCGAGCCAGCCGACCCAGCCGTTCGAGAACGTCGCGTACCATTCGTCCCAAAATCCGCCGAGTTCGTGTTTGAGCTGCGCGCGTCCGGTCAATTCAAATCGATGTCCGAGATATGTACCGCTCAAACCTATTTTCAGAGGCGATTCCGATTCGACAATTTCAGCAACTTTCCCCAAATCTTCAAGTTTCCGGTCTTTCCGAGCGATCGCCGAACGGCAGAACGGGCAAACGAGAACAATCGTCGAACCGGCTTTAAATTCAATCGGCGCGGCGCAGGACGGACAATTTGCTTGTAAAACGCTCAGATTTTGCCTCCCACAATTTTAGATTTTAGACTTGGTATTTTAGAGTTGTCAGAGAATTCACTTCCGCGTTCTATTTTTTGTAGTCGTACTTGCTTTGCTCCGAGCAGTTTGCTTAAATTTTCTTCCCAACTCCAGATCGGACGCATTCGGCAACAATATAGATTAAAAGTGGCAATTTTGTGTTCCGGGTAAGTGTGGCAGGCAAGATGCGATTCGGTCAGCATAACTAGCCCTGTGATGCCGCCCGCGCCGTCGAATTTATGCCAGATTTCTTCACCAATAATTTTCAAATCCAGGTCGGCGATGAGCATTGCGAAGACGACGCGAAGTGTTTTGACCTCGCGCAATTTTTCCGCTTCGCATCCGGCGGCTTCAATTAACCATTCAGTTCCGACAATCATTTTTATTTGCTCAATTCTTTTCTGAAATCACTAAAAATCGGCTTTGGCAAAGCTGACATTTTCTTAAAAGTTAGCTACGAAAACCGTCGGGCAAAAGTTTTCTAAACATTCGGAGAAATATCTACGTTATAATGCTTTTGGAAAAGCAATGTTGAAAAAAACTATAACCAAAAAGTGTGTCTTTGTCATATCCTGGCTGGCTCTGGCAGCGAGTTTTTCTGCTTGTTTCTCGGCTGCTTCAAAAGACGACGACCGAAAAATCTCACAAAGCGGCACGCCGAAATTGGTAAAAGATTACAGAAAAGGACAAGTTGTCGGACGAATAGCGTCGGATGAAATAACGGAAAGCAGCGGACTCGTCGCGTCGAAATGTCAGGAAAATGTGTTATGGACACACAACGATTCGGGCGGTGGTGCATTTATATTCGCAATCAACTCGGCAGGCAAAAAGCTCGGCACTTTTCGCGTGAAAGGCGCGACAAACGTTGATTGGGAAGACATTGCCACTTATAAAAGCCCCGCCGGCGAATGTTTTTTATACATCGGCGATATCGGCAACAATTCTCGAGCACGCAATGATTTGGGTGTTTATGTGGTTGAAGAACCGCTGGTTTCTAAATCAGATGTGTCTTCGAGCAAAAAAAATCCGATAGACATTAGCAGTTATAAATTGATTAAAATTAATTATCCAGACTCTCGGCACGATGCCGAAACGCTGCTCGTCCATCCGCAAACTGCTGACATCTACATTTTGACAAAAGAGTTAAGCCGTTCCGCGGGTGTTTATAAACTCGCAAATAATTACACTTCAGACACAATAAACAAACTCCAAAAAATAACAGATTTATCCGTTCCGGCTATTCCAAGCGGCTTTTTGACCGGCGGCGACATTTCTTTCGATGGCAAAAGAGTGGTTGTCTGCGATTATTTTGCGGCTTACGAATTCGCTCTGCCGGAAAATTCAAAAAGTTTTGAAGAAATTTGGAAACAAAAACCGCTTACAATTTCAATCGGCGAACGAGAACAGGGCGAAGCCGTCTGTTACTCCTTGGACGGTAAATCAATCTTTGCCACGAGCGAAAAGAAAAATTCACCAATCTTTGAAACCAAACAAAATTAAAAAGAATTTATCAGTATCAAGAAAATTTGTTTATAATCGAATTTATTACAAATTTTTGGAGGCTTTCCGCATATCTATGAAAAATGAAACACTAAATTTCGACACCGCAAATGGTGCGACCACCGCTTATGTCGCGCTGCCCGAAGAGGCAAATTCCAATAACAGAGCTATTATTATCATCCACGAATACTGGGGCTTAAACGACCATATCAAAGACATTGCGGGGCGTTATGCAAGCGAAGGTTTTACAGCCGTTGCGCCCGACCTCTATCGCGGCAAAACGGCTAAAACGCCTGACGAAGCGACAAAATTGATGAATGCGCTTGAGCTTGAAGACGGTTTAGAGACGATAGCAAAGACGATCACGACAGCGACCGAAAAATATAAAATTTTGCAGTTTGGTATTACAGGGTTTTGTATGGGCGGAACTTTTGCGCTACAAGCAATTTGCCATCTGGAAGGTTTGAGCGCGGCAGCACCATTTTATGGCGACATTCCCGATGAAATGACGCTGAAAAATTTGAAAGCGCCGGTTATCTTCGTTTCCGGGACACGCGACGAACGGATTAATCCTCAAAAAGTTGGAGAAATGGAAAAAATCGCCAAAGCTAATACGCTGCCGATTGAATCGGTCAAATACGAAGCCGACCACGCATTTTTCAACGATACGCGCCCAGAAGTTTATGACGAGGAAGCGGCAAAAGACGCCTGGTCAAAAGTTATAGACTTTTTTCACAAAACATTTCAGAGCAGAGTTCAAACAACGACTGATAAAGTTGATTAACATTGTTTATGAAAGAACTTTGTTAAGTTTTTATTTCAGAAAATCGATTAATTCATGTTGCTTCGGCAGAGCCGTCCTTGCGCCAAGTTCACGACACTTGAGCGCGGCGACGGCGTTTGCCATTTTGGCAGCCGTTTCAAGCGTTTCTCCTTTTAGCAAACCGTAAAGAAGCCCGACGCGAAAAGCATCGCCCGCGCCGGTCGTATCTTTACAGCCATCGGGGACGGCAAAACCTTTTGTCTCGATAAACCGGTTTTCGCAAAAAAGCAGGGAACCGGCTTCGCCCAAAGTCATTCCAACAATTTTGCATCCGAATCGCGACTTTATTTTGTGCAAAGATTTTTTTTTATCTTTGATTCCGAAAAGCTTTTCGGGAAACTCCGCCGAAGAAATTAAAATATCGACGAATGGCAAAAGTTTATTTATGCCTTCAAAAACATTATCAATATCAATCGAAACAATCGTGCCATTTTCTTTTGCTGTTCGCGCCATCTGCAAACAAGCAGCCGTGTCGTGCGGCGTGAAATGCAAGACTTTTCCTAAAGCGACCGCGTGGGTTGGCGCGTCTTTTTCGATATAAGCCAATAACTTATCTCTATTCCAAATGACGGTGCGCTCGCCGCTCCGCTCGTCAATCACGATAAAGGCGATTTGCGTTCGCGCACCCGCAATTTGCTCTGTAAAACGAATATCAACGCCTTCCTCCGTCAGGGAGTGCAAACCGAAAACGCCTTCTTCGTCCGCGCCGAAACGTCCGACATAAGCGGTTTTCAAACCGAGACGCTGAAGTCCGACCATTGTCGTCGCCACCTCGCCCCCCGCCGCCTGAACGTAACTGGAAAGCTGGATTTTTGAATTAAACGGCGGATAATCCGGCACAACAATCAAATAATCAACTGCGTTTGTGCCGAAACCAATCACATCGAATTGTCTGTTTGAAGACAGATTAAAGGGAAAGTGCATACTAAACTCTAAAATTGTAAATATAACCAAAGCTTTTAATTTAGAACAAGTAAAAATTAGCAAATTTTTTGTCAAAAATCCTTGCTAAATT
>MWVV01000631.1_pt1 | contig 12944 bp, 17 predicted proteins | sample 1047281 | NCBI WGS metagenome assembly MWVV01 (sample SAMN06349986, study PRJNA376086) | soil metagenome | isolation source: PT-2 sample Antarctic (ecotone) soil | place: Antarctica | collected 2015-01-13 | reverse complement strand
GGCTACTAACCGACGGTTGTTTTGTTTGGGTTCAAACAAGGATACGCTATCTCTATTTTCAGAGCCTCATCTTATTTCCACAACTTTTGATACTACCTCCAACAAAGGAGTTGAACAGTTGAGCCTTGAAATTCCAAATAGCTCTTGGGAGCCAAGTTATTTTGAGCTAATCAATGAGCGCGCTAAAATGGCTAACCTTCCCAATCTCAGGTCAACCGTTTTGCCGCCTGACGATTTAGAAGTTCGAGTGTGGATAGGCTTTGGGTTGTCCCCACTGGAAGGCTTTGTTATCAAACGTAGTAGTGGGCGATGGTCTGGGATGCACCTTAAGTCTATCAACTCTCGCTTCCCTAATCGTAACTACCAGCAGGTATTACATCAGCCAAAATCAGGCTGGGACAATCTCTGGAAGCGATTAACGAACGAAGGCATTTTGGCGTTGCCTGATTCCTCTCAACTAGGGAAAGAAGTTGTTTTTCCTGATGGCGAGTCTTACGTTGTAGAGGTGAACACAAACAACACGTACAGAACTTATAGATACGGAGCGCCAGAGCGTCAAAGTTGGGCGGAAGCAAAGCGAATGCTCAACATTGTCGCTGTTCTTAATCAAGAGTTTAATATTGGAGTGTAGAGTGAGGCGCTAGCTGGCGATGAGAGAAGCAGATCAAAATACGCGAGAGCGTGCGAGCGGAGCAGGGCGCAAGGGGGAGAGTCTGAAGCAGCGTAACTATTCAGCTATCCGCTGCGTTTTCTGACACTTAGCGGCTTACCGCGACACGCCCCTTCGAGTGCGTGGAGCACTCCCCGGCCTTGCTTTCTCATCGTCGAGAGGTAGGAGCGGATGCGGCAGAACCGGCGCGCGCCCTCTTCGCTGCGGAAGCACCCTGAGACCTTCTGCTGAAGTTTTACCATCCGCAGGTCACGCTCCGCCTGGTTGTTGTCGAAGGGTACAGTAAAGTCCGTCATAAACCGCAGCGCTTCGGCCTGCTTGCGTTGCATGCGCAACAACAGGTTGCGCGCCTGCCGCTGACAACCAGCCGTCCGGGCACGATCCTCCGGCACTGTCGGCGGTTGATTAACCGTTAGTCCCGACCCGAGCAACTCATCATAGCGGCGGGTGAAGGACTCCCGCTCAACCGCATCCAGAGACTTCCTCCCACCCTCACACGCCCCTTCGACCGCCGCCTTGATCTCCAGCAGCAACTCCTTGAGCGGCGCGGCCCACGCCTGCTGTTCAGCGCCGAGTTCGGTGAAGAAGTTTAGCTCCCGCAAGATGTGCGCGCCGCATAGTGCGTGCCGGCACCGGGTGTAATAATCGTATGACCACCAGCCGTCGTGGACGCACGTCCCGCGATACTGCGGGAGGATGCCGACCTCGTCCATCGCCGCCCGGCCACGTCGCGAGTCCGAGCCGTAGTGTGTCAGCCTGGAGTTGCTCGCCACATGAATGTAGTGCCCCTGTTTTGCCACTCGCATCCCGGTCTCGTCGGCGTGGATGACTGAGGAGCGCCGCAACCCCCGCTTGATCTGCAACTCGGTCTCAACTAAGTCGGCGGCGCACTCTCTGATGATGTTGGCGACCGTCCCGGCAGAGAGCCGACAGCCGAAGAGGTCTCGCATCGCTTCACTGGTGCGTGCATAAGGCAGCAACTGATACTGTTGCAGGTAGAGGACTCTGGCCTTGACGCCCGGCCCGTACTGCACGCCCGAACGCACGGCTCCGGGAAACTCGCCCTGTGTCACCTTCCCGCAGGCGTGGCAGCGCAGCACCGCTAGCCGATGTTCGGTCACGCGCAGACGGGCCGGGACGACCTCAAAGACCTGCTGCCGAACGTGGCGTAGGAACTTCCCTGTTGCGAGCGAGGCCTGACAACCACGGCACTCCTGCGGGAGATGTTCGACCACACGGTCGGGTCGCGCTGAGAGCCGAGAGCGTCTCTCCACGATGCCCTGCTTGCCCGCCCGGTCGTCTACCCGACGGACGGCGCAGGCTCTGGTTGCGCTTTCGCCAGGGCGGGTCAGTTGAAGGCGGGCGCGAAGAGTTATGCGAGCCTTTCGTGAGTTGCGCTTCCAGTTCCGCGTTCCGGTGCCCGAGTTGGACATTGCGATAGCGGAGTTCGCTGGCCTCGGCTTGCAGCCTCTCGATCTGCGCCGTGAGCCGCCCGACCTGTTCGGACAAGGCATCAATGGTGTGTTGCTGCTGATCCGGGTCGGGAGGGCCGGAGAATGCTTGCCGACCAAAGGCCTCTTCAAAAAGCCGGAAGAGGGCGTGCGGCCCACTGAGGTAGGCTTGATAGATCTGCCAGGACATGGAATCGGGCAACTGCGGCGGCATGACTCACCCACGTAAGAGTAAAATCTGCTGGCATCGGGAAAGGAAAAAGAGTACGCTCGAACTATGACACCTTTATCTCGCCGGTATCACCTTTGTTTGCCCGCCTTTACACGATAGCTGAACAGATACCGCCCTTACCTTTGTTCACAAAATTCGCATTATGCGAAATGCCCTGTGCCAATGCAAAAAACGTCTTTTAATTCTTATAGGACTTTCTCAAATCAGGCATAAGCGATAACCGGATTTCTGAGTTGCTGACGCAAGTAGTCTGAAAGCAAGCCCTGCTTGAGTTGATAAACGGTCTGTCCAGTTTGATAAGCCAAGTTCTTCAAGCAGACCCAGACGAGCATCGCGCAACACAAATGATTGCGTTGACTACGGTTGATCCGACACTCGCAATCGCCAATGCCGGTCAATTGTTTCTCTTCGCGATGAAACTGCTCGATCTTCCAGCGATGCCCGCTCTCCTGTTGAGCGGCGTCGGTGTCGGATTGAGTCACATCGTTTGTCACGATGTAGTCCGTCCGGTCAGGTGAGACCACTACTCGGAACAGTTTCAGGTACGTATCTTGAGCGAAGCCTTTGACTTTGATGGTTTTGCCCGTCTGTTCTGCAGCTGGTGTCCACTCCAGCGACTCGACGCTTTGATAAGGGCGTGCGCCTTTACTTTCGTCCACCAGCCGATTCTTTTTGAGGGGGCAGTAAAAGATTTTCTCTGCCTTGATGAGGCGCGTCATAATTTGGGTGGTCGCGTACCAACTATCCATCAGCACCGTGCGAAACCGGATGCTCCGTGCCTGAACGCCATCAAGCATGTCATTCAGGTGGTCGAGTTTGGTTTTGCCGTCACGCTCCGGGTCAAAGAGGCGGTAGTCAATGATCCAGTACCGGTCTCGTTCGGCGTTGTAATAAACCAGGTTGACGATGCCGATGCCTTTGACGACGCCGTGCGCGTTGCCGCTGTATTGACGACGCACCCCATCAATCTCAAAGGAGTAGGACTTGTCGAGCACCGTGTCGTCAAAGAGCAGATAGCCCTCTGGCGTTTGCACGATCAGGTCTTTGACCTTCTATAGTGGACCCCAAAATTTAGACAGTGAAAGATGCTATTTTAAGGTGGAACTAGACCACCATGAGAAAGCAATATACTGCGGCCTTCAAAGCCAAACTCGTCCTCGAACTGCTCACAGAGACCAAGTCGCTTTCGCAACTGGCAGCCGAGCACAAAGTTCATCCCAATCAACTGCGGCAGTGGCGCGATGCCGCCTTGAAAGAACTGCCCTCGCTCTTTGAGAAGAAAGACCACACCACGGATTTGGTCGCCGCCCATGAGCGCCACGTTGAAGAACTTTACGCCGAGATCGGACGCCTCACGACACATGTCGCGTGGCTCAAAAAAAAATCTGGTCTCGACCCTGCCACGCGCTAGCCGGTTGGCGCTCATTGAGCGACATGAGGCTGAACTACCGCTGAGGGTGCAAGCCGAGTTGCTCGGCGTCAGCCGCTCCAGCTTGTATTACACGTCTGTGCTGGCATCAGCCGCAGAGGTCGCCACCAAACATCGGATCGATGAACTCTATACGGCTCATCCGTTTTATGGCTCACGGCGTCTGCGCGTCTGCTTGCAGCGCGAGGGGCTGTGCATCAATCGCAAAACCGTGCAGCGATACATGCGTGAAATGGGCATCGTCGCCATCTGTCCGGGGCCGAACCTGAGCAAAAGAGACTTGGCGCACCGGGTTCATCCCTATTTATTGCGTGGCGTGCGCGCGACCCGGCCAGACCATATCTGGGGCATCGACATCACCTACCTCAGGCTTGTCGCCGGTTGGTTGTACCTCGTCGCCGTACTTGATTGGTACTCGCGCTATGTGATCAGTTGGGAACTGAGCGACAGCTTGGAAATTGAGTTCGTGTTGGCGGCAGTGGACAGCGCGTTGCTGCGCTCCACCCCACAAATATGGAACTCGGATCAGGGCAGCCATTTCACCAGCCCGCAATACATCGAGCGACTGCAAGCGGCCCGGGTGCAGATCAGCATGGATGGAAAGGGACGCGCTCTGGACAACATCTTTACCGAAAGGTTGTGGCGCAGCATCAAGTATGAAGAGGTCTATCTTCATGATTACACCACGCCGCGAAATGCGCGGCAGGGGCTAACTCGTTACCTCGAGTTCTACAATCACGAGCGGCCACATCAGGCGCTCAACTACCGGACACCGGCGGAACTATATGGCGAAACCCGCCATATAGTTTGCTAACAGACTGACGCTGAAAGGAGCGGAACCCACCTTAAACAAGGCTACTTTTTTGTCTTGATTATTGGGTCCACCTTATTCTCCCAGATGAGGGCGGGGCGCAAGCGCTCGCCTTTCAAATAACGGTAGACACTGTTGTGGTCTAAACCGTCGGTGTGGTCAGCCAGATTCGTGCAGGTATAGTTGATCTGGCTCGACAACAGATATTGACAATAGATTTGCCGCGACGTTTTCATGGCGACATTCTACTGGGTTTACATCGCTTCAGTCATAAAATGAGAAAGTCCTAGGGATAATATCATTCACGCTCCGGACAGAGTTTCCCGCGTACGAGTTCGCATCATCTTTCGCCTGCTCAGAGAAAAACGCCGAAAGAATGTAACTCGTAATATTACCGTAGGATCCCAATTCTTATCCCTACCCCTCTGAGCAGTAGTACTGCTAGCAGCCCCCCCTTCGGAAAATAACTATTGCTCGGGCTTAAAAGATGTGTTAAAAGCAGCGATTATGGCTACCCTTCTCTCTAGGCCGACGGCGCGCAAACCATTCCTGATCTCGCCCGACCCTTCAATGCTCTATATGACACCGACCCTGAAGACCACTTTGTACAAAGTGGACTTCGTGGTGGAAAACCGGCAGGGGCTGACTCTCATTATGGGCGATGCCGGACTGGGTAAATCGTCGGTCCTACGCCTGCTCTTGAGCCGCTACAGCGCGAGAGAAGAGACCGTGGTGACACAGTTGATACCGACGCCGGCCTTCAGTTCTGATTTCATGTTTTTGAAGGCGATTTGCGCGGAATTCGATATTCCCGGTCGTCGTTCCATGCTGGCGCAACTCAATGAATTCCGCGACTATCTGATGGATCTCCATTCAAAGGGCAAGACGGCGCTCCTCCTCGTCGACGAGGCGCAGAAACTGCCGGGCAAGCAACTTGAAATGATCCGAACGCTCCTTAATTACGAAACCTCGAAAGAGAAATTGATCCAGATCGTCCTGGCGGCGCAACTTGAATTGAGAGACAAACTGCGCGACAAAACTAAAAAAGCGCTTCGCTCACGTGTTTTCGCCCCTTCCCTGCTAGCTTCCATGTCGATTGGCGAAACCAAAGACATGATCGCTTACCGTTGCGAACAGGCTGAGATCAAGAACCCGTTCAGCGACGAAGCCATCGAGATGATTTACACCAACACCGGGGGCGTGCCCCGACAAGTGCTTCAGGTCTGCGCCCTAGCCTATGACATGGGCCAGCGGGCGGGCGTCGACAAGCTGCCGATGGAGATCATTGAGATGGCGACGCAGGAAGCCATCTATCGTGATGACCTAGACGATGAGTAAGAACATCACAAGCTTCGCTGCTTTTCTGGAACAGACCGAGCGGAAATCGGGAACTTCCGAAGCTACCCGTGCGGAAAACGTACCCCATGTGGATTTAACACCGGATGCGGAAATCGCATCTGATACTAATTTTGCATCCCGTGTGGATATCGCATCCCGTGAAGATTCCGCATCGGATGTAAAAACCCGGCTAGAACCCGTGCGAAAAGTACGGGATGCGGAAAACACATCCCATGCGGAAAACGCACCTATTCGTGGACATTTAAGGGTGCCGAATGAAATCCTCTACAATATCTTTCCTTCTCTCAAACCAAGTGAGGCGATCGTACTCTTACGGCTCTATGCACTATCACACGGCTTTCAGAAAAACACGTGTACCGTCAGCCTCGATAAACTCGCAAGTGGTTCTAATCTAAGTAGAACCCAGACCCGTGTATGTGTCAGGTCGCTCGAAAGAAAAAGATTTATTAAGAGCCGGGGAACTGATAATACGAATAGCCAAAAGCACATGCGAGGGCTACATTTCGAGGTCAATTTACCATCGCCAATCCGTGCAGATTCCGCACCCCATACGAAATCCGCATCCCGTGCGGAAAACGCACCCAATAAAGTAAATACACAAAAAGAAAACACACAAACACAGGATGCGCCTGCAGCTGGTGTGGGTGTGGGTTCCAAATTCACTTTGGAAGAATGTAGAAGGTACGCCAGGCACCTGCAATCGACGGGTCAGGGAATTAACAATCCCGGCGGCTACGCAACCACCATTCATCGCACCGGTGAAGCTGACCTGCTGATTGAGAGTTTCCTGCATCCGGAGGCTGCTGGAGAACCGTCTGCTAATCTTGACACCAGCCAGTGTCCTGATTGTAACGGCACCGGGTTTTACTACCCACAGGGAACAGAAGGTGGCGTGGCCCGGTGTAAACACGAGAGACTCAGGAAGGGAAGTGAGGAGTAATTACCGGAGCATGAGAGAGGTGCTGAATGGCTATCGCTGATGAATCGGAAAACCTTCCGGACCATTCGACCGGGCGCAACCCTCCTAGGGGCTGGCGTGTCATCAGCAATCCGATTCGGCAACCGGACTCTGAATCCGATGAGTTGAAGACTTTAATCCAAACTATGCAGCAGCGGCATCAACGAACACAGGGCAAGCGGAAGCAGGAGGAGACAGAGCCTCCTGAGGCGGCATAGGCTCAGAATGGCTTGCGTCTCCGTCGACACGAGCAGTCTCGCGCCAATGACTGATCCGCCATATTAGCGACACCTGATATTTGACGTAAACGTCTAGAACAAACAAAAGTATGGCGATACAATAAAGTCATGATGGATTGGTCTTCATGCCCCGCCGTCGAGCGGGATTCGGAAAAGGTGAGCGGCTCGTGGGTCTTCCGCGGCACCCGTGTCCCTGTTGTCGCGCTCTTCGAGAATCTGGAGGGCGGCGCCACAGTCTCCGACTTCCTGTCGTGGTTCCCCGGCATCACCCGTGAGCAGGTGGAGGCCGTCCTCGAGTACGCCATCCAAAGCCTGCAATCGGGTCGCCAGGCGGCCTAGTGATGAAGCTCCTCTTCGATCAAGGGACTCCTGTCCCACTACGAAATCACCTACCACGCCACACTGTCGAGACTGCTCATGAAAGAGGCTGGAGCGACCTTAAGAACGGTGATCTCCTAAATCAGACCATATGAGATTGGCACAGACGAGTTCTTTCTGATACATCGGTAAGTGCAACCTATCCGAAAGTCAGAGGTGAACTGTCTGTGCCGGGGAAAACCATACTTGAGATACCACTTGACGAACAAGAGCAGATGCGGCGGGAGTTGCGCGCCGCGCGCTACGGCTACTTGCTCGCCCTTCACGTCTTGTTGTTGTGCGCTGAGGGGCGCACGCCATCTGAGATTGCCGAGTTTCTCTTGTGCTCGCGCTCGAGCGTGTACCGCGTGGTCGCCGCGTACAAACGCGGCGCGCGGTGGGTGGCTGACACTGCCGCAGACGGCGCGACGCCACGCCGGAAGCCCTCGCCTCAAGCGCTCGCTGCTCGCGTTGCTCAAGCGTGCGCCTGCCACGTATGGGTGGTGTCGGGTGCGGTGGAGTTGTCAGACGCTGGCACTCCAACTCCGCGCGCAACGCTCAGTCGCTCTCTCGCGCGAAACCATCAGACGGTGGTTGCACGAGGTCGGTTATGTGTGGAAGCGGGCACGCCATGTCGCGCGTGACGACGACCCGGAGCGGATCACCAAACTTGCCCGCATCCGCGCCATTATTGAAGGACTGTTGCCCACGGAAGCCCTGTTTTTCGCCGATGAATTGGACATCCATCTGCTGGCGAAGATCGGTTATGAGTGGATGGAGAAAGGCACGCAAACCGAAGTGATGACGCCGGGGACAAATCGCAAACACTATTTGGCCGGAGCGCTCAACCACCTCACGGGCAAGCTGCTCGCGGTCACCGCCGAACGCAAGAACCGCTGGCTCTTTATTGACTTGCTGAAACTCATTGACCGCAGGTGTCCGGCGGCTCAGGCCACGCGCATCTATGTCGTGTGTGACAACTACCGCATTCACACCGCGAAGGCGGTCGTCGAGTGGCTCGCTGCTCATCCACGTTTCGAGGTGGTGTTCTTGCCGTCGTACTGTCCGCAAGCCAACCCGATTGAGCGCGCCTTTGGCGACGTGCATGACAAATGTACGCGCAACCACAAGCGCACGCAGATCAGCGATGTGGTTGGCGACGTACTTTGGCATCTGAAGGCTAACGCTCCGTGGCGGTACAAACTCTCAAGAATTTACTACACACCGGAAGTAGATCAAGTGGTCGCTGAACTGGCGACAACGCGGAAACTAAAGACTGCATGAGTGTCCCAATCTTGTAAGGTCTGATTTAGCTCGTGCCGAGGCCGAAGGTTTCGACGCCCTCGTCACCACGGACCAGAACCTTCGTTACCAGCAGAACCTGTCAGGCCGTAGGCTCGGCGTGGTCGTGCTGATGACGACGAGCTGGCCGCGAATCAGGGAGCACGTAAACCTGGTCGTTCATGTGGTGGACAACTTAGGACCGGGCGCTTACGAAGAGATCTCTTTCCCTTGAAACTCGGCTGGGCGGCGAGGCGAATAGTCACGGCCTCAGACCCTAGCTGGTGGTAGTGTTCTATGAAAGGGGCGTGTCAAGGAAAAACTTCTCCCAAGCCGGCGATCAAGAGTATTTCTTCGACCGCCAGCCCTCAACTTACCCGCAAGCCACGCCGACATGACTTAATGGCTGACCTGCTCGCTGATGCTCGTCAGGGTCATTGCTTGGGTCTGTTCTGATTCAAGCACGACGGTCACTCCCTCATGAGTTGACTAGTGTTCTATCTGAGACTTTGACCTCGACGGTCTTCGCCCACGGCTTTGTTTTGTCATCCGAGGTGGCATAGCATTGCAACAGGAACTCGCCTTGACGAGCGGCTCGTCAGCGGCTCACACTGCCCGAAGATACTCAACCTCGAACCTTTGCGGAACAGACTCTTTTGCTCGCGGCATTCGCTGCCTCGGACCTTGCCGCTCACCGCGGTAGTCTGCTCACACCTCGTGCTTGATTAGTTTATCGGCGTCGAACGCTTCGCCTCTCTTCCACACCGCCAAAGTGACGGCCGCGATCCGGCGCGCGATAGTCACGCGCGCCAACTCAGGCCGCAACCCTCTCTCTACTAGATCGGTTTTCAATTGCGTGTAGGGACAGAACGAACGTCCAGTTTCCGCTGGATAAGTAAACATCGGGCTGTGGGTTAGTCCCAGGCCGTACATTCAATTGAAAACCGATCTAAACAAAACAACCGTCGGTTCGCAGCCGACAGAAAAGGATACGCTATGAATGAAGTCTACAACACGCAGATGTTCACTGTCTCTTCTTCAGAAGATGACCCGATTGAAGCCCTCGTCCGGCGTGGCGCGAAAGTCATGCTGCAAGCTGCTTTGGAACAAGAGGTGAGCGAGTATTTAGAGCGCGCTCGCCATCAGCGAAGTGAAACCGAGTCGGAGTTTCGCGGCTACAGAAACGGTCACGCACCGGAGCGCAAGCTCACGATTGGCAGTGGCACGATCAAGGTCAAGACGCCGCGGGTCTCTGACGTGCCCGAGGGAAACGCGGAGTTCGCCTCCCAGATCGCCCGTGCCTTATCAGCGACGCTCGCTCTCCTTGCAGCAGGTGTTTCCCAAGTTGTTTATCGAAGGTTTGGCGACCAGAGACTTCGAACCGGCATTGAGATGTTTGATGGGCACGGAGGCGGCGCTCTCACCGTCCACGATTTCTCGTCTGAATGCAGGATTCAAAGCTGAGTATGAGGACTGGACCAAGAGCAGCTTGGCGGCTGTGCCGATAGTTTACGTGTGGGTGGACGGCATCTATATCAAGGCGGGCATCGCCGATGAGCGGGCGTGTTTGCTGGTTGTGATGGGCGCGGATGTTTCGGGCACAAAGCACTTGTTGGCGATGGAAGAGGGGTATCGAGAGTCAAAAGAGATCTGGCTGGAAGTGCTCCGCAGATTGAAGGCGCGCGGGATGAACGCGCCCGGCCCTAGCGGTTGGAGACGGAGGGTTAGGTTTTTGGGCGGCAGCCGGTGAGGTGTGGCGGCAGACCAAGCAGCAAAGATGTTGGGTGCATAAGATGAGAAACGTATTGGACAAGCTGCCACATAAAGAGCGTGGGGAAGCGGCGCAGAGCTTACGAGCGATTTACTTATCGCCGACCAGAGCAGAAGCGCAGACTAAAATCTTAGCATTGGCAAAGAGTTGGCGTGGATTGTACGACCGTGCGGCAGAATGTTTGATGAATGACCTGGACAGGATGCTGACGTTCTTTGATTTCCCGGCAGAGCATCACAAGCACCTCAGAACGACCAACCCGATAGAATCCATCTTCGCGTCAGTGCGGCTCAGAACCGGAGCGATGAAGCGGTTGCGTTCGGCACGTTCGGCGGTGTACTTAATCTTTCAGATCGTGAAGCGGCAGGAAAAGAGTTTGCAGCGGTTGAGTCATGCGGAGAAGCTGAGGTACATCAGCTTGCCCAACTCGGCAAGCAATCAAACAGCTTTGGCCGCCTGAGGAGAAGCGAAGCTAAGAAGCAAGGATGCGCTAATTTATTTCCACAACATTTGACACGAACTCCCAGGCGATCCGTAGACCCGCGCTCAGGCCGGGAGCAGCGCCACCACATCGCGGAGACTGCCTTGCAGAAGGCGATGAAAGGGGCCGTCCGGACGGCGGGGGTGGAAAAGCCGGGCAGTTGTCACACGCTGCGGCACAGCTTTGCGACACATCTCCTCGAAGGCGGCTACGACATCCGCACGATCCAGGAACTTATGGGACACGCCGATGTAGCCACCACGATGATCTACACTCACGTCCTGAACAAGGGCGGGAGGGGCGTCAGGAGTCCGCTGGAGGAATAGAGGTAAGCGTGCGCGGGCGGCGGTTCTGTTCACCCGACCGGATCGCGAGGACCATTGCTTTGACATATCAGGTTCTTTCTAGCTCCTCATTGTAGTTGAGGAAATTAACGGCATTCTGCTCCATATTTTCCCGTCCGTGGTCGTACCTCATGACGGTCTTCGGGTCTTTATGTTTGCTCATCATCTGCACCTGTCTGTAAGTGAGACCTGAGTCCAGCGCCTTCGTGATGGCTGTCCGCCTCAAGTCATGCGGCGAGAGGTCACCAATGCCAGAATAGTCCGCCCACCTTTTCACAATCTTCTGCACCATCCTCGTCGAGAGACCACGATTGAACTCAAGAGTGCGGTAGTTGACGTGCGGCTGGAAGAGCGGCGCTTCATCACCGTCAGAGTGCGACACCTCACGTCGCTTCCGGTCGAGACGGAGGTAGAGGTCAATGGCCTCTTTCACGTCTTTCGGGAGCGGCCAGACCTCTTCCCTCCCTCCTTTGACTTTGCATCTGATTGTCCACCTCCCGTGGCTCCACTTCAGGGACGAAGATTTGAGTGAGCATACTTCGGACACGCGCAAAGAGAGCCGCAGCATGACGAGCATCAGCGCGTAATCCCTGGCCCCCTCCGGCTTCTCTCTATCAGGCCCTGAGAGCAGGTAACGTACCTCTTTGGCTGTGAGCGCACGCCCCGCCGGTTCGGTCGGCAGTTCAGGCGGCGAGACGAGTTTCGTCGAGGCCGGGTTGAGCGGAACTATTCCTGCGGCTTTGAGATACTCGAAGAAGGAGCGGACGACGGAGAGTTTGAAGGAGACTGTAGCCGGACGCTTGCGTTGCGAGCGTAGTTGATCGCGCCAGCGCTGCACGTCTGCGGGGACTATCTCAGTTGGGTGCTTCCCCTGGAGGAACCGGAAGAAGTCAGCCACCGCCCGGCTGTAGGCGCGGCGGGTCGCCTCCGAGATTGACTTGTTGATGAAGGGAGCGGCGCTTCGTGGGTCGAACTTCCTCGGCGCGACCTCTCGCCCTCCCAGGATGTCAGGACTCAATGCTTCGATTGACAAGTAGAAAGAACCCTTCAGAACCGATTTAAGGGGCAAGATCAACCGTATGATGGCTCAGGAGTCAAAAATAGTCAAGAGTAACTATTCAGCTATCCGATGCGTTTTCTTACACTTAAGGGCTTCCCACGGCACGCTCCTTCGAGTGAGTGGAGGACTCCCCGGCCTTGCTTTCTCATGGTTGAGAGGTAGGAGCGAATGCGGCAGAACTGACGCGACCCTTCCTCCGTACGGAAGCACCCAGAGATCTTCTGTTGCAACTTCACCATGCGCAGGTCACGCTCCGCCTGGTTGTTGTCGAAGGGCACAGTAAAGTCCGTCATAAACCGTAACACTTCTTCCTTCTTTCTCTGCATGCGCAACAACAGGTTGCGCGCCTGCCGCTGACAACCAGCCGTCCGGGTACGATCCTCCGGCACTGTCGGCGGTTGATTAACCGTTAGTCCCGACCCGAGCAACTCATCATAGCGGCGGGTGAAGGACTCCCGCTCAACCGCATCCAGAGACTTCCTCCCACCCTCACACGCCCCT
>MWVV01000630.1_pt1 | contig 12951 bp, 16 predicted proteins | sample 1047281 | NCBI WGS metagenome assembly MWVV01 (sample SAMN06349986, study PRJNA376086) | soil metagenome | isolation source: PT-2 sample Antarctic (ecotone) soil | place: Antarctica | collected 2015-01-13 | reverse complement strand
GGCATCTTCCGGTTTCACATTGTCCTTGATTTCGCTGCCTAAAGAATTAGGGTTCAGTGGAGAATTTGGACTTGTTGATAAATGCTGAATGTGAAAAACAGGGCGTTTTGAATCGCGCCACGCTCTTAAAAGTCGTTCAATGTTTTCTTCGGCTTGTAAATTGTTTCGCTCTCCCCATTTCGGATTGTCGAAGCCTTTTTGAACATCAATAATAATCAAAGCTGTGTTGTTTTGTAATTTCTGCATAAATAGGTTGTCATAGTATAACAAGGAAAACGTCGAACGGCTGAGATGACGCGGGCGAAACCGCTACGCGAACTCTAAGTTTAACAGACGACATTTTTAAGAAGATAGCTGTTTCGCCTCGCGTCCATTGAATTGTTAGCCGCGTCATTATCCGAAGGGAAGCGGTTTGCCTTCGCGCAACGTCGGATTAAACGCGGAGCGTCTTCGGTTTTCAATCTCCGAGCCGCGATTTAAATTTATTCAAGAAGCGGCTAACGCTGCGATTCAGATGCTGCACAAGAGCGGAGCGATTGGGCAGTCATCTGCAATCGCTTGTTGGGCAGCGTGTTAAGAATACGACGCTTCTACATATCTATGTAATGTGTCCATCGAGGAACGCCGCCTTTCGCTAAATAGTCCACAACATTTTTGTCTCCATAAAACCTAGTTCGTCCATTTTCATTGTAAGCTAAGGCAGATACGTCAATTTTCAAACCAAGACTTCTTGCCCTCATTGTAAGGTCAAAAAGCAAATCTGCGCGGTCATCGTCCCTTCCGCTATTGGCATTGGCATCGAAAACAGCAAAATCAATGTAGCCTCCGTTCGCGGAGCGTTCTCGAAGATGTGCGAAATTTATTCTCATAATTATCTCTCCTAAAAGATTTTCCTAATCATAAAGGTTAATGGCTTGATGTCGAAGATGTTCCATAAAATAAACACCACTTTAACATTGCAAGTCTAAACCACAAGAAGCTGCCCAACGATTGAATTGACGTGGGGCGAAACCGCCATCACGCAAGCTAAAGTTTAACGGACAGCGCGATAAGAAAGTCGCTGCCCGCGCCCTCACGTCCAATGATTTGTTCGGCGGCGGTTTGATAGGAAAACTCTACTTTAGATATTTATGCAAAAATTGTGTGGCGCGTGTCCAAGCGAGTTTTGCCGCATCCGGTTTATAGAAAGGTCGCGTATATGCCAGAAAACCGTGATTCGCGCCTTCGTAGAGAAAAACTTCTACTGGTGTGCCTTGTGCTTTCAATGTTTTTTGCGTCTTTTGAGTTTCCGTTACTGCCACCGACTCGTCAGCCGTGCCATGATGAATCTGCACCGGCACTTTCTTCAATCGGGTAAGTTCTTGTTCCTCCATCGGCGCAGGATGAAAGGCGACAACCGCATCTATCTCGCGGCAACGCGCCCCGAACAGCATCGCCTCACGCCCGCCTCTGCAAAATCCGATGACACCCATTCCGCCTGAACTTATAAAAGGTTGGGTTCGCAGATAACTGACTCCTACTTGAACGTCGTCCAGCCTGTCCAACTCCGTATGGTTGGCTAGATATTTATTATAAGCATCGTTGTTGCCCGGAGTGTCGTTCGGCAAAGGATGAAAGATGTTTGGGGCAAGCCCGACAAAACCTGCGAGTGCCAACGCCGCGCAAGTATTCGGGATATACTCCTCCGAAATCTTGTTGCCCGCGATAACAAGCACGGCGGGATAAATGCCTTCCGCTTTGGGGCGAGCCAAGTATCCGTCTATGGTATCCGCGCCGTTGTGCTTGAAGGTTACTCTGCCGTGTTGAACTTTCGGGTCATCCAACACGCGCGTTTCCGGCTGTTTGGTTTGCGCGTTTGTCTCTTGCCCTTGTAATACCGCGAAACTTGCAAGAGTAGCGGTTGCTCCGATAAGGAAAGACCTTCTATCAATGCCGTCGTCAGGGCAATCATCGCCGATACACATAAAGTTTATTTCTTGTGGTAAAACAATTTGTCTAAGTTTAATAAGCCGAAGGCAGTTTTTACGCGGACATCAACCACGCCCAAACCGAAAGTCGTGCTTTGACGTTCTATCTGAGTTGGCGAAGTTCCTTCAATGTTAATCTGATTGATAAACACGCCTTCAAACTTTTCCGTGCTTCCGTCCGTGTAAACTTTTGTAGCGGTCAATAACGCGCCGTCAATCTTTGCGTTTCTGAACGTAAATTTACGCCCTTGCGATGCGTCTCCATCTTTAGATTCACTGCCTGTCGCCGCAATCTCACCATTAGCCGAAATTTTTATTTCCAGACTATAGCCCGCGCTCGGCACTTCGTATGACCCGGAATAATCCGCAGTATTTTTATAGGTAACAGGCTCGCTGCGAACACTCTTATACTTTTCTTTGCTAACGCCGCGTTGCGCCCTGAATTGGTATTTGGTTTTGCTTAATAAGCTGACAATTTCTTGTGTTCTTTGTTGTGCGTTTGAGTTTTGAGCGAAAATGACTGAAGGAATCAGCCAAACGCTAAAAAATAATACTAACGAAAAAATAATACGCATTGGAATTTCTCCTTTTTGAAAATTTAGCTTGCTACTTTCTAAACACCGCCCGCTTAGATTTTGTGACACAAATTTACGCGAAGCCGCCGAACGGCTGAGATGACGTGGGGCGAAACCGAACACACGCAACTCCGAGTTCAAAAGACCGCGTGACAAGAAAGTCGCTGTTTCGCCCTCACGTCCATTGATTTGTTAGATTTTGCCTTTTGGCAAAAGCGACTGCTCTGATTTTTTCTTTCTTATTTCAGGTAACTTAATTTCATCAAGACCCTTTATCTCTTGCTCGACAATCTCTGCATGCTTAAAAGAAATAGTTCTGGTGCATGAATAGGTTGTGAGTTCACCTTTAGTATCGTAAGCGTAAACTAAATACTTTTTCCCCAATTCGTAATAATAATCACAACTTGTTGGGACAAACCGACCATTATCTTGCTTCAGCAGAATCACCATTGTGATTTCATCAACAGATTTGCCCTTCCAGATTTTCTCAACTTTAAATTTAACTTTATTGGTTTCAAGTTCGATAACTTCGCCAGTAAAGATTGCGGCAGCGCTTTTGAAATCTTTTAGCCGTGCTGCTTTCTCTTGCTCAGGAGTCAGTTCTAGATCGATGCAAACGCACGCACAGGCGCTATTACAAAGCAAAGGTGAAAGAAATATTGCCAGTCCCAGAAGTATTTTCTTCATATGCCTCTTACCTCCAAAGAAAGAAATCTAACGATTGAATTGACGTGGCGCGAAACCGGATACACGCAAGTTAAGGGAAACAAGACCCGTTGATAACAAAGTCGCTGTTTCGCCCTCACGTCCAATGATTTGTTCGATGCGGCGTTATCATTAAGCACCGTTTTTATATTGGCTTTCATTATTCATAGAATTTATTTTCTAATGACCTAATTTTCATAAGCAAGACCACAAACATTGCAATACTACCGATAATACCCAGAATAAAACTCGCGGTAAATGACAAACTCCAAATCATTCCTGCCGCCATCGCACTTCCGTCGCAAGGGTCACTGGGGCTAGTTGGCTTGCAAGGATTCATTACCATTATTAAAAAGCCGATAATAAAACCTGCGACGCTCCCGCCAATAAAAATGATGAGAAAAGTAATAAAGCTGGTTGCAAGCGGGTGTTTTAAGGCGAATTTTTTCATCTTTAACTTTTCAGCATAAATATCTCAGAAAGCTTTTTATTCATCTTTAATTTAATACAACTTTTGATTTTTCAAGAAAGCATCTAACGACTGAGATGACGTGGGGCAAACCCGCAAGGAGAAACGTAATGGAAAACAAAGAAACACAAAAAGAAGATAGCGGTTTGCCCTCACGTCCATTGATTGGTTCGGCAGACGCGCCGAGCAAGGACGCGGAGCGGAAAACGCTTCAAATCTTAAACGAAAATTGCGACAGAAATTTGTCTGAATCTAAATGTCCAACTTTCAGTAACATACACGATTGGTATAACGGCGAGAACCGACCCAGCCGTTGGCGAATCTTTGGCAAATGATAGTCTGCCGAACGCTTGAGATGACGTGGGGCGAAACCGCCGCGCGCAACTCTGAGTTTAACGAACAACGTGATAACAAAGTCGCTGTTTCGCCCTCACGTCCATTGAATTGTTCGCTGTCGCCTCCATCAACGGGGCTTTTCTTCTTTTGCTTTGAGCGGTGCTACTTTCGGTTCAACTATTTCGCCGTCCATTTTTACCATTATCTTGAAATACAGCCCGGAATTTTTCAGACACTCGCTCCCCTGACAGTCAAAAGAAAAATCGTAAAACCATTTGTCTTCGCCAAGCGAACTCAAAATCATGTGTTTGACCCTAAAATCATCTGCATTTTTAACAAAGCGCGGCAAATTTGCGCGTGCAATTTCTAAAGCTCTTTGTAGTGATACGGGTGGCTCTTCGGCTTCGGGTCTCCACGAAGGCATCTTTACAAAGTCTAGGTCTGAAAGTTTGTAGGAAATTTCGTTATCACCATAGCTAAAACTAACACCAAGAGTCTTTTTTTGAGCGTGAACAGTGTTCGCCGACAGAGAAAATGTAAAAAGCAAAAAGAACAGCGAAGCTAAAAAGAATCTAATTTTCATAACGCACTCCTTTGAAAGAATTGTTTCAATAATAGTCCGATATTATATTACCACGAGACAGCGAACGATTGAGTTGACGCGGGCGCGAAACACGCAACGTTTTTAAGAGAGTACATGGTGCGCCTCGCGTCCAATGATTTGTTAGATTGCGTTTTGAAAGAAATATTCAAGATAAATCTACTTTTTCTTCGCTTTAGCTTCACGCTCTTTAAGCCACTCAACAATAAATGTTATGTAGTCGGAATAATATTCAGGAGTTTCTATCTCAGTACGGGTGATTCCCGCCTTTTTAAGTATATAAGGAAGTTCTTTCTGAAATAAAATATAGTGTTGCCAGATGGTTCCACCGCCGGGTATGTCCGTGCGACCGGAATTAGTTCTCAACCAAGTACGAACTTTATCAATTGCTTTGCGTGGATCATCTCCATGCGCTTGAATATCTTGACCGGCTATATCACTTAACGATGCTTGATAGCGAAACGGTTGACTATCTAAAACCAAAATTCTTTTCGTTTTTTGTTCTGCGTTTCCGTATTCTAAATTACCCCAAAATAGTCCGCACTCGTAAGGCATATTGAATCTAGGCAATTTACTCTTACGAGTAATTTCTACGCGGGAAATATCATGAATTCCGTATTTACATTCAGCAATAATAGAAATGATACTTATCAGGCGGGTTTTTCCAGAGTCAAGTATTTCTCGACTGCATCTAGCAATAAAGCCAGCGTCGTGAATGGCAAAGACAATCGCATCAAATATTGGTTTGTATTTTTTATCAAAAGGGCAATTAATAAAAACATTATCCTCAAATGACGATTGCGCTTTTGCCATTAGTTTTTATTCAAATCTCAGTCAGAAAATCTTTCTTCCGTATCGGTACGATTAACATAGCTTTTGACCGCAGTTTGAATGCGCTCTCTGCCTAAGCGCGGCTCAACTGGTGATGATTTAATTACTCGTCCGGTTTTTGCGGCTACAAATTTCCCAGTCGAAGAGTTACGATGCACAGATTTTCCACTTGAACCATTGTGAGTCGAAGTACTACTGGTTCGTACTGTTTTACGAGTGGATTTAGCCGATACTGATTTAGCAGTTTTAGTTGTTGCTTTCTTAGACATTCTTTTACTCCTAAACCCATATTAACAGATAACCATTACTTTCCGAAGCAATCTAACGGTTGAGATGACGTGGGGCGAAACCGCCGCCACGCAAGCTAAAATTTAACGGACAACGCCCAAACAAAGTAGCTGTTTCGCCCTCACGTCCATTGAATTGTTGGGCGGCGGCACTCAATGGGACTGGTGCCGCCTGCAAACTAGTGGTGTGTAGAAAAGGCAATCCGGCGCAAGTAGCGAACACGCTTAGCCCTTAATCTGGAACTCATTCGATTTCATCATCATCCACCTTAACAATTTCACACTCAAACTCTTGTTGCTCAGCATAGTTCCTTGCTTCGTTGTCCAAAAGTGACACACCCGAATGCGCGACAACATAGTAGTGTTGTGCAAGATCTCCTATCCAATACGGGGCGGTTCCTTGATTGTCCCTTGCGCGTTGACCATTATGGGTATATTCGTTAGTAGAAACTCCATCATCAAACATATCCACATTATGGACAAACTCGTGGACAAGCGTATTCACCATGGCAGCAGCTAAATTCGTCAGAAATCTAGTGTGATAGTAAATTCTATATGGTCGGCTGGGATCGGTGGCGGCAACTGTTTTTTTTCGCTCTTCATCAAATTTCCAATGTTGCACTGTCACCGCCTTGGTACAGGCACGAAGTCTGCGACAAATCTCTTCGGACTTAACATCTGTATTATCAAATTTGGGATGTTCGGCGACTTCGCTCCAGAAATCTTCTTTTGAGGATAATTTGTTCACAAAATCGACCGCTTCGATCATGTTTTCGTTGTTGTTTGTATAAGATATTTGCATTTCACTGGTCTCCTTGTTTGAAAGTTTGAAGTAGTAAACTACGTTACTGACGGTTGCTTGAAATTAAGCATTAGTGCCAGTAGTTAAGTGGCTTGACCGGGCATCCAAGCGAATGCAACGGGTGATCCCTCTCTTGCTGATCCGTCTTAAACAGGATGAGAACACCGCAGAAGCGAATTCGCTCAAACCTGTGGCTAGCAAATCTACCACGAGCAGCCCAACGACGGCGTTCACACGGCGCGGTCACGCAACTATCATAAAAGGCGACGTTACCGCGCTCGTGTGCAATAACTTGTTCGGCATCGCCTTCGGGTTCACGCCGGATGGCGGAAAAACTTTATGAACGAAAAACTTAAAAATAACCAAGTCCAAGATGATGTCGGTTTCGCCGACTGCATCGCGCCGGACAGTATTGAACTCCGCGTCAACGCGGAGCGATTAACGCCGGAATTGCGAGCGCATTTGGAATATAGGCTTGCAAAAAACATAGCAACAAAAGCGTTGCTTGAACTTGATATTCAATTATTGGAAATCGCACTAGACGTTCACAATCGCTAGATGCCGAACGGCTGAGTTGACGTGGGGCGAAACCGAATACACGCAAGCTGAAAGAAATCACGCAACGTGAAAAGAAAGTCGCTGTTTCGCCCTCACGTCCAATGATTTGTTCGGTGTGTCGTTCATTTCAAAACTGTTTTGCTTCTGCTTCAAGTTCGTCTGCCGCCATTTTGTTTAAGTAGATAACGCCTGCGAAAACTACTCCAACAATCGCTAACCGCAACAGGAAAAACGCAAACTCGTCTGCCGATGTTGGCGCAATAGATAAAATTACTCCCGTCGTAAGCGGGGCAGCATACCACAACGGAACGAAACGTAATAACTTGGCTTGTGTTTCAAACGCCTCGCGCCAAAAAACTGAATCTGTCGCCGAATGCCTGTCCACAACCCGACGACTGATAGTGAAAGCCCAAACTACGCCGAGAATAAAGCCGATTGATACTAAACTAAGCAGACAGCCGTAGTATTTCGCGCTGCCGATTGGTGCGTGTTGCAGAAAATACGCAGACATTATTAAGACGAAAACACCCGCGATGCTCTCGCGCACGGCACGGTGAAAAGTATCTTTAGCTAGTTTTTCGATTCGTTCTTGATTTTGCATTTGCCTTTTTCCTTTGATTTTCGACAACAATAATATCACAGGAAACACCGAACGGTTGAGTTGACGTGGGGCGAAACCGCCACCACACAAGTTAAGGGTAAAAAGACAACGTGATAATAAAGTCGCTGTTTCGCCCTCACGTCCAATGATTTGTTATGTTTGTCCTTCATCTTCAGCAAGCCGTTTATATTCGCGCGACTTTCAGTTTAACCACGAGAGTTAAACCGAGATTCTTTGCCTTCGCGCCGTTCGCCTTAACGCAACTTTGTTTTCAACGTGCTTTCGCCTGCGTTCTACAAAGCTAAACCGAAGGCGTAATTCGTGTCAAGAAGTTGCGTTGCCAACGAGCAACTGGACAAGTAACGCGCTTTCTTTTCCGTTTTTGACACACGCGATTCGGGGAAAACGAGTTCTTGAAACCTTTGCCAAAAAGCGACAATCGAAGAAACACAAATCTTGTTCTGTTTCTTCCGGCGCGATATTCACACGCACTTCAAGGTCAAAGAGCGGCGAAAAATCTGGTAAAAGTTCCGGCATCCGATTGCCAATCTCTGCCGACACGAAAAACATAACGATTGAATTGACGTGGGGCGAAACCGAACACCCGCAAGCTAAAAGAAACCACGCAACGTGATAACAAAATAGCTGTTTCGCCCTCACGTCCAATGACTTGTTGGGCGGCGCGTTCACTTACAACACTTCTTCTGTTTTCGGAACTTCCGCTTCCTTCAAGCAACTGACGAATTGACTGTAATCAGCAAAATCTCCTACAACGTGCGTTGCTCCCGCTTGGCGCAAAGTTCGCTCACGTTCTTCCTTGCCAACTCCTAAGAATGGAAATTTGAGATTATAAGCGGTGCGAACATCCCACAATCCGTCGCCTATGCTCACAATCTTGTCAAAGTTGCTCTGAAAATAAGTCTGCTGTGCTTTCAAAATTGCCGCCTGCAAGATTTCTTCTCTCGAAAGACCGTCTTCTGCAAATGCGGCTGGAAACTCGCTCGTTTCGATACCGGCAGCCTTCAGTTTTAATGCGGCACATTCACGCCAACTACCTGAAGCAATGGCAACTTTCCATTCCAATTCGTGGCTTAAGCGTGTCAATAACGAAGAAGCACCAACAATCTCGGAAAAGAGCGACGAATCTTTGGCACGTTGTTCTTCTAGCAAATTGACGAAGCGATTCTTAAATTCCACTAATTCGCCTTCGTCAGGCGCACGCCCAAACCGTTCTTTGAAAAGTTGAAATGAAATGCCTGAATCGGTTGTATGCGGATATTCAGCCCAATTCGTATTTATTTCAGTAATTGCGTATGTGTCGGCAAAGGCTTGCACAAAGCATACAGTATCAACATCGTTAGTTTCGGTCAGTGTCCCGTCAATATCAAAAATTGCTAAGTTCATCATTTCCATTCAGCGCAAGTTTATGAGCAGAGAAGCCGCCGAACGGCGGAGTTGACGTGGGGCGAAACCGAATCCACGCAACTCCGAGTTCAAAAGACAACGCCAAATGAAAGTCGCTGTTTCGCCCTCACGTCCAATGACTTGTTCGGTTGCGGCGTAACCTTTAGCCATAGACTTTAATATCTTACTCGTTAGGTAACCATTTAATCCTAGCGACCACAAGAGATGCACAGGTAAATGTGACAGCAAAACTGAATAGCCATATATCTAGGTTGCCAACTTTGCCGCCATCATTAAAAGTCCAAGCAAACCAAAGAAGTGAAATAAGTGTGAGAGCAATAATGGGAATAAATGACCACTCTAATAAAGATTCCTTGGATATTGAGAAAAGTATTAAACCCAATACGATACTAACAACAAATGTTATTCCAATGGGAATCCATCTTTGCGGTTCAGGCAGCGGTGCAGGCATACGATAAACTGAGAGAGCCACCGAACTGAGAACGGCAATTATTACAAATGCAAAGACAGAAGTTGAGATTAGTTTGATTTCGGTGGCTTTATCCTTTTCAAGTAATACCATCGGCAATAACATTAAAGCGAAAATTACCAGAACTACTGCAATGAAAATATTTATACTAGCTAGTAGGAAAAGACGCTCGCCCGACGGTTCCGCCCCATATTGACTGATGAAAGCCGCCGTTCTTACCGAATTATCTTTATAATAGCTGATGAAAGCCGCAGTTTCCGCCATCATATGCGCTCCTGTGAAGCAGGAAATTGTTGCCACGACAAGGGAAGCGACTAAAAATGCGTTTGACTTGGCACTGAAAGATAATACAAGTGCCAGAACCGTAATGCTGACACCGCCGATTGCTATGAGAAAGCTGGCATACTGTTCGGACAGTTTTAAGTAATCTACTTTCATTTGAGTTCCTCCCATCAGGCTTGATATTGAATACTATTATGGCAAAGGAAGCAACCGAACGCTGCGCTTCACCTGCCGCGCATCCAACCTCGAAATCACGCAAGCCTTGCGCATGAGAGCCGCGCTATTCGCGGTCAGGTGCAAGCGCTTGTTCGGTGCGGCGTATCAGTAATCTTGCCGCCTTAATAAATCTTCAACTTGTGATAAACCACCTTCTCGATAAGCATGTTGAACGCGCACTTCTGTATTTGTTACCCCACAGTAAAATCCGACATGCCCGAACACTTCTCTCGTCGAAAAGTCAGGTGAATCTACATCAGCACGTATTCGCGGTAATGCGCCCATCACTGCTGCTGCCCCATCAGCTTCCAAGATTCTGAGAAGATGTTTGGTAGCGGCTTGCGCTCCGGCACGCACTCCTTCGGGTTTTACCGCAGCCTTCGGCGGGTCTGAGTACCATACGTCGCCATCTGCGAATTGGACAAAATCAATTGAGAACTTAACCCTATCTCTACCCCGAGAACTAACGCCAGTGGTTTCTAAATGTTCCGGCTGCAAAAGTGTTTGAGGCTGACAACCGAAACCACCCGTGTCTAACGTGTCTGGTGAATTATAACTGACACTAAACGAGTGAATCGGTTTACTACTTACGTTCTTAAAATCGAGTTTCAGCACGGAGCCGATGGATGAACCGATGGACATGAACGAGTAAAACCGCGTGTCAACAATACGCAAGGGCGAACTCGGCTGTTCTTCGATGATTGGTTGCGGTTTGAAGAAATTGCGCCAAGCAAAAACGCGCGGAGACCAGACCTTTCGACCAATTTGAGCAGACCATCCAGCCGCAGCAAAGACACCGGCAATAAAGGTTAATACTGCGATTGTAAGACGTGGAGTGATTTTCATGACAACACTATCCTTACGTTTATTCTCGCACACAAGGTAAGCACCGAACGCTGGACTTCAGCCGCCTGCGCGCAGGCATTCAACTTTGACCGCAAGGAAGAATGATGAGAGCCACGCTATCGCGGGTCGGCTGCAAGGACTTGTTCGACATCGCCTTCATCTTCAGGATGGTTTCTTCTGCAATCGAATACCTGTGTTTCTACATTCAGGGTGATAATTATGCAAAAAATCCTCGTCCTGAAAAATTGGATTATTAGATTTTAAGTCGTCTTTTGTGCCGTAAAAGAATTGGTTCAAAGACACCTTGCAACGTGGCTGTCCCTCGTCTAGCGACGGCTCATCTTTAGAAAGACCTCCTTCCTGCCAAATGTTCCCTTCAGCTTTCAACGGAGTGCGCTTGCCTTGCGCGTCAACTAAGAAAAATCTTCGCTGATAAAAACTTTTATAACTCGGACTCGACGTACAAATATAGCCGGATTCGGGAATAACAAACTCTTGACTTAACTCTGTTCCGTTTAAAGTCGGACATTTTGGATTGTCATACTCAATATTGATCCAGCGTGGTTTCATATCAGCAGGAATTAGATAAGTTTCCTGACGAATGCCGCAAGATTGAAATAAAAATAGTGCTAAGAAAATAAATGTCATCATAAGGAACTTCATTTTAACACAGCGAAGATGTCGAACTTTGATTTAGGCTGAATTACAGTTTTCATAGACCGAATTTTTTATAAGCCTTTTTTTCCTGGAAGTCAATGAAAGTGTTGATTTTAATTGGAGATTGGATTATCTTCCAAGCTAAACAAAGATTCTGCCTAAATTTTTATGCCGAATTATTAAATTTTGTTCAACATGTTGGAGTCGAAACATTAATATGCGAAGGATATTTCGCACATCTGTAGATGCGCTGAGTTGCCGTCTGAAAATTGGTTTCTTTTGCAAGAAAGATGTTGTTGACGTATTTTTGCGGATTGCGGTCATACAGAGGAAAACTATGTGCTCTGGACTTGCACCATAATCCGATGTCCTCTGCGGAAAACGTAATCGTTGCCGCGCAAATCGATGACGTATTTGTTGACCTCGCCGGATTTGATCGGTTTGGGTTTTGCAAAACTTTTGCGGAAGCGTCCGCGCAAAATTTCATTGGTGACCAACAATTGTTAATTTGCCATTTATCATCTGCCAGATAATCAGTCGGGAACTTTTAGTTTGATGAAATACAAAAAGCGCGAGCAATTTACAGCGATGTACAGGAATAGATTAAGATAAAAATGTAAAAATAATATTATTCCTGCCTATCCTGTTATTCCTGTAGATATTCCTTTTTGCGTTTCTACTTAGTACTGCCCGCCAGAGATTTGACGAGGCGGTCTAAAAACTCCTGACTGTCAAAGAATTCGCGCACTCCAACACGTTCGTCTCTGCCGTGTGAGCGGTTGTCGTCGATGTCTCCGAATAGCCCTGAAACGCCATACATCGGAATGCCAATCTGCCGGAAATAGAGGCTGTCAGTCGCGCCGGTGCCCATGATCGGAACAACCGGAACATTTTTCCACATCGCATCGGTAATCAATTCGATTGGACGCATAATTTCGGCGTTCAGAGGCGACGGCGACGACGGTTTTGATTCTTTGATAAACGTGATGGCGATGCGTTCGTCGGCGATCAACTCTGTTAATTTGCGGTGAATATCCTTCGCGTTTTCCTGCGGCAGAATGCGGCAGTTGACGGTGGCGCGGGCAGTTTGCGGAAGCGCGTTTTCAGCGTGCCCGGCTTCAAGCTTAGTCGCGACGCACGTCGTCCGCATCAGCGCGTTGTAATATGGCAAAGCGGAAAGACGCTTCACTGCTTCCGCGTCCGGCGCGTTTGTTGCCGTAACAGTTTTCATATCCGTTGCCGCCTGTCCGGTTTCAAGCGCCGTCATTTTTTGAAAATAGCCGCGCGTAACTTCGTTCAGATTGACGGGAAAATCAAATTTGGC
>MWVV01000629.1_pt1 | contig 12981 bp, 13 predicted proteins | sample 1047281 | NCBI WGS metagenome assembly MWVV01 (sample SAMN06349986, study PRJNA376086) | soil metagenome | isolation source: PT-2 sample Antarctic (ecotone) soil | place: Antarctica | collected 2015-01-13 | reverse complement strand
CCTGATTTCATTGGGCAAAGGTAAAAACATCTCTGCCTGCGGCTGGGATTATAAATTAAAGTTTTCTCAATAATGAATAGTGTTTTAGCTGATGCTGTAATAACACTGCAATACAAGCTAAATAAGTAATTTTGAGAAAATTAAAGTGATATGAGTACCGATGTGCTTGAAAAGGTAAAGCAGTTACCCGCCGACAAACAAAAGGAAGTGGAAGATTTTATTGATTACCTGCTGTACAAATACCGGGGAGACGGAATGGAAAATATTGCTGAAAAGAGGAGAAGAAATTTAGGTCGTCTGAAAGGAGAAATATGGATGGCAGAGGATTTTAATGATACGCCGGAAGATTTTAAAGATTATATGTAATGGCTCTATTGTTAGATACACAAATTATTATTTGGCTTGAAGAGAACCCTGCCAATATTGCGAACGAAGTTAGAGATCAAATTTTAGCAGAAACAACTGCATATTTTAGTAAAGCATCGGTTTGGGAAATGGCTATAAAAATCAAAACAGGTAAGCTTTCCTTAAAGCAACCTTTGGATTTGTTTATTGATAATTTTCAAATCGATTACAAATTTAAATTGCTTGATATTTCTCTACAACACATTTATCAAACGCAACAACTCCCACTTCATCATCGCGATCCTTTTGACAGGTTGCTTATCGCTCAATCAATCATCGAAAATATTGCTGTTATAAGTTCTGATGGTATTTTTGACGCTTATGGCATCAGAAGAATTTGGTAGGCTTTCAGTACAATTAGGAATTATTACAGGGCGAAAGTTTCGATAGCAAATTCAACAATCACATAATTACAATTCAAAGTAAATTGCTTAAGCTGTATTAGATGAAAACAGGTTATATTATAGATGCCATTCGCACGCCTATTGGCCGTATGAGTGGAAAGTTAAGTTCAGTAAGGCCGGATGATTTACTGGCATTAGTGATAGCAGAGTTGATAAAACGCAATCCGGAGGTTGATGTAAATGCCATTGAAGATGTAATTGCAGGTGCTGCTAACCAGGCGGGTGAAGATAACAGGAATGTAGCCCGAATGGCAGTTTTACTTGCAGGATTGCCTTTAACCATTGGCGGTAATACAGTAAACCGTTTATGCGCATCGGGGCTTCAGGCGGTAATGGATAGTGCACGGGCCATTATGTGCGGTGATGGGGAAATTTACATTGCCGGAGGAGTTGAAAGTATGACCCGGGCACCTTTTGTAATGGCAAAAAGCCAGGAACCATGGAGTAGAAAAATAGAAGTGTTCGATACTTCGATAGGGTGGAGGTTTGTAAATAAAAAACTGGCTGAAAAGTTCTATCCTTATAATATGGGTGAAACAGCAGAAAATGTTGCGAAGCAATACAACATCAGCCGCGAAGAACAGGATGCATTTGCAGCAACATCTCAACAAAAATATTTTGCAGCATTGGAAGCGGGTAAATGGCAACAGGAAATTGTCCCGATACAAATAACAGAAAATAATGAGTTAACTGCTTTTCAGGAAGACGAGCATCCACGACGAACTTCTATTGATAAATTAGCTTTGTTAAAGCCTGCCTTTATAAAAGATGGAACTGTAACAGCAGGTAACTCTTCAGGAATTAATGATGGGGCAGCAGCCATGTTACTTGCGAGTGAAGATGCAGTAACCAGGTACGGGATAAAACCTATGGCAAAAATAGTGAGTATGGCAATTGCAGGAGTTGATCCTTCGATCATGGGAATGGGGCCTGTGCCGGCAACAAAAAAAGCTTTGCAACGGGCAGGACTAACTATTAATGATATTGATCTGATAGAAATGAATGAAGCTTTTGCTTCACAATCCTTAGCTTGTATACGAGAATTAAATATAGATACCGATATATTAAATGTTAACGGGGGCTCTATTGCAATCGGTCATCCATTGGGATGCAGTGGTGTTCGTATTTCTACAACCCTTTTGCATGAAATGAAACGAAGAAATGTTCGATATGGATTAGCAACTATGTGTGTAGGAGTGGGGCAGGGTGCTGCAGTTATCTATGAGAAGGTATAACGATACCAGGTTTATAAATCTCCGATATTACGGTTATTGAAAATTATTTTCATACTACGATTTTCTTTCAGAGTAATTCCATCTGTTCTTATATAAAGTCACTCTAACATTAGTTCATTATCATAGTTTCTTAACAATTTTTATAATGATTATGGGAAAAAAGAAATTCTTCATCTCTAAACAAATCTCATTTTTGTATTAATATTTGCACACATTCTGTAAACAAGTTTAAGGCTTTATGCCGGTATTAAATCAAGCCCGACAAAGGGTTATTCAAACCATTTTTATTGTTGTTTTCCTGGTGATCATAGGCCAGCTATTTAATCTTCAAATCCTGTCAAGTAAATACACCAAGCTTGCAGAAGATAATGCTATTACAAAAAAAGTTGTTTATCCAAGTCGTGGGATTATTTACGACCGGAATAAAAAACCCATCCTTGATAATGTCGCACGTTTCGACCTGGTAGTAACTCCTTTTCAAATTAAAGGAATAGATACCATGGCACTTTGTCGCATTCTTAACATTGATACAGTAGAGTTCAGAAAGCGAATGGTAACTTCCATAATAAAAAACGGACGATACAGACCGAGTGTGTTTGAGCCTTTGGTTTCTCCCCAATTGCAGGCACATTTAGATGAGAACATGTACAAATTCCCGGGTTTCGATCTTAATGAGAGGCCTGTTCGTTCTTACCCTTTTAAATGCGCTGCTCATATTTTAGGGTATGTAGCCGAAGTGGATACTGCCATCATTCGCAAGTCGGGCTACTTCTATCAAATGGGAGATTATGCAGGGCGAAGCGGGTTGGAAGCTTCTTACGAAAAAGTTTTAATGGGGCAAAGGGGCATACGTTATTTAATTAAGGACAATAAAAACCGGATACAGGGCAGTTTAGAAAACGGAGATTTTGATACACTTCCTGTTGCAGGCCGTAATTTATTTTCGAGTGTAGATGTCGATTTACAACAGCTTGCTGAAAAGCTTATGACAAATAAGATCGGAGGGGTAGTTGCTATAAATCCAAAAACGGGTGGCATTCTTGCAATGGCATCCGGTCCCGGATACGACCCCAACCTTCTTGCCGGAGTACAGTTTAGAAAGAATTGGGGAAGAATGGCTCTTGACACTGCAAGGCCTTTATACAATCGCGCTATTAAAGGCCAATATCCGCCGGGTTCTACCTTTAAACCGCTTGGAGCGCTGGTCGCCTTAGACGAAGGATTAATAACGCCCGCTTATGGGTACGGATGTTGGGGCGGCTATTACGCCTGCGGAAGACCGGTAAAATGTACCCACTCATACAGAGGTCATGCTGCAACTCTTCGTTTAGCTTTAGCTAATTCGTGCAACTCTTATTTCAGCCAGATTTTTAGAATGGCCATCGATAATCCTACATACAGCAATACTACCAGGGGTTATTTAAAATGGAAAGAGTATATGAATAGTTTTGGAATGGGGGTGCGTTTGGGTGTGGATTTACCCAGCGAAGATTATGCAAGCATACCAGATACAAGTCGTTATAATAAAGACTTCGGAGGAGCTCGCAGATGGAGAAGTTGTAATATTCTTACGCTGGGTATTGGGCAGGATAGAATGACTGCTACTCCTTTACAACTGGCTAATGTTATGTGTATAATCGCTAACAAAGGTTATTATTACACGCCCCATTTTGTAGATAGTATACAAAGCGAAAGAACAGAGGATACGCTGTTTTTGGGAAAGTACAGGCGAAAGCATGAGGTTACCCACATTTCTGATGATGCATATAATGCTGTTCAATTAGGAATGCAGGATGTGGTTACAAGCGGAACAGCCCAAAATGCAATGATACCCGGAATAAATATTTGCGGTAAAACGGGTACAGCTCAAAACCCTCATGGTAAAAACCACTCTTTGTTTGTATGCTTTGCCCCGCGTGAAAATCCAAAAATTGCCATTGCAGTAGTGGTAGAAAATTCAGGTTATGGTTCCACCTGGGCTGCGCCAATAGCTTCTTTAATGATGGAGAAGTATTTAAAAGATACAATTACTGAAAAGAGAATGGCAGAGGTTGAAAGGATTTCCGAAGCCGATCTTATACCTTCAGCTATAAAGCATTGGTATTATGTAAAAGATTCTATACGCCAGGCTAAGCTAATGAAAGCTCTTGACGTAATTGTGCCACCTGTTGAACCGCCTGCTGTAGTAGCTCCTAAAAAAACAACTTTCGACCCTGAAGCCGAACCTAATAGAAAGGACAGTGGGGACCTTAGTATTGAAAGATCTCCCGTTATCCTGCCCGAGGATGAAAAGAATAAAAAAGACAGCGCAAAACAATGAAAAATGATAATAATACATCCAAAGGAATAGACTGGATCATGGTATGGCTTTACATTGCGCTTGTTGTTATTGGCGTATTGATGATTTTCGCAAATGAATATAAAGAAGGCGATAGCATTTTTCAGCCTGTCCTTAACCAATCTAAAGATTATGGAAAGCAGGTTTTATGGGTTTTTATTTGCACTGTTTTAGCAATTTTTATATTATTAACAGACAGTAAACTTTTTACTGCAACTGCTAACCTTTTATATGGCTTTGGAATTTTGCTTTGCATTGCCGCTTTGTTTGCCGGCACAGAAGTTAAAGGATCTAAATCGTGGCTTGTTTTGGGTGGTTTTAGGTTGCAGCCTTCAGAGTTAAGTAAAGTTTTCACTTGCCTGGCCCTCGCTAAATATATTAGCCGGCAGGAAATTGATTTTACCAAAACTACTTCGCAGGTTATAGGTGGTGTAATTGCATTGCTTCCGGCTGTAATTACTATTGCGCAAAACGAAACGGGTTTAGCTCTTGTTTATTTTTCTTTTTTCCTGGTAATGTACCGCGAAGGATTACCACCCTTTATACTAATTGCGGGAGCTTCAGTAGGTGTAATATTGGTGTTATCTCTTATATTTTCTCCAACCACACTTTTTATAGCTTACGGCATCATTGCAATTGTTGCTATCCTTATCACACGTAATCAATCTAAAAGAAACCCGTTGTTTCTATGGTTAATCATTGCAATTTGGGCTTTTGCAAGTGTAATGTCATCTGTAGTTATTCCTTACGGCATTAATCATATTATGAAGCCTTATCAACGCGATCGAATATACAGTCTTGTTGGTAAACTGTATGTACCCCAAAACCCTGAAGAACAAGCTGAACTGGAAAAGTTGAAAGTTAAAAATAGAGGCAAAAGTCAGAACCAGAGTGAGTATAATGTTATCCAATCTAAAATTGCTATAGGTTCGGGGGGAGTGCTTGGCAAAGGATATTTAAAAGGGACACAGACACGTTACGATTTTGTGCCGGAGCAACGTACTGATTTTATATTTTGTACTATAGGTGAAGGTTTTGGTTTTGTTGGAAGTTTTGTATTTCTTAGTTTGTATGCTATAATGTTATTTAGAATGGTTGTAATTGCCGAAAGGCAAAGAAGTACTTTTAGCAGGGTTTATTCTTATGGGGTTGCTAGCATTTTCTTTTTTCACATTGCTATTAATATTTGTATGACAATTGGTTTAGCACCTGTTATCGGCATACCCTTGCCCTTAATAAGTTATGGAGGTTCTTCTTTACTTACCTTTACTATTTTATTGTTTATTTTAATAAGGTTGGATGCCGACAGGCAGATGGTGCTGCGATAACAGATTATAAAAGATAAAGAGGAAGGTTATATGAAAATAATTCCATTAAGTGAAGGCGCATTTTCTATTGATAAAACCAAGTTATTTGTTCCCTTCGAGTTGGGGATGGATAATTTGCAAAACCGTCCGGCAGGGAGCTTGTTAGTAGAGATACAGCCTTTTGTGGTAGTAACTTCAAAAGATGTTCTATTGTTAGACACAGGCCTTGGGTTTGTTCAAAACGGGGAATTGCAAATTTATTCGAATCTTAAAGCTAATCAGTTTGATTTTTCAAAAATTACGAAGGTATTAATTACTCATTTACATAAAGATCATGGCGGGGGAGTAAGCATAATAGATAAACTCGGGCAGTATTCTCTTACGTTTCCTAATGCTAAATATTATATACAAAAGAGAGAGGTAGAATACGCATTGAAGCAAGGATTTCCGAGTTACCTGCCAACGGAGATTGAAGTTCTCACAAGTCATCCGAACGTAGTATTATTAGAAGGGGATCGTGGTCATATTGATAATTACATCACTTACGAATTAACCGGTGGCCATTGCCCTTATCACCAGGTTTTTTGGATAAGGGAAAATGCAGAAACTATCTTTTTTGGGGGAGATGTAGCTCCGCAACTTCAGCAAATGAAAAGTAAGTTTGTTGCTAAATACGATTTTGACGGAAAGAGATGTATGGAGTTAAGGCAGAAATGGTGGCAGAAAGGGCAGGAGCAACACTGGACTTTTTTATTTTACCATGGCATAAAAACTCCCATCTGGCCCACGAAGGAATGAATTTTTAAGAGAGGAATTTTTAAAAACTAAACAATGTTTAATCCGAAATTCAAATTCGAAAATCCGCAAATAAAATCCGCGAGCCCCGCGATGCAAAACCTCCAAAATCCGCGATCAAAATCGCCCAAATCCGTGATCCAAATCCAGAAATTTGAAATCAAAAAAAATGGCCTGCCCTAAAAAGAGCTGGCCGTTGCTAACCTATGAAAAACACCTAGTTTAAAATAAGGTGAAATAATAATTGTTTAAGTGCCACCAGATGCAGGTTTCTCCTGATCGTTACGTTTTCTCTTATCCAGTTCCTCCTCCAAAATCTTTTTAAAATTTTTCTCTGCTAAAAAAATTTTATTTACCCGATCATCAGTTCCTAATACTTCTTTAAATTGTGTCTTATACTTTTTTCGGATAGTTAATACCTGTTCTGCATACTCTATTTCGTCGTTTCCTTTGTCTCTTTTTATATTTTTTAACTCTTCTCTATAATTGTTATATATCGGAAAAAATTTAGTACTTTCTTCAGGAGTTAAGGATAATTCTCCAGTTAAATATGCCTTTTGTATTTCTTCAACCTTTTTTGCCCCTGCATCAGAGGGTTGTCCAAAACAAAAGTAACTAATGTTTATACAAAATACCAACAATAAAATCGCTTTTTTTTTCATGTCTAATCCTTTAAATATCTACCTCTATTTCTCCAGGTTCTGAGTTTTCCTGTAAATATTGTTGAATCTCTTCATCGGTCATCTGTTTGAGAGACTCGTAAAATTGGGGAGCAGGAGATTTTCTTTGCGAAGAAACATCCTTAGTATTACTTAGGGAGGAGTGCTTTCTTAAAAATTCAATTATTTCTTCATCCCTTAAATTTTGTACAGCGGACTTTACGTTAACAGCTTGTGCTTCTGATCCTTTATCAATTTTACCTGTTATAACATACACTGCTACAACCATCAGGGCGGTAATTACTGCGGCTACTGAATACCGGCTAAAGTTCTGCGTGATAGTAACCAGCTTCGCTTTTGGCTTTATGAAACTTTTAGGTACGACTTTGAAATCTTCGAAATAGCCTTTCGGTAAAGAAAATAGAGGTGCTTTATTTATTGTATTTAGTAAAGGTGCAATCGAGTTTAGTTCATCTACAACCTCGCTTGATTCTTTTTTCTGATTCCTGATCTTAATTAAAATACTATTTGAAAGATTGTCAAAATACTTTTCTTCAACTTTATAAGGGGTAACAGAAGAGAAATTATTAACCCGTGTATAAACTTGATTTATGTTCTGAATAATATCTTCGGCAAGATTATTGAAATAAGAAGGTGGTACGGAAAATATATTTACATTTTTAATTTCTGCTAGTACTGGACTTATTTCCCTCAATTCAGTTAGTAAAATATTTGGATTATCTACTTTCATCTTTTCTATGACATGGTTTAACTACTAAAAGTTTAATCGTTAATTCTGAATTTCAATGGTTTAATATAAAATCTTCTATTTTTTTTGCAGCATGATGATAACTTGCTTTCAATGCTCCTTCGCTTGTTTCTAAAACCCGGCTCATTTCTTCGTAAGGCATTTCATCGTAATACCGCAAGTTGAAAACAATTCTCTGCTTGTCCGGCAACTGCTGGATACCTAATTGCAGTTTCCACTCCAGCTTGTTTGCGTCAAACCCTTCATCTGCTTTAATTTTATTGCTAAGGCTTGTTTCAACATCACTAAAACTTACCGAAGTTCGTCTTTTTTGCTGATCTAAAAACGTAAGTGATTCATTTGTTGCAATGCGGTAAAGCCACGTATATAATTGGCTGTCTTCTCTAAAATTTCCTAGTGCATTCCAAACCTTTATAAAAAGGTTTTGCAAAACATCGTTGGCATCTTCGTGGGTAATAACCAATCTTCTGATATGCCAATACAAACGTTCCTGGTACTTTTTAATAATAGCAGTAAAAGCTTTTTCTTTTTCAGAAGGTTGTTTAAAAAGATGTAATAATTCCTTGTCGTCCAAATTCATTTAACAGGATTTTCAGTAAAAGTTCATAATCAAACATAGTTACAAGAACTTACCAGGCTACTAACGCAATGGCAAATAAAAGTACACTATGCCTGTATTACATTTAAGAGTAGTAATTCGGACGATTAGTTGTATAAATATTGTTGGTTTTTTAATATTTGTTCATCCTGTTTAATTCTTAATTCCCATGCCCACGCTGTTTTCATCATTTCTTTAAGGTCGTGTTTAATTTCCCAGTTTAAAGAAGTTCGGGCGAGATTGTTATTTGCATAGATTGCTACTACATCTCCCTGCCGCCGCAGACCTACTTTATAATTTAATTTCGTACCACTAACTTCTTCAAAAGCTTTTATAGCTTCAAGAACTGTAACCCCATTTCCGGTACCTAAATTGAATATATCGCAATTGGTTTTATTTTTATTCTTAATTAAATATTGCAGTGCTAAAGTATGTGCATGTGCAATATCAGATACATGAATGTAATCGCGAATACAACTGCCATCGCGGGTGTCATAATCCGCACCCCATACTTGCATAGAAGGTATTTTTCCGATAGCAGTTTGTGTAATTGCAGGTACCAGGTTTGCAGGTTTACCTAAAGGAAGCTCGCCAATTAAACCCGATGGATGTGAGCCCACAGGGTTAAAATATCTTAATAAAATTGCTTTTGAGTCGATAACCTTCACCACGTTCATTATCATTTCCTCGCCCATTTGTTTGGTAGAACCATACGGCGATTCGGCTTTTTTAATAGGAGACTCTTCGGTAACAGGAATTGTATCGGGACTTCCATAAACGGTGCATGAAGAAGAAAATACAAAATGAGGTATTTCGAATTCCTGCACACATTTCAATAAATTAATTAATGAAAACAGGTTATTCTCGTAATACATTAAAGGTTCCTGAACCGATTCTCCAACAGCTTTATAAGCAGCGAAATGAATAATGCCTGTTATATCTTCGTTCTCCTCAAAAATTGCACGCGTATCATTATAATCTTTTAGATCAACCTTATAATTTTTAACTTTTCTGCCCGTAATTTTTTCGATGCCGTCTAAAAGGTACGTTGTACTTCTCGAATTGTCATCTACAGACAGTACTTCATAACCATTTTCAATCAGGTCAACAATTGTATGAGAGCCAATATAGCCGCAACCTCCTGTAACCAGAATCTTATTCATAAAATGGTTTTGTAACGTTCGTTTAAGGTTGCAAAATAAAATAAATGAACGGTTTAAACAGGAAAAATAATTACGCGAAAATTTTAAGGATGTAAAATAAAAGGGCGGCCATTAATGCACTTATCGGGATTGTTAGTATCCAGGCCCATAAAAGATTGATAGTAACGCCCCAGCGAACGGCAGATAAACGCTTGGTAGCGCCGACCCCTATAATTGAACCGGTAATTGTATGCGTAGTACTTACGGGGATCTTAAAATGTTCGGTAAGAAATAGGGTTATAGCTCCCGCAGTTTCTGCTGCCACACCTTCAAGCGGTGTAACTTTTGTGATACGGGTTCCCATGGTTTTTACTATTTTCCATCCGCCACTCATTGTTCCCAACCCAATGGCAACAAAGCAGGATATAGGCACCCATGTAGGGATATTATCAAGGCTGGGAATATAGTGACTGGCAACCATAGCAGCGCCTATAATTCCCATTACCTTTTGAGCATCGTTACCACCGTGCCCAATACTAAATAGTGCTGATGAAACTAACTGTAAACGTTTAAACCATCTTTCTGCCTTATATGGATTTGCTCGTTTACTTATATGTACAATAAGTACGGTTAAGAAAAATGAAATAATCATCCCGATTAAAGGTGCAAGTATGATAAAGCTTATAGTTGGAATAACTTTACTTGCTACGATCGCACCTAAAGATCGATAGTGCGCAACCGCAGCTCCAATTAATCCGCCAATTAATGCATGGGAAGAACTGGAAGGGATGCCAAACCACCAGGTGATCAGATTCCATATTATTGCCGCAAGCAATCCCGCTAGTATTACATACATAGCAAGAGGGTCTCCAGGTTGGATAGTTACGCTTTTTGCAATGGTATTAGCTATACCAAATCCTCCGATAATATACTTTGAAATAAAGAAGGCGGCAAAATTGAAAAAGGCAGCCCATAATACCGCTTGAAACGGGTTTAATACTTTAGTGGAAACAATGGTGGCAATACTATTTGCAGCATCATGAAAGCCATTTATATAATCAAAAATAAAAGCGAAAGCAATAATTACAATTAATAAGGGAACCATACTTAAATTTTAGAAATTGGAAACGGCAGCAATCAATGTAAGTTAAGCGTACTTAATTGTAATTGATTCAATTACGTTAGCTGCATCTTCACATTTATCTGTTGCAAATTCCATAACCTGGTAAATCTCCCTTCTTTTAATAACCTCTTTAAAATCGTTCACGTTATTAAATAATTTTTCGATACTAAGATCAAAAATATCATCTGCCTGGTTCTCTATATCATTAACTCTTACTAAACATTCAGTTATCTTTCTCAAATTGGTCATGTTACGCAATTCATTTACTGCGCTCTGTATATATATAGTTCCTTGCTCTATTAATTCAGCCATTTTTTGTATGCCGGGGTCATTAGGATTAACCCGGTAAAAGCTAATTTTCTTTGCACATGAATATATATAATCAGCTATATCATCTAAAGCCGATGCAAGGGTGTGTATATCTTCACGGTCGAATGGGGTAATAAAGTTTCTTCCAAGTTCAGTAAAAATTTTATGCGTAGTATTATCGTTCTTATGCTCTAAGTCCTCCAATTGAGTTGTTAAAGATGATCTTTTATCAAAATCTGGTTCATTAACCAATTGTTTTAAAACGCCTCCCATAGTAAGCACGGTTACTGCAACTTCTTCAAACAAGTCGTAAAACATTTTGTTTTTTGGCATGAACAGTTTCCCGATTGAATTTATTCCCATGATTTATAATTTTTTGCAAAAGTAGCTTTTAGAAGGCAAGCTTCTGCTACTCACTTAATTCTTAATAATTAGATAACATGACTTATGGTAAAAATATTGTACCAACTCCTTTTTAAGTTCCTGCATTCTTCAGGCAAATGTATTTTGCATTTCCTATCAGGAAATCCTTCTCATTTTTCTTTATTATGCAGCAATGTTTGAAAGGGACTTACTATATTGGAAAGAAATATTAGACACTCTTTTAATTTAAACTACTTCGGTCTAAGTCCTTCATCAGGCCTGTGAGCTTATTATTATATGCAGAATGCAGTTGGTCAGGCGACCCAACTGCGGCGGTTGGTGCCGTTGCTGGTCGCCTGACCAGCAACTTTTCGAGCGTTTCAAAATCTATGGAATTATTTTTATACAGCTTCCTTAAGGCAATAAGTCTTTAGAAACTTAATAAGTAATATGCTCCCCTAACTGCTGGGCCTGATTTATTCATACTACTATAATCATTCAATTAGTTACAATGCGAAGTAGCTCTCCACCTATAACAAAAAAAATAAAAGGCATATCACTTAGATTGCTCGTTGTAATACTGTTGTTTCTGGTTGCCTTTAGCGCTTTTTATATAATTACAGACGAAGCAGTTTTGGAGAATGAAAACCAGTTAGACACATTTGTATTTCAAAATATCTCAACAATAGTCTCTCCTTCTGTTACACGTGTAATGATCGCTATTACATTCTTTGGCTCCTCTTCCTTTCTTTTACCAGCATATATTTTGCTAATTGCTTATTATCTTTTTTTTAGAAAGAACACAAAATTATCATTAAATGTTTCTTCGATTGGCTTAACAAGTACAGGAATTTTATTTGCAATTAAATCGATCTTTAAACGTCACCGTCCTTTAGATCCTTTAATTAAAAATGTAAACGGTTTTAGTTTTCCAAGTGGCCATTCCTTTTCTGCATTTACTTTTTTTGGACTGCTTATTTATATTGTATGGCAAACTGAAGCAGACAGGTTCGTTAAATGGATAGCATCAGTATTTTTTTTCTTATTTGCCTGTGCAATTGCTTTTAGCAGAGTTTACCTGCATGTGCACTTTGCCACCGATGCTATTGCTGCATTTTTCTTATGCATCATTTGGCTCACTATCTCTTTATTCGTTTTGAAGAAGATTAGTTTTAAAAAATCAAAAGAGGTAGTATAAAAGCCTTTTAATTTAATAGTCTTTTATTTCGCCTACAACTTCTTCATCAATAATTTTTTTCTTTTGGCGTTTGGCAAATCGCTGGCCTAAATGACGTGTAGGCACCTCATCACCTATTAATCTTCCCCACGGCTTTAAATAATCAATCCGGTCGAAGACTATTTTTAATATGGCAACAACAGGTATGGAAAGAAACATCCCCGGCACTCCCCATAACGCTGCACCTAACAATACAACTAAAATGGAGCATAATGCATTGATCTGAACTTTTGAAGACACTATGCGGGGGACGAGAATATTATTATCAATAAACTGGATAATAGCATACGCTATAAG
>MWVV01000628.1_pt1 | contig 12984 bp, 13 predicted proteins | sample 1047281 | NCBI WGS metagenome assembly MWVV01 (sample SAMN06349986, study PRJNA376086) | soil metagenome | isolation source: PT-2 sample Antarctic (ecotone) soil | place: Antarctica | collected 2015-01-13 | reverse complement strand
GAATAAAAAGCAGTTTGAGATTTTCGACCGTTCGCTTTTCTTTTGGCAAAAATTCAAGTTTAATAATCGAAACAAACTTTGAAACTTACACCATTAACTTTGGACTTAAATTTATGTATAAATTGGTTTTAATCAGACACGGCGAAAGCGAATGGAATAAAGAAAATCGTTTTACCGGTTGGAAAGACGTTGATTTGACCGACAAAGGACGCGAAGAAGCAAAAACAGCCGCGCAGCTTTTGAAGGCGGAAGGTTTTGCATTTGATTTGGCTTACACTTCCATTCTGAAACGCGCGATCCGCACGCTTTGGATAATTCTGGACGAGATGGATTTGATGTGGATACCCGAAATGAAAACCTGGCGTTTGAACGAGCGTCATTACGGCAATCTGCAAGGTTTGAACAAAACCGAAACTGCAGCAAAATACGGCGATGAACAAGTTCTTCTGTGGCGCAGAAGTTACAATACGCCGCCGCCTTCGATGAAAATTATTGATGAACGCTACGAAGGAAAAAAAGCGTGTTACATCGGCTTAAAAGAAGGCGAATACCCGCAAACCGAATGTCTGGAAGATACGGTAAAGCGCGTCGTGCCGTATTTTGAAGTGGAAATAATGCCGCAAATAAAAGCGGGAAAACAGATTATCGTCGCCGCGCACGGAAATTCTCTGCGCGCTCTGGTCAAATACCTCGACAATATTCCCGATGAAGAAATCGTCCAATTAAATATTCCGACCGGAATTCCGCTTGTTTACAAGTTGGACGATAATCTTAAAGCCTTAAAAAATTATTATTTAGGCGACGCCGAAGAGATTGTCAAAGCGCAGCAATCGGTTGCAAATCAAGGCAAAGCAAAATAGAGTTTAACGAAAAATGGACGGTGGAAAACGGAAAATAATATGTAAATCATATATTATCAATTGTTCATTTTCGCTTTTCACTTTATGAAAGTTGTCTTTTTTCTATTAATTTTATTATGCCTGATGCCCTGGATTTCGCCGCCAATTGCACTGGTATTGGGATTGATTATGGCTTTAACCGTCGGCAATCCGTATCCCAAACAAACTGCCAAAACGACAAAAATTTTGCTGCAGGCTTCGGTTGTTCTGCTCGGTTTCGGAATGAATTTGTCGGAGGTTATAAAGGCTGGAAAAAGCGGAATTTTATTTACAATTGTGACGATTTTCGGAACACTCACGCTTGGATTTCTGATCGGCAGATTGTTAAAAGTAAAAGACAAAACATCGAATTTGATTTCGTCGGGTACGGCGATTTGCGGCGGCAGCGCGATTGCGGCGGTCGCGCCTGTTATTGAAGCCGACAGTGAAGAAATTTCCGTGTCTCTGGGAACGATTTTTATCTTAAATTCAATCGCGCTTTTTGCTTTTCCGGTTATTGGACACGCTTTAAATCTCTCGCAAAATCAGTTCGGCGTGTGGGCGGCGATTGCGATTCACGATACCAGTTCAGTTGTCGGCGCGGCGGCGAAATACGGAGGCGAAGCGCTGCAAATAGCGACAACCGTAAAACTTACCCGCGCTCTTTGGATTGCGCCGGTCGCGCTTTTGTTTTCGCTTTTTTATCGAAATAAAAAAGCGAAAATCGCAGTTCCATATTTTATTTTATTTTTTCTGCTGGCAACGATTGTCAGAACTTACACGCCCGCAACTTTTCCGCCGAGCATTTTCGACTCGCTCGTAATGCTTGCGAAAACCGGTTTGACCATTACGCTTTTTCTCATCGGCGCGAGTTTGTCAGCCGAAGTTTTGAAAAAAGTAGGCGTCAGACCGCTCGTTCAAGGCGTTCTGCTTTGGATAATTATTACCGTCGTTTCGCTCCTGGCGGTTTTGAAAATTTTGTAGAATTGTTGAACTCGCGCGAGTTGTCGCGCATAATAACCTTTACAGGCGATTAAAATTAGATTTAGAAACAGCAATTTAGATAATCAAAAGCTCGCATTTCACAAATTTATAGAACAGACAAATGGAAAATCAAAAGTTGGAACAAGTCGCAAAAATCAAACCGAAACCAAGAGGTGTCGTCAATCCGAATCTGGTGCGCGGCATTGCTTTTGTCGTTATCACGCTTTCGCTCGTTGTCTGCACGGTTTTATGCATTTTAGCGATTTGGCAGTTTACCGAATCCGACGCCGTATGGCGCGCGATTGCAACATTTATTGTCGTCAGCGTCGCAACGGGCGTTTTCACGTTTGTCAATGAAAGATTGGGCTAAATGTTTTTAATTTTCAATGCCGACGAAACTGAGATTTCAAATTGAAGAAAATATAAAACAAAACCGTCTCGATAAATTTTTGTTTGAACAAATAACATCCGTCAGTAAAATATTCCTGTGCAACCTGGTTAACGCGGGCAATTGCAGAATCAATGGTAAGTTTGAGCCGCGCGGCTATCATTTAAAGAAAGATGACACGGTTGAAATTGTGATTGATTTGGAAGCGGAAACGGCAATGAAACCAGAGGCGCTTCCGCTCGAAATCATTTTTGAAGACGAGTGGATTATTGTCGTCAACAAACCGGTAGAAATGCTTGTTCACCCATCATCCAAACAAAAAAACGGAACGCTTTTGAACGCGCTTTCATATTACATAAACCAGGAAAAATACGAATTAGAACAAGTCGAATCCGAAATCCAAAATTCAAAATTTAAAATCATTCGTCCCGGTTTGGTTCATCGGCTCGACCGCAAAACGTCAGGTTTAATGGTGATTGCCAAAACTTCAGAAGCCTTAAGCCGTCTATCAAATCATTTTCAGAGAAAACTAATAAAAAAAAGATATTTGGCAATTGTTCAGGGACACGTTTCGGAAAATTCAGGGACAATTGAAGCGCCGATTGGACGCTTTGCGGAAGAAAAAAACTGGAACGTCAAAGAAGATGGAAAATTTGCCGTAACTAATTTTTGGGTTTTAGAAAAATTCCCCGATAAAACACTGCTCGAACTTGAACCGATAACGGGAAGAACCAACCAATTAAGAATTCATTGCGCTTTCCTCGGACATCCGATTATCGGCGACGATAGATACAATGGGCGTGAGTTTTCACGCTTGTGTCTTCACGCCGCAAAACTGAGTTTCCGGCATCCGCACTCGAACGATTTTGTCGAATTTGAAAGCGAAATGCCTGCTGAATTCAAGATGTTTTTAAGAAAAATGAAATAACCGCAGTTAAAGTTTTTATAAAACTGTTCATAAAATTAATTGTGAAAAAAACAAAAATTATGTCGATTTACGAAAAGTTTCAACCAATAAATTTTGATGAAATAAAAACTTACAAACTTTCTTCACGTCCCAGCAAAGTCATTGTTCAGGATTTCGCGCAGCCGGTTGAGGCGCGAGATTCGCTCGGAGATTTTCTCGATAAATTACCAAATATTCTTGCAAATAAAACTTTGCGCGAAATTGCCAAAAAAATACGTCGCGCTAAAGAATTGAACAAGCCAGTTGTCTGGGGAATCGGCGGACATGTCGTAAAAACCGGGCTTGCGCCGGTAATTATTGATTTGATAAACAAAGGTTTTGTAACGGCGATTGCGGCAAACGGTTCGGTTCTTGTCCATGATACGGAAATTGCTCTGGTCGGTTCTACTTCCGAAGACGTGGACGCCACGCTCGGTAAAGGCGATTTCGGAGCGGCAAAAGAAACGGGAGAAGTATTAAATTCTGCCGCTAAAAAAGGCTTGAACGATAAAATCGGACTCGGCGAAGCGATGGGCAGGGAAATTCTGGAAAAAAGTCCGCCGTTTGCCGAGGTTTCGCTTCTTTGCCAAACTTACATTCGGAAAATTCCGTTCACAACTCATTTAGCAATCGGCGCGGACATCGGACATTTCCACGCTTCCTGCGACGGCGCGGCACTCGGCGCGACAACTCACACGGATTTCAAACTTTTTTGCTCAATTGTTAAAGAATTAAACGGCGGCGGTGTTTATTTGAACATCGGCTCAGCCGTCATATTGCCGGAAGTTTTCCTGAAAGCGGTTACGGTTGTGCTGAATTTAGGTTTTCCTTTGAAAGATTTTACCACCGCTAATTTTGATTTTATTCAAAGCTATCGTCCGAATACGAATGTCGTTCGTCGCCCGACAGCAAACGGTGCAGGTCGCGGTTTTTCTATAACCGGACATCACGAATTTACAATTCCACTCCTTGCAGCACATATTTTATGTCAAGGATGAAAATTAATATATCTTTAAAGGTAAAAAACTCCGCTAAATTTAGCGGAGTTTTTGTTGCTGGAACTGAAAAGCGAATTAACGGTAAATGTTTTCGCCTTTATATGAACGCCATTCATTTTCAAAATAATCGGCGTCTTCGGCGTTGCGCGGCGTAATTCCCATTACCGCCCCCCCATTTCTAACCCCTTCTTCATACAATTTTGCGTGTTCTTCAGGAATACCCGAGCCGACTAATGCGCCGACCAATCCGCCAGTCAAACCACCCGCGCCCGCGCCCGCCAATGCCGCGAGAATCGGTCCAGCAACAATCAAACCCAAACCGGGAAGCAATACGTTTGTTCCGATTGCGGCAATACCGCCAATAATTGCGCCCAAAGTTCCGCCGATTGCCGAACCGGTTCCGGCGCCTTCGAGGGCTTTACTGCCGAGCGCCGAGTCGTCATCACCGGTAAACCACGAATCACGGGTTTGATCGCTCATCATTAAATTAACTTCATCTTTTGTATAACCACGGCTAATAGCAGAATTGTATGCTCTGTCAGCGCTGTCGCGGTCTCTAAACATTCCGGTCAACATACCGCTTCTGCTACCGGTAGTACTCGTAGTTGAAGTCGTGGTTGAAGGCGTATTGCTGCCAAGAACATCATTGTTTGCCTGCCTGTTTATACCTTGATTTGCCTGCATTTCACCTTCGCGTTCGAGGCTTCTATCGCCTGTTAAAGCGCCCGCCGCATCTTTTACATCGCCAACTACTCTATCTTTAAAACCGCCTGCCTCTTCTTTAATCGTTCCGTCGTTATTCATAATTAATCTCCTTCCCAAATTTTAGAATTATTAGCCTGTATAGCTTGTAACTGTTAAACGCAATAGATGTGCCAACAGCTTTCTTCTTGAATAAATGCAAGCGAATTAAGTAATACAAATATATGTGCAAAATAATTATAAAAAGAGATTTCGCCGAATGTGTTTGATTTTGGAACACGCGGATTTTGTTTATTCGTCTTTATTCAAGACAAATATAAAAATTTATTTTGAATTTTTTAAGAATTAAATTGTCTGGACGAATTTCTTCCTGTTTTAACAATAAGAAAACAAATACTATTTTTAACAATTAACTCAAGAAAAGAATTTAATCTTTAGAATTCATCTGACCAAAATTTCTTGGAAAACCTGCTTTCTGACCAAAAACCTTTGAAGATTTCTATTTTCGGGCGTGAATTATTACCCAAAACAATACTAACGACATCGTAACGAAATTTTGTATTCTGAAGGTGAAAAATTTTTCGATACATTCGCGCCGTGCGTGTGATTTGCCTCTGTTTTCTTAAATCGACTGCCGCCAGAGGCGAAACAAATTCTTCAGATGTGCGTGTTTTTACTTCGATAAAACACAGAACGTCTTCATCATACCCGATCAAATCAATTTCGCCGGTAATCGGCGCGCCGAGGCGATTTCTGCCAACCGGAACTTTGAAATTTGCCGCTACCAGAAGATAGCCATTTCTCACAAGAAATGTGGCGGCAAGTTCTTCGCCCATTTGCCCGACTTTACTTGAACTTCTTTCGGGCGAATGTTTATTCTGAATATCAAGAGAAAATAATTGAGACATTTTTTATTTTTAAGGGGAAATATATAATGAATAATAATCGTATCAAAGGTATTTTTGCAACGGTTTTCATAGTGCAGGCGAGCTTCCTGACCGCTGTTTGTCAAACCAAACAGAAGGCAGGCGAAACGGTCAACACCAATGCGGCGAAAATCGTAAATTCCGATAAGCCTAGAACATACCAAATAAAACCGCAGGACTTGCCAAAACTTTTTGCATCTGAAAGCGCACGCCGTGGTTCAAGAATAACTGAACAACCAAAAAACGCGATACTTTCCTTACCCAAGGGTTTTAAAATAAATGTTTTTGCCGAAGGCTCCTTTCAAAATCCGCGCTGGATGACGCTTGCGCCGAACGGCGACGTTTTTGTTGCCGATTCGCGCGCCAATTCAATTATCATTTTGCGCGATACGAACAAAGACGGCGCAGCGGAAGAAAGATTTACGTTTGCCGAAAACTTGAGTCAGCCGTTTGGAATGGCTTTCAACGGTGATTGGTTTTATGTGGCAAATACCGATTCGGTTGTGCGTTTCAAATATAAAAGCGGACAGACGAAAGCCGAAGCCGCGCCCGAAAAACTTATAAATCTTACTGAAGGCGGTTATAATCAGCATTGGACGCGCAATATTATTTTCTCGCCCGACGGCAAAAAACTGTATGTTTCAATCGGTTCGAGCGGAAATGTGGATGTTGAAAAAGACGAACGCCGCGCCGCTATCAGCGAGTTTAATCCTGATGGAAGTGGTTATCGGCTTTTCGCCTCGGGATTGCGAAACCCTATCGGGTTGGCGTTTAATCCGGTTAATAAAGAACTCTGGACGGCGGTCAATGAGCGCGATGGTTTGGGCGACGACCTTGTTCCAGATTTTGTTACATCGGTTAAAGACGGGGCGTTTTACGGTTTTCCTTATTTTTACATCGGACAAAACAGAGACCCGCGACGCAGCGACGCAGATTTAAAGCTGATAAAAAAACCGATTATTCCCGATGTTCTAATCACTTCGCATTCCGCCGCGCTCGGATTGGTTTTTTACGACGGAAAAATGTTTCCCGGCGAATATCAAGGTGACGCTTTCGTTGCGCTTCACGGTTCGTGGAATCGTGAAAAATTGACCGGTTATAAAATAATTAGAATTAAATTTAATAATGGAAAACTGGTTGAGAACGCTTATGAAGATTTTCTGACCGGCTGGTTGCCCGACGAAAACAGCAGCGAAGTATGGGGCAGACCGGTCGGTTTGCTCGTCAACTCGGACGGTTCGCTGCTCGTGTGCGACGATGGCGCAGACAAAATCTGGCGTGTTAGTTATCAAAAATGAGTGAGCCAAACAAGGACATAGAGGATAAACCTACAAGAAAATGAAATCACAAAATAACTTATAAAAAACCAATGAAAATTCCAATTGGTAATTTGCGGCTGAATTTTGTCTCTCCGTATTCTTTATGAACTTTATGACAGAAATTTTATGAAAAAAGGTTTAAAAATCGGCGCTGTTGTTTTGTTTGCCGCATTTTTTACAGCCCAATTCGTTCGCCCCGACAGAAGCAATCCGGCAATAGTTCAAGCCGAAACCCTAGAATCTTCAATGCAGATCCCTGAAAACATAGAAACGATTTTAACTCGCTCCTGCAACGATTGTCATACAAATAGTACGGTTTACCCGTGGTATTCCAACATCACTCCGTTTAACTGGTTTCTTGCCGAACATATAAACAGCGGGCGCAGGAATTTGAATTTTTCGGTTTGGAATACTTATGAAACAAGGCGGAAACGTCGTAAACTAGACCAAATTTGCGAGCAGGTTACCGACAAGGAAATGCCTCTGCCTTCTTATTTGTGGCTTCATCGCGCTTCAAAACTTTCTGACCGAGACATTGAAATTCTGTGCGACTGGACAGACGCGGAAAAAACGAAACTCGAACAAACTCAGTAATTTATTGAAATACCGGGAAAACTTATAAATAATAAAAAGGCATCGTAAGGTGCGGAATCGGTTCGCCGAGAATAATTCGCCGGAAGAAAAATTTTAATGAAAAATAATTTTCTCTTAAAGTACGAAACGGTTATATGCGCGATTATGATTGCTTTGACTGTTTCAATTTTCAATACAGCCGTATTTGCTCAAAAAACTAAAACCATCAATCATAAAAAAACTCATTCCGGCGAATTGCATGATGACATCCGCAGCAACGAGGGAAATTTCAGCGCCGACGATAGCGAAATCTTTATTTTAGTCAACGCCGAGCGAGTCAGACACGGCTTGAACCGATTATTTTGGGACGAAGATTTGGCAGATATTGCGCGGGATTATTCAAAGAAAATGGCAGACGAGGATTTTTTCGGTCATTTCGATTCGAACGGACAAAGCGTCGTCGAGCGCGCAAAAGCGGCAAAACTGAAACACTGGAGTAAAATTGGAGAAAATCTTTTTTCCATTGACGGACTCGATAAATTCGACGGCTTTACGGTAGAAAAATGGATGCAATCGCCCACACACCGCGATAATATTCTCGACAAAGATTGGACGACAACCGGCATCGGCATTGTGAAATCTGCGAGTGGAGAAATTTTTATTACACAAGTTTTTATCAAACGATAATTAAGTAAGGCGCCTGGTGCGGCTCAAAATTTCAGCAGCCTTTTTTATTTGATAAAAGCAGTTTAGTAAACAAATTTGCTTTTTCCTTTGAACTTTTACCTTATCTTCAACTGTGGCAAAATGTAATTTATGGCTTTGCTCAAGATTGTTAATTATCCGGCGTCCGTGTTGCTCCAAGTCGGAAAACCGGTCGAAGATTTTAACGAGGATTTAAAGCTGCTTGTCGAAAATATGTTCGAGACGATGTATCACGCAAAAGGAGTCGGACTTGCCGCGCCGCAAATCGCTGAATCCAAACGCCTTTTCGTTATAGATTGTTCAGTCGGCGAAGATGAAACGCAAAAAATTGCAATGATAAATCCTGAAATCGTTCACGTTGAAGGCGAGCAAACCGGAGAAGAAGGCTGTCTTTCATTTCCCGGAATTTACGCACCCATTCAGCGCAGCTTGCGTGCAATCGTCCGCGCGCAGGATGTTTCGGGCAACTGGTTTGAACTCGACGGTACGGAGTTGACGGCGCGCTGTGTTCTGCACGAAACAGACCACTGCGACGGCATCATTTTTCTCGACCGAATGACAATTTTGAAGCGCGAGATGGCAAAGCGGAAGATAAAAAAGTTGCAGAAGACGGGCGAATGGAATTAAGCAACGCCGCTGAAAGTTCGTGAATTGATTGGCGCGAAAAGAAAAAGGGCTTTGACCATTATGTTTCTTCCGGCTTTTTTATTTGAAGTAATGGATAAGATGCCTTCTGTTGAATATATGTATATCAGCGGAATAATTTCGGCGTTTGTTGTTTTCGCCGCGACGTATTTTCACCGGCAGGTCGGCTTGATTACTTTGATACTGGTTGGCTTTTCCTGCGTTCGGGACATTGAAACACCGGACATTGTTGAGGCGGCAATCAGAGAAGCCGGGCAGAACTATATCAATCACTGGTATTTCTCGTGCCGCGTTACTTTAGTTTTATCGGTGATATTATTTTTTACGGCGGTTATTTTAAAACGAAAGTTGAAACAGAGAAACAAACTCGATTGAGATGGAAATAAAATTATGCAGACAAAAAAAAGTTTAGACGAATTTAAGAACGAGCCGTTCACCGATTTTACACGAACGGAAAACGCGGACGCGATGAAAGCGGCGATTGAACAGGTTAGAAGCGAGCTTGGGCGCGAATATCCGGTTTTGATAAACGGCGAAAAGATTATGCTTGAAAAGAAATTCGAGAGCATCAATCCGGCGGAAAAATCGCAGGTCGTCGGCGTATTTTCCGATGCAGACGCAGACGCGGAAAATCTTGTCAAAAAGGCGATTGACGCGGCGACCGAAGCATTTAAAACTTGGCGCAACGTTCCGGCTGATGAACGCGCCGAATATCTGTTCAAAGCGGCGCGAATTGTGCGCGAACGGAAACATTATTTTTCGGCTTGGATGATTTTCGAGACGGGCAAAACGTGGGCGGAAGCCGACGGCGACACGGCGGAAGCGATTGATTTTCTTGAGTTTTACGGGCGCGAGATGCTGCGCTGGGCGGGCGACCAGCCGATTACAAAGCTCGAAGGCGAAGATAATCGTTTTGAATACGTTCCATTGGGTGTCGGCGCGATTATTCCGCCCTGGAATTTTCCGCTGGCGATTATGGTGGGAATGACGATGGCAGTGGTTGTTTGCGGAAATACGACGGTTTTGAAGCCGTCGCCCGACGCGCCGACGGTCGCTTATAAATTTATCGAAGTTTTGGAAGAAATCGGTTTGCCGAAAGGCGTTGTCAATCTTTTGGCGGGAAGCGGCGCGGCGGTCGGCGAGCAACTCGTTCAAAGTCCGAAGACGAGATTTATATCTTTTACAGGTTCAAAAGCGGTCGGTCTGCATATTTACGAAGAAGCGTCGAAAACGCGAGAAGGTCAGAATTGGATGAAGCGCGTTGTTGCGGAAATGGGCGGTAAAGACGCGATTATTGTTGACGAAGATGCAAATTTGGACGATGCCGCAATCGGAACTGTCCAAGCGGCATTCGGTTTTCAAGGTCAGAAATGTTCGGCTTGCTCACGGCTTATTGTTAATGAGAAAGTCCACGACGCGCTTTTGGAAAAAATTGTAGAACACACAAAGAAATTGAAAATCGGTATGCCAACCGAAGCCGATACAAATATGACCGCCGTTATTAATCAAAAATCTTTTGATAATGCGACGAAAATGATAAAGAAGGGAATCGATGAAGGCGGAAAATTAATTGTCGGCGGTGGCGGCGATAGCTCGAACGGTTTTTATATCGAGCCGACGATAATTGATGATGTTCAAGCGGGCGCAACGATTGAACAGCAAGAAATTTTTGCGCCGGTTTTGGCGGTTATCAAAGCCAAAGACTTCGACCACGCTCTGGAAATCGCCAACGACACGCAATACGGTTTGACCGGCGCGGTTTATTCGGAAAATGAAGAAAAGCTGGAAAAAGCGCGGCGCGAGTTTCACGTCGGCAATCTGTATTTGAACCGCAAATGCACGGGCGCGCTCGTCGGCGTTCACCCGTTCGGCGGTTTTAATATGTCCGGCACGGACTCAAAAGCCGGCGGGCGCGAATATCTTTTGCAGTTTATGCAGGGAAAATCAATCGCGCAGAAAATCACGACGAACAAACGCGACGACAGCCGAGAAGTTTCAAGCGCGGGCGATACGACGGCGAAGGCGTTTTAATAAAAACAGACGGATGAAAAAAATCTATTCAAACAAGCGACCGTTTATTGTTTTGTTAATTTTGCTCGCTTTAATTTTGCCTTTGAAATTTTCATTGACGGCGCAGATGCAGACAAATCAGGCAACGCCGCGTTTTCCCATCAAGCGAGAAGAATCGCCGGAGTCATGGCGGCGAGACGGTTTGAATGCGATTGAACAGGCGAAAAAAAATAAAATCCCTAAAGGCAGAGCAAAAAATGTCATATTATTTATCGGCGACGGAATGGGAATTACAACCTTAACGGCGGCGCGGATTCTGGAAGGTCAATTACGAGGCGAAAGCGGGGAGGAAAATCGTCTTAGCTTTGAACAATTTCCCTTTGTCGCACTGTCTAAAACATACAGTGCAAACCAGCAAACATCAGACTCCGCGCCGACGATGAGCGCGATTATGACCGGAATTAAAACCGACGAAGGCGTTTTGTCTGTCAATCAAAACATCGTGCGCGGCGATTACAAAACCGTAAAAGGAAACGAAACCGAAACGCTTCTGGAAATAGCGGAAGACGCGGGAAAATCAACCGGTGTCGTCACGACCGCGCGTTTAACGCACGCTACGCCTGGCGCTTGTTACGCACACACCGCAGACCGTGATTGGGAATCGGACAAAGATATTTTCGACCGCAAAAAAGATGCGTTTAACGCAAAATTTCCAGACATCGCGCGCCAACTTCTTGAATTTAATCACGGCGATGGTTTGGAGGTTGCAATCGGCGGCGGGAGGACAAAATTTTTACCCGGAGAGACGAACGACCCTGAATATCCGAATGTCAAAGGCGAGCGTCTCGACCGTCGAAATTTGGCAATCGAATGGACGAAAAAATATAAAAATTCGGCGTATGTTTGGAACAAACGGCAGTTTGATACAATCGATGCGAAAAAAACTGAGCATCTTTTAGGACTTTTCGAGCCGTCACATATGCAGTACAACTACGACAGACCGCGCGACCGAGCCGGAGAGCCGAGTTTGAGCGAGATGACGGTGAAAGCGATTGACGTTTTATCGAACAATAAAAATGGTTTCTTTTTAATGGTCGAAGCGGGCAGAATCGACCACGCCCATCACAATGGAAACGCTTTTCGGGCGTTGACTGATGCAGTCGAGCTTTCAAACGCCGTTCGCGCTGCCGAAAGCAAAATCAACCTCGACGACACTTTGATAATCGTAACTGCTGACCACAGCCATACTTTTACGATGGCTGGTTATCCGATTCGCGGCAACAATATTTTGGGTCTCGTGCGTGAAGTTGACGATAACGGAATCGTCGAAGAAAAAGACAAAGCAGACAAAAACGGCAAACCTTTTACGACGCTCGGTTATGGCAACGGGAGAGGCTATCGCGGCGGCGAGCGACCTGTTTTGACCGAAGAACAAGTTACAAATCCTGACTACAAACAGGAAGCCGCCGTCCCGCTCGGCGACGAAACGCACGGCGGCGAAGATGTCGGAATCTTTGCGAACGGCGCAAGTTCGTATTTGATTCACGGCGTAATGGAAGAAAATTGGATTTTCTACGCGATGCAGGAAGCGATGCGGTTAAAAAAATAGTTCAAAGTTCATAATTCAAGGTTCAAAGTCTATTATTGCAACCTTGAACCTTGAACTTTTAACTTTGAACTCTTTATGCGAATTGTTTTTATGGGAACGCCGCTAGCCGCGGTTCCGAGTTTGGAAAATCTTTTGAACGACCGGCACGAAATTGTTGCTGTTTGGACTCAGCCAGATCGTCCGGCGGGGCGTGGTAATCGTTTGAAAATGCCGCCGGTAAAAGAATTTGCGCTTGAAAACAATTTGAAGGTTTACCAGCCGGCAAAAATCAAAACGGCTGAAAGCTTGGAGTTGTTCGAGT
>MWVV01000627.1_pt1 | contig 12999 bp, 10 predicted proteins | sample 1047281 | NCBI WGS metagenome assembly MWVV01 (sample SAMN06349986, study PRJNA376086) | soil metagenome | isolation source: PT-2 sample Antarctic (ecotone) soil | place: Antarctica | collected 2015-01-13 | reverse complement strand
ACTTGAAAAGCGAATACACGATAGCTGGGTGCGCGACTGGAATTTTCTTGTTGGCGAGGCAATGATGCAATCAACAAATTTTGAGGGAGCATTCAAAGGATTAAAATTGCCGAGGGCAGTGGTTGATAAGATCTATCGCAGAAATGCTGAAAAATGGTTGCCGGGTATTGACAAAAACAAATGATGACCTTTAAGAGCTTTTAAAGTTTATAAAGAATATTAACTGGTTGAAGTAATAGACTATTTGAACGGTTTTGTGTGGCTAAAAATTGCCACGACCTTCAGGTCGTGGGTTGTAAAAATTCAAGTATTGGCTTTAGCCCCAAAACTCTTTGAATAAATTACTTCAATTCTTTGCTATTAAAGGTTCAATTTCTGGTCGCCTGATGGAATGTATCATACTTTTGCGCATGGCATTTGTGTTTGATTTTTTGGCTAAAGCCTGTTATTTATTATTCTTTATCCACGACCTGAAGGTCGTGGCAAATGCCGCTCAATTAGAATTACCCATACTATCCGTCATGGATCTAAGTAACAATAACAAAAACAAAAATAAATATGAAAGATAACCGCAGGAATTTTTTAAAGCTGACCGGACTTGCAGGTGTAGGTCTTGCCGGTGGTATAATGAAAGGTTTTGCCAAAGAAACAGAAGATAATGCTGTTTTCACGCCGGATGATACGAGATTTGGCAGTCAGCGATTCAACATGTCGGGCTATGCCGCTCCTAAAATGGATACTGTCAGAGTAGGGTTTATAGGACTCGGTCAGCGTGGGCCGACGCACTTAAGGAACATGACGAAACTGGCTGGCGTATCAATTATGGGATTATGTGATATCAGGGAGGATTATGCGCTTAAAGCACAAAAGCTAATTCAGGATTCAGGGCAGAAGCCGACTATATATTCAGGCAGTAAAGATGCATGGAAGAAACTTTGCGACCGCAAGGATGTTGATCTGATCTTTATTGCTACACCCTGGAATATGCATGTGCCCATGGCTGTATATGCCATGGAACAAGGCAAGCATGTTGCGATCGAAGTCCCCGCCGCCGAAACGGTAGAGGAGTGCTGGCAATTAGTGAAAACGTCTGAAAAAACACGTAAGCACTGCATGATGCTTGAAAACTGCTGCTATGATTTTTTTGAGCTCATGACCCTAAACATGGCACGGCAGGGATTGTTTGGAGATATCGTACATACAGAAGGCGCCTACATCCATTATTTGCTTGACCTTAATTTTAAGAAAGACGGATACTATGACATGTGGCGTTTAAAAGAGAACATAGGAAAGAATGGAAATCGTTACCCTACGCATGGCCTTGGACCTGTATGCCAGGTAATGAACATTAACAGGGGTGATAAGATGGACTACCTCGTTTCTATGTCAAGCATTGATAACATGATGGGCGAAACGGCTAAAGAGCTTGCCGCGAAAGATGACTTTTATAAGCCTTACGTAGATAAACCGTACCGTGGTAATATGAACACTACTGTAATCCGTACGAATAAAGGTAAGACAATCATGCTTCAGCACGATGTAACCTCACCCAACGTTTATTCAAGAATTCATAAGATAAGTGGAACCAAAGGCTCTGCTTTAAAATACCCTTTGCCTGGCCGCATAGCTACCAGCCATGATAAGTGGCTCACCGACCAGGAACTAAAATCTATGGAAGAAAAATACCAGCCTGCCATAGTTAAGAAGGTAGGTGAATTGGCAAAACAGGTGGGCGGACATGGAGGTATGGACTTTTTAATGGACTGGCGTCTGATCGACTGCCTTCGCAATGGCTTGCCACTTGACCAGGATGTATATGATGCAGCATCGTGGAGCGTTATCGCACCTTTAAGTAATTGGTCCGTCGGGCATAAATCTACATCCATTGATATTCCTGATTTTACCGGCGGCTCATGGAAACAAAACAAACCGGTTGATATATCACTTGAACAAGGGGGAAATACTATAGTGAGAGTATAATATTTAGTTGTTATTAATTTAGCTGCTTTAGCTCTCAGCGAAAAAATAGATTTTAAACTGTGAGAAAATCTTGGGATCGGGTAAGGGCGTGTTGAAAGTAAACATTAGATAGTAGCAACGGGTGCAAAACAATAAAAACCGGAAACACATGATTTATACCCTTCCGGTATGTTAGTCCCTATCGAATAAATGTGAACTCTTTTCTGAAAGATTTAGGCCTTTGGCCAGACTTTCTATGAAACTTCACTACTCGAAAATGTTTATATTACAAAGACTAATGTGCAACCAAAATTATCTAATATGAGAACAAAAATCATTTCTAATAACAAACTTAAAGGTCGTGCTATAGCAGGAACTTATGTTGTATTACTCGCCTGGGATTTTGTGAAATCCGGATCTTCCGAAAGAAAAGAATTATTAGGTTTTGCAATTGAACGCACCGAAATCAAAAGTGGCGCTCCTCACGAAAGATATTGGATGAAAGGAATCAAAAGATTTAAGAGCAAAGACATCGGCCTTGAGCCGGGTACACCTGTACCAACCTCGGAGCATCCTTTTCAATCCTTTCAATGGTCGGACTATACAGCTAAAGCAAACCGTGAATATCAATACCGCATTGTGCCTGCTTATGGTATTCCTAAACTAATTGATCTTCAGGAAAATGATGCACTTATACTCAACATCCGTACTGAAGCTGAAATGGGAGATGCTGCATCCGCAGCTAACAATGAAGTTCGACACGATTTATTTTTTAACCGTGGTGTAATAGGTTCTCAGGCATATGCACGAGAATTTGGTAATGCTATACCCGATAAGAACGAACCATTCTCACCTGAAATGGTCTGGCTTTCGCGGGGATTGTTTGAAGCCTTATTAGCATTCATCGCTCTTGCTAAAAATGAAAAATATAGTCTTAGGGCAGCTCTTTACGAGTTCCACTATCAACCTGTGGCAAATGCCTTTGCGACTGCAGCTGAAGCCGGTGCAAATGTAAAAATCGTATTTGACGCCGAAAGCTCTTATAAAGAAGACAATTTTAAAACAATACAACGTGCAGGACTTGATATGATCGATGCAGTTATTCCACGTACTGTTACGGAGGGAATACGTCATAACAAATTTATCATCCTTCTTTTTGAAGAGAAGCCGGTAGCGGTGTGGACAGGTTCCACCAATATATCAGCCGGAGGAATATTTGGTCACTCCAATGTCGGGCACATCGTATGGGATGTAGATATAGCCCAATCTTATCTCGAATACTGGGATCACCTTAGCCAAAATTTAACCCCTACAAAAATACGTCCTCTCAATAAAGCTGCCACTCCTGTTCCTGTAGGTAAGCCACCTAAAAATAGTATAACACCACTGTTTAGCCCAAGAGATGAAAGGGATGAAAATGATACGCTTCAGTGGTATGCCGATATTATGGCAAGTGCAAAAAAAATAATGTGTATTACTGTTGCTTTTAATATTGACGAGGTATTCCAAAAGGTTATTCAGGTTGAGAACGATGTATTGCGTTATATCATTAAAGATGATAATCTTGGCAATACTGAAATTATTGGGCAAGACAAGGATGTGTTATTTGCTGCTGGTGGAAATTTTGGTAAAGATTCATTGTTTAATTTTCTGAAGGAAAGGGATAACCCTCTTAACTCCAACGATTACATTCATGATAAGTTTATGCTTGTAGATCCGTTAGGAGATGACCCGATTGTAATTACAGGCTCCGCCAATTTCAGCCGGCCTTCTCAACGAATTAATGATGAGAATATGCTCATCATTCGTGGTGATACCCGTATTTCAGATATTTATTTTGGAGAATTCCTGCGCATTTTTGATCATCATTATGCCCGTTATATTTCACGTAAACTCCGCCAGGCTAATTTCAATGATCCTAATGCCGGTTATTTAAAGGATAATGACGAATGGACTAAATCACATTTCGACCCAAATAGTTATAAATCAAAAAGAAGAAAGTACTTTTTGGATAGCTAGAAAAATTATTGGATACCTCGATGCTGTTGTTTAGATTCTTCGCTCCTTACATTATAATTTCTACTCCCTCAACTATAATTCGTTACAGCATTTCATTCTGGCACAAGCTTCTTTTTTGTCCTAAAATTTTTCTTAGTAAGCTTACTGCTGAAGCAGGTGATGAAACTCATCATATTATTTGCTGATAAAAAAGGAAATGTGTCAAACAATACAATAGATATATCACCTAAAGAAACAATGATGATTGAATGGAAGTAAGTAATGAAATTTGTAGTACTTGCCATTAAAAAAAGGGTAGCAATTTTGCCACCCTTCTTCTTATTGTCAAAAACACTTATCAGAAACTTAGTTTCTATTACCAAACCTGCTTAACAAACGAAGCATTTCAACATAAAGCCATACAATGGTAACCATTAGTCCAAATGCACAGTACCACTCCATATATTTAGGAGCGCCCATTTCTGCACCTTGCTCAATCATATCAAAATCCATGATTAAATTAAGGGCAGCTATTACTACCACAAAAAGGCTTATACCAATTCCTAATAAACTTCCGTTGCCCATCATCATAAAATCCATTTGTACACCAAACAAACGAATAACCCAGGTAACGAGATAAAAAATGGCAATACCTAAGGTGGCTGTAAAAACAATTGATTTAAACTTTTCTGTAGCCCTGATTATTCTAAAATTATATAATAAAAACATTGCTACTGCTACACCCATAGTAAGCCCCACCGCGTGCATAACAATTCCAGGGTATCTTTCGCTAAAGGCATCATTCATTATTGCAGAAATGGCACCAATAAACAATCCTTCAAGCAGGCCATAAAGCGGTGCCAGAAAAGGAGCCCAGGTGCGTTTAAATGTAATAACAAGTGCAGTAATCAATCCGCCAAATACGCCAACGAGCATTAGTGGCATCATCGTCTCTGCTTTACCCTGCGAGTAAAGATGCCATGTATAAGCGGCTCCTGCTATCACCATCAAAAACAAAAATCCAAATTTATTGATAGCACCCCGCGCTGTCATTACTCCTTGTTGCTGATCTGCAAGAGTAGTGTTGAAGATCTTAGCAGTTAAAGTGGGATTTCCTGATTTAAAAGTCGCCATATTTATTTTTTTAATTGTTTTAAAAATTATATGCAAATATAAATATCGCAAGGGTAATTTATAGTTAAAAACTTTGGGTTATTAGTTTTATGAGTTTACGAGTTGAGAAGTTCAGGTGTTCACAAGTTGACAAATTTGCAGCAGAAATTTATAAGAAGTTTGTAGTTAAGAGCTATGCAAATTCTTGCATCAAATACCAAAAAACTTGTAAACTTGTGAACTCGTAAACTTGTACTTACCGTAACTTTGGCTACTGTTTAAATATTTGTCATGCGCTCAGAAAAAGTTTTACAAAACGTAGTAATAAAGTTTGCCGGCGATAGTGGTGATGGTATGCAACTTACCGGCAGCCAATTCACTAATAACACCGCTATGCTTGGTATTGACCTGGCAACATTTCCTGATTTTCCTGCCGAAATCCGTGCACCAATAGGTACGCTGCCGGGAGTTAGTGGTTTCCAGCTTCATTTTAGCAGCGACAGAATTTTTACTCCCGGCGACGACTGTGATGTGCTTGTGGCCATGAATGCTGCAGCCCTAAAAGTTAATATGAAGAACTTAAAGAAAGGCGGAAAGATCATTGCAAACACGGATGGCTTTGATGCAAAAAACCTTCGCCTTGCCAATTACCCCGACGGTGTTAATCCATTGGAAAACGAAAGCCTTGCAGATCACGAAGTAATAAAAATTGACGTTACTAAACTTACCCGTGAAGCGCTGAAGGAATATGAGATGGGCGTTAAAGAAAAGGACCGCGCAAAAAATATGTTTGTGCTTGGTTTTTTATACTGGATGTATAACCGCAGTATGGAGAATACGATAAGCTTTCTAACGGAGAAGTTTGGTAAGAAGGATACGATCTTACAAAGTAACATTAAAGCACTCCAGGCCGGTTATAACTATGCTGATACTACCGAAACTTTCTCGGAGCGCTACAAAGTAGATAAGGCAAAAATGGGAACGGGAAGTTATCGGAGCATAATGGGTAACCAGGCTCTAAGTTATGGTTTGATTGCAGCCAGCCAAAAAAGCGGTCTGCAATTGTTCCTAGGCTCTTATCCAATAACTCCTGCTTCAGATATTTTGCACGAGTTAAGCAAGCACAAAGATTTCGGCATCAAAACCTTCCAGGCCGAAGATGAGATAGCTGCAATAACATCATCTATCGGTGCGAGTTATGGCGGTTTGCTCGGTGTTACCACAACTTCCGGCCCCGGCATGGCTTTAAAAGCGGAAGCTATGGGTCTCGCTGTAATGCTTGAAATCCCCCTGATAATTATAAATGTTCAAAGAGGCGGCCCTTCCACAGGGTTACCAACAAAAACTGAACAGAGCGATCTGCTGCAAGCTTATTATGGAAGGAATGGCGAATGTCCTATGCCTGTTATTGCAGCATCGACCCCCAGCGATTGTTTTAGTGCAATTTATGAAGCTGTAAGAATTTCTGTGCAGCATATGACCCCGGTTATTTTTCTTAGCGATGGTTTTATTGCAAACGGTGCAGAGCCATGGAAATTTCCTCAGAGTAAAGATTTGCCTCCGATTGAAGTTAGCTTTAAAACACAGTTAAGCGATAATGAAGAGAAATTCCAGCCCTACTTGCGGGATGAGAAATTAGTTCGTCCCTGGGCTGTGCCCGGAACAACCGGCTTCGAACATCGCGTTGGTGGCCTTGAAAAACAAGATGTAACAGGCAATATTAGCTACGATCCCGATAATCACCAGTTGATGGTAAAGATCAGGGAAGAGAAGGTGGAGAGAATAGCGCAATATGTGCCGGAGCAAAAATTAGATAACGGCCCGGAGAGAGGAGAGGTACTCATAATTGGATGGGGAAGTACATACGGAGCCATCAAAAGCGCCGTAAAAGAATTGCTTTTACAAGGGTATGAAGTAGCACATGCTCACCTGCGTTATGTGCGGCCCTTGCCGAGAAATTTAGGTGATATGATTAAGAATTATGATCACGTTTTGATTCCCGAAATAAATAATGGCCAGTTAATTAAGATCATTAGGGATAAATATCTGGTTGATGCAAAAGGATATAATAAAATAATGGGAGTGCCTATTACAAAAGGTGAATTGATTGATGTTGTTAGAAAAATGGTGAGACAAAAGCAGTTGCCGGCAGAATACTAAATGAAGATGAGAAGTACTCTTTATTTCTTAACTACTGCACTCTGAACATCTTTTGACGATACTCTTAAACTGACTCACCAACCTTTTGGCTTGACGTATAAAGGAGAGAATTAATACTTATGCTTTTCGCTATCTTTTTCTCAAAGAACCTTCAGCCTCACTTATTCGAGAAATTTTGGAAATGATAAATTGAAGGCGAAACGAAATGTTACAGGGGCGGAAGAAGAAAGAAAGAGAGTAGAATAAGAAGCGTTTTATTGCCTAATATAAACCTAGTCATCAACTCTTCACATAGGAATTATTGTACTTTCTATCAAACTTCTATTCATGGTTAGGAAATATTTGCAGGGGGGCCTTAATCCGCATATCTCACACTTAGGATTTCTTGCTACACATACATATCTGCCATGCAGTATTAACCAATGATGTGCAATATAAATAAGCTCCTTTGGCAAGTGCTTTACCAATTGTTTTTCTGCTGCAAGTGGTGTTTTGGCATTTGTAGTTAGTCCAATTCGCGCAGCTACTCTAAAAACATGAGTATCTACGGCCATATTTGGTTGGTTGTCTACTACCGATGTAATAACGTTTGCAGTTTTGCGGCCAACGCCTGGCAACTGAATTAATTCTTCAACCGTCAACGGAATTTCTCCTCCAAACTTTTCAACTACCATTTGTGCCATTCCCATTAAATGCCTTGTTTTATTGCCGGGATACGAGATGCTTTTGATAAGGTCGAAAAGTTCTTCATATTCTGCCTTAGCTAAATCATTGATGGTCGGGTAGCGGGCAAAAATTGCCGGAGTGGTCATATTGATCCGCTTGTCGGTGCACTGTGCCGATAGAATTACAGCAACCAATAGTTGGTAGGGGTTATCATAAATCAATTCTGTCTCAGCATTTGGAGCGTGTTCCTGAAAGTATGAAATAACAGACTTGTATCTTTCCTTCTTAGTCATAAGCTAACAGCGAAGATACCGTTTGTAAAGAAATTTTCTTGAGAGAGAGTATGGCTAATCAGCTTTTGAAATAGTAGTTGCGGACGAGGTAGAAGTTTTTGCAGTACTGCTATCTTCTATAATAAAAACATCTTCATTAGGGCGCTTGAGAAAGAATTTTTCGCGGGCAATTTTTTCAAGAACAGTCGAATTGTTAGTAAGATCCTGCAGTTCTTTTTTAGTGTTAGTTATTTCTGCCTCGTAGTAATTCTTACTTGTTTCAAGCTTTTTCAATTCCTGCTTGCGGCCATATTGGGTAAAAAGATCGTTTCGGTCAATAAATGATATCCATACAACAAATACAAGTGCCGATACGAAATATTTGTTTTTGAAAGGACTGATGTAAGGCGAGAATTTTTTCATTGATTACAATAAAAAATCGTTGACCCTAAAGTTATACTAAATGGCCAACGATTGTATAAGAACCTGAAAATTTATTTGCCGAATTTGAATCTCCCTTTAGGATATACAGCGTTTTCGCCAAGCATTTCCTCAATTCTTAGCAGTTGATTATACTTCGCCATACGATCAGTCCGGCTGGCGCTTCCGGTTTTAATTTGTCCGCAATTTAAAGCAACTGCAAGGTCTGCGATGGTCGTGTCTTCTGTTTCGCCACTGCGATGGCTCATAATAGTTGTATAACTATTTTGCTGTGCAAGTTGCACCGCGTTTATTGTTTCAGTTAAAGTTCCTATCTGGTTTACTTTAATTAATATGCTGTTGGCGATGCCTTCAGTAATACCTCTCTGTAAGATTTTAGTATTTGTTACAAAGAGATCATCTCCTACAAGCTGAACACGTTTGCCCAATGCATCCGTAATTTTTTTCCAGCCTTCCCAATCTTCTTCTGCCATGCCATCTTCAATGCTAATGATAGGATATTTATTAGCCCATTCAACCCAATAATTTACCATCTCATCAATGCCATATTTTTTACCGTCGCTTTTATGAAAATGATAAACATTTTCATCTGCCTTCCACATTTCGGATGTAGCAGCATCGAGTGCGATTCCTATTTGTTCGCCGGGTTTGTAGCCTGCAGCTTCTATAGCCATTAAAACTGTTTCAATAGCTTCTTCGTTGCTTTGAATGTTTGGAGCGAAACCACCTTCGTCGCCAACATTTGTGCTATACCCTTTTTTCTTAAGTACCGATTTAAGGTGATGGAAGATTTCCACTCCCCAACGCAAACCTTCGCTAAAAGTATCAGCTCCAACCGGAACGATCATGAATTCCTGATAATCGATTTTATTATCAGCGTGTGCGCCACCGTTTAAAATATTCATTAAGGGAATTGGTAAAACCGTACTGTTAACACCGCCTAAATATTTAAAGAGGGGAAGGCTGCTTTCCTGTGCCGCTGCTTTTGCAACAGCCATGCTTACTGCAAGCAAAGCGTTAGCGCCAAGCTTTCCTTTATTATCTGTACCGTCTAATTCAAGCAGAGTTCTGTCTATGCCCGACTGATCGTTTACGGGCCAGCCTATCAGCGGATCAGCAATTATGTCATTTACATTATTTACGGCCTGCAACACACCTTTGCCCATGTAGGTGCCTTTATCATTGTCGCGAAGTTCTACAGCTTCATGCATACCCGTTGAAGCGCCGCTGGGAACAGCCGCACGGCCTATAACTCCATTATCTGTAATTACATCTACTTCTACTGTAGGGTTGCCGCGGCTGTCTAAGATTTGTCTTGCATGAATGTCGGAGATGAAGCTCATTGGTCTTATTAATTTAAGTTAAGTAGTTTGTTTTTGGAGGTGGTATTTCTAAAGCGTCTATTCGGGATAGACTGTGGAATTCCAAATTTATGTTCTGCACTCATTTATCTTATCCATTCAAACAGAACATCTCCACTTTTTTCAACTTCATCAAATTCGTGATGGTCTGAAGTTAATACGCTTGCATCATTCAATTTTGCTGTTGCTAATACAAAGCTATCTGCAAATGATATTCTATAATGTGTTTTAAAATAGCCAATCAATTTTATCAATTCTTGTGAAATGGTTTCAATAAAAAGGATGGGATAAGAACTTAACCTTTCTAAAATCTCAAATGCTTCCGGTTCTGTATAAGCATAAAGTAAGTCGTAATAAAACTCTGCAACAGAAGCATTATGCATAAACAAATCACATTTTTGAAGAGCTGCATCATCAAGTAATGCCTTAACCTTTGCTGCACCTGCTTCTTCCCGGAAAAAAGCTACTACTGCTGAGGTATCTAAAACAAATTGTTCCATTAATACTATCTATCCAACAATTTATCTTGTTGTTTACGTTTCAGAAACTCCTCAGTTGAAGGCATTCTATCTTTATATTTCCCGCGTCCTTCTTTAATTGCCTGAAGATATTTTTGCCTTTTTTCTTCTTTTATTTTTTCAATCATCGTAACTACCTGGGGTAATTCCTCCTCCGGAATATTTTTGATTAGTTCAAGTATTTTTTCCTCATATAACTTTCTTGCACCCATAAATCGTTTTATTAAAGTTAGTTATTTTGATATCGTCAAACTTCTGAAAATATCTTCCAAACTTCCCCCCTCGGTTTGCAAAGAAACGATATTAAGGTTGTGCTGCAAACTAAGTTCGAGCAATTGTTTCTTTACTTCGTTAGGGTTGGCAGCTTCTATCTGCCAGCTAAAGCTATCGAGTTTATTTACGTTTTTAACTGCCCTAAGTCTTTCAAGCCATTGTGTTTCCACATTTTCTTTAAAAATAACTTTTACAAAGTTGGAAGTGCGTTGTTGCTGCAGGTTAGATAATGTATCATCGGCAACAAGTGCCCCCTTATTAATAATGATCAGCCTGTCGCAGATTGCCTCTACTTCCTGTAAAATGTGAGAAGAAAACAGAACAGTTTTATCTTGCCCCTGTTGTTTAATTACATTTCTTATTTCTATAATTTGATTAGGGTCAAGACCGCTGGTCGGTTCATCTAAAATCAACACTTCAGGCTCGTGAATAAGAGCTGCAGCCAACCCTACACGCTGTTTATACCCTTTGGAAAGCTGGCTAATCTTTTTCTTTTGTTCTGCACTTAAGCCCGTAAGTTCGATAACTTCCTGTATTCTCTGTTTACGGTTTTTTATTGCATGCACACCTGCCACAAAGTCGAGGTATTCTTTAATAAACATTTCGTAATAAAGAGGGTTAGCTTCGGGCAGGTAACCTATTTTTCTTTTAGCTTCAATAGGATTTTGGGCAACGTTTATATTACTAACCAGAGCAACACCACTGTCAGGAGAAAGATAACCTGTTATTATTTTCATGGTAGTTGATTTCCCTGCACCGTTAGGGCCTAAAAAACCAACTATCTCGCCTTTCTGTACCGAAAAAGAAACGTTGTTCACCGCTTTCTGCCCGCCATACATCTTCAGCAAATTGTTAACTACTATCGACATTTTCTGTAAAACTTTACTAAGAGAACTATCAGGAGAATATTGCTGATAATCACATTTTTGAAGTAAACAAGGTTTCCGGCAAACTTAGGGCTAAAATATTAATGAGCAGTTAAGCCGAATATTATTTAAAGAGATTTATCTAAAAGCTTTTTATAATTTTTACACTTGTGTTTCATTCACTATTTTTAGAGCACAATAATAATTGCATGTCATATCCATACCAAATAACAAGTTTAGAGCAATACTACCAGGAGTATAAAAAAAGCATTGATGATCCTGCAGCCTTTTGGGCCAACATTGCTGAACATTTTACCTGGCGAAAAAAATGGAACCAGGTTTTAAACTGGAATTTTAAAGAGCCAAAGATCGAATGGTTTAAAGGCGCCAAGCTTAACATAACAGAAAATTGCATAGACAGGCATTTGGAGAAATTAGGAAATCAGCCTGCAATAATTTGGGAACCTAACGATCCCGAAGAACATCATCGTATTTTAACCTATAATAATTTGTATGATAAGGTTTGCCAGTTTGCGCATGTCTTAAAGAACAATGGCGTAAAAAAAGGCGACCGGGTTTGTATTTATATGGGTATGATTCCGGAGTTAGCAATTGCGGTGCTTGCTTGTGCCCGCATGGGTGCCATTCACAGTGTTGTATTTGGAGGCTTTAGTGCACAAAGTATTGCCGACCGGTTAAAAGATGCCCGTGCCGAATGTATCATAACATGCGATGGCGCTTTTCGCGGACAAAAAGATATTGCTCTTAAAAGCATTATTGATGATGCCCTTATAGCCTGCGATTTTGTAAAACGTGTAATTGTTTGTACCCGTACCCGCACGCCTGTTAGTATGTTAAAAGGAAGAGATGTATGGTGGGAAGATGAGATTAAAAAAGTGGAAACATTAGGACTTACCGATTTTGAACCCGAAGAAATGGATGCAGAAGATCCTTTGTTTATTTTATATACATCAGGATCGACAGGTAAGCCAAAAGGCGTTGTACATACTTGTGCGGGGTACATGTTGTTTACCAATTACACTTTTATAAACGTGTTTCAATACCAGCCTGGCGATGTTCATTTTTGCACTGCCGACATTGGTTGGATTACCGGCCACAGCTATATTGTTTATGGCCCCTTAAGTGCCGGCGCTGCTACTTTAATGTTTGAAGGAATACCAACATGGCCTGATGCCGGCCGGCTGTGGGGCATTGTTGATAAATACAAAGTGAATATTATTTATACCGCACCAACAGCCCTCCGCAGCTTGATGAGCTATGGACTAAAGCCTCTTGAAAATAAAGAACTAAAGAGTTTAAAGGTTTTAGGTACAGTGGGCGAACCTATTAATGAAGAAGCATGGCATTGGTA
>MWVV01000626.1_pt1 | contig 13003 bp, 9 predicted proteins | sample 1047281 | NCBI WGS metagenome assembly MWVV01 (sample SAMN06349986, study PRJNA376086) | soil metagenome | isolation source: PT-2 sample Antarctic (ecotone) soil | place: Antarctica | collected 2015-01-13 | reverse complement strand
ACGCACGCCGGACGCGAAAAATCGGTTGCCGCGACGAAAACTTATACAACGCAAATGCTTTATTTTTATCTTCTGGCAAGCGTTTTAGGCGATAAAAAAATCGCTTACGAGAAAATTCCTGCCTTTGCTGCGCAATCATTTGAATTGGAAAACGATATAAAAACTTTGGTCGAGCGCTATGTTTTTATGGAAAACTGCGTCGTCGTCGGACGCGGCTTGAATTACGGAAACTCTTACGAACTGGCTTTGAAATTGATGGAAACCTGCTATGTCGTCGCCGAAAGATTTTCGTCGGCAGACTTTTTTCACGGACCTTTGGCGATTGTCGAACGGCGATTTCCCGTAATTTTATTCGCGCCGCGCGGCGCAACCCGAAAGGGCAGTCTCGATTTACTCGAACGTCTGCGCGAGCTTTCCGCTGACAGCCTTTCGATAACCAACGACAAACAAATCGCCGCGCGCAGTTCTCGCGCCCTGCAAATGTCAGCAGAAATCGACGAATTTTTATCGCCGATTCCCTTTGTTATTCCCGCACAGCTTTTCGCCGCCCATCTCGCCGAAGCCAAAGGCATCGACCCGGACGCGCCGCGTTCGCTCTCTAAAGTTACAAAAACTTTGTGAAAAAATGTAAATAATCATAAAAACAAAACAGATTTCATTCATATTTACGTTATATTCCAATCCGATTTATGTTATCAGACGCTTTTTACCAATTTATCTGAATTTTTTATCTTTAAAGTTTTAATATTTTAATAGAGACTTAAATTTTTAATCTAAAATAGTGCCGCAGCGCCCGCAGAATTTTATGTTCGGCGGATAATCCGCGCCGCAATGCGGGCAGATTTTTTGATTTGCGCCGCTCGTATCGTTCGATTTATCTTGAACGCGCGGGCTTATTTGATTAAGTTCGGCATTCGCAGTTTGATTAGCTTTAAATCCGCAGCGACCGCAAAATTTGGCATTCGGCAAAAGCGTTGTGGCGCAGTTCGGGCAAACATTCTGCGATGCGTTTTCGCCGCTTCCGACGGAGCGGAAAGAACTATTGCCGCAGCGTCCGCAGAATTTTACGCCTTCGGCAAAACGGGCGCCGCAATTTGTGCAGGCGACGATAGCGGGCATTACGCTGGCAGGCGACGCGCTCGTATCGAAATTGGAACTCAGAGACGACGAACGATTTTTTTTCGCGACCAGCGATTTTAGCTGCGCTTGAATAACTTGTTCTTCGGCGTCGTCGCGCACCTTGATAACTCGCTCGTCGTCCGGTTCGCCCGTTTTTGAGACGCGCAGGACGTGGCGACCGGCGGGAACGTTCGATAAAACTAACCTTTCCGAGCTTCCGACGTTTCCCTTTCGCTCGTCGTCGATATAAACTTCAGCGCCGACGGGCGCTAAAATGACGAGTCTCGAAATGCCGTCTGCTGTTTTTTCTTCAACGTCCCGCGCCGCCGCTTCAAGTTCGGAAATCCATTCGGAGACGTTTGCCGCGCGTTTGTTCGGGTCAATTTCGAGCGAGCGCATAATCACATCTTCGACGCTCTTTGGAATATCGACGCGCAAGGTCGAGAGCGGCGGCGCGACTTGCATAATTTTCTGCGTTACGAGCTGCATCAAATCGCCCGTGAACGGAGTTCGCCCGCCGAGCATTAAATATGTAATCGTGCCGAGCGCGTAAATATCCGCGCGCGCGTCGACGCCCAGTTCCGGCTGCATTTGTTCGGGCGCCATAAATTCGGGCGTTCCGATGATGCCGCGCGACGAAGGCGTAGCGTTTGAGCTGGCATCCGTTACGGTTTGATTGATGATTTTCGCCAAGCCGAAATCGCCGACTTTGATAAATCCGTCGCTTTTATTTTTATTGTCGCCGCCGTTTTTCCCCTTCGTCATTATAAAAATATTACCGGGCTTTAAATCGCGGTGCAGAATTCCAGCTTCGTGCGCCGCTTGGACTCCGTCGGCGATTTGTCGCAGTAGTTTGACGGCGCGCTCGACCGGCAAAGTTCCTTCGCGTCGCAGAAGATGATGCAAGGTTTCGCCATCGACGTATTCCATCACAAGAAAAAAAACGCCGTCGGCGCTTTCGCCGAAATCGGTAACGTCCACGACGTGCGGATGATGAATCGAGGCGGCGGCGCGCGCTTCGCGTTCAAACCGCACAATCGCTTCGCCTTCCTGCAAATCGTCTCTGCTCAAAAAATCCTGCCGCACGGTTTTAACCGCGACTTTTCGCGTTCCTAAGTTTTCATCCCGCGCCAGATAAACCTGTCCCATCGCGCCGCGCCCAAGACGTTTTTCCAGCAAATACCGATTCGCCAGAAGCGGCGCGCCCGGCAAGCTCGCCTTCGTCTGCGTTTGGTCAAACGGGCAAAAATTCACCGCGTCTTCAAAGCAAAATTCACATTGCGGACATTCTTTCATTGAACGTTTATTTTCACCGTTCTGGGAACTTTTTCCAACCGGCGGAAGAACATATTTTATATATTTTGCCGTTTGCGCGACACTCGTCGAAATTGATATGATTGGTTCGCCTTAATTTTGGGTCGTTAGCTCAGTTGGTAGAGCAGCGGACTCTTAATCCGCGGGTCGCAGGTTCGATACCTGCACGACCCAATTCCCGCAAATTAGTTTCGCCCAGCATTTACCGTAGAATAACGATAAATGCTGGGCGATAATTGTTTTTAAGCGTTTTCTCAAACGGTAATAATGGTAACAATGTGGAACATTGAAAGGCACTGAGATGACACTCAGTTTTTTACTTTTCCATCGTCGCCAGTCGTTTTCGCGCCTTCTCTTTCGCCGCTTCGGGCATAGTCGGCGAGTTGATGACTCGATTAAGCGCGGCTATTCCAATTTGTTTCTGCTCGGGCGTGAGAGGGACTTCTTTCTCTTTCGCTTTTTCGGCGGCTTTCCTTTCTTTTTTCTCCTGCTTATCTTCTTTCGGTTTCGGCAGGGATGTGACGGGCAGCTCCGATTGGTCGCGCTCTTCGATGCTGAAATTGACGGGAATGATTTTCTTTATCAAGCGGCGCTTCAAATCGCCGCGCTCCTTTTTCTCGGCATCCGTCAATGCGGCGGCGGGAAGCTTCTCGCGCAAGTATGGAAACTTTTTCATAAATTGCGCGACCGCGCCTTCACCGAAAGTTTTGCGCGGCGACTCGTCGAGCATATCGCCGAGTTCTTCGATAACACGCGGAATCGGCATAGCGAGTTTGTTCGCTAACGTCTCGGCGGGAGTTTTTCCTTTGAATTTATCCGACCATAATGCGTCAGTGTATGGATTACCGTCCATTAAATCCGACACAATGCTTTTCCCCATCGCGTAGGCGCGGGCGTCCGTGCCTCCGTCGCGCTCGTATTGCTCCATCATATTCGTTATCGTTAAAATGGTTCTGCCCGCCGGATGCATATTGAGGACTTGAAAGCGAACGCCGCCGATTCCGATTGATTCGGGAAGAATGTTCGCCTGCCGCCTGGCGTCTTTTCTCGATTTGTCCGCCCGCCAGTCGTCGTCGTCGTCGGAGCCGATAATTTTTACCAGTCCGTAAACGAGTCCCAGAATCGTCATTGCCGACAAAGTCGAGCCAAGTCCGAAATGTCCGCCGATGCGCGCGAACATCTCTGCTTCTTTTTCGCTGAAAAACAAATCTGCGTTTTTGTCTTCATCAGTCCATATTTTCTCTAAATTGCCGAGAGATTTGTCTCTTTTATTTTCGATTTCAAGCGTTAAAGCCTCGCGTTTCGCTTTGTAAGCGTCAAATGAATCGTTCCAACCTGAGAGCCATTCGGATTTTTCTTTTTCGATCGAAGCAATTTGAGTTTGTTTTATTTTATCAAAGAGGGGCTGCGCGGCTGCCGCGTCAACGCTTCTTTGAAACGCTTCCTGCCGTTGGTTAAATTTTCGGAAATATCCTTTAACAATTTTATTGGTTTCAGCATCGAAAATTTTGTTTTCCTGCTCGTAGGATTTATGGAGCGCTCTGATGGTTTGCTCCCTGTTCTTTTTGCTCGCTTCCGTCCATTTAGCGCGCGGCTCCCCCTTGCCTATCTGGTGATAAGCGTAAGCGGCTTTCATCGCGCCGGTCGGCGGAAAGTAATCAAAACCTTTTGACCAGACCGACATCGGCGTATTTATAAACGGCATTATTACCCCCGCGCCGACGTAGGCGAGGTGCGTAACTGGTCGTAAATTCTTCGGCACGTTCTCGCTGATGAGCCATCTGCGTCCGCGTTCAACGAGTTTGCTGGCACGGTTCGAGTCCTGGAAAGTCGAATACGACCCGTAGGCTTCGATACGCTCCTGCATCAATTCGGAAGGATTCTCGACAAGCGCGCGCATTGTCGCTTTGAAATCAATCTCGGCTTTAGAAAATTTAGCCAGATTTGCCGCTTCCACACGCGCCGTGTCGTATCTCGCGCGTTCTTCGCCGAACGCCCTGAACGGTTTGTCTATCGCGCCCGAAATACGTTTCGCCGCTTCTATCAGAACATCCAAAGGCACTATTCCCGTGTTGCGAATAAACGCGGGATTCACGCCTGCGGGCAAATCATTCTGGTCGAATTTGACAAGTTCGGCGTCGGTCATTCCACGGGTTACGACACGGCTCAAATCTTTTACGCCTTTCCGCAAAGCTCCGCGCCGCCCGGCGATGCCCGAAGCGATGCCTTTTGCGGACGGTTTCATTAGAGTTCTGCGCCCGCGTGTTTTGTTCGTATGGTTGGCGACGATAAGATCGGCGAGTGCCGCAAAAGGCTGCGATGCTAATTCAGACGCCGCGTTGAGCGTGTTGCCGAGCAGATTGGTTCTGACTACGGAATATGCCATCAGGACGCCCGAACGCGCGGTGTTGACGGCGGCTTCGGCAAGGGAAACATCGCGTTTGCCGTCATAAATATATTTCTCGATGAATTGGACGTTCTTTTCTAATTCATCGGGAGCGTCGTTGATTTGTTCGTCGGTCGGCGCAGCAGATGCGCGGTGAAGGCTTGTTAGTGAACTTTGTAGTCCCCTTGTTTGGATTCCGAGTTCATTTTCGCGTCGAGCTGCCGCCAGAATTCTTGCTCGTCGAAGTCGGGTGAGTTCATCGGCATTTCGCGCAGAATCTGTATCGTCCCCAGCAAAGCGGTTTTGCTTAACTCTGGATACTTTTGTTTGACCTTGCCCTCCAGAGCCAATTGCATCCCCTGCTCCGGCGTCAGCCTGTCCAGTATTGCCTTGATGAATGGTTGGTTTTTGTCTAACATTTTCTACAAACTCCTCTGCTCTTTGGCTGATGCCCGAAAAGTGCAGCGCTACATCTTCAGGCGTAACGCCCAGTTCGGCTAGCTCATCCCAATAAGCATCTTTTATTCCCGCTAAAGTCTCATCGCTCGCTCCGAGCGTCGTGTTGGCGAAATCGGTTAAGGATTTGGCGATAATCTCCGCCGAAAAATTGCTTGCGTCCGCCGGGTCATAGCCGTCTTCTTCAACTGGAGATTTTACGCTATCAACCGCCGGATTTGCAAGAAATCTCTGCGTGTTTATTTCTCGGTTTTTTCTCGTTCTGAAATCGGCGCGGTGCAGTCCCTCTTCCTGTCTCGCTAATTTTATGCCTTCGGGCGCGGCGGGTGAATGCGGAACAATGACAATATCGCCGTAAGTTAAATCGGCGGCATCTATGAAATCGTTTAACAATTTTTCCGCTTTCGGTTTGAGGGCGGCGGGCAGATTACTGACGTATTTATCAAGATATTTAACCGCCTCGAAATGACCGGCGGGCGCGAGATGTCCGCCTTGAAACGGAGTGTTTCCTTTTGCCTGTCCGTTGGCGATAAGGGCGCGGTTATAGAATTCAGCCGCTCGCGGGTTGACGAAAAGCGTTCCATCTTTAATTTGGGTTCTGCCGAATTTGATTAAATGATTGTCGGAATAATTAGCCGCGTGAACATCTTCAATCGCTTTGATTAGTGCTTTTTCGACAGGAGTTGAAACATCGTCAAGGTTGATTCTGGAAACGCGCCTGAGTTGCTCGCCAGCGCGCGGCGCATCTACTTCCGAAGCGCGGGCGAATTCGATTTCTCGCTTCGCTTGCTCTTTTAATTCCGGGCTGTTTTTGTATCGCCGTTCAAGTAGTTTATCTTCGAGCGGCGTTAGAATTTGATGTTGCCCAGATTCTGTGTTTGGTTCGCTCGATGGTCGAGCGGCGGGTCGCTGTCTATTGTCCGTTTGGATGCTGGGGGCGATGTTTCCTTCGGCTCTTGCTGCTTGCGGGCTTCGGTCGCTTCCTTCAAGTGCTTCTCTGCCCGTTCCCTCGCTTCGGCTTGGAGCATTTTCTCGTGAATTAAATTCGCTAACTGCTTCGCCGACGACTCTTTTGACTGCTGCGGCAGAGAGTCCTGCGGGGTTTTGTTCTGATTTTCCATAAATCTCCTGTGCTTTTTTTAATAGTGTCGTTTTTACCGATTTCGGCACCTCTTCAAGGGATGAGCCTTCAGCCATCGGAATTTTGTTAAGGAACGCAACGGAACGTGTCAGCAATTCCTTTTTCTGCTCCGCGTTTTTCGAGCCGAGAAGAAGCGCGTGTTCGGCTTTCTCTGTCGCGTCAATCCCGATGCGGTCGGCGTTTAGAGCGAGCCACTTGCGCCACAAAACGGGGGATAACTCGGAAGAGCGGGACTTGCCCGACTCGGACGCGATTGTGTCGAGAACGGCGTTGATGTGGTGCGTCGTCGGCTTTTCGCCTGTCCCGATTTCCTCCCCCGTCAGAGCTTTGATAATTTCGGGGTTAGATGCAAATCCTTGGGTTCGCATATAGTGCGAGACTTGACCGTGACCGCCCGTCTCCGCAAGGGGAGCGATGCCACGCTCCGTGAGTTCTTCGGGTGAAGAGGTGCGGCGCATTTCCGCTCGTTTGGATGGTGTCAGCGGCGCAGGAGCGGCTGCCGCTTCGACTGACGCATTCTCGAACGAAAACGGCTTATACTCGGCGGGTTTTGCTTTGACCTGCACGCGCAAATCATTCACCTGGTCGAACAGATTTTTGTGGTAATCGGCGAGCGCCTCGGTCGATGCGTCATAATCCGAAAGCCCCCGCCCCTTGTGAGCTTCAAAGCCTGCGAGCAGGTCGTCCCGGTCGGTCGAGCTGATTTGTTTCCCGAGTTTTTGTATGCAGTTTTTTAACATTTCGATATCACCCTGATTATAGCTAAAATTTCTTCATCTTCTCGAAGTATCTGCCGCGAAAGACCCCGGCTGCTCCGCACAAGCCGCTCGATAGCGCTTGTATCGTATCTGCCCCGATACAGATCGACGGGAACCGAGCCCCCGCCGCCGTCGGTGAAGACGGGCGGAACGATTACGGGCTGGGGCTGGGGCGTCGTGGGAGTCCAGACGAGAATTCCCGCCGACCCCGCTAAGTTCAGCTCCCCCGTGATCGAGGGCATCGTCACTCTGAAAGTCGCGCCGGCGCCGTTCCCTGAGAGCAGCATCTGCCCCACAGTGGCGGTCAACGGATAAACCACTGCAGGCACGAACTTGGTCAGAACCGCCGGATTCGCCGCCAAAGCTAGAGAACCCGGCGAGACTGGCATCGAGACTCCGAAGTTCGCCCCCGACCCCGACAGGTTCAGGGGAAGCGCATCCCCCGTCAGAACACGCACGGGGCGCAAGTTGGCGGGGGACGACGAGAGGGCGAGGGCGGACGAAGCCGCGATTAGCTTTCTCGCCGCCGCGAAATTTGTTGACGACGCCGAGAGCGCGAGGGCGCCCGTAGCGGCGGGCAAAACTTTTGTGACGCGCAAATTCGCCGCCACTCCCACGAGAGCGAGAGCACCGGTCTGGGCGGGCATCGACGTTCTGAAAGTCGCCGCTCCCGCTCCAAGGGCAAGCCCTGCCGCAGCGCCGGACATTCGCCGCTGGTAATTAAAAGCGGTGGGCGTGCCCGACAAGGCAAGGGCGGCTGTGGATGCGACCAGGGGCGTGGTCTTTCTGAAAGTCGCCGCCTTGCCCGACAATAGGAGCGAAGCCGTTTGGGCGGGAAGGGTGACGGAAAAGTTCGCGCCCGAAGCGGAGAGGGCGAGGGCTCCGGTCGCGCCCACAAGATTCCTTTTATAATTGAAGAGAGCTGGCTGGGCGGCAAGCGCGAGTGCTCCCGTCGCCGCCGGCATCGTGGTCTTGAAATTGGCGCCCGAAGCCGAGAGAGCGACGCTTGCCGCGGTCCCCGCCATCACATACTGCGTCGCCCCAGCAGTCGAAGATTCATCGAGCAGCAATGAGTCGTCTTCGAGCAGCACGCGGTCGGTCGTTCCGGTCTCGAGTAATATGTAATCAGCCGCCATTTCGTTTTACAAAATATCCGCCTTAAGTGTTTCTCATTTGCAGACTCGCCGATATGTGCAGATGCGACGAAGCCGCAACCGCCGCCGTTGCCACAACGCCGATGACATAATGTCCGTTGGCGGGAATTGCGAAATCCGCGCTTGCGGCGTTAAGCTGAGCATCGGCAGCCGGAGCGGTAAAAGTAGCACCCGTAGAGCCTGCAACGACTGTTCCGAGCGTATAAATGTTTAGTCCCGCCGCACCTGATGTAGCGGGTCTAGTGATAGGATAGAGACCGAACGTATAGTTACCGGTAGGCGAGATGTCATTTACATAAAGCTGCGCTCGGATTCTCATTTTCGTTGTTAATCCCGCGATGGTCGGATAATCAGCCGAATCAATATAGATCGTGTTGATCGGATATAAAGTTCCCGTTCCCGAAATGGCAATCGGGTCGCCTTGTCCAAGCGCGTAAGTTCCCGCCGCTCTGGCTGCCGTGTGCGAGCCGCTTGATTCCAGAATGGTGCGATAAGCATTTGCGCCTTGCGGAGAGAGCATCGCCCAAGCCCCGCCAAAGTATGAGTAAAGCCTGCCGTTCGTTGTATCAACGTGAATGGGAACTCTGCCCGCGTAAACTGTCGGCGTTCCCGTCGGCGCGCCGGCGCTCGATGAAATATGAAAAAACCCGTCGGTTGCCGTCGTTGCCAGTTGCGCGGTAGCGGTTGGCGCACCTATGACGAAGTTACCTCTTGCCGAGATAAAAGCACGGTCAGTAGATGGTACGACAGGAGCCGGGTCAGTGCGAAAAACTAATCTACCTCCGCCACCGGCTGTTTCTTGAACCGCGCCGAAACTTGCGGACATCGAATAACTCGACCCGTCCCAAACTCTGAAATTAAAATCTCCGATTATGTCGTCTATGTTCGGCAGCGTAGGAGCGGCGATAGTCCCGCGCGCTCTGTAAAATTCCATCGCCGGCGAAGTGTAAAAGAAATCACCCGTGCGATGAATAACCGGGGAACCGCCGCCGTAAAAAAACCTTGTTGTTGTTGAGTCCGGGATGTCCAAAGCCCACGCCGGCGCGCTGGTTCTGATACCAAGCCGCTTATTGACTGCATCCCAAAATAAATTGGGATTATCCTGAGCGAGAACGCCGCCCGTTCCGACGTGAAGCATCGAGCCGACGGCGGGAGAATTGCCTATTGCTCCGCCAATTAAAATTGCGGTATAAGATTTTATCAGCGCGGCGGTGACTTTTTTACTCACGCCCGCCTCGTTGATTAAAAACTCGTCTGCGTCCACGACAACAGTCGCAGGGGTTAAAGCCGATATTTTAGTGTCAGCGATAATGCACCTCTCTTACCTTTAATTTAGACTTGGTCGATTTTCCCGTCGGTCGAATGCGCCTCGACGTTCCAATTTTTTACCGCAGACGCGGCGTCGGTTCCGACCGAGGAAACGGATGTGCGCGTGTTTCCTTTGACGACCGGGATGCAGACCGCGCAGCCGATTTCGTAGACGCTCTGCACGGTGCCGTAAAGAGCCACATCCCCACGGCGCATACCGACGGGCGGGTTCTTGCATTTCGGACACGCTTTGGCTCCCGACGAGATGGCGTCGGAAAGTTCGCGCCGCAAATCCCGCACCTGTTTGTTCGAGGCGGCGAGCGACTTGCCCGCGAGGTTCTGGGCATTGGAACGGTAATGTTCCAAGGCTTTCTCGAGCTCTTCGTTGATTGATTTTTCGGTTCTCATTTTCTTTTTTCCTTTTTTTATTCAGTTTTGTGCAAAATTTACGAAAGCGTTAAAACTCCGTTGGTTCCGTCCAGATCTACGAGAAAACTTTCGCCCGACAAGGCGGCCAGCGTGAGCGCGCTGCCGTAATCGTAAAATCCGATGAGCGGCTTGACGGGCGCGGTCTGCGTGTCATTGTAGAGAACGGCGTAGCGGAAAGGCCCGACGGCGTTCGCTCCGGCTTGGGTGAAGGTAACGTCGGCGAGAATCAGCTTGTAGACTCCGGACGTCTGGACGCTCGAAGTTATCGCCGCCGTCGTGCCGCCAGCCGTGTAGCCGTTCGCCACCGACGCGATCTCGACCAGATCGGCCTTGACCGAGTTGGTGGCGACGGGCGCCGTGTTGGTCAACATAATCTTGATCGCGTCGGCCTGCAGATTGTGCGCCTTTTCCGATAGATCCTCTTTGAATGCGTTGAAAAATGTGAGTGCTGCCATTGTGTTATCTGTGCTCCTTTACCAATTTTATTTTAGTCGTTTTTAATCCGTATCACCTGCTTTATGAGCCCGTCTTTGTCTCTTACGACCTCGAAAGTTTCCCGTTTCGGGTCGCGGCACTCTAGTGCCCGTTTTAACTGTTTGAGGTTATCTCCCATTACGGAAGCGACCCCCTCGGTATCGACGGAAAAGTCTTTTTTCGCCAGAGTCTCGAGAAGGCGAACCTGTTCTTTCAACAAACTCTCTATCTGCTTGTCGGCTTCGGTGGAACGCTCCATTTTCGAGAGCAGTGAGAGAACCTCGTCGTGTCTGGCTTCGGATTCGAGGCGGCTGAATTCTTCGTCGCTGATTCTTTCCTTCATTTAATTACCCCCTCCACCGCGGACGCAGTCCAGTAGTTTCTGTAGCCCTGCCGCCTTCTGCTCCAATTGTTTGTGCCGCTTCTCGGCGGGCATCTGTCTTTCGAGGGCGCGCCCCGATTCGGTCTCGTATTGAACGGTGACGGGGCGGCGCAAATCGGACGCTCTAACAGCCGAGCTTGAAATCGAGACGGAAAAGAAAAACGCGAGCTTTGGCATCTTCAAACAGGCGCAAACCAAACCCGTTACATTAAAGGAACTGCTCGACCGACACAAAGCGACTTACACAAAACATCATCGTCTCACCCTTGCAAAAAGAGTGTATAGCGACTTTCTCGCCCTCTTGCCCGAAGATTTCCTCGCCGTCAAATTAAAGCCTGCGCATTTTCACGACTACGCGGCAATGCGCCTGAAAACTGTTGTCGGCAAAACCGTCAATCACGAATTCGGCGTCATTTCCCCCGCCCTGATCGCCGCGCATCTCTACTTTCCGCAGCTCGAAGACTGGCATCTGCCGCGCATTCCTCGCATTCCGAACAGCAATAAGCGCCGCGAGCGGATTGTAACCGACGACGAACAAACTAAATTGCTCGACTACCTGCGCCGCGCACGCGAAAAAGGCGAGCTTGATAAGAATTATTTTCATAGGCAAAGACTTGCCGACTGGATAGAATTCGGAGCGTGGACGGGCTTTCGCCGCAAGGAAATCGCCGCGCTTCGTAAATCCAGTTTTGATGCCGAACAGCAGGCGCTTCTGAACGTCTGGCGATTTAAGACCGACAAGCCGACGCCTTTTTTCCCGCTCTCGCGCCGTGCCGCCGAAATCATCGAACAGAGAATAACGTTCTCGTCCGATTCCGAATATATTTTCACCGGCGACGGCAAGCCCGTTCCGAGCCATTACCGCACGCTCAAAGAAGTCTGCGCTAAACTTAAAATTACATACGGGCGTAAAGTCATCGGCGGCTTTATCCTGCACGATTTGAAACGAAATTTCGCAAGCAATATGCAGCAGGTTACAGATATTGCAACTTTGCAGGAGCTGACTTCAAATTCTTCGGACTCACTGAATGTCTACTTGAATACAAGTCGAAAACAAATGCGCGAAGCGATGCGGCGAATGGAAAATGTGGATTTGGACGCAGAATTGAAACTGATTTACAAAGAGGCAAAAGCGCGTAAAATGACCGAAGAAGCGTTCGTCGAAGCGGTTAAAAATTTGATTCGCTAGACACTCAGATGACACTAGAGCCAAGTGATTATAATTAAAACGTTTATCCTCAAGTATTTGAATACATACCGAAATACCTGCACGACCCACCAAAATTATACGCGAGCAAGCCGGAGATTTTTCGGCTTGCTTTTTTTATTTGCAAAAACTCTTCGCCGGTTTAGACTTTTTCAGCGCGCGAAGCGTCTAAAATGGCGATGCGTGAAAATATTTTGCGTCTTCGACAGGGCGGCGCGTTTGATATAATTCTCGTGCAGGGCAGAAGCGGGCGAACACGAGCGATGGCAGAAATTTTAACCGACGAGCAGTTAGTCGAAAAAGCCGTCAATGACGACAGAGATGCTTTCGGCGAAATCGTAAAAAGATGGGAGCGCAAGATTTTCGCTCTCTGTTTCGGTATGCTCGCGCGCGAGGACGAGGCGCGCGACGCGGCGCAGGAAACTTTTATCGCGGCTTACAGAAATTTGAAAAATTTTCGCGGCGAAGCGAAAGTTTCCTCTTGGCTGCACCGCATTGCCGTCAACCAGTGTTTGACGACAAAGCGCCGTCAGAAAACTCGTTCCGAAAATTTTCTGGACGACGAGACGAGCCAAGCGGAGCGAGTTTTCGCCGCGCCGTCGCATTTATCGCCCGCGCGCACAGCCGAACAAAGCGAGCGATTAAAAATCGTGCGGCAGGCGGTCTCGTCCTTACCGCCGGATTTGCGAGAAGTCATTGTGATGAAGGAATTCGAGGAAATGACGTTTCAGGAAATTTCCGATACGCTTGACATTCCGTTAAGCACTGTTAAAAGCCGCGTTTATACGGCGCTCAAGCAGTTGAAGATGAAATTGGAGCGAACGCCGCTCGAAGTAATTTAATAATTTTTTTTGGTATATAGATATGTTCGACAC
>MWVV01000625.1_pt1 | contig 13013 bp, 14 predicted proteins | sample 1047281 | NCBI WGS metagenome assembly MWVV01 (sample SAMN06349986, study PRJNA376086) | soil metagenome | isolation source: PT-2 sample Antarctic (ecotone) soil | place: Antarctica | collected 2015-01-13 | reverse complement strand
TTAAAGATTCGTGATATAGATGGTTATATCGTGTGGGGCAGTCTCATTGCCGCCGAAATAAGGATAAAGTTGATAACCCGAAGCCGTAGAAGTTGAATTTGCCCGGGGTAATGTAACACTTACGCCGTTTACGGTAAAGATGTAGTTATAGCCAGACAATTTAATGCTGCAATTATTTTCAACACCAATGTTAACCGTTGTTATTTCAGTTGAATATCTTACACTGTTTTTATATACATAGCCATACAAACGTAAAGCCCCATTATTATATCCCCAGCCAATTCTCGCACTGTTAATTTGATGAAAAAGGCCCTCCCCTCAGAAAGGTTGATCGTTTAAATCTTAGATGATTATAACCTCCATAACCAGGTTGGATATAATAAATGATGTTGATGAAATACAATGTTAGCAAGCATTTAAGGGTTAGCACTTGCTTTTTGCCAATAAAACCTAACATAAATTGATTGAAAAGTTATTGTAAGCAATTATACTTTTGACGTATAGAAAGGTGCTGAAATTGTAGATTGTAAGAAAAGAGAGTAAAATCAGTACAGAGTAATAATACCACGCTGTAACGGCAGCAGAAAAAATATTGCAAGATTTTCATATGGCAAGCAATCGTTAGAGGCTGCTCCGTTTCTACGGAGCAGCCCTTTTTGTTTCTGGTAGTTCGTGGGTTGCCTGTGTTTATTAATCTTATTTAAGTTCTGCTAAAACTTTAAGTGTTTATAATTATATTGACCACCTTATTTTACTCATTTATACAAAAGACATGACGTACTGCTTAGGAATTAAAGTAAAAGAAGGTCTTGTAGCAATTGCTGATACAAGAATTACTTCAGGCACGGATACAAGTATTAAGGTAAAAATATTGACGGAGCAAAAAGACAGATTTTCCATTTTTATTATGACGAGTGGGTTAAGGTCTATAAGGGATAAGTCTATTCTGTATTTTAAAGAAATAATTGAACGTGAAGAGTACAATAAATTATTTAAAGTGGTAAATGCTTTTGGAGAACAAGTGAGGCGGGTAGCAGAAGAAGATAAGGCCCACCTTGAAACTTCCGGGTTTAAATTTGACCTGCATACTATTATTGGCGGGCAGTTAAAGGATGACGAAGAGCATAAGCTTTTTTTGCTTTACCCCGAAGGAAACTGGGTGGAACTGGGGTATGGTGCGCCGTTCGTTGTTATTGGAAATTCAGGGCATGGTAAGGCTATATTAAATCGAACACTGAATGAAAATTCAAGTATGAAGCAAGCTTTAAAAGCTGGTTTTCTTTCTTTCGACTCCACTCGTGTGAGTTCGAATAATGTTGATTTTCCGATTGATGTTGTGCTTTATAGGAAGGATACTTTCCAACTTGCTGAACACAGGTATGAGAAAAAAGACCTTGAAGATGTTTCAGCACAATGGGCCGAAGAGTTGAAGGTTGCGCTTGAAAATATTTCCGAAGATTGGATGAATGCTACGTTTAATAAACTACCTCAATTATAAATATCTACTGATGAAATTTGAAACTAATGCAGAGCTGAAATATAATATTGTTTCACCGGCTACATTAATACTAAACATACATGCATTAAGAACACCTCGCCAAACCGTATTGGAGGAAACACTAGTTATTAAACCTTACGTGAAAGCAGAAGAATTATCTTCCGAACATGGTGAAAACAGATTGATACGAATAGAAATATTGAAGGATGAAGACATTACTATCTCTTATAAAGCAGTTGTAGATAACTTTTTTAGAGAGACTGACCATACCGATCAGCCGGAAATTTCGGTAGCTAATTTAAATACTTCTGTTTTCCCTTATCTCTATCCAAGCCGCTATTGCCAGTCCGATAAATTATACCGTTTTGCCAACAATAAATTTGGCAGCATAAAAAATCCTTACTTACAGGTTCTGGAACTAACAAACTGGATTAATAATAATGTAGAATACTTAAGTGGCTCTACCAATTCACAAACTTCGGCTTTTGATACGTTAACAGAGTTAGCGGGTGTTTGCAGAGATTTTGCACATTTAGGCATTGCCTTATGTCGCGCTTTGACCATACCTGCGCGTTATTTTACAGCTTATGCGTATAAATTAAATCCGCCTGATTTTCATGCCTGCTTTGAAGCTTATCTTGGAAATGAATGGGTTTTATTTGATGCTACAAAATTAGTTCCGTTAAATGGCATTGTTAAAATAGCTACAGGGCGTGATGCTGCTGATACAGCAGTCGCCAGTCTTTTTGGTAATGTTAGCTGTAGAGAGATAAATGTGTCATGCAAAGTAGCTGAAGATGGTTTCAAACCGTTTTATTATGGACCTTCACAAATGAAAGGTCTTTCATATCAATAAACCAACGTGCGTTTTAAGACTGACTATGATGATGTAACAACGAATTGAATAAAGTAATAGACTTTTACCATTTTATATTTCTAATCATCCCTCTGTTACACACTACATCTCACCTAATTCTACCAACAAAAAATAGCGTCATTGCTGACTGCAGTTAAATGACTGTCTAAAAGTATATTTATAACTAATTTCAAATAGACAAGCTTTATTTAGAGATGAAATAAAATAAAATCTACATCTTTATAATAGTACCTATTTGCCTCGTACAACCAAAACTTACTTATTGCAAAAATTCACACTTATACTTCTCTTTTTGTTGTGTTTGCTTCGCGGGCTTGCACAACCTTTGGAGGGCGGGGAGAGCAATAAGGAGATTGAAATAAAGCACTACGAAATATTGGTTGACCATGGCTACTCTATCGAACGGATACGCACAGATACCACACTTGTATTTGTAGAAGGGGATTCGTTGCGGCCTTTGCAAGCCAACCGGTACTGGCTTAAAATAGAGGCCATTAATGGGAGCCGTTATGCACACTCCTGCCTTCTTACAGTGCTTCCCAATATTGATAACACCCTTTTTTATTTTAATGAAGATGCCAATGGCTGGATTGTCCAGCGGGCTGGAATTGCCGTAGCAACGGATAAAGGGAGAGCGAAAGGTCGGATGCATTCCATATTGCAGGGGAAGACAGCTACTACTTTTTTTGTACAGGTAAATCTATGTGAGGGACATTCCTTCCCGAAAGCTATAAGACCTCGGGTTATATTGGAGAAGGAATCTGTCAGTCTGCGAAGCGAACAATTTGTTACCACTGCGTGGATTGTATCACTGGCGGTTCTCCTCATGTTGTTTCTCAACAACCTGCATGTCTATTACCGCTTTCGGGACCGTAGCGTTTTGTTTTTCCTCTTTACTCAATTGGGCGGTATGATTTACATCACGGCGTACCGGTCTTTTTTCAAGGTAGTCTTTCCCTCCCCATCCTTCAGTCTACTTGCTATGCCAAACGGCACCTGCCACTCCTACAGCCTGAACAATGTGTTCATGCATCTAAGTGTAGCCACTATTCTTTACGGTTTTGTACAAATGGCCCGTTCCTATCTCCAAACAAAAACGGCTTTGCCAAAATGGGATACTTTGCTTCGATACAGTCTGTATGGCTATCTTCTTTTTACGGTGGTGGTGGCGCTTGTCAATCTAACCGGATTTTACCTTAATGCCTATACCATCCTGTACGACAATATGCTGGTATTAGTGGTGACAGGGCTGGTGCTGGCAACCAGCATCGTAGCCTTCCCTACCGGCGCAAGAATGAGCAAATACAAGCAGCTTTCCGGGAAATGGAATTGGAGCGGAAAGTAAGCGGGCTGGAAACGCAGCAATTGAGCGTGGATATGTTGCAGCAACAATCCACCAACAAAGACTTGCAGGACAAGTTGGAAGCCAACCAACGGGAACTGGCCTCTACCACGCTTTACATGGTACAAAAAAATGCTATGTTGGCCGAGTTGAAACGGCAGATCGAAGAACTGAATAAGCTGAGCCCCAACAATAAGCAAAAAGAACTGTCTGGTATAAAAGATATTTTGCAAACCAATCTACACCTCGATGAAGATTGGAATAAGTACTTTAAACCTCGTACTTCGTCCCTCGTACCTCGTACTTGAGAATATTTTCAAAATCTATTTCTTTAAAATTATCAATCACCAGGTCTGCGTGTTGAAGCTGGTCTCTTGCATGGGTCGTTGTAATAGCAATACACATCATGCCTGCGCTTTTTGCTGCGGCTACTCCCGTTGACGCATCTTCTACCACAATACATTCTTTTGCATCAAGCCTAAGTTTTTCAGCAGCTCTTATAAATATATCAGGTGCCGGTTTGCTCTTATAAACTTCCTCGCCGGTCACTACTTCATCAAAGTACTGCAGAAAATTCAGCTTCTTCATAACCATCTGCATCTTCATTCTTCGCGAACTTGTTGCAAGTGCCATCTTAACCGGCAGCTTTCTTACTGTCTTTAATAACTCTTCAGCAAATGGTATCGGGTCAATGCCTTTTGTTTCCATAATTTCTTCAAAATAAACAAGCTTATCCGCCAAAGCTTTGTCAACTTCTTTACCTTCCAGCTTCAGCTGTTTCGAAATCACATCAGCACTTTTCATTCCCAATAAAGGAAAATAAGTTTCATAACTAAGATCTTTCCCATTATCCGCGAAAGTTCTTTTCCATGCCAAAAAATCTGCCTCGGTACTTGCTATCAATGTTCCATCCATATCAAAAATAACCCCTTTAAAGGGAAGAGAATTTGTACTCATATACTATCAGTCTTCTATACTTTTTTAATGAAGCTTCAAATATTCCCATCATTATATCTAAAAGTTCAAATATCCAATTAATAAACTATTGCTATATAAAAAGTTTTAAATCCTTGTTGGGAAATTCCTTCTACATTAATTACCTGCAGTATCATTACCTGAAAATGAAACAGAATAAGAGAACTTATATTGATTATAAAATATCTGCACTTTAAAGGCATAATATTTTTAAAAAAAGTGAGACGAACTGAAACGGCACAAGCAAGAAATGAGCTCATATTACCCGGCATTGAACAATGTAAAAAAGATAGCTGTACTACGGGCAAATGCTTTAGGTGATTTTATTGTAACCTTGCCTGCTTTTAAAGCCATTCGAAATACGTATCCAGATGCAGAAATTGTACTTCTTGGTAAGCCGTGGCATAAAGCATTTTTAGTGAAGGAACGTTCACCTATTGACCGCGTAATTGTAGTGCCTGTAAAAAAGGGAATTAGAAACGAAGTTAACCAGGTAGAAAAAATTGGTGAGACAGAGCAGTTTTTTGAAGAGATGCAACGGGAACAATTTGATATTGCTATAAGTTTTCAAGGCAATGGAAATTCTGCCAACCCTTTCATAAAGCGATTAGGTGCAAAACACACCGCAGGGCTCTGGACAGAAGGTGCGGAAAGATTAGACCAGTGCCTGAATTATTATTATTATCAAAGCGAAACATTACGGTATATGGAAGTGGCTTCGCTTATAGGTGCCGCTCCTGCAAGCCTTGAACCTAAAATAAATGTGCTTGATGAAGACAAGAAAGAGATAGAGCATTTTATAAACGAATTGGGTAACAAGCCATTTATTGCTTTACACCCCATAGCTACGGATATCAGGCGTATGTGGCCAATAGAAAATTATGCAGGCTTAGCTGATGCATTACAAAAAATGGGTTTTCAAATTGTATTTACAGGCTCTGAAGATGACAGGAAGATGGTTGATGGAATTATAGCTGATATGAAGCAGCCTGCTTTTAATGTATGTGGCAATTTTACATTAGGAGGATTAGCTGCATTACTTGCAAAAGCTGCATTAATGATTTCGGCAGACACTGGTCCATTGCATTTGGCAAGAGCTGTAAGTACACCAACAGTTGGCATTTACTGGGCGCCTAACTTAATAAACTGGGGACCGGTAACACGCAATATTCACCGGCCTGTTGTTTCATGGAATATGGCTTGTCCTTTCTGTGGGGTAATTCCCAACGATCCGTATCCTTTTAAACCTGTAACAACTGCCTGCAATCATGCAGTTTCTTTTGTAAGGGATGTTACGGTTGACGCTGTCCTGGAAGCAGTTCAAAGTCTACCCTCGGCCCTTAAAGGGGAGCATGAAATGGGGTGGCTGTCAGGGAAGCAGAGTTTATAACGAAAAAGTAATTATCCTTAATCCCCCTTTAGGGGTTAGGGGCTAACTAAAAAACAAAAATCCCCTTTAGGGGTTGGGGCATGAAATCATTACGAGTATTAACATGGCATATTCACGGCAGTTATTTATACTATCTTACACAAACACCTTGCACCTTTTACCTTCCTAAAAAAAATACTACCGAAGAAGGTTACGGCGGTCGTACTCCCGGTTTTCCATGGGGTGAAAATGTGATAGATGTGGCTGCCGAAGATGTGAAAAATCTGAAATTCGATTGCATCCTTTTTCAATCAAAGAAAAATTATTTAGAAGACCAGCACAATATATTAACGGAAGAACAAAGAGCTTTACCAAAGATCTACCTTGAGCATGACCCACCACGCGAAGCACCAACAGATACCAAACATATAGTTAACGACCCCGAGATGTTACTGGTACATGTAACAGACTTTAACGACCTCATGTGGGACAATAATCAAACTCCTTCAAAAGTTATTCATCATGGAGTAATTGTTGACCCATATGTAAAGTATACAGGCGAATTTCAGAAGGGAATTGTTGTTATAAACGGCCTCGTAAAAAGAGGTAGAAGACTTGGTTACGACGTTTTTAAAGAAGTAAGAGAGCAGGTGCCTTTAGATATTATAGGTATGTCTTCAGAAGAAGCCGGCGGTCTTGGCGAAGTAAACAACAGAGAACTTTCATCTTTTATTTCGAAGTACCGGTTTTTCTTTAATCCAATACGATACACCAGTTTGGGTTTATCAGTTTGTGAGGCAATGATGACCGGAGTACCAATTGTTGGATTAGCAACAACCGAAATGGTGGTTACCATTGAAAATAATTACTCGGGTTATGTACATACCAATGTGGACTTTTTAATTGCAAAAATGAAGATGCTTTTACTAAATCCTAAAAAAGCAATGGAACTCGGCCAAAGAGCGCAGGAAACTGCTATGGAAAAGTTCAACATAGACCGGTTTAAGAAAGAATGGATAGAAACATTTTCAGACATGGTAAAGCGCAGAGCAGATTCAAATTACCAGGTAAATAAAGTAGCTTAATATAAATTTTAAAACAACAAAAATCAAAAGCAAAAGGATACTATGAACAATGTAAATGGAAAGATTATCGTAGTAACAGGCGGCGGACAAGGGTTAGGTGCAGCAATTTGCAGAACATTAGCAGAGGATGGAGCCGTTGTTATTCCGGTAGATGTTAAACCCGAAAACCTAACAAAAATTACTGAAGAGATTGAAGGCAAAGGCGGCCAGATTGAAGGCTTCCAAATGAACGTAGCCGATGTAAATAATGTTGAACAGGTTATCCGACAAATTATAGATAAACACGGACGAATAGATGCAGTAGTAAACAACGCCGGTATTGATTATACTATGGCTATTGATGAGATAAGTAACGATCAGTTCAGCCAGGTAATTAATGTGAATCTTGTTGGGCCTTTCAATGTATCGAAAGCAATATATAGTCACTTTAAACAAAATGGCAAAGGGCATATTGTAAACATAGCATCTACTGCTTCTAAAAGAGCATGGCCCAATGCTTCTGCATACCACGCCAGTAAATGGGGTTTGTTAGGTTTAAGCCATGCCCTGCACAGCGAACTAAGAAAGGATAATATCAAAGTAACGGCAGTTGTTGCCGGCGGCATGCAAACACCATTTATATTAGAGCGTTTTCCTGATACACCCTTAGATGTTTTACAGGATCCGAAGCACGTGGCAGAAACAATAAAGTTTGTACTATGCCAGCCTGAAACTACAGTTATACCCGAAGTAATGGTTGTACCCATGAAAGAAACATCGTGGCCGTAATTGCAAGTACGAAATACGAAATACGAGGTACGAAATAAGAAGTACGAAGTACGAAATAAGAAATAAGAAGTAGAAGAAGCTGCAATGGATAAGAAGCGAGGGATGAGTTACAAGTACAATGACCCAATGACCTATTGACCCAATGACCTGTTGACTTAATGACCTAATGACTTAATGACTAATGACCTAATGACTTAATGACTAACTAACCATGAAAGAAGAACTAATAAGCCTGATAGAGAATTTTAAGAAACTTAAAATTCTTGTTATTGGCGATGCTATTTTAGACACGTATGTAAAAGGAAACCCTGACAGAGTTTGCAGGGAAGCTCCTGTGTTGGTGTTTAATGTAGATGACCAGGAACACCAATGCGGCGGCGCTGCCAACACTTCTATAAATGTGGCAACCCTTGGGGCAGCTTCAATTTATTTGACTGTGCTTGGCAAGGATGCTAATTCGAAAGAGCTGATAGAAATTTTAAAAAAGAATAAGGTTAAGACAGAATATATTTTAAGGGATAAGTCAAGAGTTACTATTGCAAAAAAAAGGATAACGTCATCTTCGCAAATATTAATGCGCATCGATGAAGGAACTACCACAGAAATAAGTAAGTCATGTGAAAATGAAATGGTAAATAAAGTAGCTGAATTACTTCCGCAACTTGATGCGATCATTCTTTCGGATTATGGTTATGGTATTATTACCAGCTCTCTTATTTCAGAAATTAAGAAGCTTGCAGCAGCACAGCATAAACCTGTAGTAGTTGATGCACATGATTTGAAAAGATACAAATTACTTAAGCCACTGGCAGTAAAGCCAAATTATGAAGAGACAATAAAGTTGCTGGGTATAGAAAAGGTTGCACAAAATCGTCCGCAGCAAATTATAAAATTTGCTAAAGAGCTTCACGAAATAACAGGTGCACAAAAGGTAGCCGTTACCCTTGATGTTGATGGCGTTTTATTGTTTGAAGAAGGCAAAACGTCTCATCGAATTTTAAGTGTACCCCAAGACAATAAAAATTCTATTGGCGCAGGGGATACTTTTATAAGTGCGTTCACGATGGGTCTTGCATTAAAGGCCGAAAGCTTTATTGCTGCTGAAATTGCTGCAGCCGCAGCAGCAGTGGTTGTAAAAAAAGACGGAACAGTAGGTTGTACAAATCAAGAGCTAAAATCATATTTTAACACTGTTCCCAAATACATTACAAGTACCGAGGAACTTACAACTCTTGTAAAGAACTTAAGAAGGAATGGGAAAAAAATTGTGTTCACAAATGGTGGTTTTGATCTTCTTCACAAGGGGCATATAACTATTTTAAATAAAGCGCGTGAAGCCGGCGACGTATTAATCGTTGGTGTAAACAGTGATGAAAGCATTCGCAAATTAAAAGGCGCCGAAAGACCAATCAACAGTCTTGAAGACCGGCTTACTGTTTTAGCAGGCTTACAAAGTGTAGATTACTTAATCGCCTTCGAAGAAGAAAGTCCCGTGCAACTGATTAAAGCAGTGCATCCGGATGTGTTTGTAAAAGGTGGTAACTATACAGAGAACACAATACCTGAAGCGCCTTTGCTAAAGAAATTGAACTGCGAGGTTAAGATCATTCCTTATAAAGAAGAGCATGCAACCACTCAAATAATCAATCGCATCCGCGATAAAAATAAAGAGCAGGGAATTGAACTGCAGGAACAGGATTATTTGAAAGAAGGAAGACTGAACTGAAAGTTGGGGAAGATATAGATATAGAAACTTTATAAAGCAGCAGGATTGTTGCCATTACTTTATTTTAATCTAATTACAGGATTAAGTTGATAAATACCCTTACCTAATTCTACCACTGATAAAGCTGCATCAAAATCAAGCACTATAGTTTCAATATTCCTGTTCAGCTTTTTATCTACGGTAATTTTTGTACCACTTCGCGAACTACCCGGAATGCTTAACTGATAAACTTCATTATTTATTTTAAGCGTATTGCTGTCTCCTAATATTAAACGTAATTCTTTAACTGTACTTGTAGCACTCAACATACCTTCTGCTATCAGAGTGTCTTTTCCATTTTGATAATCAAGTAAATCATAGATAGCTGCCTTAGTATTCAATGTTGTCCATGCTGTATCGTTTGCTAAGTTTACCCTTACTTCTTTAATATGTATGTTCACTTCCTGTGCATTGACAGGAACATCGGTTAATCGTATTTTTAATTGAGTAACAGGATCGAGATTTGCTTTATCGCAGGCAGTTAAAATAAGCATACAAGCCAAAGCAGGGGAAATCAATTTTAGACTTGGTGCATACATAGAAATCTTATTGGTTGGTTAATAAAAAATATGCCAGAAGAAAAAGCACCTGCTTTTCTTCAACCTCGAAAACAAGTATTAACAAAACTTACCTTTTTTCCCCAGAAATTCGAGTATTGTTGATAAGTGAAGAAGACTTATTCATTATTAACATTCAAAACATAATTCAAAAAAAATAACCGCAACTTTTAAAATTGCGGTTATGTAAGAGAAGACTGTGATTTATTTAAGCAAGCATCATACTTTTTTCCTGCTCATACACTTTACGCCCGTAACCAGCAATTACATGCCTTTCACTATGATACGACGACCTCACTAACGGGCCACTTTCAACATAATCAAACCCCAACTCATACCCTATTTCACGCAGTTCCTTAAACTCATCAGGATGAACAAAACGATGCACAGGCAAATGTTTTTTTGTTGGTTGCAGGTATTGCCCCAGCGTTAGTACATCAACACCTACCGATCCAAGATCTTCCATGCTTTGAATAACTTCTTCCTTCTTTTCACCTAAGCCAAGCATAATACCTGTTTTTGTTCTCATTCCGCCTTGCTTTAACGTACGCAACACCTCTAAACTGCGACGGTATTTAGCTTGTATACGAACCTGCCTCGATAATCTTTCAACCGTTTCAATATTATGGCTCACCACTTCCGGAGCAGCGTCAATTATTCGTTTAATTTGGTCAGAATATCCTTTGAAATCAGGGATTAAAGTTTCTAACGTCGTATCAGCATTCAGTGCTTTAACTGCTTTAATAGTGTTATACCAGATTAGCGAGCCGCCATCTTTCAATTCGTCTCTGTCAACACTCGTTAACACAGCATGCTTAACCTTCATAAGATAAATAGCCTCGGCTACACGTTGTGGTTCATCCCAATCAACAGGATCGGGACGACCGGTTGCAACTGCACAAAAGCCGCAACTGCGTGTACAGGTATTTCCTAATATCATAAAAGTTGCCGTGCCTTCGCCCCAGCATTCGCCCATGTTAGGACAGTTGCCACTTTCGCAAATTGTATGAAGTTTGTGTGTATCAACCAGGCCGCGAACATGTTTGTAGCTTTCACCAATAGGCAACTTTACCCTAAGCCAATCCGGCTTTTTTATTTTAGTGGTATTTACATCAATCTTTGTTACTACCGGTAATTCTTGCATGGATTTAGCCCCTAACCCCTAGGGGGCAATGTCATTTAGTTAGCAGCCTTTCGCGCAAAGACGCTAAGAAAAACATATGCAAAGACGCCAGGAAAAAAACTTTGCGCCTTTGCTCCTTTGCAGCTTTGCGTGAAATAATCCATACATCTCTTAACTAAATGACCTTGCCCTAAGGGGGGATTTTAAGAAAAATATTGTTAACTAAAAGGGAGTTCTGGAAAACAGTTTTAAAAATAATTACTTTCTTCTGCCAAAATCTATAGCCGCATATGCATTAAAAAATAACTGCTTTTGTTTGTTCAATAACATGAGGGGCATTTTTTGCGAGTAGAGTTCTACGTTTAATCCAACCTCTATCGCAGTTACAGTTTCGTTGTAACGGCCGTAATCAAATCGTAAACCTCCTTTTGCAAATACCCCCGGTGAAAATTTTATTTCGTTGAAACCTTTACCTAAACCTGAAGCTCCGATAATGCTTCTTGCTTCAAGAAAAGCACTATCATTATTGGCAAATTTTATGTCTTTACGCTGATTAGTTACCGGATTGGAGTAGCTGATATAATATGGTTTTAAAAGCCCTGCAGTTACACCTCCGCCATATAAAGCGGAAACTGCTACACCGTTTTTATTGCCTTTCCCCCCGATTAAATGTTGTTGACTAAAACCAAGTTTCACAAAATAAAAGTTATTAATCTTTCCGTAGATATAGGGATTGCCGATGGCAAAACCATAATTGTTACCACGGGTAAGTTTTTCTTCTTTGGGGTGCTTCCGCTCACCAATTTCAATGCTGTATAGGTTAGTTTTTACCGGAGTTTTCAACCTGCCTAATTCATAAAAAACGGCATATCCGTCTGTGTATAACTTTACACCAAAAACACTCTGCTTCTGGTAAATAATAGCACCTTCTTCTTCCTGTTTAATCAACTGGTTGATGCGCTCCTTTTTTTGTTCCTTCTTTTGCTGACGGGCATCTTTTTTCTGAGCAAAAGTAAAAGTAGCCGCTACAATGCAAAGTGTCATTAAAAATATCTTCTTCACGTTATTTAATTTGTTACTTGTAAATTTAAGGCAAAAATACGATCCATGACTTCACAGATAACATACGAAGGAAATTTAAGAACAGTTGCTACACACCTGCAAAGCGGAACTGTTATTGAAACAGATGCACCAACCGACAACGAGGGAAAAGGTGAACGCTTTTCTCCAAGCGATCTTGTAGCTACTGCACTTGGCAATTGTATGCTTACTATCATGGGAATCAAAGCGAGAGATATGAATGTTGATCTTGAAGGAACAAAGATAGATGTGACAAAAATTATGGTGGCAGAGCCAAGAAGGATTGGGGAAATTAAGGTTATTTTTAACTTTCCCGGTACCCTTAAAGTAGATGAAAAACAAAAAACGATTTTAGAAAGAGCTGCAATGACATGCCCGGTTATTGAAAGCCTTAGCCCAGATTTAAAAAAGAATGTTGAGTTTAATTGGTGAGGAAGGTTTGGGGTTTAAGGTTTAGGGTTTGAGGTTTAAAAAAGGTTTATGATGGCAAGGGATGACACACTTTTAATATAAGTATGAGTGGCAGCAAGCCCGCCAGTCCATAAGTTTATACTAACCTTAATGTAGGCATAAG
>MWVV01000624.1_pt1 | contig 13017 bp, 13 predicted proteins | sample 1047281 | NCBI WGS metagenome assembly MWVV01 (sample SAMN06349986, study PRJNA376086) | soil metagenome | isolation source: PT-2 sample Antarctic (ecotone) soil | place: Antarctica | collected 2015-01-13 | reverse complement strand
GGGCCTGATTTCCGTAAGAAGTTGGCGGCTCAGGGTGTGTCCAGGGCGACGGCTTACCGTGCTGCCTTGGACTTCCGGCGATTTGGGGAGCACATTGAAGCGAAGGAAGGGCGGCCGGTTTCGATGGCCTGGGTTGTGAGTACGCTGGTCGCGTCTCACTTTTGATATGTTCTGTGGTAGAGTGGAGCCAACAAAAGCAACAGGCACCCGGCTGTAACCAGGTGCCTGTATTTTGGTTGACGCTTCGGGCTGGCACGCCCTGGCGTCTGGGGATTCTACGCACATGGATTTTACCGCGCATCGCCTGGCGCGCGATCTTGCACGTCATGCCGCGTCGCACCTTGTTCCGACCGACGCTTCGCGCCCGGACGCCCTGGGCTTCTTTGCGTCCTCCACGGTGGCTCCGTCCGCTTCTCTCCCGGAAGCCGATTCAACCCGAACTGGGCACCCGGATACCGTGGGAGGAACGACCACGGGGCCGGCTGCCCCTTCGTTTGTTCCTACTCCCTTTCATGCGGCGGCTACTTCCGTAGGGTCTTCCTGCCTTGCCTCCCTTGCAGGTGTCTTCCCGTCGCCCCAAGCCGCGCCCGCCATCACGCCTCAACCCGCGCCCCAGCCGTCGCCGTTAGCCGCTGGTGTTCATCGCGTGCGGCCTGATGATCGTCTCGCACAGGAGGCGCTTTCACCGCTGGCGTCTAGTAATACGCCAGCGATCCCTACATTGCCCCTGATCGTTGACTGGGTGCGCTGTACATTTCCGGCGACGTTGGACGCTTTGGAGCGGGCCAAGATGCAGTTCGGGCCTGGCCTGGAGTGGGTCGAGATGGACCGGGGCGGGTTCTTCTTCGAGCGGTGTATTCGGCGCGGCCATGTCTCAATCTACTACGATGGCAAGGTCGAGACGAATCAAGGGCTGGTTCTGGTCGAGGTGAGCGGGCGTGGATGTCGGCAGTTGGAGTCCGAGAGCGTTCTGGACGTGCCGTGCGCCGAGAATGGTTTCCTGGGGGGCTGGCGTGGCTTCCTGGGCGGCTTGCAGGACCTGGGCTGTACCTTCCCGCGTGTTGACTTCGCTCTGGATGACACGGCCGGGCGGCTCGACCTGGACAAGATCGCGGAATGTTGGAGTGCAGGGAACTGCGCCTCTCGTTTCCAGGATATGGACGAGCGCCGGAAACATCGCCGCGACGGCGACTTGGTCGGGCACACCCTGAACTTTGGGTCCCGCACCTCACAGATGTTTGTCCGCATTTACAACAAGCGGCTTGAGCAGATCGTGAGGGGCGAGGAGGTTCCCCACGCGCAGTGGGTCCGGGTTGAACTTGAGGCGAAGGCCAAGGGTGCTGCGGCCCTGGTCGCTCGGTTCGTGGCTGAGGGCGCGGCCCCCGTCGCTCAGGCGCTCTGGTACTACCTGGATTTCAAGGAGCCGGGTGGTGATGGCAATGTTAGCCGGCGTAAGACGTGTTCATGGTGGCTCGGCTTCGTGGAGTGGGCGAAGGAGAAGGTTCCGGTTGGGATTGGCACTGCGGCCCGCACGCTTGAAGGCATGGCGAAGGCTCTTCGGCGTCAGTGGTCGGCGGGCATCGCGTTGCTCCTGGAAGCGGAATCGCATGGTGCCGATTGGTTGGGAGAACTGCTTGAGCATGGGCGGCTCGGTCTCTGGGATAAAGTCACGGGGTCCATGAAGTCGAAGTACAAAACGCTGCTTGCTGCGGCTGCCGCGCCCGTCCAGCCCGTCCAGGTCGTTCCTGATGGTCCGGTGGTGTTCCCGGCTCACTGGCCGCCTCTCGGAACGGTTGACTGTGCTGTCTGGGAACCTGAGGCGCACGACGATTGGTACTTCTCTCCCTTCCTTGCTGATGCCACGGATAACGGTTTCTACAAGTGTACAGGTGAGGTCTCCTGATGCTTCCCTTACCTCTCGAATCTGTTCCTGGTTCTCTTGCTCTCGGCATTCGCCGGTCCGCGCGCGGCTTTCACCCCTTCCTTGTTTGCACAAGCCTTTCGCTCCTTTCCAGCCGCGCGCGAACGGCGCTCCTTAAAGAGTGAGACGGCTGGAATCTGCGCTCTCCCCTAAAAAGATACCTTTCTTGTGCGCACCGGTCCCTTGAATTCGATTCAACCTTCCTTGTTGCTCTCTCTTTGTTCTCTTGTTGTTCTCTCTTTCGTGTAACTCTGTATGCCTCCCGTATCCTCCTACTCCTGTCTTTATCTGAAGTTTTAATTATGTTTTGTCTTAACTTCCTTATTCGTTCCTGTCTATTTTCTTCATTCTTTGTTTTTCTTCTTTGTTCTCCCTTTCTGTGTTCTCTTGTTGTTCTCTCTTTCGTGTAACCTTGTATGCTTCTCTTAACCTCTTACTCCTGTCTTATCTGTTCCGCTTCCTTGAAGGTCGTCCTACCAACAAACGTAACGCGCTCGGGCGCAGCGCCTGGCGGTTACGAAATGGTTTCACGGGAGGGTTCTGCAACGTGATCACGCTCAAGGAACCCTGCTGGCGTTGCGGGTGCCCGCTGGGTGTCTTCGAGGCCCGCCGGGTTCCGGGTCTGGCTGAAACTCGGTTTCTGTGTACTCAATGCTTCGCTCTTGGCGAGCGTTATGTTGCTTTGCGGGCGCGCGGTCTGTCTGACCGTCAGGCTTGGCGCAAACTCAATCGGGGGAAGGAGGTGCGGGATTCTGGCTCGTAACCTTTGCGGCGAATGCTGCTTCGTGTTGCGTGGCCGTTTGATCTGGTTTCACTGAACTAAGAGCAAATGCGGGAAGCAAGGCGGTCGTACCCACCTTGCCTCCCTGGGATCGAGGGACCAGGAGGCCCTCAACCCGTGGCAAAATCGTATCCTGTTCCGGTGGAGAAGGTGGACATGGGCGGCAAGCGTATGTATCGCCGCATTAGTCTGTCGTTGGAATTTTCCCCGGAGGACTGGCGGGTCTTCCGGGTCTACTGCGGGGAGTTATACAACGGGCTGGACGGGCTGGATGATGGGTCGGTCTGGTCCGAGGCGGCCAGTAATGCTGTGGCGGCCGGGGTGCGCATCGCACTGGGGCGTGTGCTAAGCGAGCGGCGCTAAGCGCGTGACCTTCCATCGAATAACGTCGCGGGACGTTATTCCCTGGCTGTCTCGGACGGCGGCGGCGTGGTTCTCTCTCGTGTCTGAGTGTGTCCACGTCGCCGACCGACGCCGACCGGTAGGCCGTGGGTCTTGCACTGGTCCAATAAGGAGATCACACTTAGAGCGGTTTCAGGGCGTTCTGAGTTTCGTAACCCGCTGCGGCGGCTCGGTCGAGCGTTACGTTTTCTGTCTGTTGATGAGGTGCAGCATGGAAAAAAGGCGAGAAATTGATGAAGTTCCCGGTGGTGAGTTGCTTTCCGAGTTCGTGGAGTTTTTTGGGGTGAAGCGGGCGGTGTATTTGATCGGCTGGCTCTTCCTTTGGGGCGTGACTGGGGTTGAGAACGGGCCTGATTTCCGTAAGAAGTTGGCGGCTCAGGGTGTGTCCAGGGCGACGGCTTACCGTGCTGCCTTGGACTTCCGGCGATTTGGGGAGCACATTGAAGCGAAGGAAGGGCGGCCGGTTTCGATGACCTGGGTTGTGAGTACGCTGGTCGGGTCTCGCTTTTGATACGTTCTGTGGTAGAGTGGAGCCAACAAAAGCAACAGGCACCCGGCTGTAACCAGGTGCCTGTATTTTGGTTGACGCTTCGGGCTGGCACGCCCTGGCGTCTGAGGTGTCAATGCACTCGGATTTTACCGCAGGGTCCCAATATTTGTCGGACATTAATTCGGATGGTCCGGCGCGCGATCTTGCACGTCATGCCGAGCCGCACCTTGTCCCGACCCTGGATGCTTCGCGTCCGGACGCTCTGGGCCTGTTCGCCTCCCCCACGGGTCCTCCGTCCGCTTCTCCCCTGGCAGCCGATTCAATTCGGACGGAGCCTACGGCAGCCGTGCGACAACGGAGCACGGGGCCGGAGGCTCTTTCGTCTGTCCCCGCCCCCTGCCAAACGGCTCCCGCTTCCTGGGTGCGCTCCTGCGCGGCTCCCGGCCCCGTCTCCTTCGTTTCGCCCCATGCTGCGCCCGCCAGCACGCCCAAGCCCACGCCTCGGCCGTTGCCATTAGCCGCTGGTGTTTTCCGTGTTCCGTCTGGGGACCGGCTCGGTCAGGCCGCTGCTGCGCCCCCGTCCTGTAATACGGGGGCGCTCCCTACATCGGTCGTCGTTGACTGGCTGCGGTGTAGTTTCCCGGCCACGCTTGACGCTCTGGAACGGGCCAAAGTCATGTTCGGCCCGTCTCTTGAGTGGGTCGAGGTCGAGCGGGGCCGGTGGTTCTACGCTCGCTCGCTTCGCCGGGGTCACGTCTCGATCTTCTACGATGGTAACGCCGGTGTTGTCACGGTTGATGTGACGGGCCAGGGATGTCGGCAGTTGGAATCGGAGAAGGTTCTGGACGTGCCCTGCGAGGAGAACGGCTTCCGGGGTGGCTGGCGTGGCTTCCTGGGCGATTTGCAGGACCTGGGCTGTACCTTCCCGCGCGTGGACTTCGCGCTGGATGACACGGAAGGCCGTCTCAACCTGGAAACCATCGAAGCGACGTGGAAAGCGGGGAACTGTGCTTCACGCTTCCAAAAGATGGACCCGCGCACGTCCTACACCCGCGAGGGCGACTTGGTCGGGCATACCCTGAACTTTGGCTCTCGCAAGTCGAACATGTTTGTGCGGATTTACAACAAGCACCTGGAACGGCTGGCGAAGGGCGAGGAAGTTCCGCACGCGCATTGGACCCGGACGGAGATTGAAGCGCATGACCGGGTCGCCGATGCTCTGGTGAAGAAGTTTGTCGAGCAGGGGCCGGGCGTCGTTGCGGCCGTGCTGCGCCACTACCTGGACTTCAAGGAACCGGGGGGCGATAGCAATCTGTGCCGGCGGGCAACCTGTGATTGGTGGCTGCGGTTCCTGGCGTGGGCCGAGAAGGTTCCGGTCGGGATCGGTGCTGCGGTTCGTACCCTCGAAGGTGCGGCGCGCGCGTTGTGGCACCAGTGGGCCGCGGTCGCCGCGCTCTTGATGGCTGCTCCCTCGCATGGTCCGAAGTGGTTCGCCTCGCTTCTCGAACATGGGGAAACTCGGTGGAAGTCCAGCCACATCACGATGCTTTCGGCGTCTCTTTCTTCTTCTGAACCTGTGCAGCCCGTCCCCGCTCCTAATTCGTCCCGCGACGAAATGATGTGTCCTGAACTGGTCCCGCCGGTCGGCCAGGTCGTGAACCGCATGGGGTCTGACGAGGTTCGCAACGACGTGCAGTTCTTCTCTCCCATCCTGGGCCGATGGTACTACCCTGGAAGGGCGGCCGCTGCATGATCGGCTCCAAAGGAACGTGCTCCTGCTGCGCCTGGGGCTTGCAGTTGTTTGACGTTCATCGGGTCCCTGTTCATCGGCCCCGCACCTACTCAAGTCACCGGGGGGGAGATCGTTGACTGCGAATCCCTCGTACTCTCGGCATTCGTCGGTCCGCGCGCGGCTTTCACCCCTTCCTTGTTTGCACCCGCCTCTCGCTAATTTCCGGCCGCGCGCGAACGACGTTCTCTACACACGTAGACGGCTGGAAACTGATCCCCCAAAAAGATACCTTTCTTGTGCGCTCCGCTTCCTTGTAGTCGGTCTAACCTCTCTTGTTGTTCTCTCTTTCTCTGTTCTCTTGTTGTTCTCTCTCTCGTATCAACCTGTAAACCTCTCTTGTTTTCTTACTCCTATCTGTCTCTGGAGTTTTAATTATGTTTTCTCTTAACTTCCTTTTTTATTCCTGTCTTGTTTCTTCATTCTTTGTTTTGCTTCTCTGCTCTCCTGTCTTTGCCGCTACTTCCGCTCGTATTAAAGTCTTCGTTGATGGAAACCAGATTGATGATCTGAATCTTTCTCCGGGTTGTGGTCCGAAGTGGTTTGCGTCGCTTCTCCAGCATGGGGAAACTCGGTGGAAGTCCAGCCACATCACGATGCTTTCGGCGTCTCTTTCTTCTTCTGAACCTGTGCAGCCCGTCCCCGCTCCTAATTCGTCCCGCGACGAAATGATGTGTCCTGAACTGGTCCCGCCGGTCGGCCAGGTCGTGAACCGCATGGGGTCTGACGAGGTTCGCAACGACGTGCAGTTCTTCTCTCCCATGTGGGTCTTCTCGTCGCTGCTTAACGTAACCGCCAGGCGCTGCGCCCGAGCGCGTTACGAAACTGTATCCCTGGGCCGATGGTACTACCCTGGGAAGGCGGCCACGGCATGATCACCCTCAAAGAAACCTGCTTCCGTTGCGGCTCGATCTTGGGGTTGTTCGACGTTCATCGCGTGCCTGCTCGTGAGGGGGAGGTTTGCCTTCTCTGTGGCTCGTGCTTCAAACTGGGTCAGCGCTACGTCGAGTTGCGTTCTCGCGGTCTCTCCGACCGTCAAGCATGGCGTAAACTGGGCCGGGGTAAAGGTTAGTTCTGTTTGGCTTCTCTGAAGCAAAATCAAATGCAGGGGGGTTTTCTAAGATGACTCGTACTCGTTCTCTTATCGGTCAAACTGCCGAGTCGGTAATGGTTGAACTCAGTCGGGATAAAGTGAACCGGCTTAGAAGTCTTGCTAAGGGTCTGGGCTGGTCTCCTAAAAAGCGTCAAGTGACCCTGAACACTGTGTTTTCGTATGGCTTGGATGCTGCCGAGGAGTTGTTAGAAGACCGTAAGCATGCCCGATCCGGTTCATAGTGTAGTTTGGTTGTCTCGGACGGCGGCGGCGTGGTCTTCTCTCGTGTCTGAGTGTGTCCACGTCGCCGACCGACGCCGACAGGTAGGCCGTGGGCCTCGCACTGGTCCAATAAGGAGATCACATTTAGAGCGGTTTCCGGGTGTTCTGTGTTTCGTAACCCGCAGCGCCGGCGCGGTCGAGCGTTACGTTTTGTGTCTGTTGATGAGGTGCAGCATGGAAAAAAGGCGAGAAATTGACGAAGTTCCCGGTGGTGAGTTGCTTTCCGAGTTCGTGGAGTTTTTTGGGCTGAAACGGGCGGTGCATTTGATCGGCTGGCTCGTCCTTTGGGGCGTGACTGGGGTTGAGAACGGGCCTGATTTCCGTAAGAAGTTGGCGGCTCAGGGTGTGTCCAGGGCGACGGCTTACCGTGCTGCCTTGGACTTCCGGCGATTTGGGGAGCACATTGAAGCGAAGGAAGGGCGGCCGGTTTCGATGACCTGGGTTGTGAGTACGCTGGTCGGGTCTCGCTTTTGATACGTTCTGTGGTAGAGTGGAGCCAACAAAAGCAACAGGCACCCGGCTGTAACCAGGTGCCTGTATTTTGGTTGACGCTTCGGGCTGGCACGCCCTGGCGTCTGAGGTGTCAATGCACTCGGATTTTACCGCAGGGTCCCAATATTTGTCGGACATTAATTCGGATGGTCCGGCGCGCGATCTTGCACGTCATGCCGAGCCGCACCTTGTCCCGACCCTGGATGCTTCGCGTCCGGACGCTCTGGGCCTGTTCGCCTCCCCCACGGGTCCTCCGTCCGCTTCTCCCCTGGCAGCCGATTCAATTCGGACGGAGCCTACGGCAGCCGTGCGACAACGGAGCACGGGGCCGGAGGCTCTTTCGTCTGTCCCCGCCCCCTGCCAAACGGCTCCCGCTTCCTGGGTGCGCTCCTGCGCGGCTCCCGGCCCCGTCTCCTTCGTTTCGCCCCATGCTGCGCCCGCCAGCACGCCCAAGCCCACGCCTCGGCCGTTGCCATTAGCCGCTGGTGTTTTCCGTGTTCCGTCTGGGGACCGGCTCGGTCAGGCCGCTGCTGCGCCCCCGTCCTGTAATACGGGGGCGCTCCCTACATCGGTCGTCGTTGACTGGCTGCGGTGTAGTTTCCCGGCCACGCTTGACGCTCTGGAACGGGCCAAAGTCATGTTCGGCCCGTCTCTTGAGTGGGTCGAGGTCGAGCGGGGCCGGTGGTTCTACGCTCGCTCGCTTCGCCGGGGTCACGTCTCGATCTTCTACGATGGTAACGCCGGTGTTGTCACGGTTGATGTGACGGGCCAGGGATGTCGGCAGTTGGAATCGGAGAAGGTTCTGGACGTGCCCTGCGAGGAGAACGGCTTCCGGGGTGGCTGGCGTGGCTTCCTGGGCGATTTGCAGGACCTGGGCTGTACCTTCCCGCGCGTGGACTTCGCGCTGGATGACACGGAAGGCCGTCTCAACCTGGAAACCATCGAAGCGACGTGGAAAGCGGGGAACTGTGCTTCACGCTTCCAAAAGATGGACCCGCGCACGTCCTACACCCGCGAGGGCGACTTGGTCGGGCATACCCTGAACTTTGGCTCTCGCAAGTCGAACATGTTTGTGCGGATTTACAACAAGCACCTGGAACGGCTGGCGAAGGGCGAGGAAGTTCCGCACGCGCATTGGACCCGGACGGAGATTGAAGCGCATGACCGGGTCGCCGATGCTCTGGTGAAGAAGTTTGTCGAGCAGGGGCCGGGCGTCGTTGCGGCCGTGCTGCGCCACTACCTGGACTTCAAGGAACCGGGGGGCGATAGCAATCTGTGCCGGCGGGCAACCTGTGATTGGTGGCTGCGGTTCCTGGCGTGGGCCGAGAAGGTTCCGGTCGGGATCGGTGCTGCGGTTCGTACCCTCGAAGGTGCGGCGCGCGCGTTGTGGCACCAGTGGGCCGCGGTCGCCGCGCTCTTGATGGCTGCTCCCTCGCATGGTCCGAAGTGGTTCGCCTCGCTTCTCGAACATGGGGAAACTCGGTGGAAGTCCAGCCACATCACGATGCTTTCGGCGTCTCTTTCTTCTTCTGAACCTGTGCAGCCCGTCCCCGCTCCTAATTCGTCCCGCGACGAAATGATGTGTCCTGAACTGGTCCCGCCGGTCGGCCAGGTCGTGAACCGCATGGGGTCTGACGAGGTTCGCAACGACGTGCAGTTCTTCTCTCCCATCCTGGGCCGATGGTACTACCCTGGAAGGGCGGCCGCTGCATGATCGGCTCCAAAGGAACGTGCTCCTGCTGCGCCTGGGGCTTGCAGTTGTTTGACGTTCATCGGGTCCCTGTTCATCGGCCCCGCACCTACTCAAGTCACCGGGGGGGAGATCGTTGACTGCGAATCCCTCGTACTCTCGGCATTCGTCGGTCCGCGCGCGGCTTTCACCCCTTCCTTGTTTGCACCCGCCTCTCGCTAATTTCCGGCCGCGCGCGAACGACGTTCTCTACACACGTAGACGGCTGGAAACTGATCCCCCAAAAAGATACCTTTCTTGTGCGCTCCGCTTCCTTGTAGTCGGTCTAACCTCTCTTGTTGTTCTCTCTTTCTCTGTTCTCTTGTTGTTCTCTCTCTCGTATCAACCTGTAAACCTCTCTTGTTTTCTTACTCCTATCTGTCTCTGGAGTTTTAATTATGTTTTCTCTTAACTTCCTTTTTTATTCCTGTCTTGTTTCTTCATTCTTTGTTTTGCTTCTCTGCTCTCCTGTCTTTGCCGCTACTTCCGCTCGTATTAAAGTCTTCGTTGATGGAAACCAGATTGATGATCTGAATCTTTCTCCGGGTTGTGGTCCGAAGTGGTTTGCGTCGCTTCTCCAGCATGGGGAAACTCGGTGGAAGTCCAGCCACATCACGATGCTTTCGGCGTCTCTTTCTTCTTCTGAACCTGTGCAGCCCGTCCCCGCTCCTAATTCGTCCCGCGACGAAATGATGTGTCCTGAACTGGTCCCGCCGGTCGGCCAGGTCGTGAACCGCATGGGGTCTGACGAGGTTCGCAACGACGTGCAGTTCTTCTCTCCCATGTGGGTCTTCTCGTCGCTGCTTAACGTAACCGCCAGGCGCTGCGCCCGAGCGCGTTACGAAACTGTATCCCTGGGCCGATGGTACTACCCTGGGAAGGCGGCCACGGCATGATCACCCTCAAAGAAACCTGCTTCCGTTGCGGCTCGATCTTGGGGTTGTTCGACGTTCATCGCGTGCCTGCTCGTGAGGGGGAGGTTTGCCTTCTCTGTGGCTCGTGCTTCAAACTGGGTCAGCGCTACGTCGAGTTGCGTTCTCGCGGTCTCTCCGACCGTCAAGCATGGCGTAAACTGGGCCGGGGTAAAGGTTAGTTCTGTTTGGCTTCTCTGAAGCAAAATCAAATGCAGGGGGGTTTTCTAAGATGACTCGTACTCGTTCTCTTATCGGTCAAACTGCCGAGTCGGTAATGGTTGAACTCAGTCGGGATAAAGTGAACCGGCTTAGAAGTCTTGCTAAGGGTCTGGGCTGGTCTCCTAAAAAGCGTCAAGTGACCCTGAACACTGTGTTTTCGTATGGCTTGGATGCTGCCGAGGAGTTGTTAGAAGACCGTAAGCAGGCTCGATCCGGTTCATAGTTTAGTTTGGTTGTCTCGGACGGCGGCGGCTCGGCTTTCTCTGCTGTTTAGTTATGTAACGATTGGGGGATGATAGGGTATAGTTACATAACGAAACGGGGTGCAGGGATGGCAAGGCCGACAAAGAACGGGGTGGCGATGACTAACGCGGAACGTCAGGCGGAATGGCGGGCGCGTCGGGCGGAGGGCGAGCAGCGTCTTCGTGATGCCGCGCGGTCTTGGTTCCTGGCGACGGGTGGGTCGCCCGACCGGGCCGATGATCTTTGGTACGTGGCCAAGGCGCTTGAGAATGCGGCGCGGGGTGCTTCTGGCGGTCGCTGAGTCTCCTGGGGCTGTCTCGGACGGCGGCGGCGCGGCTGGCCCTGGTGTCTGTCGGGGTCTTCGTCGCCGACCGGCGCCGACGTGCGGGGCCTGTGTTCTCGCTCCTGACCCGAAGGAGATCACATTTAGAGCGGTTTCCTGGCGGTCTGAGTTTCGTAACGTGCAGCGCCGGCGCGGTCGAGCGTTACGTTTTGTGTCTGTTGATGAGGTGCAGCATGGAAAAAAAGCGAGATGTTGATGAAGTTGGCGATCCAGAGTTGCTTTCGGAGTTCGTTTCCTTCTTCGGTGCTAAGCGCGCGGTGCATTTGATCGGCTGGGCCGTCCTTTGGGGCGTGAGTGGCGTTGAGAACGGGCCTGATTTCCGTAAGAAGTTGGCGGCTCAGGGTGTGTCCAGGGCGACGGCTTACCGTGCTGCCTTGGACTTCCGGCGATTTGGGGAGCACCTTGAAGCCAAGGAGGGCCGGCCGGTTTCAATGGCCTGGGTTGTGAACATGTTAGTCGTGTCTCACTTTTGAAACGACCTGTGGTAAGGTAGGGTCAACAAAAGCAACAGGCCACCCGATGTTAGCCGGGCGGCCTGTATTTTGGGTGACGCTTCGGGCTGGCAGGCCCTGGCGTCTGGGGATTCTACGCACATGGATTTTACCGCGCATCGCCCGGCCCGCGATCTTGCACGTCATGCCGAGCCGCACCTTGTCCCGACCCCGGACGCTTCGCGCCCGGACGCTCTGGGCTTGTTCGCTGCTCCCTGTGTGTCCTCGGTCGCTTCTCTCCTGGCAGGCGATTCAACCCGAACCGGGCCGCCGGACGCCGTGCGAGGAACGAGCACGGGCCCGCCGGCCCTTTCCTTTGTTCCGGCCCCCTGGCAAACGGCGGCGGCTCCCTGGCGGCGCTCCTGCCCTGCTCCCGCAGCAGGTTCCTCCGCTTCGCCCCATGCTGCGCCTGCCATCACGCCCAAGCCCGCGGCCCGGCCGTTGCCGTTAGCCCATGGTGTTTTCCGTGTTCCGTCTGGCGACCGGCTCGGCCAGGCTGCTGTTGCACCCCCGTCCTGTAATACGGGGGTGCTCCCTACATCGGTCGTCGTTGACTGGCTGCGGTGTAGTTTCCCGGCCACGCTTGACGCTCTGGAACGGGCGAAAGTCATGTTCGGCCCTGGTTTGGAATGGGTCGAGGTTGAGCGGGGCCGCTGGTTCTACGCTCGCTCGCTTCGTCGGGGTCACGTTTCGATCTTCTACGATGGCAACGGCGGTGTGGTTACGGTTGATGTGACGGGCCAGGGCTGCCGGCAGTTGGAGTCCGAGAACGTTCTGGATGTGCCCTGCGAAGAGAACGGCTTCTGTGGCGGCTGGCGTGGCTTCCTGGGGGATTTGCGTGACCTGGGCTGCACCTTCCCGCGCGTTGACTGGGCGCTGGATGACATCGAGGGGCGGCTGAACCTGGAAACCATCGAAGCGACCTGGAAGGCCGGGAACTGTGCTTCTCGTTTCCAGAAGATGGAGCCGCGCACGTCCTACACCCGCGAGGGCGAGTTGGTGGGGCACACCCTGAACTTTGGTTCCCGCAAGTCGAACATGTTTGTTCGCATTTACAATAAGCAGTTGGAACGCTTGGCGAAGGGGCAGGATGTTCCGCATGCGCATTGGACCCGGACTGAGATTGAAGCGCATGACCGGGCGGCGGATGCTCTCGTGAAGAAGTTTGTCGAGCAGGGTCCGGGCGTCGTTGCGGCCGTGCTGCGGCACTACCTGGACTTCAAGGAAGCGGGTGGCGATGGCAACCTTTCCCGGCGTCCTACCTGCGACTGGTGGGGCGGTTTCCTTGACTGGGCCGAGAAGGTTCCGGTGGGGATTGGTGCTGCGGCTCGTACCCTCGAAGGTGCAGCGCGCGCGCTGTGGCACCAGTGGGGCGCGGTCGCCGCGCTCTTGATGGCTGCTCCCTCGCATGGTCCGAAGTGGTTCGCCTCGCTTCTCGAACATGGGCAAACTCGCTGGAAGTCCAGCCACATCACGATGCTTTCAGTCTCTCTTTCTTCTTCTGAACCTGTCCAGCCCGTCCCCGCTCTTAACTCTTCTCAGGCCACCAGTCCCGACGAAATGATGTGCCCTGAACTGGTGCCGCCGCCCGGGCAGGTCGTGAACCGTGTTGGCTCTGACGAGGTTCGGAACGATGAGCAGTACTTCTCTCCCATCCTGGGCCGGTGGTACTACCCTGGAAGGGCGGCCACGGCATGATCACGCTCAAAGAAACGTGTTCCCGCTGCGGCTCCGTGTTGCAGTTGTTCGATGTTCATCGGGTGCCCGTTGATCATGGGGAAGTTCGGCTTCTGTGTGGCTCGTGTTTCAAACTGGGTCAGCGGTACGT
>MWVV01000623.1_pt1 | contig 13023 bp, 13 predicted proteins | sample 1047281 | NCBI WGS metagenome assembly MWVV01 (sample SAMN06349986, study PRJNA376086) | soil metagenome | isolation source: PT-2 sample Antarctic (ecotone) soil | place: Antarctica | collected 2015-01-13 | reverse complement strand
AGGCAAAGTGGCCCCGGTACCAGACTTCGGCCCAGCCACTGCCGCCCATCGCCTTGGATGCGCCGCGTTCGAACGTGAACGACTCCCCGGTCGGGTCCATCTCGGCCAGCGTCGGATGCCCCAGCACCTGGCACAGGTCGAGGAAATGCTCCTGGGCAGCGGAGCGTTCCTTCAGTTCGACGCCAATCCATTTCCGCTGGAACTCAATGGGGTTCACGGGCGCGCTGCTTCCTGAGTCGATTGTCCGGTCCTGTCTCCGGGGATGATACCCGGAACAGAGGCCGGCGGGGGGGTCACGCTGCCTGGCCGCGATCCCTGCCGGCCACGTTCACTTGCTGCTCGGGCAAGAACGCGCACCGTCGAGGCGGTCATGACGGCGTCCTCCAGCAGTACGGAGCGAAGACGGCCGCTGATGCCTGCGGGTTCTTCCACCCCGCGAGGTACAAACTTCCGCTTTGAGCGGACTCGCGCTCCGCTACGACAAACATGACAAGGACGATAGTGCCGTCATCGACGTTTGATGTTGTAACAAACGTGGCCTCTCCGGACACTCATGAACGGAGGGTCGCGAATCGGAACGTTTCGAGACAGGGTTGGACGACGCCTCTGCCCCACGGGCGCGCGGCGAATGCCGCACTGACGAGAGGAGCATTCCATGTGAAGCAGCCCGGCGATCACGCGAATTGACGACGCTGCGAGGATTGAGACCGGACATGGAGCTTAGCCCCTCCGGATGGTTCGGTGGTGCTGTTGATGCAAACACTGGGACCGTTGATTATCCAATATGCCGGAGACCGGGAAGGAATCGACTCATGACAAAACGAACTAACCGCTTGGAGCAAGGTGCCACCGGAGCCGCGATCAAGCGAAATTCCGCGTCGCGCCGGGGGCTCACTCTCCTGTCAGCTCTACTGGGCCTAGTCTTGCTAACCCCGACGGGCTTGCTCAGCGCACAATCTGACTCGGGTGGCGTAAATCAGTCCGCTCCGGTGGGAGTCACCCTCGAATCCGACCGTCAGACGATCACCAGTGCATTGCGCGTCGACCTAACGCTGGACTTTGCCACCCTGCCGCTTTATCAGGGAACCGCCAATGGTGAAACCGTGTGGTATGTCATCACGGATGTCTCGGATGCCGATATCGCAAGCGAACTCGGCGTGAACCACTCTCCCAAGCTCAGCAATGCCGGCACCAAGTGCCCGGCCTGTGTGCAGGAAGTGACTTCCAGCAATCTCGTGCTGGGAGAGGGTCCGGTCGAGTTTCAAGGCGCTCCGGATTTCAGCCCGGAGCGAACCATTATGCCCGGGCCCAGCTACGCGCCATTCCCGCCTAAAGCATTCACTGTCGGGGCAACCGCGGGGGCCAATTACAGCCCGTTTGTCACCGTGCTAGGCAGCAGCGTGGTGTATAACGCCCCAATTGTGGCCACCGGTGAAGGACCATTTGACATCACGACACACTCGGATACCCATGACCGCACGCTGGGTATCGACACCGTCAACATGACCACCGACCTTTTGTTCGTCCGTGGATTCTCCAACGGTCAGTCGATCCTGTACCTCAGCTTCGATTCCTCCGACGCCTTCACGGCGACCATCGAGCGCAGCACCTTCGTCCCCGCGTTGACCGACCTCTCCTTTGCGAACGGCGGCGGCAGGACGGACTCTACACGAGCCTCGATCTTCACCTTTGTCAATGCCAAGACCGGACTGGAAGCTTCTCCGCCCGAACGAGGGGCCTCGCAGGGATCCGGGCGCTCCCAAGGTTTGACCCACGCGCTCTCGCTCCCGATTGCCGGCAGCGACGCTGCCGTCGCAAACCCTGATGTACTCGAGGCGCTTTTCAGCGGAGGCGATGTCAGCAACATCTTTGATGTCTTCCCCACGAACACGCAGCCGGAAGACCGGGCGGAGTACAGCCCCGCCTGGGATCTCAATGTCGGTGTGTACAGCAAGGACGCAGTGGCTGAGGGTCTCAACGGATTGATGACGGATGCCAATGAGGTGCGTCGTTTGGCTAGCGAAGGAACTGTCACGGCACCCGGCGGTCTGCCGCTGGGCTCTGCCAACATCGTCATCAACTGTCCCGCACTCGGGTTTCTGGACGACAATCCGACCGGGCCCCGTAGCCCGGCATTGCCGATCGAGGCCAGTTGAGCCGCACAGTGAGTATGCGTAGGGTGACATTGGCCCGCTAAATACAAAGTCGAACTCTGTTTGCCCATAAAGGTGGGCATGATGCCCAATGAGGTGGACATCATGCCCATCTGCTCGTTGTCGTGAGACTCCGGTTTTCGGTGGGAACATGTCAAGGCTGGTCTGTAGGAGCTGTTATGAATGTACGATTCGCCTCCATCATCCCGCTTGAGAGGAGGATCAAGTGGGAGCAAAGCTGGAACAAACGCTCCAAAACCACCAGGTTGTCTCACGTATCGACCACCGCGCAGTTGAGCTGAATCCATTCTGGTCCCCGAGCTGCTTTACTGCGTTGCTGAATCCTGGACGCCTGTCGCTATCTGAATGATATGCCCTCCTGGTTCGATAACCGTCGCGTCACCATGGCGTTAGCTTCACGAGGTTATCTAGCGGCGCGGAATTCGATTGGTTAGCGAACGCAATGGCCGATTCGTTCGCTAACGATGCGCGCGTCGAGCCAGTCCATCATGTACGAGAGGACGATTCCGCGATCTGGCTCATTGAAGATCTCGTGCTTCATATGCGGCCAGAGCTTGAGCGTCTTGTCGACCGAGCCGGCCCGCTCATAGAGAATCCGGGTGCCGCTCGGGTACGTCAGCGTGTCGTTCGCACCGTACATCGCCAGCAACGGCAGCCGGATCTGATGCGCACGGCGGCGCGCATCAGATCCGGCGACGAGCATCTGGTGCGCCGTGCGGAACCGGGCTGGACCATGATGCGTGCGATCGTCGAGCCCGAACTGGCGGCGGATCTCCGGGTTGCAGGTCAGCTTGTCTTCCCCGGAGTCATCTCTTGGCAGAGGCGCGTTCGGCAGAACCCGGGAGATCACGCTGCCTGCCCGCCTTGTCGTCGCCGAGACCCCCTCGTCGATCACCAGGGCCGCGCCACTCGTGACCAGCGCCTTGAGCTCGTCACCGTACGTCAACGCGTACCGGACCGCGATCAGTCCGCCCATCGAATGCCCGATCAGCACCATCGGCAGCCCGGGATGCGCCCGCCGCGCCCGTTCCGAGAGATGGTGGAAGTCGTCCGCGAAGTCGTCGAAGCGCATTGCCAGCGCCCGTGTCCCGCTGCTCCGTCCGTGACCGCGATGATCCTGCCCGTAGACCGCGCTTGTCTGCCACGAGCGCCGTCGCCAGGCGCCCGTAGCGGCCCAGGTGCTCGGCGTGCCCGTGGCAGACAAGCGCGATCGCCTTCGGTACGGGTGGGATCCAGGCCGCCATCGCCAGCGCTACATGCGGGTCTGGCCGGATTTCTTCCTGGACCTGCCGGATCTCGTGGATATCGGTCGTTGTGCTCATGGGGAAGGCCTCGTCGCCAGGTGCAGAAATGGCCGGGAAGCGAAGATCAGCGCCGAGAGCGGTATCCCGATATCGGCCAGCCAGAGATCGCCCGTTACGGACTCGGCTCCCTCCCTGCCCAGCCCCGACTTCGCCAGCGCCAGCGCCAGCGTGAGCGTCGTCGCTGCCCGTATGCACGGTGACCCGACCTCACCGGTCGTCGCGTTGAGCCCCGAGGGCAGGTCGATCGCGAGGATCGGCGTGCCGGCATTGTTGGCGGCGCTGGATTACGATCGACACCTCGCGGGTGGCACTTGCGCTGGCCCGCACCCGCCTGATGGCGGCGAAATTTCCCTACTACCTGCTGGCGGACACCCCGGAGGGCGTGAAGCGGGAAACCGAGCTGACGGGGATCACGCCGCCGCCGTACCCGACCGAAGGCGATATCCGAAAAGGGTTCGTCTATAAGCGGGTGCCGCACGTCACGCTGAAGTCAATCGCGAACAACCCGGATATCCGCGAGGGGATGACCCGCGAAGAGATCGACGCGGCGATCGCTCGCCACGCCGAGTTTGAAACGCTTTTCGACCAACCGTACGAGGACGCGAAGCGGGTACGGGTGACGGGGCCGTTCACGGTGGAGTCGCTCTCGCCGCACCGCGTGCTGGCGACGGGCGACGATAACTTCGACGGCACGCTCTCGCCTGAGGAAGAGGCGCGACAGGGCGACTTCGCAACGACGATCATCGACAACCTGCGCAAGGCGGGTGTCCAGAACGGGTACAAGGGCGAGCGGCTCGTGTTCGACCGCCTGGAGGCGCACCCGGACCGGTGGATCAACGCCACCGGCGAGTTCACCGACGCCGAAGGAACGAGCCGACGGGTAGCGGTAACGATCGGGCCGGAGCACGGGACGGTCGACGCGACGCAGGTGAAGAACGCGGCGAAGGCGGCGGTCCAGGGCGTTGGATACGACGTGCTGGTGGTGTGCGGGTTCGCGTTCGACGGGCACGTGCCGGAGGAGGCAAAGCGGTACGGGGCGCTGACGGTGCTGCCGACGAAGATGAACCCGGACCTGTCGCTGGGCGAAGACCTGCTCAAGAAGACCGGCGCGGGCAACCTGTTCATGGTGTTCGGCGAGCCGGATGTGTCGGTCGCGCGGACCGGCGACGGCGTGGTGGTGTCGATCCATGGGGTCGATGTCTACGACCCGACGACGGGTCAGGTGCGGGAAAGCTCGACGGACGATATCGCCTGCTGGTTCATCGACACGAGCTACGACGGGGAGAGCTTCTTCGTGCGCCACGCGTACTTCACGGGGGCGCAGGAGCCGTACGACAAGCTGAAGCGGGCACTGCGGGCGGAGATTGACGAGGATGCCTGGGCGAGCCTGTATTCGACGGTGAGCCGTCCGTTCCCGGCGCCGGAGACCGGGAAGATTGCCGTGAAGGTGATCAACCACTACGGGGATGAAGTGATGAAGGTATACGAGGTGTGAGGCCCCAGTAGTGAGTGATGACGACTAAACGTGGAATGTATCTTTGACCGACCTTGGCTGGTATCAAACTTGCGTCCCGGAACTTGATGGATACGCTGTTATCCGTATCTATCGAATCGTCATTGGATCATCAGAGGATTGACTTTCCGCCCATGGACTTCGAGGCGCTGCGCTCGAACATGAAGTAGTCGCCGTGCGGGTCCATCTCGGCCAGCGTCGGATGCCCCAGCACCCTGCGGAGGTCGAGGAAGTGCTCCTGGGCGGCGGAGCGCTCTTTCAGCTCCACGCCGATCCACTTGCGCTGGAACTCGATCGGGTTCACAAAACGTTGCTCCTGATTAGGCGCCTTTAGCTCCTAAACCATTCCCGGACCTGTTTCCAAATCCTCTCACATCGAGTTCGTCTGATCGCGTCGGAGTCCTCGAGTCCTCCAACGCTGGCTGCTCATCGGCCCGGAGGGTGTTTCCGGGCCTTTGTCGCTGATTCCGTTCGTCCTGGGCGATTGTGGGGCCAACCAGGGGGGTCAGGCGGCGATGTCCGGCTCGATCGCTATGCCAATCCTTGTCTTTTGGGCATCCGTCAGGTGGCGACGGGCCAGGTTCATCTCGGCGGTCAACCGTCCGCTTTCGTGAACCTCACTTTCCGCTGTTGTCCAAAGTGCCCGATTTGGGCACCTGGCCGGTTCACCATCGAAGGCATCGTGATCGTGGATCCCCTTCGATCGTGGCGCTTTCACTGTGTTTGGCATTCGATCGATCGGTGCCGCGTGGCCGCTTACGAAACGTTCGCGCGGATAAGTGCAGTTGTCCGCATTATTCAATCAGGAGCGCTCACTGATCAGGTGGTCGATCATCGCCAGGGCCATCTCCACGGTGAATCCGGTGGCACCCAGTACCTCCCCCGTTTCCCGGTACTGGATCCTGATCTCGATCTCTTCGACGGCCTCGCCGTTCAGGCCAGTCGAGATAATTGGACGCACGCCAATCAGCATCCAGGCTGGGTTGTTGTCCTGCCAGCATAGCCCCTTACAGTCCCTAGCCGCGCCACAATCGTTTCCACCAGGCGCCTAACCCTGTCGGCGCCGGATCGTTCGCTGGGGGCGATTCTAGGGCCTCCGGTGACGTTTCCGGTGGTGTCTCGCCGGCGGTGAGGACCTTCAACTGCTCTTCCGCCTGCCTGGCCCGGATCTGCCACATGGTCGACGCCTCGGTGAGCCGCTGCACCTGATCCTCGAGCGTGGCGATGTGCGAGACCAGCGGCGCCAAGTCGCTGGTCGGTTGGTGGTCGGTCGGTCTCCTTGCCTGGTTGGTCGGTTGGTCGGTCGCGCTGGTCGATGGTCGGTCGGTGGTTGGTTGGTGGTTGGTCGCGACCATATCGACCAACCAACCCGCCTCGGTCTTGATGCCGACGAGGGTGCCCCGCTTGATGCGTTGGCGGACGGCGTTGACCGTGATGCCAAGCTCAATCGCCGCTTCTTCGAGGGTCAACGGGATGGGCGTGGTCGCCTGGTCGGTCGTTGGTCGGTCGACGCGACCAAGTGGTTGGTCGGTCGGTCGGTCGGCACCGACCACGGAATCTTGTGGTTGGTCGGTTGGTCGGTCGGTCATGCCGGGATCATAGCCGATCAGGGCCGGACGACATAGCCCACAAGGTGATCATCTGCTGGGATATGTGCCCCACCCTGACGCCTTGTGCGCACGAGAAAGGCCCCCTGAACGGCAGGAGACCTTCCCGGTGATTCCGTTCGCCCTGGGCGATTGTGGCGCGTCTCAGGCGGTGTCCGCAGGGAGACGCGCTCGCCGGGCTGCGACACGGGCAACCTGTTCGATGATGTAGCGGCCAATGCGTGTCTCATCGAGCAGGTCGCCACGGTACAGCGTGGCGACCTGGTGGGCCGTGTCCCATGTCCACACCCCCGGCTTGCCGGCTGCGTGTTCAAGCTCGACGGCGAATCGGTCCATGTCCGCCTCGATGCGGCGAACAGCGGCCCGGCGGTGGTTGAACGGCCCGATGCGCGGCCCGTCATAAGCGGTGGCGGTCGCACTTTGCCAGCGAATCCAGTACGTCATCGGGTGCTGCTTCCTGGTGTGCCAAGGGCCGGACACCGTGTCCGGCCCGGTGGCAAGCTTAGGCGGCAACCTCCTCACCACGGCACACGGGGCAGGAGCCCGCGGTGGTCCACTGGTCGCGGAAGCCCAGGCGAGACCCGCCAACCCAGCGGGAATGGGCCACGGTGATCGTGCCGGCGCCGTGGCAGACCGGGCACCCCGCCGCCGGGGTGGGCTCTGGGGCGCCGTCACCATCCAGCCAACCGAGATGTGACCACAAGGCCGCCTGGTGCCGGCAGCGGCCGGCCCGCGCGAATCCCCGGCAGCTGCAGGAATCCGGCTCAAGCTTGTGCAGCCAGCCCGGGTCCGACACCGACGTTGTCCACATCTCGCCGGCATCATCGCGGAGCAACCGCACGCCGGATTCCTTCGCAACCTCGAGCAGGCGTCGCAGCGCGTCCGTCCGTGATTCCGTGGTGGTGATGGTTTCCATAACGGCCCTCCTTGGGCGGGTGCCGGGCCTGCTACGAACAGGTGGGCCGGCGCTGATCAGACGAGACGCTCTCTGTGTCTCTCCCCTAATTGTACTCGTTGTCACGCTTCAATGCAACACTGGGGTAGTATGTGGTAGTATTCATAGTGATGAACACGGGATGCATTGCGACAAGGAGCATGAGTGATGGAAGAGTTTCTGACGGTGCCGGACGTGGCCAGGATGCTGACCGTGTCTGAAGAAACAGTGCGGCGCTGGTTGCGAGACGGGCGTCTCGACGGGGTCATGATCGGCAGACGGGCTGGATGGCGTATCCGGCCGGAATCCGTTACCAAGATGTTGGAGGCCATGCACGTTATGGGAAAAATCGCCGCCTGAACACGCCAGGCGGCGATTGAGAGCGTCTCATCTGTTCGTAGCAGATGAGGGCCGAGTCAATTCTACCGGACAGGTGTTGCCACTTGGGTAGTCGTAGGGTATCATCGGGGCAGACGAATACAGGGCCACGCGAGCGTGAGCGCTCGCCCCGCCCGATCTGTTCGAGAGACCACCGCCACGCCGGCGCCCGTCCACTCGCATGGATCGGGCATTTTGCATTTCCGGGAGGGTCGCATGGTGGATACCGCGCCGCACCTGCAGTTGATATCAACCGGTTTCATCGCCCGCCGCTGCGGCGTCTCAACAGAGGCGGTCAAGCTTTGGGATCGGCGGGGGCTGATCGTGCCGGCACTCAAGATCGAAGGCACCGGGCGCCGTGTCTGGCGCGCGGAGGACCTGCCGCTGCTTGAGACTCAGATCAACGCACGCATGAAAGCCGCCGGCAAGCGCCGCGGAAATTCCGCCGATTAACAGCGAATCGCGCCTCCTGGCCGGCACAGCCACATGGGGACGCGATCGCAAAGGACACCGACTAAATGTCTCATCAAGCATACACGAACCTTTCGGGATTTGACATAGAGGTGCTGGCCCAGCGGGCCATCTCGCCCCACGTGGCCGCGAGTCGAGGGACCCGGACTGAGGGTGACGAAATGATCATTCCCCTCCACAACACACAAGGCTGGCAGGTGCCGGGTGTTGTGCAGCGCCGGCCGCATCGTCCCACAGCCGGCCCGGACGGGCGGGTCCGCAAGTACCTACTTAAAGCCGGCTCGCACATGCAGGTTGACGTCCCCCCGCTCTCCCTCCCATCCCTGACCGATCCCCATGTGCCCATCATCATCACCGAGAGCGCCCTCAAGGCCGATGCGATCCTGTCGGTGATCGAGCCCGGCACCTTCTGCGTGATCTCGGTCGCGGGCGTTTATGGTTGGCGCTCGCAAGGGATGCCCCTCCCGGACTTTGGCGACATCCCCTTCCTGACAAAAGCGCGCGATCGCATCACCCACCGCCGCCGGGTGATTCCCCTGTTCGACTCCGACGCGGCCACCAATCCCAACGTCACCCGGGCGCGCTGGGAGCTCGGAAAGTTTCTCGGTCGCAAGGGTGCCCGGGTTGACCCGGTCGACATTCCGCCCGCACCAGATGGAGGGAAGCAGGGCATTGACGACTTCCTCGCCGCTGGCGGGAACCTGCACAAGCTACTCGCCAGCGCCTACCCCTTGCCCGACATCATGCCGGTTCTCGAGGGCGCCACTCCGGCCGATAATGCCGACGCCCCCGAGCTCGAGCGGCTGCGGACCGAAAACGTTCAACTGCGCCGGCTCAACTCGGCCCAAGCCGAGTTGCTCCGCAATCCAACCCTGAAAGACAAGCCGCGGATGGTGGGCTTCGCGACCATCACCGAAGCCGCCGCCATGGTGTCTCGGGGAGAGGTGGATCCGGATGGATATGTTCACCTTGACGTCGCGCGCATCGTCAACGACTACCGACCCAGACCAGCGAAGGGCGAGGCGATCCCCGAAACCAACCCCCAGGACGAATCGCTCCCCCTGACGAGTCGCAACAACGCCAAGACAGCCCTGAACCTCCTGATCGAGCACAAGGCGATCGATGCCAGGTTCGCCGTGACGAAGCGCAAGGCCGCTAGCGGCGACTGGTACGCCGACACCGAGCTCGTCGTGAAAGTGACGGACATGCCAGCGGCAATCATCCGGTTGGCATCCTTCGATGGGCGAAAGGCACGCAAGGCATACACCCGACAGGCCGAATGCCCCTCCTGTGGTGAAGTTCACGCCCGCAGCGTTCGCACGTTCCACGAGTCGACCTGCATGGGTTGTGGAACACCCATCACGACCGAAGAGCCCACGCGCATCATTCCCGTCCCGGTTGCCCAGGACCCCGACGCCACCGAAGAGCAGCGCGACACATTGCGGGAACGAGACCTTCCCACACCCATGGTCGCCACAGAGAAATCTGCCTCAACAAAAAATCGTGAGGCAAGTAACGGTGATAGTGAGCTCCCTCCTGAGGCCCCCAATACCTATGTGTCAACAAAAAATCGTGAGGCAGGAGATTCCCCCGCATTCGTCGCCGAAGATTCCCCCTCCACAAAAAATGTAGAGGCACCGCCGGCCGAGACGAATACCTGTGTGCACTGCCACCAGCCGACCCCAAACAAATACCGGTGCGATCCCTGCATTGCCGAATATGAATCTCGATCTTGTTGAGATCGGAGACAACGAGGATTGGCGGGTTTTCGAGCGATTCGCGGTAGAGGTTGAGCTGGTCATAGGCGGCCTTGAGGTTAGCTCGCCGGCCCTTGTACTCCTAGGCAAAGTGGCCCCGGTACCAGACTTCGGCCCAGCCACTGCCGCCCATCGCCTTGGATGCGCCGCGTTCGAACGTGAACGACTCCCCGGTCGGGTCCATCTCGGCCAGCGTCGGATGCCCCAGCACCTGGCACAGGTCGAGGAAATGCTCCTGGGCAGCGGAGCGTTCCTTCAGTTCGACGCCAATCCATTTCCGCTGGAACTCAATGGGGTTCACGGGCGCGCTGCTTCCTGAGTCGATTGTCCGGTCCTGTCTCCGGGGATGATACCCGGAACAGAGGCCGGCGGGGGGGTCACGCTGCCTGGCCGCGATCCCTGCCGGCCACGTTCACTTGCTGCTCGGGCAAGAACGCGCACCGTCGAGGCGGTCATGACGGCGTCCTCCAGCAGTACGGAGCGAAGACGGCCGCTGATGCCTGCGGGTTCTTCCACCCCGCGAGGTACAAACTTCCGCTTTGAGCGGACTCGCGCTCCGCTACGACAAACATGACAAGGACGATAGTGCCGTCATCGACGTTTGATGTTGTAACAAACGTGGCCTCTCCGGACACTCATGAACGGAGGGTCGCGAATCGGAACGTTTCGAGACAGGGTTGGACGACGCCTCTGCCCCACGGGCGCGCGGCGAATGCCGCACTGACGAGAGGAGCATTCCATGTGAAGCAGCCCGGCGATCACGCGAATTGACGACGCTGCGAGGATTGAGACCGGACATGGAGCTTAGCCCCTCCGGATGGTTCGGTGGTGCTGTTGATGCAAACACTGGGACCGTTGATTATCCAATATGCCGGAGACCGGGAAGGAATCGACTCATGACAAAACGAACTAACCGCTTGGAGCAAGGTGCCACCGGAGCCGCGATCAAGCGAAATTCCGCGTCGCGCCGGGGGCTCACTCTCCTGTCAGCTCTACTGGGCCTAGTCTTGCTAACCCCGACGGGCTTGCTCAGCGCACAATCTGACTCGGGTGGCGTAAATCAGTCCGCTCCGGTGGGAGTCACCCTCGAATCCGACCGTCAGACGATCACCAGTGCATTGCGCGTCGACCTAACGCTGGACTTTGCCACCCTGCCGCTTTATCAGGGAACCGCCAATGGTGAAACCGTGTGGTATGTCATCACGGATGTCTCGGATGCCGATATCGCAAGCGAACTCGGCGTGAACCACTCTCCCAAGCTCAGCAATGCCGGCACCAAGTGCCCGGCCTGTGTGCAGGAAGTGACTTCCAGCAATCTCGTGCTGGGAGAGGGTCCGGTCGAGTTTCAAGGCGCTCCGGATTTCAGCCCGGAGCGAACCATTATGCCCGGGCCCAGCTACGCGCCATTCCCGCCTAAAGCATTCACTGTCGGGGCAACCGCGGGGGCCAATTACAGCCCGTTTGTCACCGTGCTAGGCAGCAGCGTGGTGTATAACGCCCCAATTGTGGCCACCGGTGAAGGACCATTTGACATCACGACACACTCGGATACCCATGACCGCACGCTGGGTATCGACACCGTCAACATGACCACCGACCTTTTGTTCGTCCGTGGATTCTCCAACGGTCAGTCGATCCTGTACCTCAGCTTCGATTCCTCCGACGCCTTCACGGCGACCATCGAGCGCAGCACCTTCGTCCCCGCGTTGACCGACCTCTCCTTTGCGAACGGCGGCGGCAGGACGGACTCTACACGAGCCTCGATCTTCACCTTTGTCAATGCCAAGACCGGACTGGAAGCTTCTCCGCCCGAACGAGGGGCCTCGCAGGGATCCGGGCGCTCCCAAGGTTTGACCCACGCGCTCTCGCTCCCGATTGCCGGCAGCGACGCTGCCGTCGCAAACCCTGATGTACTCGAGGCGCTTTTCAGCGGAGGCGATGTCAGCAACATCTTTGATGTCTTCCCCACGAACACGCAGCCGGAAGACCGGGCGGAGTACAGCCCCGCCTGGGATCTCAATGTCGGTGTGTACAGCAAGGACGCAGTGGCTGAGGGTCTCAACGGATTGATGACGGATGCCAATGAGGTGCGTCGTTTGGCTAGCGAAGGAACTGTCACGGCACCCGGCGGTCTGCCGCTGGGCTCTGCCAACATCGTCATCAACTGTCCCGCACTCGGGTTTCTGGACGACAATCCGACCGGGCCCCGTAGCCCGGCATTGCCGATCGAGGCCAGTTGAGCCGCACAGTGAGTATGCGTAGGGTGACATTGGCCCGCTAAATACAAAGTCGAACTCTGTTTGCCCATAAAGGTGGGCATGATGCCCAATGAGGTGGACATCATGCCCATCTGCTCGTTGTCGTGAGACTCCGGTTTTCGGTGGGAACATGTCAAGGCTGGTCTGTAGGAGCTGTTATGAATGTACGATTCGCCTCCATCATCCCGCTTGAGAGGAGGATCAAGTGGGAGCAAAGCTGGAACAAACGCTCCAAAACCACCAGGTTGTCTCACGTATCGACCACCGCGCAGTTGAGCTGAATCCATTCTGGTCCCCGAGCTGCTTTACTGCGTTGCTGAATCCTGGACGCCTGTCGCTATCTGAATGATATGCCCTCCTGGTTCGATAACCGTCGCGTCACCATGGCGTTAGCTTCACGAGGTTATCTAGCGGCGCGGAATTCGATTGGTTAGCGAACGCAATGGCCGATTCGTTCGCTAACGATGCGCGCGTCGAGCCAGTCCATCATGTACGAGAGGACGATTCCGCGATCTGGCTCATTGAAGATCTCGTGCTTCATATGCGGCCAGAGCTTGAGCGTCTTGTCGACCGAGCCGGCCCGCTCATAGAGAATCCGGGTGCCGCTCGGGTACGTCAGCGTGTCGT
>MWVV01000622.1_pt1 | contig 13030 bp, 7 predicted proteins | sample 1047281 | NCBI WGS metagenome assembly MWVV01 (sample SAMN06349986, study PRJNA376086) | soil metagenome | isolation source: PT-2 sample Antarctic (ecotone) soil | place: Antarctica | collected 2015-01-13 | reverse complement strand
GGCGGCACGGGCTTTGTCGGGAAAGTTACACTTTCGATGCTGTTGAATAATTTTCCGAAAGTCGGGAAAGTTTATGCGACGGTTCGCGCCAGAGATGCGAAGGAATCGGAAATTCGTTTTTGGACGAGTATTGTAACGTCGCCGACGTTTGACCCGTTGCGCGAGAAATATGGTGATGGGTTTGAAGATTTTATTCGCGCAAAGGTCGTTCCTGTTAACGGCGATGTCGGGAATGAGTTTCTTGGATTAGAAGAAAAAGATGCCAGAAAGATAATGAAAGATTGCGACATCATTATTAATTCGGCGGGCAATGTTACGTTTAATCCGCCGCTCGAAAGCGCGCTTCGCACAAATGTTGTCGGCACAAATCACGTCTTGCAAATGGCGCGGATGATGAAGCGTCCGGCGCTGGTTCATGTTTCGACTTGTTTTGTCGCCGGAAAGAAAAATGGCACGATTTGGGAAAATGAGCCGGTCGTCGGTTATTTCCCGCGCAAGGAAGAATTGACGGGAACGACATTTGACGTTGACCAGGAAATCGCCGATTGCGCGCGCCTTTCAGAACAAGCCCGCGAAGAAGCCAAAGACGCGGTGCAGATTGCGAAATTCCGCGAAACAGCGCGGGAGAGATTGACCGAAGAAGGGCGCGACCCGGACGAAGATGCGGTTTTGAGTTTAGCGATGCTGCGCGAGAAAAAAGTCTGGATTCGGGAACGCACGACGGAACTCGGCTCGGCGCGCGCCGATTATTGGGGCTGGACAAATATTTATACTTATTCAAAATCACTCGCCGAACAAATTATTGCCAAGCAGAATGATATTGTAAAAATTCTGGTCCGTCCGTCGGTAGTCGAATCGGCAATTAATTATCCGTTTCCGGGTTGGAACGAAGGTTTTACGACGACCGCGCCGCTTATTTTAATCGCGCTTCGCGGTCAACCGATAATTCCCATCAACGAAAATCTGGTTCTTGACATAGTTCCGGTTGATCTTGTCGCCGGCGCGATGCTTGCCGCCGCGATGAACGCGCTAGTCGATGACCGTCCGCCGCTCGTTTTTCAAGCCTGTTCAGGGGATACCAACCCGAACGATATGAAACGGATGGTCGGACTTGTGAGCCTGTATAAACGTCAGCATTTTCAGGAAAAAGAAACGGGCAATAAGTTAGTTAATCGGGCGGCGGCGATTATTGAAGCAGTTCCCGTCAAACAGCGAACTTATGAATTAACATCTGCGCCGATGCTCAACAATCTGGCGAAAAGTGCAACTAAATGGCTTGATAAAACTCGTCCAAACTGGGGCGGCGGGCGCATCGCCAATATCGTAGACGACGTGAAGAAATCGGTGGAAAATTTCGAGCGCACGACGGATGAGACTAAACAGGCGTTTGAACTTTTCAAGCCGTTTATGATTGACAACGAATACCTCTATCGAGCCGACAATACACGTGCATTGCATTCGTTAATCGACAAAGATGAGCAGGATTTGCTGCCGTGGTATCCAGAGCTAATCGATTGGTATGATTACTGGCTCAACGTCCATTTCCCGGGACTTCGAAAATGGGTTTTGCCGCAACTCGAAGAAGATTTGAAAATTCAGGAACGTCGCGCACACACCTACAAAGATTTGATTGACCTTTTCGATACGGCGACCAAGCGTTTTCCGACGCGCGTGGCGATGCGAATCGAGCGCGGCGGCAAAAAAGAACAATACACTTTTGAAGATGTCCGCGAATTGACGATGCGCGCCGCCGGATTTTTTGCCGCCAAAGGGATTGGCGGAAACCCGACTGTGAGAGAGGATAGAAAATCTTTCACGTCTAAAAATTCTGCATCTAAAAAATCCGCCCTTGCTGACGCGCGGGCTTCTACTTCGTCGCACCAAATAAAACAAGACCGTGTAATTTTATTTTCTCACAATATGCCTGAATGGGGTTTGACTTATTTCGGCATTTTGAAAACGGGCGCGACGGCGATTCCGATTGACCCGGCGAGTTCCGTTGAAGAAATCGTCAATTTTGCGCGCGCCGGCGAGGCTTCGGCAATTGTTATAAGCAGAAAGCTTTTTGACGAAAACTCGCGCTTAAATGACCAATTAAAGGATGCAAAAATAAACATTCCGCTCTGGACTTTTGAAGACATTTTTGAGATGAGCGGCGAAGCGGAAGAAAGAAAACGGATTGCGCTGCTGCCTGAAAAAGTTTTAGCAAATTCACCGGCGTCCCTTATTTTTACATCCGGCACAACCGGCACGCCGAAAGCCGTGATGCTGTCGCACAAAAATTTTACGAGTATGGTCTCGATGCTGTCGAGCGTTTTAGAGATGGACATTACCGACGGCGTTCTGAGCGTTTTGCCGATGCATCACACGTTTGAATTCTCGGCTGGATTTCTGACGCCGTTTGCCAATGGAACGCAGATTACATATCTCGATGAACTGAGCGGCGAAGAACTCGCCCGCGCGATTGAAAATAATCACGTGACGGGAATGGTCGGCGTTCCGGCGCTCTGGGAAATGCTTCACCGGCGCATCAAATCGAGGCTTCGTGAACGCGGCGACTGGTTCGCCGATATCGCCGATAACATTATCGAATTTAACGCCTGGCTGCGCGACAAAACGCCGTTTAATTTTGGTCCGATCGTCTTTTTCCCGATTCACAAGGGTATGGGCGGGCGTATGCGCTACCTGATTTCGGGCGGTTCGGCGCTTTCGGAAAAAGTGCAGAAGGATTTGCATGGTTTAGGTTTTACGATTCTAGAAGGTTATGGTTTAACCGAATCCTCCCCGGTTTTGACCGTCGCGCGTCCGGGAAATAAATTACTGCGCGGAAGCGTCGGCAAGCCTCTGCCCGGTGTTGAAGTGAAAATTAACGAGCCGGACGAAACGGGCGTCGGCGAAGTGCTTGCTCGCGGACAAAATGTGATGCTCGGTTATTTTAATAATGAGGAAGCCACCGAAGCGGTTTTGCACGACCGTTGGCTAAAAACCGGCGACCTGGGCAAACTCGACGAAGACGGAAATTTATATATTGTCGGACGTTCGAAAGATGTCATTATTGATTCGAACGGCAAAAATATTTACCCCGATGAAATCGAAGACCTTTACGGAAAATCGCCTTTGATCAAAGAATTGAGCGTCGTCGGTTTGCCGGACGCGGATGGTGGCGAAAAAATCGCCTCGCTCGTCGTGCCGGATTATGAATACGATATTTCTTCATCGAGAGCCGAAACAAACAAAAGAGTCGAAGAACATTTTCGGGAAATTTCCGCTTCCTTGCCATTCTTTAAGCGCGTTCAAGCTTTACATTTGACGCCGTTTGAATTGCCGCGCACGGCGACGCGTAAAGTCAAGCGTCCCGAAGTGGTGGAAATGCTGCAGGTGCTGGATGAAAAATCACGCAAACAAACACAGAAAGTTTCCGAAACAACAGGTGACGACAATGTAATCTGGCTCAGAAAAGTTGTCGCAGCCGTCTCAAATCGGACATTGGCGGAAGTCGCGCTCGATTCAAAAATTGCTGATTTAGGTTTTGATTCTCTAATGTTTGTCGAACTGCAAGCCGCAATCGAAGACGCGGGCGGCAAAGTTCTCCTCCCAGACACGCTCAATGAAGTTCAAACCGTGCGCGAACTCCTCAACACCGTTCAGCGCGTCAATAAATCGAAAAAAATCGAAGAGCCGAAAATTGAAGAAAAGAAGGACGACGAGATTTTCGTGCCTTCGATTATCCGCCGTATCGGTAATCAAGTGATTGATTTCGCCCAGGAAAGACTTTACGACGGTATTCTTAACACGACGATTGAAGGCGCGTCAAATGTGCCGCAGCACACCAATTTTATTGTCGCGCCGAATCACGCATCGCACCTCGATACAGGACTTGTCAAAAAGGCGCTCGGCGAAATGGCGGAGCAAACCGTAGCGGTGGCGGCAGCTGATTACTGGTTTGACACCAAATACAAGCGCGCTTATATGAACAATTTCACGACTCTCATTCCAATCGAGCGGACGGGAAGTTTGCGCCAATCTCTGCGTCACGTCACACAAATTTTGAAGGACGGCTACAACACCCTGATTTTTCCCGAAGGCACGCGCTCGACAACCGGCGAAATGTCCGAATTCAAACCGATTATCGGCTATCTCGCGCTCAATGATAAAATCGGAATTCTGCCGATTTACATCTGGGGAACTTTTGAAGCGTTTCCAAAAGGCGCAACCGTTCCAAAAGCCGAAAGTCTCGGCGCGAATATCGGCGCGAAAGTCGGTCGCTTTTTGGAATACGACGAACTTTTCGAGATGACCAGAGGGGTTCCGAATACCGAAGCCTATCGCCTTATTGCGGCGCGGGTTCAGCACGAAATCGTAAATATGCGCGATGATGGTAAAAACGGTAAATTCAATGTTGAGGCGGTTAGAAAAAAGTGGCGGGCAGAGCGAAGAAAAACGCGCAAGCAAGAGTTGGTAATTGATGAATAATTTTGTTGACAAACGTTATTGACGTAATTACATTGTAATTATGAAAACTCAAATTGTTACAATCGGGAATTCGCAGGGCATTAGAATCCCGAAAATACTGCTTGAACAAAGTAAGTTAAGCGGTGAAGTCGAACTCGAAGTGCGCGGTGAAAGCATTATTATTACGCCTACCAGAAAGCCGCGTCAAAATTGGGATGAAACCTTTCGACAGGCAAATGAAAATGATAACGAAATAATCGGCAGTGATGTGCAAAACAAGTTTGATAAGGATGAATGGGAATGGTAAAGCGTTTTGAGATTTACCTTGTCAATCTTGATCCGACAATCGGCGTTGAAATTCAAAAGCGGCGACCGTGTTTAATAATCTCGCCCGACGAAATGAACCGTAATGTTAAAACTGCAATCATCGCGCCGATGACGACAAAAGCTCGAGGATTTCCAACTCGAATCGCCTGCCAATTTGAAGGCAAAAACGGTTTTATCGTGCTTGACCAAATTCGGACAGTTGATAAAGTTCGACTTATCAAAAAACTAGGCGAAATTGACAACGAAACACGATTAGAAGTTTTAGAAAAATTACAAGAAGTTTTTGCATCGTAGAATGGCAACAAAAAAAACAAAAACATTAGCAAAAACCGAAAAGAAAATTTTAATCACGGGCGGGACGGGTTTTCTCGGAACCCATATTGTCCGCCAATTTCTCGATGTAGGACAAAAGAATTTGCGCGTGATGGCTTCGTCGGTGCCGGATTGGATGAGTGATGCGGGCGTTGAGCCGTTTGCGGGTTCGGTTACTAATCGGGAAGACGTTGCGGCGGCAACGAAAAATACGGAAGCGATTTATCACCTGGCGGGCAAAGTTTCGTTTGCCTATGAGGGCGCGGCGCAGATGAACAAAATTCACGTCGAAGGCACGCGGCTTTTATGCGAAGCGGCAAAAGAAAACGGCGTGAAAAATTTTATTCTCGCGTCATCTTCCGGCACGAGCGCGATTTCTGAAATTGATGAGATTGTTGACGAAACACATCCGCAGCCGGTTCAGATTCTGACTAAATGGGCTTATTATGCCTCGAAGTATTATCAGGAAAAAACGGCTCTGAGAGTTTTCAATGATCAGGGCGAAAGACTTGTGATTTTGAATCCGTCGCTGCTTCTGGGCGCGGGCGACGAGCGCCTCAGTTCGACGAAAGTCGTGCTTGATTTTATGGCGAAAAAACTGCCGATAACCCCGACCGGCGGATTGAATTTTGTTGATGCGCGCGACGTCGCGAATGCTTTTGTCAACGCTCTCGATAGAGGCAGACACGCGGAGAGATATCTTCTCGGCGCGGTGAACTGGAAGTTTTCAGAGTTTTTTCGGCGGCTTGAAAATCTCACGGGCGTTTCGGCTCCGCGCCTGAAAGTTCCCAAAAAAGTTGCGGTCTTTGGCGCCAGCTTTATCGATTCTATTTATAAAAACTTTAATAGAACGACGCCATTTGAAGCGTCAGAGGTCGAAATGGGCGAGTATTTCTGGTATTTCGATTCGTCAAAAGCTGAAGAGGAATTAAACTTCACGACGCGCGAACCTGCGGAAACACTGCAGGATACGATTAAATATTTGCGCGAGAACTTTTTGGGCGATGGGGTTTTTAAATAATTTTAGCCACGAACAAATACTAACGGACACGAAAGAATTTAGTCCCGAATTACTCAAATAACACGAATAAAATTTAAACAAATTTTCGGGAAATTTTGTGTTTGTTCGCGGCTAAAACTCTTACGAATAAGTCAGTAAAAACTTTGGCATTCGACGCGCCTTTGTCGCTTGCTCGAAAGCGTATGCGATTTTTATCAAAGTCGGCTCGCTGTATGCGCGTCCGAAAAATGAAACGCCGATGGGCAGATTTTTTGCAAAGCCTGCCGGGACGGTGATGTTTGGATAACCCGCAACTGCTGATAAACTGGAACTCGAAACATAATTGCTGCCGCAGTCGCCGTTCACAAGGTCAACCATCCAGGTCGGCGCATTTGACGGCGCAAGCAAAGCGTCGAGTTTGTCTTTTACCATTACCGCGTCGATGCCGTTGGTTTGGGTCAGCAATTTGGATTTTTGCAGAGCGAGCCGGTAAGCGCGAGTTTGCAGATTTCCTTTTTTTGCCGCCTGCTCAAAAATCTCCTGTTTGAAATACGGCATTTCCCGCGCGGCATTGTCTTCATTGAATTTGATCAGCTCGGTTAAAGTTTTATACGGCGCGTTTCTCTCCAAGAGATATTTTTCCAAATCGGCTTTGAATTCGTAAAGCAGCACTTCAAACTCGGCATCGTCGAATTTTCCGAGTGTCGGAAATTTGACGTCCACAAGAGTTGCTCCGGCTTGTTTGATGACATCGAGCGCATCGGTTGAAATTTTATCAACGTCCGCGTTTTTACCCCAAAATTGTCGGACGACGCCGATACGCGCGCCGCGTAAACCGTCTTTTTGCAAAAAACGCGTATAATCTTTTTCCGCCTTTTTATTGTTTTGCGCGGTTGCCGAATCGCGACCGTCAACGGCGGTCAGAGCGGAAAGTAAAATAGCCGCGTCCGAAACGGTGCGGGTCATCGGACCGGCGGTGTCCTGGCTGTGCGCAATCGGAATGACGCCCGAACGAGAAATCAAACCGACCGTCGGTTTGAGCCCGACAATGCCGCAAATCGAAGCCGGACAAACAATCGAGCCGTCGGTTTCCGTGCCGATGCCGATTGCCGCAAGATTGGCGGCGATTGCCGCGCCCGTTCCCGACGAAGAGCCGCACGCATTGCGATCTAAAATATAAGGATTTTTTGTTTGCCCGCCGCGACCCGACCAGCCGCTCGAAGATTTTGTCGAACGAAAGTTCGCCCACTCGCTTAAATTTGTTTTGCCTAAAATCACCGCCCCGGCTTTACGTAATTGCTGAACTAAAAACGCATCGTCCTTTGGTGTCGGCGCATTCACCAGCGCAAGGCTTCCGGCGGTCGTTTTCATTTTGTCAGCCGTATCAATATTGTCTTTTAACAAAACGGGAATGCCGTGCAGCGCGCCGCGGATTTTCCCCGCTTTGCGTTCCTTGTCCAAATCTTCGGCAATCCGTACAGCGTCAGGATTGATTTCGATAACCGAGTTGATTTTGCCGTCAAGTTCTTTAATTTTTTCAAGATATTTTTTCGTGATTTCTTCGGCGGAAAATTCACGCGATTTCATCTTTGCCTGTAATTCCGCGATGGTAATTTCGTTTAACTCGATATTCGGCTCGACGAAACTTGTATCTTTGGCGTTGGCGTTTTTCATAACGGTTAAAGCAAACGGAACAGCCGCGCTCGCCTGTAAAAATTCGCGGCGTTTTAATTCTTTTATTTTCATGTTTTTGAAGTTTCCGGCAAGTATGAGTTTTTATACCTATGCTTTTGCTCAGTTCATCCGCCGTATAATATGTTAAGGAAATGATGAATGTGTAATCCTTTGAAGTTGAGTAATTGCTAATTAGTTTTCAAAATCCAAATTGACAGGTACCAGCGAAGCAGTTTTGTTGCGTTCCAAAAACGCTTTCAGCTGTTTTTCATAATCTTCTTTATTTGTCGCTTTGTATTGTTCAATGCGTTTTGTGCTCCCTTTTTCAAATTCTGCCGGAGATTTAATAGACGTTGTAGGAACACTTAATTCAGTATCTTCAAATTTTATGTCGTCTATCCAAACTTGCCCGTTACCTTTAAGATTTATTCCAAAGACTATTTGTTGAGTTTCGAAAGGCACATCCAAAACAAGCTCATATTTCTGCCAATCAATCGTGCCTTTTATCGGTCTGTTGTCCATAGTATCTAAATTAAATACTTTCATATCTTCACCATCCATTCGCATCCACAATGCCGCGCGTTCAACATTTTCAGATTTAACGAAAGCCGACATGCGAAGTCTTTTGCCCTTGTAATTGTCAGCTTTGATATTTTGCATGAGGTAAACAGTCTGTCGTTTAATATCATTGGAAAATAGCTTTGACTTGATTGTGCCGCTTGCTTCACCGCTGTAACGAGTTGTTGTGTCAATATAAACATCGCAACAACCGGATTCACCCAAAATTTGCCAGCCTTTAACTTTTTTTGTTTTGGTGAGAGAAGCGTTTTTATCTGCCGGTATTTCGAGGGCGGTTTGACCGAAAGAAACGGATGAAACAACAATTGTGATAGCGACTATTAAAAATAACTTTTTCATACGGATGCTCATTTTTTAGATATTACAACCCAATACTTCATTCAATTGTATCAAGGATTCAGAGTGTTATGCGCAAAGAATATTGGAACAAAGAAAAAAGATTTGGGAAAAGTGTATTTTCTTAGCTTTGGCTTGCTTTTCATGAAAAATAGAAACGAGACCGGTGCCGACAATTACTTAATTTTTTTCAAACTTCCTTCACCGCTTATTTTGCGTGAATCGATTTTCGCAACCCGCTCGGCTTTTGAAAACGCGCGGAGAAAATTTTCACCTAACACTTTACGAATATCTTGTTCCGAATAACCGCGCCGCAGCATTTCGTAGGTGACGAGCGGCAAATCTTCCATTCCGTTCATTCCGGAGGGGAGCAGCGGAACGCCGTCATAATCCGAGCCGATGCCGACGTTGTCGATTCCCGCAACTGTTTTGATGTGGTCGATGTGGTCAATAATGCGCGTGTAACTCGGGACAGAAATCGGGTTTGCCGCCAGCAGTTTTCGTTCGGCTTCGTTAAAAGCTTGCTGGTCGTTTTTGAATTGTTCGCGGAGGGCGTCAACTTGTGGTTTAAGACGAACAGCGCGTTCATTTTCGTCTCGGTTATATTTTTCGTCCAGGAACGCGGGGTAAAAATTTATCATTATTACGCCGCCGTTTTGCGCAACGCGTTTCAGAATATTGTCAGGCACATTGCGCGTGTGATTAGCGACGCCGCGTGCCGACGAATGCGAAGCGATAATCGGCGCAGTGGACGTATCAAGAACATCCGCCATTGTTTTTTCAGAAACGTGCGAAATATCGACGAGCATTCCCAAACGGTTCATTTCGCGCACGACTTCTTTACCAAATTCCGACAGCCCGTTGTTTTTCGGTTCGTCACGGTGCGCGTCCGCCCAATCATGCGAAACATTATGTGTCAAAGTCATATAACGAATGCCGAGACGATAGAAATTGCGCAACGCGTAAAGCGAGTTTTCAATGACATATCCGCCTTCGATGCCCATCAGAGCGCAGATTTTATTTTGCTTTTTCGCCCGGCGAATTTCGGCGGCAGTCGTACAGGCGGTTAATTGATTTGGATGTTTTTCGATTTCTCGATTGGTCGCGTCAATCAAATCCATCGCTCGCCGCATCGCGCCGCCGGTTTTCAGAGACGTTCCCGAAACGTAGATCGAGAAGAATTCGCCCGTGATGCCGCTCTGCTTGAATCGCGCCAAATCCGTATGAAACGGGTCACCGTCGCGGTGAAATTTGCCGACCGAATTGGTGCTGAGGTCAAAATCTTCATCAACCATCGGCGACGGAATATCATTGTGTCCGTCAATAACAATCGCTTTTTGGTGAATTTTTAGCGCCCGCTGCCAAAGTTTTTGATCCGCATTCGGCGGTGCGGTTTGGGCAAAAATTTGAATGCCTGATGAAAAGATAAAACTAAAAAGTAAAAAAGAAAAAGAAAGCAGATTTTTCATAATTTTTATAATGATGCTTTAAGTTTTGACAAAAGAAAATATAACCTTTTTTTGTATTTCTGAAAACACAAATCACAAAAGTTGATACACAATAAAAGTGTCCCTTCTCGTCCTGAACAAATCGTTTCTCGGTCTCTAAAGGTGAAATAATAATGCTTCAAAATGTGCGCTAAATTATTGAGAACAAAAGGGAAAATTCAAATTGAAAGTAAATAAAAATGCCAACTTAAAAGGTTCTATATTCATCAAATTCACGATTACAAAGCTCCGTATAAAATATAAATAAGTGGAGAAAATTTTTGAAATTTGACTTTAAGAAAATATATGTCCAGCGCAGCATTTATAGTGATTTTATCTGGCGCAGTAATGCCGAAAATATTATCAGGCGTTTTCCGAATGCGGAGATAGTTGAAGTTGAATCGCACTGGAAAATCCCCGAACTTTTTGAAGCTGACGCGAGCGATTGGATGCGGACGAAACGCGAGAGTTTGGTTTTGGGCATTAAATCAGGCTTATCGCACACAAAAAACGGACGTTCGGCGGATTTTATCGCCACTTCAAATTCAAACGGCTGCTTGAGTTCGTGTCAGTATTGCTACGTCGCGCGGCGCAAGGGAGCGTCAAATCCTTTGACGGTTTTCGTTAATATCGAAGAAATCGCCGCTTCGATTTGCCGTCATCAGAAAAATATGGGCGCCAAACTCGAACCTAATCAATGCGACGAACATTTTTGGACTTATGATATTGGCTGCAACGCCGACCTTTCGGCGGACTCCTTTGTCTGCGACAATCCGGGTTTTCTCGTGCGCCAATTTGCGTCGATGGAATTTGCCAAAGCGACTTTTGCCACCAAAACCGTCAATGATGATTACTGGTTAAATATTGACGCGAAAGGCAAAACGCGGATTCGTTATTCGCTGATGCCGCAGCATATTGCGCGTTACGTTGACATCGGCACGAGCCCGATTTCAGAGCGCATCGCATCGGCAAACAAATTGGTTGAAGCCGGTTACGAAGTTCATTTTTCGTTCGCGCCGATTATCATCTACGAAGGCGAGAAGTGGAAGTCCGACTGGCACGATTTGTGGACGGAAATTGACGATAATTTGACGGATGAGGTAAAAAGGCAGCTTAAATGCGAAGCGTTTTTTCTGACGCATTCGAGCGATTTGCACGACATTAATATGCAATGGAATCCGAAGGGCGAAGAATTTTTGTGGTCGCCGGAAACGCAGGTGCCGAAAAAAACTCAGCCCGACACACTCGTTTACGATTACCAAATGCGCCGCCGCGAGTTAGCAGAGTTTAGTGAATCACTCAACAAATATTTGCCGTATTGTCCGATTCGGTATTCTTTTTAATTTTTTTAACCACACATAATTTATGAATGCGGAACGATAAATAATGAATATAAAAGATTTCTTAATTCATCATTTATCGTTACCGCATTCATCGTTTTCAAACCGCTTATTATTTGTTCGCCGTCTGATTTGTCTGGCGCGGTTTAGCGTTTTTTACATATTTGTCAAACCAGTTGATCGTTTCATAAAGCGTGTGTTCGATTGATTCGCGTCCCGCATAGCCGTGCGATTCGAGCGGCAGCATGACGCGCCGCGCCGTTCCGCCGTTACCCTGCATCGCCGCGAAAAGTCGCTCGGATTGAATCGGAAAAGTACCTTGATTGTTGTCTGCTTCGCCGTGAATCAAAAGCAGTGGTTCGTTAATTTTATCAGCAAAAAAGAACGGCGAAATTTTTGTGTAAAGGTCGGTTGCTTCCCAGAAAGTGCGGCGTTCGCCTTGAAAGCCAAACGGAGTCAGGGTTCGGTTATACGCGCCGCTGCGGGCGATTCCGGCACGAAACAAATCTGAATGAGCCAGCAAGTTTGCCGTCATAAACGCGCCGTAGGAATGTCCGCCGACACCAACTCTTTCCGGGTCGGTAACGCCCATCTCTACCGCTTTGTCAATTGCTGCTTTCGCGCTGTCGGTCAATTGTTTGACGAAAGTATCATTGACGGTTAGGGGGTCGCCAACAATCGGAATGGTCGTGTCATCGAGAATTGCGTAACCTTCGAGAAGTAGAAACAAATGTGAATAACCGCCGATCGACGTAAAGCGATTGGTCGAACCGGAAACTTGCCCCGCAGTCGCCGCGTCCGTAAATTCAAGCGGATACGCCCAAACAATGGTTGGAAGGCGCGTTCCTTCTTTGTAATTCGGCGGCAGATAAAGCGTGAATGACAAATTTACGCCGTCGGCACGCTTATATTCAACGCGCTGTTTTTTAATTCCGCGAAGCTGCGGCGTTGGGTCTGTAAAATTCGTAATCTTTTGTGGAGCTATTTTTATACATTCTGCATTTTCATCAGTACAATTTGTAAAACCGGTAACATAAAGATTCGGTGGCTCGGATATAGATTCTTTGCGCGTGATAAAAGTGATAAATCCACTATTTTTGGATAATTTGTCGTCTAACAAAGCGACGAAGCCTTCAAAATCGGTATTGCCTGAGCGCCAAATTTCATCGATTTTCAAATCCTTCAAATTCATTCGACGCAAAAATGGTCGATCGCCTTCGGGTGACGCGCCTTGTCCGCTTAAATAAATTTCATCGCCGCTTTGCTGAATCACGCTGTAACCGTTTGGCAGACGTTTTGTTACAGGTTGTCCGATGTCGCCGTAGCGGTCGGCGGTGTTCAAATCAAAAATCATTTTCGGCGTGGACGGCGAACGGTAATCGATCATAAACGCGCGTCGGCGCTGCGTGTCGCGGTTATAATCATAAAACCACATCATTCCGTTTTTCTCGCCAAAAGCTCTGCCCTGAAAACGATGTTCAATTTTAACGAGTTCAGATGGCTCGGACGAAAAAGGCGCGGCG